>WNFI01128607.1_pt1 | contig 14770 bp, 19 predicted proteins | sample 5400471 | NCBI WGS metagenome assembly WNFI01 (sample SAMN13153348, study PRJNA577476) | soil metagenome | isolation source: 100 cm saprolite on Douglas fir-dominated hillslope | place: USA:California | collected 2013-09-17
CCCGTGTCATGGCTAGAACTGCACCCTTCGAGGCGGTATCTGAAAAATGGTTATAGACCATCTAATAATAAGAGGGGGACATTTCTATCTGGGGGAGCTCACAAGCAAGCTGGGGGGTACCGGCGCCCATGATAGCCACGAAGCTAGCGACATTGATGATACTACCACCGGTTTGCAATCCTTTCTCGAGATCGGGCTTATTGTTACGCATGGCAAGTATGGCGTACTTGCTACCATACCAAACACCTTTGACATTGATGTTCATTGTGAGATCCCTGGTATTGGATTGTTTGTTACTAACGGGATCGAGGTATTGAACTTGGAGAGTCAATATTTACCATATTCTTTCTTCTGTGTTGAGAGCAGTATCATCATCAGGATGCATGATTCCTGATAGCGTCCATGATCAAAGGGGGGTGTGAACAAAACCTGAATAGGCCAACCGGCATTGTTGAACTGATATGATCGTCAATCTACGGGGGATACTCAGACGACAATTTACGGACGTTACCTCACCATTACGTCTAGGCGTCCAAACTTCTCCACTGCGAGATCAACAGTAGCCTTTACGTCTTTCTCATTAGAGACATCGGCCTTGATAGCAATGGCCTTATTCCGCTAGTGATGAATGGGGAGCTTCATATCGCGTCGGGGGCTGTCTCTCTCTACAAATAATTCATACCTCCCAGCACCAGTAATGATGGCGACCTAGAAATCGAAAACACATATCATTAAAAATAGCTGGAAAAATTCATCAACTCTTCTGGACCTTGTGTTGAAGTCTTCCAGGCATAATGGTAGCAAGTGGCGCGATAATGTCCCGAAACGGGTTGATTTCGGAAGCAAACTTGGGAAACGCGACGCGTTTTTCTTTCGGTACCGCGCGAAAAACAGAACTTTTGAAAAGAAAACTTGTCATGCCAGCCAGGAGGAGAAGTACCCGTATAGCGTCGTCTCCAGAAACTAGTGTTTTCGATGTTACGGGGACCAGCACGCCTGCGTTGGTGGACTCGGCGACGCCGGGAAAGTCATCTCCTGGGACCACCCCTAGTTTGGACAATGTACGCCCCAAGCGCCAGCCTCGCGGGAGAGTCGCAGCTCTCAGAGGCAAGAAGAGAGCTGTGATGAGTGATGAAGAGATGGAATTGGGACAGGAGGACAAAGCATCAGCCCGACGTGGGTTAATTTCAATCCTACTTTATATGCGCGCATGCCTAATCTGATTGATCATTTGAAAGCTCGAAAACGTCGTGCGACGGAAAATAACGCTTTTGTTGAACTTTCATCTGCTTCTCCTAGTGAGGGTGGTAGTAGACCTAAGCGGGTATGGATTTCTTCGCGCCTCAATCATACCTTATTATATTCCGACCTTGTTCTTCCACTTAGCGAGCTGCTGCTGCTCTGCAACCATCCAATCTTCGCCAGATTCGTACTGAGCGAAAGGATAATGATGAATTCGATGAATTCCTGTCTAGCGAATTTGACCCCGAATGTCTAGAAAGTGATGTTGGCTCCAGCGGTTCAGACTTTGTGGATGAGGATGATCAGGAAATAGCTTTTGAAATACCGGCTGTGCCTCAGGGTCGTGAGATTGGAGGAGCACCAAGCGATTCTGATCACTTGGACGAGGACTCCACCTTGGATACGCCACTCATCCTTGGTGCTGCTGCTAATGACGAGGAGGAGGCGGAAGACCTTGAAAAAGCCATCAGAGCTTCTCTGAAGGAGTCCATTGGACCAAGTGCAGGACCATCGAGTTCTCGGTTAACTGCTGCTGCTCTTCGATTGCTTGCTGCTGAACGTCGGATGCATAACTCGAACGTTGTTGATGATTCGGACGCCTGGGAATTGGGCACAAAGCCCGACGTTTCGGATACCGACGATGATGGTAAAGGTAAGGCGCCGAAGAAGCGCAAAGGCAAAGGCAAAGGAGCAGTGGGTGGGAAGCCCAGACCAATGACGGCTAAGGAAGCGAGACGACTTCGTGCTGAACGCCGCTTGGAGAAGCATGCCCCTCACAAGCGCGAGGAATTGCGTGAGCGCAAAAGGCTTGGCAGGAAGCTCACACGGGTATGATGCAATTCGTCGATTTTTTCTTCCAACGTATCTTCACCCTTTGAATATCTGGTCAGGAGGAGAGATCTACAATCGCATTATTCGAATATCACCCCGAACTCCGGACTGCGTGGGGTGATTTGGAAGCTGACGTTCCCGTTATCGCTCCTCAACAGGCTCCTCAGCCAAAAGATTTCAGGGCTACTCTGCTTCCATTCCAGCAGGTAAGGCATCTTCTGAAGTCTCCGTAAAGGCTAATCACAGACTTGTCCTCAGGAAAGTCTATATTGGATGAGGGAACAAGAGCGGAGCACTTGGAAAGGTGGAATACTCGCAGTGCGTCATGGTTTACTCGTCCATACTTTTTTCTTGGTTTCTGACCCTAAAGTGTGCCCAGGATGAAATGGGGTATGTTTACTTTTCAGTTGCATCGTTCAACCCTCTGATCCACCACGCACAGCATGGGGAAGACTATCCAAATGCTATCCGTACTTTCTTCTGACCGTCGGAAACCCAACCTAATTGTAGCCCCGACGGTCGCCATCATGCAGTGGAAGAATGAAATCGAAGCACACACAACAGGGTTCGAGGTATTTCGGTTTCGCGTATCTAGAGTTTCTTCCGCCTTGAAAGTTCTTCATTCCAGGTTTCTGTGTGGCATGGACAGTCGCGTCAAAGGAGTGCTTCAGACTTGGCGAAGTTTGACATCGTGCTAACCACAGTAAGTGCAAGCGTGCACTGATGCATTTTCAGATTGGTATTTAGAGATTTTATTTCCAGTATTCTGTTCTGGAATCTTCATTTCGAAAGCAGGAAGCAGGTTTCAAGCGAAGAGGCAACATTCTAAAGGAGAAGTCGCTCCTTCATGCTATTAAATGGCAACGTATCATCGTAGGCCATCCCGTATTATTAGCAAGCACAAAGTGCCCTAAAGTCTATCGTACCAGCTTGATGAAGCTCACAATATTAAGGAGAGGTCTACAAATACAGCGAAAGGGACTTTCGAGCTGACGTAGGTACCGTCCTAGCTGAAGGTTTTCGTGGCTTTACTGACGTAGGTGTGTAGTGGGAACTTCAAATGGTGTCTTTCCGGTACTCCGCTTCAGAACCGTGTTGGAGAGCTGTACAGTCTTATTCGGTAAGAGCGACGTGCCCGGAAATCCTTTTCTTTACTGAGCTGCTAAATAGTTTCCTTGGCGGCGATCCGTTTGCCTATTACTACTGTCGGTCTTATCTATGTTTCTGTGGTTACTTGTATCTAACCTGCTGAATTTTCAGGTAGACGCTGTTCGTGCAAGTCTCTTCACTGGAAGTTCTCCGACAAGCGAGGCTGTGATGGTCAGTTGTACGCTAAGCCCTCAATCTGAAGAGTCTAAGGGGTTCTATATTAGATTGTGGACATACCCCTATGCATGTACGGAATGTAGCAGTGTGTTGTATTCGCACGCCTTGACCATGTCTCGACAGCATACATGCTTCTGGAACACCGAGATTTTGACTCCAATTCAAAAGGTATGCGGGTTCTGCCGCCAAGATCGTTTCTCGCTAACCTACTCCATAGTATGGGATGAGGGATCTTGGAAAGACGGCATTCAAGAAGCTTAGGATTCTCCTTGATCGTATGATGTTACGGTACGTTCCAGCCCAATTCACGATGGGTCACTTGCACGTGTAATAACCGTTTCCTTTGTTCAGCCGCACCAAAGTGGAACGTGCAGATGATCTTGGTCTCCCACCACGTACGGTCATTGTTCGCCGAGACTTCTTCAGCGAGGAAGAGAGGGAGCTGTATTTCTCCTTATTCTCAGATGCCAAGCGTCAATTCTCGTAAGGCATCCCAATCCTGTGGGAAAATCCAGTACTGATCTCCAACTACCCTACCTCAGGACATATGTGGATGATGGGACGGTTCTCAATAGTAAGTTTCGAATTTGTTTGTATTGCGGCGCTTCAGCTCTGATTATGCATTTTCGCCACAGACTATAGTAACATCTTCAGCTTGTAATACAACTTCATACACCTGGCAATTTGTATTTGCGCTGATGCGTTTACATCCATAGACTCACTCGCATGAGACAAATGGCATGTCATGTGAGTTCTGTTCTTAGCGCATGGAAAGGGCCCTCACATTGCTTCTGGTAGCCGGACCTTGTATTGAAAAGCAGGCGCAATATTGATATCTCGGGCGAGATAGAGGAAGCCGCTGTTTGTCGCCTTTGTCACGATATTGCGGAGGATGCGATTCAGTCCAAGTGCCGCCATGTATTCGACCGTGCCTGTGTGACACAGTACATAGAAGCAAGCGTGGACGACAGGGTATATATTCTCGCTTTGATTTACCATCATTTGACGCTGACTTTGTGAATCAGCCTGAATGCCCAGTTTGCCACTCACCTTTGTCCATCGACCTTGAAGCACCCGCAATTGAACAGGACGAGGAAATTGCTTTGAAGGCACGTCAGGGCATCCTTGGACGAATTGATCACAGTGTTTGGCGCTCTAGTACGAAGATTGAAGCGCTGACCGAGGAGTTGGATAAATTGAGGCAGCAGGATTGTACCACGAAGAGCATCGTGTTCAGTCAATTCGTCAACTTTTTGGATTTGATCGCATGGAGGTTGCAAAAGGCTGGCTTCAATGTTAGTGGCATCATCGGAATGGTTTGATTCGGGGCTGACTGGCTCAAAGATCTGTCGTCTAGAAGGTACAATGAGCCCGCAGGCTCGCGATGCGACTATCAAGCACTTCAGTAAGATCCTACGCTGTGTCAATTGGAGTGGATTCGCTAAGTTTAGTGTTACCAGTGAATAATGTGGAGGTCACTATTTTCCTTGTGTCTCTTAAGGCTGGTGGTGTTGCGCTTAACTTGACGGAGGCGTCCAGGGTATATTTGATGGATAGCTGGTAAGTGCAACTTGGCATCAGGCATGGTTTAAGGACTCATGTCCCACATTTGTACAGGTGGAATCCAGCAGTCGAATACCGTACGTGACTCTTATATATACTAGTTGAGAATGGGTGAATGATACGATGTCCTTTAGAGGCCATGGATCGCATTCACCGCCTCGGCCAGCATCGCCCCGTCCATGCAATAAAACTCGTGGTAGAAGATAGCATTGAGGAACGTATTATCCAGGTGAGAAGCTTGCGCTGTTTGACATGTATGCCATCACATGGTTATTGGATTGTAACAGTTACAGGACAAGAAGAGTGCCATGGTAGAGGCTACACTCTCGCCTGATGATAGCGCAATGGGTCGCCTTACTCAGGATGACTTGGGTGCGTTTTGGTGAAGTGCTATACAATCGGAGTATTCATCTGTTTCCTGTCTAGGGTTTTTATTCCGATTGTAGGGATTCAGGCTTCAGCCGCCCCACGGCGGAACCGGCCTTTACTCCATTTGCGTGGCAAGTTTGTGTTGTACCTTATGTGAGTGACCGTTCACGCGACGTGGGGTAATAAGACGAACCATTATCAGAGTCAGTAACCATGTATGATATTCCTTCAGTTAACTATTGCACTTGGAAAACTCTAGAAAACTCGGTGCTCCTTAGAGTAGCTATACAGTACTGTGGCAGATCTCCCAAGAAACCAATGAAGTGTGAAGCTCAGGAGGGTTGCCGTAAGTTGTCTGTTTCCATCATTTATGATATTAGACGACGACCCAAATAATCCATGCTCTGATTTGGACTACTGCATCTGGGTGGAAGCGGCCCAATCGAGGTTCCAAGGCCTGGGATACGTGTTTACACACACACATGGCGTGTGGGTTCCCAGTGCTGAGTGCCAAACTTTGGGTTAGGGGAGGCCAGAATCCCCGAAGAAGGCCGGATTAGCCAGGCACAATACGGCACGCCACCGGTGGCATGCTTGGAGATTGAGCCTGTACGGTAAGAAGATTACTATTCATACAGGTTGATGCCTGGCTTAGCCAGTACAACAGTATGCGTAGATTGGGTACGGCGACTCCGTTTATAACATGTGTGTGCATACGGGGAAGGGGATATTCCATAAAGAACGGTGTGAGGCATATAAGGTAACTCGATGGAGGAATCAAATAGGAACAATGTCCCTGAGATACTGTAAACGGAATGTCCAAAGTAATGATCCCCAAGTCCCCATAGCAGCACGGAAGATCATGCATAGATCGAAGATTAAACGCCATCGTGAAATGGTGAAAGACGCAGGGACCCGCGGCGGTTCCAGGGAACACGTTTCGCACGTGTTACGAATTGTGCCGAAGCGGCAGGAGGTGCGGATGGCTGTGTCAGGTGGCGCTAAAACAGATCAAGTTGAATGCAAATTGGACCGGGGATATCCGACCCGTTCTCGGGCTGATCTTTCCTTCATAGTGCTTGGTATATTCCAGACAATAGGTAGGGTGGAGAGGACAAGGTATGTGCTGCCAAACACCTTGCAGAGACCGTTCTCTGATCAGTTTCTGTCCAACCAAGTGAATTACTCGGCTCCGCTGAGGGCTTGCTTACCATCCACAACCTCAGAGATGCCCTCAGGTAACAAAATTGGGTTTGGGATCATCTCACCAGAGACCAACCAAGTCGGCACATTTTCGATTCCATCTCAATATGCTGCGTCTTTCCCCGGCGAGGCCTCACCTGTACACTCACTGGTCCCCGAGCTTGGCGATGAAGAACAGGATCGTCCATCGTCTGAACTCTCCGTTGAGCATCATGCTTCTTCGGATCAGGGCGTAGAATCGGGTGATCTCCAGCAGTCTCATAGTTCTAAGCACAGCGATAAAGCTACTCCGTCATTCCCTACTCGTCTACCTCGACTCTCCCGCTCAATGTCATTGCCGGCTTCCTCACATCTCAATCAATTGAAGAGGCCTGACAGAAGAGATAATGTAGCTGCTCTGTCATCTTACCAGCAAGAGGTATCCAATGAACTCGCTGATACCGTGCAAGCCGTCGTCCAGACGTTGCTACATATCTCCCCGCCACATCTGCTCGACCCGGTCAAAGAACGGTTCTCAACCTGCACCATTCAGATGCCGACACCTTCTGTCTTCTCTCTCATCACCACGATGAAGAACCTCAACTACATCTCGGCCAATCTTCCTTCATTTGGCCCATTGTCCGAAATTGAGGAGGTTTTAGCGCCATCCAACGGCCGTGCTTCAGACACCTTTGACATTGGGGAAGTCGTCCAATCTGTTGCAGATGTACTTGGAGGCCTTGCTGCTCAAACTCGCGTCGATCTCGTACTGTTTCATGGTGATGTGGGAATGAAACACATCAACGTTGTGGGTGACGAATGCTGTATTCTTTTCGTGTTGACACATGTGAGTACAACCATATGCCCAAGACGACCGTTAGTGACAGAAGTGAACCTCTTTCCGGTCGTTTAGGTCGTTCGGCAAATTATCAACTCGGCAAATCCTGGTGATGCTATCGAACTCGGCTTGCATCTTGCAGTGGATTCATCAACAGCAGCTGTCAATGAAGATCCACTCGCTCTGGCTGCCCCTGGCGCGATCATCTGCCCTTCTATTCTGGAGGAAGGTGCTCCCTTGTCCTGCATGTTCGACATCACCCACAAATTTGCACGTGCTACACATGAGGACAATCGCATACCTCGCCGGCCTCCCAAACTGGATAGCGTCTTTCTTCGGCGGCTCATGAAGCGTGTGAATGCCAAGCTGACTACCAGTGCGAGAACGACTGCGGATAATTCATATCAGCTCTCTGTACAGCTCATCAGGGGCCCGTCGCCGGCCCCCGATCTTACCGCAGTGTCATTATCGCTTGAAGATGACGGGTCGAATGGTGCACTACCAACGAATCTCCCTCTAGCAAAGGAACCATCATTGGAGGAGCTCGCCATGTTTGCAGATGTATCTCTGAAAGGAAAGAAGGTGTTGTTCTATGCATCAGAAACGAGTACTTTTGCTCGTCGTCTAACCAGCTATTTAACGAGCTGGGGTTTGGATATCGTACACGTACCAGTGGGCACCGACGTGTGCGATGAAAGGCATCAGCCACCCCAAGTTGAGACTGGGGATCCAGCTCCCATATCATCGGTTACCGTTCCAGGTAACGAATCTGCTCCCTCAGCAAGTTCGGCGTCTACGGCATCTCCAGATGTTGTCTCCGCGAAATGCTGCGAGTCGGGCGAAACATCAGAGGCTTCTCCGAGCGTTGAGCCATCGTTCATCATTATCGATGACGACATGGACGTTCTACGTCGTCGTCTGAACCGGTATAGACCCGAAGTCATTGATCCCTTTTACTTCAACAAGCGACCTTCGTTGTCCTCCCATCATCGACCGCGCTCATCGCCACAAGTCCGGCAACTCCTCGGCAGCTCTGCACCTCTGGTGTCTATAGGGGATGCCTCGACAATTTCTTCCAAACCGACCATTGGACGCACAAATTCAGGTTCCAAGCACTCCACGCCGTCCAGCGAATCTTCTGCGATACCTTCGAATGCTGTGATTGTGTACATCACCTCCCTCGCCAATTACAAGCTTGTGAAAGACACAGTTCAGTCTGCCTTCTTTCTTGTACCGCCCGCATTTATTCCCGATATCATCGTTGTCCCCAAACCAGCGGGTCCGCGACGGTTCCTTACGGCACTGCATACCGCTGTAAATAAACCCTTCATTGACCCTTACTTCTTCCCCATTGCAACTTCCCCACAAACTCCGGGTGGTGTTAGTGGATTCGGTGGTTCTTCTTATAGCATTCGGGATGGCTCTCGATTGACGCACAGTCGACGAACTTCTGTCCCGCCTTCATCTCCCACAAATGCCCGGGGGAGTGGACAGGCCACCCCGGCACAAGTGACCTCGCTGCCGAGCGAGTGGGGTCCCGTCTCTGTCACCCCGCTCAATCGTTCCCCTCACGAGGGCACCGTCATCGGGCATATCAATCAGAATGGAGGCACACCGGCTAACACGATGTCTTCCTCGCCCTTTGTTGAGTCGTTAGGGTATTTCTCGACCGGCGCGGCGAAATTTGGATCATCGGCTGCAACAGGTGTGATGCTGCAGAGTCCTGATGGAAGACCAGCAGGGATTTATTTCCAACCTCATCGACCTTCAACCACAACCTTTCCATCTTCTCCCACACCACCCCCAGAGCGACTTCAGAGAGAACATGCAAATATAGGGCTTAATGGGTCACGAATTGGCATAGGACGAGAGCGCGAGCGCGAACGACGGACTTGTACGGATCCTTCGTCGAGACGACCATCCTCATGTAGCACAAAAACACTTGGTGAGGATCGAGCACCCTGTAGTACCTTGAAGCCGTTGGCGCAAACACCCGATCAGTCGAACCGGTCGGGGGAAGAAGAGGTTACTACTACGAGCACAACTGGTCTTCCCCGCAAGGGAACCAAGTCCCGCCCTTCATCCTCGCATTCTCGTCCGAATTCATCTCAAGGTCGAGGGTCATCCGAGCCAATGCCAGTTACACCTGTATCTCCTTATAGTTCCCTTTGTTCTCTCCCTCGAACTTCATCTCGTCGACCACAGCTCAATCAGGATGACGATGCCCCGATTGGCGTTTTGACACGACGGAAGAGCTTTCTGGCTACCGATTCGAATAATAACAACAACAATGCACCACTTCCACGAAGACCATCCTCACCATCTTATGGGAGCAAAAGTGTCGAAAGAGAGCGGATGACCCGCCCGACGTCTTCGAAAGGCAATGAGAATACCGATCCAGACGTTGACAATCGAGTCACGCCGGACCGTTCTTCGCTTTCAGTGGTATCTCCACCGTTCATACGAGCGACAGTCAAGTCACCCAATTTGGCTAGGTTAGGTACGAGGGTGAAGAGGACTCCGAGGTGGTCGTCAAGACAGTCATCCGGTATGAAAGTACCAAATACGCTGACCTCGAACTTAAAGGCACATGCTATCACTCCTCCGATCAGCGTTCTGATTGCTGAGGGTATGTTTCCTTTTTTTTTTATTATTATTTTTCGGATTTCGAGGCTCGAGTTCATCGTGCTTTACACAGATAACCCTATTAACCAGGCCATTCTAACGACTTGGATGCGAAGGAAGAAATTGAAGTATGACACAGCGACTAATGGGGCTGAAGCTGTGGAGAAATGGCGGACGGGACAATTCCATCTTATTCTGGCACGTATTCCTCCCCACCATTGATTCTACGATTCGCTGATCTAATGGGGTATTCCATTTAGATGGACATCCAGATGCCGGTAATGGATGGTATTGATGCCACGAAAGAGATTCGTAGGCTCGAGAGAGTGTCTGCAGCAGAGCCAAGCTCATGCACACCAGCCAAAGATGGACGGGCGCTCTCAGAGTCTAGTTCAAATCCTCCTACGACGCCATTCCATTGTTCCGTCATTATTGTTGCTCTTACTGCATCTTCACTGCAGAGTGATCGAGTCACCGCGTTAGCAGCAGGTTGCAACGATTTCCTCACCAAGCCTGTATCGTTACACTGGTTGGATAAGAAGATCATTGAATGGGGCTCGATCAAGGCGTTGCAAATGTGGGCTAGTTCAGACCAGGCACGGGACCTCCGGTTTGGACAAGAGGTTAAAGCGAGGTCAATCGAGTTGAAGTTGCCAGGCACCGGTCTTCGATCCACCGCTCGCATTGGGATGGGGAAGGGGGAAGAGTCCCCGATTTCGTCGAGCACTGTAGCCCTTGCGACCGGTAATGGAACTCAGACTGACCGATGGGGTGCCAGTTCGGTTCAAGTCACGCCTACCATGCTTCCCCGTGAATCGCGGAAATCATCTTTCGAGTTGGTTCGTCAGTCGAAGCCACTTCAGGACGTTATCGAGCGTCCGGAGGCTACGCGCGAGTCAGATGCTGCAATTCTTGGACACAATGCATTCCCTGAAGTTATACCTTCGATAGCGACTATTCTCCAAAGTTCAGAGACGGAGAAACCCTCCGATTGGGAACCTACGCCATCCACCATTAGGCCCCGGAGGATCCATTCACAAGGCTCTGGATTCCATATTCCGGGTATGACGGCACGCACGCGAGAGTCCTTATAGAAGTGGGATTTGGGCGACCATCACCTACTACTTCATGTACTACATTTCCTTTGCCAGGGCGCTCGCCAGACACGCTCATTTTGATTTGGAATAGTTGACCGTTCTTTCATTTCCACATTACCGCTTGCTACTTTGTTTCATTTGATATGGGTATCTTGATTGTTTTGGGCTACAACGTATGGGTTCGTGACCTGGAATTATAAATTTGTCATGTCATCAATCGAAAACGGGATAATAGAACAATGCTGGGAAAGCCAAATCATGAGTATCCTAAATTACATCAGATTATGCACTAATATCCAAGTCCATGCTGTTGGAGTTGATCTCCATATTTTCTACCCTCGGGTCACCATCGTGCGTGTCTGGCCTATCTCCATCTCGTTCCTCAAGCCTTCTACATGATTCCCATGCATACCACATCATGTTTCTCAGCTGAAGTACATCCTCTTTCCAAGCGACACCCCGGTTCTGGTCACGGAACTCGTGCGTCAATTTTTCGCAGCGGTTTACATTAGCGGGACTAACGAAGTCAACCGCAACCTTGATGCAGTCCCCTACGTTGCAAACCTAGCAGCAGACCGCGTCTATGGGCATACGCTTCATTTGTGGCAAAAACCGTAGTGACTCACTTGATGTGCGCATCCAGCGGGTATGAAAACTGCATCCCCTGGTTTCTGCACGATACGATAGCTTCCGACCCCTTTCTCCTCGAAAAGCTGTTTACGCAGGGCGGTGTCAAGGAAGTGAACCTGGGAATGAATAGGGTCTAATCCTTCGGATGCCTTAGGGAAGTGTTCATCCAAAAATTCCCGGATAAGTTTAGAATCCACTGCGCGGTAAATGTTCCACACAGCATAACCATCCGAACCATCTTCACGCTTGGCGGCATACATCATAATGTTCACTGCATCAGCCATATCCATATGCAACCTTGTTGATCCTTTGGCTCCCTCGCTCTCGCTTGCCTCAAAGGCATTATACATTTTGGGACCTGAGAAATCATCAGCGGGTGTCCGGGGAATGACAGAAAGAACATACCAAGATCAGGTGCGATGGCGTTAGTAGGAAAGTGGGCTGAGATATTCATTATACCGTCGCGCCGGGTATAGGCTGGGGCTGGCAACAAAACACTAAAATCTTCGTACAACTCTGGGAACGTTTGCTGAAAGTCTTGGGTTGGAGGCCAATCCTATCGAATCAGAATTAGTTCAAAATACCCGTACACAAAGGCATGGATCCTCGAACCCTGAGCTTAAAACATCCCACACGATCCTCATAAACCCCGAATCGTTCAAAGAACCGAGCGACGGTACTTTCCATCTCTTTCTGGGTTTGACACTCCATGACTATGCAGGGTTCCTCGCCATACTTCTCCTGGAAGTATTCCGGGGTCCACTGTAACCGTGACTTCTGTAAACATCCCCCTACTACGAATGGCTCGCCAAAGTCCCACAGGTCAGGGAACCGCTCGTCCGTGATGAAATCAGGAGGAAAGACGAGGAGAGGGTGACTCAGAGCGCCGCAAGGGTCAGGGTCATGTCGTATGATGGAACCATTGTCGCTGGAGTTGGTAAAATCGGCAAGGACACGGGCAAAGAAAGCTAACGGAGATCGTAATCAATCGACGCACAAACCCACTGGAAGCGGTCATCTTTACCTGGGAGTTCCTCGCTCTTGTCCGGGGCATACCTGTGGTGTAGGGTAAGCATTTGTCAGATATTAGGACTGGAACGAACGACTAACATCGTGGTGTTTGGTTGAGGGCTGAGCAATTTCATGTCTTCAAGCGTGCTTTCAAGGTGAGACTTGTCAAAACGCGAGACGGGAATGAAGGCATTGGAATAGTGTGCTTGGTCATATGAACAGTAGAGTAGTTTTCGCTTCCCAGGATCCATACCCCGAGCCAAGACATGGACATTGCCATCTGTAGGCATTTCGTGGTCATGTTTCCGAAGTTCATCGTAGCAGTCCGAGCAAATCTCCTTGGCGCAGCATATTCCCATCCAGCAACCCGCGAAAATAGAGGTCATACAAAGATCTTGACAAGGGCAGAGTCACATAGTTAGATTCGGGTAACGGAACGAACACAACATACCCACCGCACGTGGCACGGACTCGCACTTCACGCGGTCGTCGGACCACTTTTGGTGACTGAAGGTGTTGAAGCTCCCGCTCCAATAACGGGGTGAGGGCTTTGGCAACAGCGGCCTAGAGATACTAATAAATAACGACCTCTCCGGTAAGCGTGGTGGCTCGCCTTAATGACACTGATAGAACCATGCTTCCCTAGGACCCTATCCTCGCCAAAGAAAGATCCAAACTCCAACGATTCTTCTTTCCCGGTGAACCTGAATCTTTGGCCAACATACTTGCCATCTTTCATAAAGAGTTCACGAAGGTTCATAAAGCGGCATGTGTCCCCCGACTTTCGCTTTCGACAGTGACAACACATCCCCTGCCACGGAACTGGTGTCTCATGCTGGCAGCTTCTTTCCTGAATGAAACGTGTGTCATATGTCCGAAGGTTGTCATCTTCGTACACTACATGTGTGCTGAGCAGGTGCTAAAATTTTCAGCGGATGAGACGTACTTGGGAATATTTGGTTTTCCACGACTGAGGCAACATAGCCAAACAACAAGGGCCCCTTTGCATGTCTCTTACCGGAGGTCTTCCTCCTGGCGTTCGGATCTGATTGTAATTGTTTGATGATCGGCTTGAGAGGTATGGGTGAGGGTCTTCGCGTCTCATTCGCTGTTGTTCAACTGGTGAGCAAGATCCCTGGTTTCAAGGTCGCGAACCTACGCGCTGTAAGCTCTGAAGACGGCGCTACAGGCGACACACGACACCTCTTTCTAGAGCTGGAAGGGACTAAAAGACGTTATTAGAAGAACCCAGTCAATCAAGTGATTCAACATGACTCACCAACATCCAACTCTTGCTGACCAGTCAGATCCGAACTTGCGCTGTCCTTCCGCTTACGAGGCTCGTCAAGCTGGAACTCTTCATCTAGATGCAATGACGGTGGTTCTCTTAAGCGTTCCATAGTGGCAGCCATAACTAGGAAAGAATATCAGTGCCCATGACGGAAAGAACGGAGGGCGACACATACTCTGTCTAGCTTTCAGCCCCGCCCCTCTCTGAGGGCGACCGGTGTTTGAGTATCTGACTTCATCTAGATAGTACGTTACCATCGACATGAAAACCTCATTAACGGAGTGTTTTACCTGGACGGTCCTCGATTGGCGAGACTTTGGTATCGGAAGTATCACTGCTTGTTTCACGGCTCGGCGGTTTTGCAACCTCCTTTGCCTTCCGCTTATTACGCGTCTTCGTTCCTTTTCCCGATGTACCCGTACCCAGCTTAGAGAGTGAGGAAGTGCTCGCAGATACTAAGCAATGGTCAACTCCTGAATCATAATGACACACGGATGAACTACCTTCAACATCCGGAACAGATAATACCGGGATCCCGGGCAACGATGAATTAGATACATCCTCCCCATCTGATGAATGTTCAATGGTAGCCAACGATTGCTTTTGCAATAATGACGCACCTGACGGGCGAAAGGAAACATCTGAGCCTTGGTCCGCATCACTCAAAACACGGCGATTTCTAGGACCAGTTGATTTCCGTGGCTTTCGTCGAGACCTCAGCAAGGAAAGGCGAGGCATTAATTCCCCATGTTCGTTCGTTAATAG
>WNFI01047189.1_pt1 | contig 14768 bp, 14 predicted proteins | sample 5400471 | NCBI WGS metagenome assembly WNFI01 (sample SAMN13153348, study PRJNA577476) | soil metagenome | isolation source: 100 cm saprolite on Douglas fir-dominated hillslope | place: USA:California | collected 2013-09-17
CAATCGCAATACTTGCTTGGTTTCGGCTTGGAACTCTTTGATCTGCGGCTGTGTTTCGGTCGTCATGGCCTTACAATTTGGTTGTTTTACGGGGAACTCAAGCGGCGCTAGCCTCCGGTGAGGTGGGGCCTGCGCTCGATTCTTCAAGACAGCGTGTACGCGCAGGGTCGCAAATTCAAGATGGCGAAAACCGGCGTGCTGGTGGCGGCGGAGCGCGCAGGCGAAGGCAGCGGCGGCATGATCCCGGACAGCGTCGGGGGCGATGCGGGCGGCGGCGCGGTGACGCCGGAGGGAATCGGCGACGGCTGCGCGCATCCCGCCTCGCCGCGAAACTAGGGCCAGCCGGCCCGCGGATCGAAATCAAATTCCTTCTTCATCCGTTCGTAGGCCGCTTTCGCCTGTGTGGATCCCGCCGCGGGCGTGACCAGCTTGATGCTGACGATTTGGTCGCCCTTGGGAGTGCCGGGAAAACCGCGTCCGCGCAACCGAAGCTTCTGGCCTGATTGTGCTCCGGCAGGCACCGTCAATTCGACGGTCCCGCCGAGCGTAGGCACCGCCACCTTCGCACCCAAGGCGGCCTCCCACGGGGCCAGGGGTAGTTCGATCTGCACGTCCTTGCCCTGAGGGACGTAGAGGGGATGCGGACGCAGCCGGACGCGGAATATCAATGATGCGCTGCCGCCGGTGCCGGCGATACGCAGCGACTGGCCCTCGCTGACCCCGGGTGGAATTTGCACGTCGACGGAGCGCGCACGGCCGCCCTCGTTGAGCGTGACGCGGCGCTTGGTGCCGGCAAAGGCCTCTTCCACGGTGACATCCAGGTAACCCGCATCCGCCTCGGGCGGCGGCCCGCCTGCCGCACCGCCGAAAAGGCTGGAGAAAAAGTCGCTGAAGCCGTTGAGATCGGAAAACCGCTGGCTGCCGGAGTGCCCGAAACGCTGCGACCAATCCGGCGGCGGCCGGAATTGCTGGCCTGTCCGGTAGTCTCGTCCCAAGTGATCGTAGGCGGCGCGCTTGTCCGGGTCGCGCAGCACCTCGTAAGCCTCCTGAAGCTCTTTGAACTTGCTCTCGGCGTTCTTTTCCTTGCTCACGTCAGGATGATATTTGCGGGCGAGCTTGCGATAGGCTCGCTTCACCGCGTCCGCCTCTGCGCCGCGGGTCACACCGAGAACTTCGTAATAATCCTTATATTGCATGCCCTACCTTTGCGAGATTAATTCCAGATATTACCAGCACATACGGGCTTGTCCGCCCAGCGGTCGTCCTTGTCGGTGCCGCTCAGTATCCCCGGCCCGGCTGCGCAGCTTGAAATTGAATAGGAACGTCCCGACCTAACCTCAGCCGCGTTACCATATTGCGGTTGGTTTGCCCAAAGAAAAGGCTTATGAAGCGCATTTTCCTCTTCCTCGTGACGAACTTGGCCGTGCTGGCCCTGCTCACTCTGGTGATTTTCATCATCGAGCGCGTGTTCGGCGTGCGTTTGGCGGGGGGCGGACTCGGCGGCCTGCTGGTGTTTGCGGCGATTTTCGGCTTCGGCGGCTCGCTGATCTCGCTCGCCCTGTCGAAGTGGACGGCCAAGCGCATGATGGGCGTGCGCGTCATCGCCGAGCCTCAATCCGACGTGGAGAGATGGCTGCTCGGCACGGTCAAGCGCTTGGCCGATCAAGCGCAGATCGGCATGCCCGAGGTCGGCATATTCGACGCGGGGGAAATGAACGCGTTCGCGACCGGCGCGCGGCGCAACGCGGCCTTGGTCGCGGTGAGCACCGGCCTGCTGCGCAGCATGTCGCGTTCCCAGATCGAAGCGGTATTGGGTCACGAAATAACTCATGTGGCGAACGGTGATATGGTTACCCTCGCTTTATTGCAAGGTGTGCTAAATACATTCGTCATATTTCTGGCGCGCATCATCGGTAGCTTGATCGACCGGACCCTGTTCAAGAACGACCGGGAAGAGTCCGGTATCGGGTTCTTCTTGACCACGATGGTGGCCCAGATCGTCCTTGGAATCTTAGCGAGCATGATCGTCAGTTGGTATTCGCGGCGGCGGGAGTTTCGAGCCGATCGGGGCGGTGCCGATCTCGCCGGCACGGGCAGCATGATTGCGGCGCTGCAGGTATTGAAGCAGAGCCAAGGGGAGCCGATGCCACCGCAAATGCAGGCCTTTGGAATCAATACCGGCGCTGCGCACTACTTCATGCGGCTGTTCATGAGCCATCCGCCGCTCGACGAACGCATCGCGGCATTACAGTCGCCGGCTTGAGGCTCACTCGCCGGTCCCACATATATTATTCACACAATCTTCAGGAAAACTGATGACTCCAGAAAATGAAATCGTGATCGAGCCGCCGGCCGTGGAACGCGTGGGCAGAGAGCTGTCGCGCTGGTTCGGCAACAGCGACTTTGCCACCAGGCCAATCGACACCGCGGCGCCTCGGGACTCGGGCAGGCATATCGACTGGGCGCGGGTCTTCCCCTTCCTGCTGATGCACGCCGCCTGTCTCGCCGTGATCTGGGTGGGCTTCAGCTGGATCGCGCTCACCGTCACCGTGGCGCTGTACGTGGTGCGCATGTTCGCCATCACGGGTTTCTATCACCGCTATTTCTCGCACCGCACCTTCAAGACCTCGCGCGTGGGGCAGTTCATCTTCGGATTGCTGGGTGCCTCGGCGGTGCAGCGCGGTCCGATTTGGTGGGCGGCACATCACCGCCACCACCACGTCTACTCGGATAAGCCGGAAGACGTGCACTCACCGGTGCAACATGGCTTTTTTTGGAGCCACATGGGCTGGTTCATGTCGCACAAGCACTTCGCCGCGGATCTCTCGCGGGTGAAAGATCTGCTCAAGTATCCCGAGCTGCGCTTCCTGGATCGTTTCGATATCGCGGTGCCGACGGTTCTCGGCGTCGGCGTCTTCCTGCTGGGCGTGTTGCTCAAACATGTGGCGCCGGGCTTGGGCACCAATGGCTGGCAGATGTTGGTGTGGGGATTCTTCATCTCCACCGTGGCGGTTTATCACGGGACCTATACCATCAATTCCCTGTCCCATGTCTTCGGGCGGCAGCGCTACAAGACCGGCGACGCCAGCCGCAATAACGTCTGGCTGGCCATCATCACCTTGGGAGAGGGATGGCACAACAACCACCATCACTACCCTGCGTCAGTGCGTCAGGGCTTTTATTGGTGGGAATTCGACATCACCTTCTACATGTTGAAGCTGATGTCGTTCGTCGGCGTGATATGGGATCTCAAACCGGTACCCGCGGCGGTACGGGAAGGAAACGGCAAGCGATTCTGATTCTCGTGCACCGCCCATGCCGCGCCCGCCAGGCCCCAATACCTTAGGCGAGCTCAAGGCCGCCGTCGGTAACGGGTCCTGGCTCGAAGCGCCGGACGCGCTGGCGCCCTTTCTGACCGACTTTCGCCGCCTGTACCATGGGGCAACTCCCCTGGTGCTGTTGCCGCGAAGCGTCGATCAGGTCGCGGAGATCCTGCGGATCTGCAATCGTGAAGAGGTGGCGGTGGTGCCCCACGGCGGCAACACCGGCTACTGCGGCGGCGCCACACCGGATGAAACAGGCTCACAGATCGTACTGTCCCTGCGCCGGCTGAATCGCGTCCGGCAGATCGATGCCGTCAACTACTCGATGATCATCGAGGCGGGCTGCACCCTGGCCGAAGCGCAGACGGCGGCGCGCGAGGCCGACCGCCTCTTCCCGTTGAGCTTGGGTTCCGAGGGTACGGCACAGATCGGCGGAAACCTGTCGACCAATGCGGGGGGCACCGCGGTACTGCGCTACGGCATGATGCGTGACCTCGTGCTCGGTCTCGAAGTGGTGCTCGCGGACGGCCGGGTCTTCGAGAGCCTCAAGAGCCTGCGCAAGGACAACACCGGTTACGATGTGAAATCCCTGTTCGTCGGTGCCGAAGGCACGCTCGGCGTGATTACCGCGGCATGCTTGAAGCTCTTCCCTCAGCCGGCCGATGCCGCGACGGCGCTGGTGGGCATCGATTCGCCGCAGCATGCCTTGGATCTCCTGGAGCGACTGCGCACCGCGGCCGGCGATCAAGTAACCTCGTTCGAGTTGATGCCGCGCCTGGCGGTGGAACTGACCGTGAAGCACATACCGGGCGTCGCTGATCCTTTGGACCAGAATGCGCCCTGGTATCTGCTCGTCGAACTCACCTCGCCGAATCCGCGGCAGGATCTCGGCACGCTGTTGACCGCGGCTCTCGAGGATGCCGCCGCACGCGGCACCGTCGTGGACGCGATGTTCGCGACCTCCATGGCCCAAGCCCAGGCCATGTGGAAGCTGCGCGAATCGGTGCCGGAGGCCCAGCGCCACCACGGCGCAAGCCTCAAGCACGATGTCTCCGTGCCGGTCTCGGCCATCCCTACGCTCATCGCGGAGGGTTCGGCGCTGGCGCGGCGACTCGCTCCCGAAGGAGACGTCATCTCCTACGGTCACGCGGGGGACGGCAACCTGCATTTCAATGTGAGCCAAAAAATCGGAACGGATGTCAAGAGCTTCATCGCGCGGGGTCCCGTGCTCGAGCTCGCCATGTTCGATCTGGTCGAGAGTCTCGGCGGCAGCATCAGCGCCGAACACGGCATCGGGCGCCTGAAGGCAGCTGAATTCGCGCGCCGCGCCGACCCTGTGGAGCTCGCCGTCATGCACGAGCTGAAGCGCGCGCTCGATCCGAAGGGCATCATGAATCCGGGTAAGGTGCTGTGCGTACGCTGACGGTTCCCATTCGCACCGCCCGCCTCAATCTGCGCGAGTTCGTCAGAACCGACTTCCACGCCGTCTATGCCTACTCGTCGGATCCGCGCGTCACTCGCTACCTCTTTTTCGGCCCCCGCGATGAGGAGAGCACCGCTGACTATCTCGACGGCCTGCTGGCCTCGCAGCAGGAGCGGCCGCGGACCCGGTTCGAACTCGCCGTCGAGGAAATCGCGTCGGGGCGCGTGATCGGGGCGTGCGACTTGTCGTTCATCGAGCGCGATGTCGTCGACCTGGGATACATGCTGGGTATCGAGAATTGGGGCAAAGGATATGCGACCGAGATCGCGCTGGCGCTGGTCGATGCGGCATTCTTCGATCTGCGCGCCGATCGTTTGATCTCCACGGTGGACATCAACAATGGCGCCTCGATCCGCGTGTTGGAGAAGATCGGCATGCGCTGGGAAGCCGTGTTCCGCAAGCATCGCCGCGCGAAGAACCGCTGGTGGGACTGTCACCTCTTCGTATTGCCGCGCGAGGTCTGGGAGGCGTCCCGGGTAAATTACGCCCCGTGACGGGCGCGCCATCCTGCGCGCTACCTTCGTCGCCGCTATCTCCGCGTCGCCGCTATCTCCGCGTCGCCGCTATCTCCGCGTCGCCGCTATCTCCGCATCGCCGCTATCCGCATCGCCGCTATCCGCATCGCCGCTATCCGCATCGCCGCTATTTCGGCGGTCGCCCCTTCTCGTCCCTGTTGGCGGCCTCTTCGGCGGCCGCCTGTTCGCGGGCGCGCTTGGCGGCTCGCTGCAGCACCGAGTCGTCCGGCAGCCCCACGCGGCCGCTGTTGCGCAGGGTCAGCAGTCCGCCGACCAGCACGCCGACCACGAGAACGATGATGATGATGGCCTTGAGCATCGAGGACGTCCGTACGCTGAACTCGCGAACTCCGTGCGGCTACGAAGTCACTCTTATCAACCCTTCCTGCGCGGCGCTCGCAACCAACCGTCCGTCGCGCGCAAACACGCTGCCGCGCGTGAATCCGCGCGCCTCCGAGGCGCTCGGGCTGTCCACCGCATAGAGCAGCCAATCATCCACGCGGACTCTGCGATGAAACCACATCGCATGGTCGATGCTGGCGATCACCAGTTGGGGAGAAATCATGGAAATACCGTGCGGCTTGAGCGCGGTGTCGAGCAGGTGGAAATCGGACACGTAGGCGAGCAGGCAGCGGTGCAGGGCCTCCTCGTCGGCAAGCTTGTCCACGGCGCGAAACCAGATGTACTTGTGGGGCGGGGACTTGTCGCGGCGCAGGGAGTCGGGCGGATGGACCGGGCGAAATTCGAAGGGGCGCTTTTGCTCCAATACCCGGCGCGCGGCCGCGGGCAATTTGTCCGCCATCTCGCGGTAATGAGCTTCCAAATCCGGCAGCGACTCGGGAGGCGGCACGTCCGGAATCGAGATCTGATGATCGAGACCGGATTCGAGCAATTGGAACGAGGCGGACATGTTGAAGATTTGCCGCCCGTGCTGAATGGCAACGACGCGCCTGGAGGAGAAATGCTTGCCGTCCAATGCCCGGTCGACCTCGTACACGATGGGTGAATTGAAGTCCCCTCGGCGCAGAAAATACGCATGCAGCGAATGCACCACGCGATTTTCCGCCGTTGCCGTCGCGGCCACCAGAGCCTGGCCCAGCACCTGTCCGCCGAATACCTGCGGACTCCCGATATCGCGGCTCTGACCGCGAAACAGGTTCAGCTCGAGCCGTTCGAGCGTCATCACCTTGATCAAATCATCGAGCAGCTGATTCATTCCGCGCCTCAAATTGAATCGGCGTGGCCGGCGTCGGGTCCCGCGACCCCCAGGCGTTTCTGCATGATGGGACTCGTCGTGGTGTACTGCAAGAACTGCCGCTTCTCGGGGAACAAGTGATGTTGGATGGCGAATGCGGTGAGCGCGGCTTCGTGAAAGCCGCTCAGGATGAGTTTTTTCTTGCCGGGATACGTGTTGATGTCGCCGACGGCGAAAATTCCGGGGACGCTGGTCTGGAATTTCTCGGTATCCACTTTGAGCGCGCGCTTTTCCAGCTCCATACCCCATTCCGCGATGGGGCCCAGTTTCGGATGCAGGCCGTAGAACGCGAGTATGTGATCGGCGGACAGCTGCAGGTCCCGGCCGTCGGCCGTGCGGATGTCGAGCCCCGTCAGTCGGTCGTTGTCCCTGCGCAAGCCGGTGGCGTTGCCCTCCAGCACCTGCATTTTGCCCGCGCCGACCAATTCGCGCATGCGCGCCACGGTGGCGGGAGCCGCGCGAAATTCCGCGCGACGATGCAGCAGCGTCAGCGAGCGCGCCTTGTCGCACAGCGCAACCGTCCAGTCCAGCGCCGAATCGCCGCCGCCGCAGATCACGAGGTCACGTCCGTGAAAATCAGCGGCCGATTTGATCCGATAGTGAACGCTCCTGCCCTCGAATTCTTCGACGCCGGGCAACCCTAGGCGCCGCGGCTGAAAGGAGCCGAGGCCCGCCGCGATCACCACGGCGCCGGCAATGAGCCGGGTACCGGCGGAGGTGGCGACGTGGAACTTGCCGTTCTCCAGAACGCGCACTTCGGCGACTTCCTGCCCGAGGTGAAATGTCGCGTGGAAAGGCTTCGCCTGTTCCAACAGGCGGTCGATCAATTCCTGAGCCCCGCAGATCGGCAACGCCGGAATGTCGTAGATCGGCTTGTCCGGATACAGTTCGGTGCATTGGCCGCCGGCCTGCGCCAGCGAATCGATGATGTGCGTGCTGATTCCGAGAAGTCCGAGTTCGAAAATCTGAAATAGTCCCACGGGACCTGCGCCGATGATGACCGCCTCGACCGGCGTGGGGGCGGCCTCTGCCGCAAGTGGTTTTTCCGACATGGTAAGCCTGGTTCCTCGAGTTTTACGTCCAAACAGGGCCGCAAATTGTAGCTGAATGCCTGGCCGGCTGCGGCGCCGATCCCACCATCCAGGCAACCAGAAGCGCTCCGCAGGGTACTTATGTACGGGATTGAACCCCTTGAGGAAGGCGATCATGCACGCGAAAGTCAGCTCGATTCCCGACGCCATTGAGAGTGAACGTGAATCGACCCGCCCGATCCGGGCCCTGAACCGCGGGCTCGAGGTGCTGACTACGCTCAATCGCCTGGAACGGGCCCCCATCAACACACTGGCCGGCGCGGTGCGGCTGCCGCGCACCACCACCTATCGGATACTGGAAACCTTGCGCCTGGCGGGATACGTCGTCCGTGACCCGCACGATGACTGTTATCGGCCGACCATCATGGTACGCGCCTTGTCCGAGGGTTTTGACGATGAAGCCATGGTTGTGCATATCGCCAAACCGCATCTCACCGCGCTCGGCGCCGAGATCGTGTGGCCCGTGGCGATCGCCACGCCGTCCGGCGCAACCATGATGATCCGCGAGACCACGGACCGTGAGAGCCCGCTCGCCTTGGAACGATACAGCGCCGGCGTCCGAGTACCCATGTTGAGCTCGGCGGCGGGGCGCGCCTACCTGGCGTTCTGCGGGAGCCCGGAACGCGATGCGCTGCTCGAGTTATTGTCCCGTTCGTCGCTGCCGGAAGATCGCCTGGCGCGCAGCCGCACCGACGTCGAGCGGCTGCTCAATGAGACTCGGGCGCAGGGTTTCGGCATGGCGCAGCGCCCTCGGCGCGTGTCGGAGGAGACCAGTCTCGCCATACCGGTGCGCGTAAAAGATCGCGTACTGGCCACCGTCACCGTTCGCTATGCCGCGACCGCGGTGCTGCTGCGCACGGCCGTCGAACAATTCCTGCCGAAGATGCGCGAGGTTGCGCACAAGATCGAAACGGAATTCGTCTGAAGGGCCCGGGGGATAGGAAGGGCTAGCCCTTCCTATCCCCCGGGCCCGCCACGCGGTACCGGTCTACACCCGCGCGCAGGACGACTTGCGGCTGTTGAGCGGTTTGAGCGTTCGGCTGGTAGGGTGGAAGACGCTGGAAGGCAACTGTGTTCCCCCGTTGCCTTCCAGCGTCTTCCACCCTGCCAGGCAATCGTTACCCGCTCACCAATGGTAACTCTCTGCGCCGCTACTTTTCGGCCGGCGCGGCGGTGATCCGCTCATAGGCCGCCTCGAACTGCGGCACCCAGTTTTTCTCGACCGAGTAGCCATGACCCACCTTGGGCAGCATGACGATGTCGCCGCCGGGAACCGACGCGATGAATTTTTGCGTGGCGGGCGCCGGGCACACTTGATCGATCTCTCCCTGCAGCGAGATCCATTTGCCGGAGAGCTGCTTCGCGGGCAGGAAATTGACGCCCTTGAGCACACCCTTCGCGTCGCGGCGCGGCGTCGCTTCGATCCCGGACCCCTTGCAAACCGGTTTCTTGAGATCAAGGTCAGGGCAGAAGCCGATGGAGAGCGCGCCCTTGAACACGCCGTCCGGCGCTTCGACTATCGTCGCATACACCAGCGTGGCACCCGAGGAGTAGCCCACGAGAGTGGGCTGCAAATAGCGCTTGAGGCCCAATTTCGCCTGTAGATAACGGCTCAAATCCTCGAGATCGACCGCAGGCGACACGCACTTGTCGCCGGATTTTTCCAATTGCGCGAGGTAGTGTCGAATATCGATGCCGGCCACGGCCGCACCCTTGTCGGTGAGCCGTTCCGCCATGGAGATCACACCGAGATTCCAGCCTCCATCGCCCGACAGGAACAACACCACATCGCGGGGCTCCGTGCTGCCTCGATAAACACTGACCTCACCGAACCGTCCATGGTCGAACACTTCCGCCGGTGCCGCCACCGCCGTGCCCAACGTGCATGCGCACCATAGAATCAAGCCGATTTTCAGCATGGTTTCGCTCACCTATTTTCTCAGGACTTTGCCGACGCCGCCGGATATGAGGGCGGTGACGTCGAGCAGCGCGCCGGCCATCCCCAAGCCGTGCGGCGCCGCGAGATATCGAGGGCGCCAAACCGGCAGGAATTTCTCCTTGTATTTTCTCAGGCCCTCGAAGGGATAGAACATCTCGCCGTAGCGCGTCACCATGCGGCCGATCTTGTGCCAGGTCGGCGCGAGAGCATGCTCCTCCAATCCCGAGAGCGGGGCCATCCCCAGGTTGAACCAGTGATAGCCTTGGGCCTTGCCCCACAGCATGCATTCGACCAGCAGATAATCGATGACGCCTTTCGGCGCGGCGTCGTTGTAGCGCATGAGATCCACCGATAATTCATTCGAGGCCCCGCGCCAGATATTGACGAAGGCGACGATCACGCCTGCGCGGCGAACCACCCCGCAGTCGAAGTGCATGAGGTAGCGGTCATCGAAGAACCCCAAGGAAAAGCGTTTCTCGGCCGTGTTCTTTTCCGCGAGCCAGGCGTCGGACACGGCGCGCAGCTCCGGTAGAATCGCGCCGACATTCGCGGGCGGCACGATCTCGAATTCCGCGCCGTCGCGGTTCGCACGGCGGTGAGCTTGACGCAAGTCGGCGCGGGCGGAGCCCTCCAGCGAAAATGAGTCGAGCGGCACGCGTGCCTCCTCGCCGAGTTTGCTGAGGTTCAAACCCAGATCGATGTACAAGGGCAGATTTTCCGGCTTGACCTGATAGAACACCGGCGATACCGCCATCACATCGCAATTTTCCAGAAACTCCCAAGCCAAAGGTTCGCAGACCTCGATCGGACCCACTGGATCCCCCATCGCCACCCAGCTGTGGCCGGCCTCCTGGTACATGATGAAGGCCGTGCGCTCCGCATTGAACAGCAAGGTCTTGTCGCCGAGCAGCGCAAGGTTCGCGGTGGTGTCGTCGACATCGGCGATCAATGCCGCGACGCGTTCCAGATCCGCCTCGCGCGGCGCCGTCATCGGCGGCTTTGCCGGCCGCAACAGCCGCCACAATCCATAGGCCGCCGCAATCACGGCTGCGAGCAGCGAGGCGCGCAGGCTGCGCGGCGCCGAGGCGTGAAAAGCGAATTCCCACCACAGTTGGTTGTCGTACGGCACGTGCCGATAGGCAAAGATCACCAACCAAGCGGCGGTGATGAGCACCAAGAAAAGAGCGACGATCCAGGGTCCCGAGTAATGCTGTTCGATCAAGGACGCGCGCCGCAGAAAGCGGCCGCGGGCCAACACCAGGACGACGACGACCAGACCTAAGACCGTGGCCTCTTCATAGTCGAATCCCTTGAGGAGGGACAGCAGTATTCCGGCGCACAGCAGCCAGATCGTCATCCACCACGCGGCGTCGAGCCGCCTGTACAGGCCGTGGGCGATCACCAAGAGGCCCACCCCCACGGCGCTGCCGAGCAGATGCGACAACTCGAGGATGGGCAGCGGCACGAAATCCCGCAAGAGATCCAGGCGAGGCCCACGTCCGGGCGTGGCGCCCGAGAACAGCAGCACGGCGCCCGCCAAGAACACCGCGATCGCAATGGCCTGAGGCGTGACGGCAATCAGAAAGGTTCGCCCGAGCCGCACCAAGCGCACGGCGGGCCCCCGATGCACCCAGAGTTCGTGCGCCCCCAGCAAGCCTAAGGCCACGGCAAAGGGAGCGAAATAGTAAATGGCGCGATAGGCGACCAAGGCGCCCAGCAGGGCGAACGCCAGGAAGCCGATCTCGGCCTGCTGCGGCAACAGGACATACAGGACACTCGCCGCGCACAGCAAATCCGCGCACGCCACCGCGACCTGCGCGAACGCAATTTGAGGCTTTGGCATCGGAATCACGATGCGCCGATACCGCAGGGGCTCGTTCCGCGTGCACACCAACCAGAGATACGCGATGACCGCGGCGAGCAGCATGCCCCCCGCGACCATGGCGAGCCAGGCATGCACGTGCAGCACCGATCCCGACATGCCTGCTTGCGTCAGCAGCGAGAGCCCCAGGAGCAATCCGGCGCCCAATAAGAATGTGACGGTGCCGAACGCAATGATGGTGGCGATCTGTTTCGCGCCGAGGCCGAGAGTCGAATAGGCTCGATAGCGAACCGCCCCGCCGCTCAGCGTGTTGAGGCCCACGTTGTGGCCGATGGCGTAGCCCATGAACGATATCAAGGCAACGCGAGGGTACGGCACGTGCGCGCCGGCAAAGCGCACCGCAAGCGCGTCGTACAAGGTCAAGCAGCCGTAGCCGGCGAGTGTGAACAGCCCTGCCCGCAGCAATTTCGCCGTGGAGATGGCGTGGACGTGGGCGAGGATATCCCGCCAGTGATATTGACCCAGCAAGTGATGCAGCCAAAACAAGGCCAGCCCGAACAGGCCAATGCCTAGAAAGGTGGTCCACGCGGGGACTTTGTGAGTTGTGCTCGGGTGTGCCAAGCGAGGTATCGTAACAGGGCCTCCCAGGCAACGCTGCAAACTGCTAGGGTTGGGTTTTGGCTTTCTTGAAACGTTTACAAGGGGTAGCCCACGCATGAGTTCCACCACCGATGGCCGCCAGGCAACCATGGACGCGACACAGATTTATCGCGAAGAAATTTTTACCGATCGCAAGGTCGGCACGATCCGCCGCTTGACGCCGGTAGCGGCGGATGGCACAGAGGATTCCGCGCGGCCGGTACTATTCGTCGGACAGGCGCAGGTCATGACGCCGATGGGCGCCGTCCCGATCAGCTTCGAGCTCGACGCCGCGACGTTGAACGCGGCGATCGAAAAGTTCGGCGCGGCCGCGGAATCGGCCGTTCATCAAACCATGCGGGAATTGCAGGAGCTGCGCCGCGAACAGGCATCGACCCTGGTGATTCCCGATGCCGCCGGCGGGGCGCTGCCGAATCCCAGTGATCTGCTCGGCCGCGGGCGGCCGCGGCGGTAACCGGCGCTACGCGTTGGATTCCAGCGCATCCCAACGCGCGTACGCGTTCTCGAGTTCCACGGCCAAAGACTGTAGGCGCTGCAAGGCGGCCTTGCCCCGCTCCGAGTTCCCTTGGAACAGGGAGGGGTCGGCGATCGCCGCCTGCAGCTGCAATCGTTCGGCTTCGAGGCGGGAAATTTTTTCTGGCATGGCCGCGAGCTCTTGCTGATCCTTGTAGGACAGGCGTCGAGTCTTGGGCGCGGGAGGCACGGCCTCGGGCGGGGCGGATGCAGGTTTGCTCGGCGCGACGGGCGCCCGGACCGGAGCGACGACCTTGCGCTGGCGCAGCCAATCGCTGTAGCCGCCCACGTATTCGTTGACCTGGGCGCCTCCTTCGAACACCAGCGTGCTGGTGACCACATTGTCTAGAAACGCCCGGTCGTGGCTGACGAGGAGCAGACTCCCCGCATAGTTTGCAACCATCTCTTCCAATAGTTCCAGAGTCTCCGCATCCAGATCGTTGGTCGGTTCGTCCATCACCAAGAGATTGCTCGGCCGCGCGAACAGGCGTGCCAGCAACAAGCGGTTGCGCTCGCCGCCCGAGAGCATGCTGACCGGCGCACGCAACCGCTCCGGCGGAAACAAGAAATCGCGCAGGTAGCCCGACACGTGCCGCGGCTGACCATCGATGGTGACCGTGTCGCCGCTGCCGCCGGTGACGTTGTCCATGATGGAGGCGGCCGGATCCAGCTGTTCGCGTTGCTGGTCAAAGTAGGCGGGCAGCAAATTGGTGCCGCGGCGGATCTCGCCCGAGGTGGGTTCCAAATCACCGATCAAGAGCTTGATCAGCGTCGTCTTGCCGCAGCCGTTGGGACCGATGATACCGATGCGGTCGCCGCGCATGATGCGCGCCGAAAAATCCGCAATGACCGGCGACGCGCCGAAAGTATGAGTGACGTGAGCCGCCTCGAACACCAGCTTGCCGGACGGCGCCGCATCCTGCGCCCGAATCTCCACCTGCCCGATGCGCTCACGCCGTTCGGCGCGCTGTATGCGCAGTTGTTTGAGCGCGCGTACCCTGCCCTCGTTACGAGTGCGCCGTGCTTCCACACCCTGGCGAATCCAAACCTCTTCCTGAGCCAGTTTCTTGTCGAACAGCGCCGCATGCTTGGCCTCGACTTCGAGCGCCGCACGCTTCTGCAAAACATAGTCGTCATAGTTTCCCGGCCAGACACGCAGCTGTCCCCGATCGAGCTCCACGATCCGCGTCGCCAACCGCCGCACGAAGGCACGATCGTGGCTGATGAACAGCAACGCACCGTCGAAGTCCAGCATCATGTCTTCGAGCCATGTGATGGCATCGATATCCAGATGATTGGTCGGTTCGTCCAGCAACAAGAGATCGGGCTTCGCGACCAATGCGCGGCCGAGCATCACCCGCCGCCTCCAGCCGCCCGACAAGGCGCCCATCGCCGCATCGCGATCGAGTTGCAGGCGCGAGATGATCTGCTCCACCTGCAGTTCGGCCTGCCAATCGTCGTGCGGCGCCAGTTCGTCCTGCCCATCATCATGCATCGTCACGCCGGGGTCAGCCGCGCCGGGCACGGTGCCGCTCATGACTACGTCGCGCACCGAAGCGTCGCTCGCGGGCGATACCTCTTGGGCCAAGCTCGCGACTCGCGCGCCGGGGCGCACCCACACTTCGCCTCCGTCCGGGACGATTTGACCGGTGATGAGCTGCAGCAACGAAGACTTTCCCTCGCCGTTGCGCCCGAGCAAGCAGACGCGTTCGCCCCGGCGAATTTGCAGATCGGCCTCGTCCAGCAAGGGCTTCCGGCCGAAACTCAAGGTAACTTTGTCGAGGCGAACGGTGGGCATGAGGCCGCGTATAGTAAGCGGCTTCGCGTCAATAACCCAGCCATAGAGACGTGGGTCACAGATGCCGGCGCGCGCGGCCGAGCGGAAATTGTGTCCGAGCGCACAGCCTTCCATCCTGAGCGCGTTTAACCTAAGACTTTGTCGAGCACTTATGCGCGCGGTCACATCCCGGGTGTCGGTTTCAACGGTCGCGGCGCGGCCTTAAGCTCGTCCGTGGCGCTGCGTACCCGAATTGCGGTGACATTTCTCCTGCTGCTGGCCGCAGTGCTGGCCGCGGCACTGGGCGCCGTGTCGGCAACGAATCGCGGCAATGCCGAACGCGAGGTGCAACGGCAGCTCGACGTCGGCGCCTCCGTGTTCTCACGTCTG
>WNFI01085385.1_pt3 | contig 14766 bp, 14 predicted proteins | sample 5400471 | NCBI WGS metagenome assembly WNFI01 (sample SAMN13153348, study PRJNA577476) | soil metagenome | isolation source: 100 cm saprolite on Douglas fir-dominated hillslope | place: USA:California | collected 2013-09-17
CTCGGGGCCATCAGTCGGCATCGCTTGCGCCGGATCGAATCCCTCCGGGAACCGTTCGGCCAGCTCGACGAAATACTGAGCGACGCACCACCGAGCCACGCGACTCGCCGGATCCACCGTTTCAATCCGTACTCCCGCGGCCTGGAGCAGACGCTGCACCTCTGCCATCGCGGTGACGAGGCGCTCACGCTGAGCTTCCGTCAGCGGAGTCAGAATGCCCTCCGCCAGCTGATCGGATCGCCGATCCATCTCGTCCACCTCGGCGATCCCCGCGCGCGTGAGAGAGGCGTATCGAACTCGTTCGTCGTCCGACCCGGCGCGGAGCTTTACGAGACCCGACGAGGCCAGGGACTGAACCAGGCGGCTCAGATATCCGGAATCGAGTCCGAGTCGTGCCCGGAGATCGCGGAGGTCGGCACCCTCGGCGCCGATCTCGAACAGCACGCGGGACTCGCCGAGTGGCCGGTCGCGACCGAGGAAGTGGTCGTCGAGGGCTCCGGCTCGTTGTGTGACGAGGCGATGGAAGCGCCGGACCTGCTCGACGTGCCCGAGTATCATTCTCTGACATTAGTCAAATAATGCTCGGGTTGTCAACGGCTGCGTCCTATATGAAGGTTGGCGGCATGATCACTCGAACTCTCATTGCACTTGCCACGGCGCTCCTCGGTAGTTGTGCGAGCCTCGGCTCTCGCGGAAGCCAATCAGACTTCCGTGTCATCGCGTTCTTCACCGCCAAACAGGATCAGGCACATATCAGCTTCGTGCAGGAAGCCAACAGGTGGTTTCCTGAAGTGGCGTCCAGACATCACTTCATCTACGACACCACATCCAACTGGCAGAATCTCAATTCAGCCTTTCTTGCCAACTATCAGGTCGTCGTCTTTCTGGATACGCGCCCTGAAGACCCGGCGCAACGCGCCGCGTTTCAGGAATACATGGAGCACGGCGGCGCGTGGATGGGATTTCACTTTGCAGGGTTCGCGCTGACCCCGTCCGCATATCCAGCCAACTGGGACTGGTACCACAACACGTTTCTGGGCTCGGGCTCGTACGCGAGCAACACCTGGAGGCCGACGTCCGCCATCCTGCGAGTCGAGGACCACGGCCATCCGGCGACGCAACATCTGCCGGAGACGTTCAAGTCATCGCCGAGTGAGTGGTATCGCTGGGAAAAGGATCTGAGACGCAATCCCGAAATCGACATCCTGCTTTCGGTCGACTCGACGAGCTTTCCACTCGGTACCGGGCCAAAGCAGCATGAGATCTGGCACAGCGGCTACTACCCCGTGGCGTGGACCAACAAGAAGTACAAGATGATCTACATGAACATGGGTCACAACGACATCGACTACGAGCACAAGTACGATACGACCAACAAGACCCTGTCATACACGCTGAACAATCCGATTCAGGATCGGTTGATCATCGACGGCATCGTGTGGTTGGGAGACGCAAGCAAGAAGGCACCTGGGGCCAGGTAAAACAAACAACTTTGCCACAGAGGCACAGAGCCACAGAGAAAAGCAGCTTTGATTGGTCGTCCTTTCTTGATTTGTTGTTCTCTGTGACTCTGTGTCTCTGTGGCAAGTAGCAGTTCACGATGTCAGGGCAGACCGAGAACCCTCCAGGATCGAGGAATCGAGAAGGTACTTCCCCTACGTTCGCTGCCAGGATCAGTTTCTCGTGCTGATCTCATCGATCACGGAGACTCCAATGCACTCACGTTCGATCGTGTACGGCGGTCTCGCCGCCTCGCTACTTCTCGGCGCCTTCACGGCAAACGCACAGCAGAGCGACTCGAAGATGCCCGCCTGGCCCGAGCTGAAGAAGAAGATCGAAGCCCACTGGAGCACCACATATCCCTCGGAGAAGGTCCTCTCCGTGGAGCCCAAGGGCGCCGTGGAGTACTCGTCCACCGAGCGCGTTACCGAAACCGACTGGTGGTGGACGGACGTGAAGGAGATCTCCGGCGCCTTTGCGCGGCAGACCGCACTGGTCACCGTCGAGCGCGCGAACAAGAGCCGAGCGCGGTTCGAGGTCGCGGCGCTCTATCGCGGTGCAGACAACAAATATCGCTTCGACAAGATCGCCGTCGGCCCGGTCGTGGAGCTTGGTGTGCCCGGCGCGCCGGCGCTTCCGTCGAGCAAGGCGGCGAGTGAGCTCTTCCTCTCGGCGTGGAGCAAGGCGCGTCCTGATTTCACGACGAGCGCGGTAACGATCCTCGGGACGCCCGCGATGAACCAGTCGGGCGACCGACGCTGGATCAACTACAAGCTCGCCATCGACGCCGTCGGAACGGCAAAGGGACCTGCGAAGTTCTCTGGAAAGAAGGTGCGCTGCGAGCCGGCGGACTACGCCTCTGTCCTCAAGTGGGACATCGGGAGCTCCGCGTGGGTCGTGGACGCGTCGTCGATCGTGAACGTCAATGAGGACGGCGCGTGCTCCCTCGTGCCGTAGCCGAGGTCAAACGACGCGGAACCTCTCGATGTAGATCGCGAGGCCGATGAGCGCCTGCACGACACCGACGACCAGCAACGTGATGTCGTGGCGGCCTTTCCAGAAGCGCATGCTCAGACCTCCGACCAGAACGACCGACACGGCGGTCAGGAAGACGAAGCCCTGAATGTGGTGCGTGTACGCCATGCGGCTTCCGCCAATGGCTCTCGCCGCGAGCAAATGGCCGAGCAGACCTGCGGCCAGCAATAAGACGCCCAGCCAGATCCGGTTGCGGCTCATCGTGTCTACTCCGATTCGTTGTGGCATTCTCACGTGCCTCCAGTGGCCTGTATGGAGGCTCGTACGCCGGGGCCCGACGCGATGTTTCGGCCGCGGCTGATGCCCGAGCACCGGTGACCCAGCGCCGCCTATCGCGTCTGACGGCTTGCCGCGATCACGAGACCGACGCCGACCATCACGCACAGTACGCCGTAGATGGCCCACCTCGTTTGACCCGTCATGAAGCTGCCGGGAAGGACGTTGATCCCCTGAAGGAACGTCTTCTTTGTGATCCTCTCGGTGCGCGGACTGCGTCGCATCAGTTCCTGACTTCAGTCACGGCGGGAAGGATCAAGGCTCGGTTGACGGATCGCTCGGGCCGTCCCGCAGAGCGCCGTCAAGCGTCACCCGCACCTTTCGCAGAAGGGCATCTGGGGTGAACGGCTTTTGGAGGAATAGCATCTCGCGCTCCAACACACCGTGGTGGACGATCGCGTCATCCGTGTAGCCTGAAACGAAGAGAATGCGGGCAAACGGCCGAAGTTGGGCGAATTGCTCCGCGAGCTCTCGACCGCTCACTCGCGGCAGGATCACGTCGGTCATGAGGAGGTGGATGTCCCCGACGTGCTTCAACGCGACTTCGAGAGCAGACTCGCCATCGGGTGCTTGGAGCACGCGGTAGCCCACGCGCTCCAATACCTGACGCGCGATCTCTCGCACCGCTGGCTGATCCTCCACAACGAGAATGGTCTCGGTTCCGCCGAGCGCCGCGACCGCGGTTGAAGGCTGTGCGGGTTCCGCTGTCGCTTCGTCGAAGCGCGGAAAGTACATCTTGAAGCTGGTGCCGCGCCCCGGCTCGCTGTACATGGAAATCTGACCGCCATTCTGCTTCACGATCCCGTAAACGGTCGCCAAACCAAGCCCGGTTCCCTTGCCCGGCGCCTTCGTGGTGAAGAAGGGCTCGAACACGCGCGCCTGGAGTGCCGCATCCATCCCGATACCGTTATCGCTCACCGACAGCATGACGTGCGGCCCGGGAGGATAGACGGTCGCCCGGTCCGCGACCGCAGGCTCGAAGTCGACGTTCCTGGATTCGATCAGAAGACGGCCGCCGTTCGGCATCGCGTCGCGGGCATTCACGGCCAGGTTCACGATCACCTGCTCCATCTGCCCCGCATCGACCTTTACGGCGCCAGCGCCGGCGTCCAGAGCCGTGGACAGCTCCACGTGCTCGCCAAGCAGCCGCGTGAGCATCTGTGCGGTTCCCGCCACGAGATCGTTGAGCCGCATCACTTTCGGCTCGATGACCTGCTGACGACTGAATACGAGAAGCTGGCGTGTGAGCTTCGCACCACTGAGTCCGGCGTCACGAATCGCCTCTACGTCTTGCCTCTGCGGAGCATCGGGGGCCAGCTCCGACAGCAGGAAATCGGCATAGCTGAGAATGACCGTCAGCATGTTGTTGAAGTCGTGGGCCACGCCGCCGGCGAGCTGTCCCACCGCGTCCATCTTCTGTGCCTGGAGAAACTGCCGCTCTACGCGCCGAAGGTCGGTGACGTCCTCGGTGACGCCCTCGATGTATTGCTCGCCGGTGTCGTGCTCAGTAACGAATCGCGCCGTGACCAACACCGTGATGAGCGTACCATCCTTGCGCTTCATTTGTATCTCGTGACGGTGAAGGCGCCCGGCTTTGACGAGCCTCTCAATCAACACCTTCCGTTCTTCTGGTGCTGGAAACAGCGCCTCCCCGCGAAGCGCCAGTATTTCTTCGCTGGAGTCGTATCCGAGCATACGAGCCAATGCTGGATTGACCGCCAGGATGCGGCCGTCCAACGCACTCAGCGTGACGCCATCTGGCGAGTCCTCGACAAGTCGGCGATATCGTTCATCCTGTCGCCGGATCACCTCCTTCGCCCGCTTGCGCTCGGTGATGTCGTGAATCAGCACGATTCGCGCGGGACGTCCCTGGAACTCGATCGAGAGCGCGTTCGTCTCGATGTCGATCAGGGTGCCGTCCTTCTTCCTGTGCCGCCATTCACCGCCGCCGTAATTCGCCCCACTGACGTCCCGGATGGCCTCGCGGAGACGCTGCACGTCCTCGGCGGGCCGTATGTCCGCCACGGTCATCGCAAGCAGTTCGTCGCGATCGTATCCATAGTGATGGAGCGCCGCGTCGTTGACGGCGACGATGCGAAGCGTCTCGAGGTCGTAGACCCAGAGCGGGAGTGGGACGGCTTCGAATAGAAGACGATGTTTCTCCTCCGCCGCGCGCGTCGACGCGAACGCCGTCTGGACCTGCGCGACCATCGTGTTGAACGCGCTCGCGAGCTGTCCGAGTTCGTCTCCACGAGGAGCGAGTCCGACTTGGAGCGAGTAATCGCCGGCGGCCACGGATTCAACCGCGCGCGTCAGGCGTGCGATGGGGCGCGTGACCGAGTCGCTCAACCAGATTGCAACCAGCAGTCCGAGCACGATGATCAGGGCGCCCTCCCCCAGGATGCGAACGAGAAAGCGCTGTGCCTGCGCCACAACCTCGTCGCGAGCCGTCTCGAGCACCACCATATAGGGAGTGCCGCGAACGAGCCGGGACACGGCGAACACGGGCCGCCCGGTCATGGGGCTCGTGTATGACGTGAGCGTGCCAGTTCGGAACGAGTCCACGGCCGGAGCCGGGATCGGCTTCGACAGGTCAGTCCAGAGTGTGCCGTCGCGATTGGCAAAGCGCATTTGCGTCGCTTCGCCGCCGAACAGCCGGTTCAGCGTTTCGGGAGACGGGCTGACGTGCACTCTCGTGGTCTGTGTCAGGTAGCCCTGCACTGCTCCGTCGCGCACCCTGATGATTATCGTGGCCAGGATCGCTGGACCTGCGGCGCGGAGCGGAGCGACGGTTCCGGAGTCAACCGCTGGTGTTCGGTCCAGCGTTTCGCGGCTGACCGTCGCGCCGAGCGCGATCGGGTCATCGCCCACGTGCGCGATCTCCCTACCCTCCGCATTGAGGAGCCGAATGACGCTCGCCAGCTCGGCCGAAAGCAAAGGCCTGAGTATCGCCGTCGCCGCCGAGTCGGCCGCTGCCGTCGAATGGTCGAGGGCATCGTGGATGATGCGGTTGTTTCGTGTCGCTCGAAGCGCAGCCAGCTGACGCCCCGTAGACGCTTCAAAGAGCCGTGCCCACTGCGTGGCAATACCGTCCAGACGCGTGAACGTGGTCGCAATCGCTGATGCGCGCATCTCCCGATATGCAGCGCCCGAGAGAGCAGCGGTAACGATCGCGAGGAGCGTCCCGATCACCAGGAACAACCTCACACGGATCGAGAGTCCGCGTGCGGCACCAACCGGGACTGCGAGCTCGTCTCGCCCGGCAGCATTTTGTGATGCGGACGTCATTGCGACTTCCCTAAACGAGGCAGGGACTTACTCAGGCGCAATCATAGACAGCAGTATCGTGCCACGCAATACGAATCTTTGCGTCGACGCGCGTCGCGTCTCTCAGGACCTCTTATGCTGACGCCACGGCAGGAGCGCGGTTAAGAGTTTCCGCTTTCTATCGCCTCCGACGACTTGCCGCGATCACGAGACCGACGCCGACCATCACGGACAGTGCGCCATAGATGGCCCACCTCGTTTGACCCGTCATGAAGCTGCCGGGAATGACGTTGATCCCCTGGAGGAACCAGACGCCACCCACGAGTACGAGCAGGAAGCCCGCGAGGTACATGATGATCCGCATGTGTCGCTCGGTGTGATTGTGGGATGTCCCTAAATGATCGCTAATGCCGTCCTCGCATGCCCCTGTGCGTTTGGACCGGCGATCCATCATATTTAGCGCCATGCATCGTCGACAGTTCCTCACAGCCCTCGGCTCCGCCGCCGCGCTCTCGCAGTTCGGCTGCCTCCCGAGCGCACGTGCATCCGGTAGCGGCACACGACATTTGAAGCGTATAGGGCTCCAGCTCTACAGCCTGCGCGACGACGCCCGACGTGACCTTTCGCGCACCATCGCCGACATCGCCGCGGTAGGCTACAACGACGTCGAGCTCCTCGGCTCGATGAACAACTTCGGCATGCCGCCGAAGGAGCTTCGTCGAGTGCTCGACAGCCATGGTCTCCGCGCGCCGTCCACGCACGTCGGCGGCAACGCACTCGACAATCTCCCGCGCCAGCTCGACGACGCGCAGACGCTCGGCCACGAGTACATCATCGTCGCCAGCCTGCCGATCCCGGGAAAGCCCACGCTCGACGACTATCGCCGGTGGGCCGATCGCTTGAATGAGGCGGGGCGGATCACGCGCGAGCGGGGCATCTGGATCGGCTTCCACAACCATGAGGGTGACTACGCCGTGCTCGATGGAGAGGTCGCGTACGACGTGCTCGCGGCGCGGACGGATCCGTCAGTCGTGCGGCTCCAGCTGGATACCGGCAACGCCGCCATGGGCGGCAAGGATCCGATGGATTACATGAAGCGGTTCGGCGACCGCTATTGGTCGTTCCACATCAAGGATGTTCCGAAGTTCGGACCCACCCCGGATGCGGAGCTCGGCAAGGGCATATGCCGACGTTCACGGTTTGATCGTCCGTTCCCGACCATCCTTGGTGATGATCTTGATGAAGGGATTCGGGCCACGCGAGAGCAATTGGGTATATGCTCCTCCCTCACCACCGAGAACGAGCCCCGATCCGTCCTCCGTCGTTCCAAGCTTCACATGGGGGCCGCCCTTCGTATCGATCAGGCGCAATTGCACAGCCTCCGGATATCCCGTCGTGCCGTCGGGCATCCTCGCGTTGGGCTGTGCCGGGAGCACTCTGATCTCCGCACGAACACGCCCTTGATCATCGACGATTTCCAGAGCGCGGCCGCGGAGCACGGGTGCGAAGTCCTGCGCCGTCGTGGGACGCGGATGGGTCAATGAGAACACGAGCAGCGCTGCATTCGCGACAGTCAGGGCAACCAACAGCTGCTGGGTTTTCATATCAACCTCCAGGTGCACTCGCCCCTGTTTGTGCGAGCGCGGTCAACGTAGCGCGGAATACACCAGGACCTTGAACGTATCTCCCAGGTCCGTCGGCGCGCCAAAGGTATTGGTGAAGATCAGCCCGACCAACCGCTCCTTCGGGTCCGCCCAATACCACGTGTTGAAGGCGCCGCTCCACCAGAATGATCCCACCGATAGCGGCGAGCGGTAGTCGTTCTCCGGCGTCTCGAGCGCGAAGCCGAGTCCGAACGCTGGCTGCAACGGTGCGATCTGATTCGTCAGCATCATCTCCACCGTCTTGCGGCCGAGCAACCGCGTGCCGTCGAGCTCTCCGCCGTTGAGGAACATCTGGAGAAAGCGCGCGTAGTCGGCCGTGGTGGACGACAATCCGCCACCGCCCGAGAAGTACGACACCGCGCGCGCCGGGAAGTCCGCGTGAATTCCCCTGGTCTTCTCGTGCGACGCCACGAGGACGCTGTCCTTGATTACGTGCAGCGCCACGACCCGGTCGCGCTTGCTCGCCGGGACCTCGAAATACGTGTCGACCATGCCGAGCGGGTCGAAGATGCGCGTTCGGAAGAACTTGTCGAGCGGCATGCCGGACATCACTTCCACGAATCGGCCGAGCACGTCGATGGAGAGGCCGTAGGTGAAGCGCTCACCGGGCTCGTTCTTCAATGGGAGTTTGCCGAGCACGTCGATCTTTTCGCCGAGGATGTCGCCCTCGTGACCGAGGGCGCGCACGCCCGCCTTTGCGTAGATCGCCTTGAAGTCGTCGCTGCCGATGTCGGAGTAGTCGAGTCCCGAGGTGTGCGTGAGGAGCTGCCGAATCGTGGTGCGCCGGCGCGCCGGCCTGGATTCGTACGACGAGTCAGCCGGATTGAACTTGGTGAGGACTGTCTGCTCCTTGAACGCGGGCAGGTAGTTCCCGATCGGATCGTCGAGCTTGAAGCGAGCGCCCCTCTTCCCAGAGCATCATCACGGCGAGCGTCGTGATCGCCTTGGTCTGCGATGCGATGCGAAAGATGTCGTTCGGTTGCAGTGGGGCGTGCGTACCGAGATCCCGGCTGCCGAACGCCTTGTGGTACACGGTCCGCCCGTCGCGGGTGAGCATGACGACCGCGCCGGGAATCTTCCGGTCGGCGATCAGACGTTGCACCCACGCGTCTACCCGCGCGAGGCGTTCGGCGTCGAATGCGGCGGGGCGCCAATCCATTCGAGGACAGGTTTGCGCTCTGCTGCGATGACGCGATCGCGGGACACCATAGCACTGCGGCGACGACAAGGCGGCGAAGGCGCATATGATTTGTCAGGGCGATGGAGAGAGCGACCTTGGCTGGACAGCGCGTCTACAGGGAATACGGGCCCGAGCCTTCCACCACCATAACGTGGCGCTCTTCATCGCTCCATGCGAGATGGACGCTGGCGATTGCAAGGCTCCGTGGGCTGCGCGCACAGTCCACGCACGGTCGACGGCAAAGCGCTCGACGACCCCCGCGCCAGCTCGACGATGTGCAGACGCTCAATCAAGTGTACGTCATCGTCGCCAGCCTGCCGGTCAGTTAGGAAGCGCGCTGGTCCGCCGGGCGCTGTTCGCACGCGTCGTATTCGCCCGGAAACGGCACTGCACCAGTGCGAATCATGAGGTCCCTCACTTGACGTGACCACCGGGCAGACGCTCAGCGTGTACCGAGTGTGGGCTCACACGAGCCCCGCGATGGTGCGCAGCTCTGCAGCTACCTCCCTCATGGATGCGGGCCGCGCACTTTTACCAAACTCGGTCATTCTCCGGAGTAGAGCGTCGAACCGGCGAGCGCCCCACGTTAATCCGCCGGAAGGTTCAGCAGACCCGATGCCGAAGCCAACCTTGATCACACGCTGCTGGCCCGTGACCCATTCGTCCAACGTCATCCCCAGTGAATAGATGTCCCCTCGGCAGTCACACTTCCCGGTCTGCCACTGCTCAGCGCTGCAGTAGTACGCCGTGCCCATACCGCCGACCGTGAGTTGTTGAAGGACCACCGACTCTCTGTGGACAAAGTACCCAAGACCCCAGTCCGCGATGACCAGCGGACCTTGCGCGTCAAAGAGGACGTTGTCCGGTTTGAAGTCACGGTGAATGAATCGCCGATCGTGGGCGTATTGCATGGCCTCGGCAAGCGCTGCTCCATGAAGCGCGACCTGACGCCAATTCGCGCGGAGCGCACCACCAGCAACGCATCTCCGGAGTGTGTTTGTGAACAGCGGCATCACATAGAACCGCTCGTACCCCGGAATGTTCTCACCTTCGAAAGTTACGATGTTGGGGTGTTTCATTTCCTTCACTGCTGCAATCTCGCGCTCGAATCGTTCTCGCATCGCGGGATGAGCGGCCCACTTGCTGTTCAGCCGCTTGATCGCCCATTCACTACCTACCGGCTTGCCATGCGCGTTGCTCGCGGCGACTCGAATCCGATCAACGCGCCCGAGCCCGCCCTCGCCGATGGGGTTCGATCCGACGAACATGAACTGAAACTGTCCGGGTACGAGCATGGGCGTGATAGCGGGGCGAGTGGCCTGCATAGTGACCTCTGCCAACAGTGAGATGGGCGTTGCATCCGTGAAACGACCTCAGTATCATTATCTACAAATGCGGCGCGTGTCAATAGCGACACTGCCGTTGCATGCTTGCAACACGAGACGCGAGGAGAGTGCTCGATGGCCGTGTCGATTACGATCGACCAACTGGGGGAGGAATTACGTCGACGGAGGGAGATTGACGGCCTGAGTCTGCGAGATGTTGAGTCGGTTACGAAGATCAGTGCTGCAACCCTCTCCAGGATCGAGCGGGGGAGTACCCCGGACTTCGCCATCGTCGGTAGGTTGGCGACGTGGATAGGAGTAGTGGTCCGGACGGCGGGAAGTAGTCTTGACACGCCCAAGACAGATGCTGACCTGAAGCGGACTATCGAAGTCCACCTGCGCGCCGAGAAAAAGCTGCCTGCGAACCTGGCGCGAAGTATCGCGGACGGATTCGACTTGGTGATGCGTGTGGAGATGGAGAAGGCTGCAGCGAAGAAGAAGCGCTGACAGAGGAGCACATCATGGCCGGGCTATTCCTACCGTTCACGCCGAACGGTAAGGCAACCGAACTCAGAGCGATCGAGGTGAAAAGGCACCTCGGCCTCGGACCGTCTGCGGCAGTCGATCCGATCGAGATGCTTGCACTGGTTCCGGCAAGGCTGACCGATCCAGACTGGTTTCGCAGTGCTTCACCGGAGATTGCCCGCGTCCTGTTCGTCGAGGAGGTCGCCAATTGGAGCGGGATTTGTTGGGGGGAGAGCCCTGTTGACGGCGCATCCCTTATCCTGCTGAACCCAACTCATGCGCCAACTCGTCGCCGCGCGACGTTGGTCGAGGAAATTGTTCACATCGTGCTGATGCACCCGAAGTCAACGTTGAGCACCTCGACGAACGGAAGCGTGTTCACGCGATCGCACAACGCAGAGGTGGAGAGCGAAGCGTTTTCGGTTGGCGCTGCGTGCCTCCTGCCGTACGCCGATGTGTTTCACGCCATTAGAGATATGCACGAGACCGTTGCGTCCATCGCCCGACGCTACGAAGTTAGCCAGTCGTACGTTGAGTTTCGGATCAAAACTGCCGGCCTCATGCGGATGTATAAGAGTTATTGCGCGTAAGCGAGCCGGAAGGGATCCGCTCCGGCACGGTCTGATAAGGCTGGTCTTCAGGCGGGACCCATCCCTGTTAGGAAGTGACAGCGACCAATACAGCGAGCAGCCCGGGCCGACCGGGGCATTCCTGGCGTCTATTCTCTCGGGTCGTGCGTACAGTACAGCGGGACATGGGCGCACTCCGATCGGCTACGAGGTCGCAATGCCATACTTTGAAAAGCGCCGCCTCAAAGCCACTTCGCCGCCGTCCAGCACGTCTAGGATCGCCTGACGCATTGGGCTATGGGGACCGTTTAGGAACCCATGCTTTTCCACCTTTGCCTTGCCGTCGTTGTCAATCATCTCCACAACTAGCTCAGAGTCTGCCATTACAACTATCCGGGCCATCTCCGACCATGATTATCAGCGGTAGCACGGCCGTGCTCTTTTGTCCGGCCGACAGCTGAGCCGATGAGCGCCAAACACCATGATAGAGCTCAAACTCAATCACTGGAGTGTCCTGTATTTCAAAGCTAAACTCAGCCCGTACTCCTCCGTTTAGTTCCAGCCCATAGCCCTGTAACGCCTCCTGGATCGTCACCTTCCTGAGTCTTTCCGACAAGGAGCCGAATGCTGCCGCCGCTTCAACACCTGGCGGCACACTGCCGCTGAAGGTGGTCGCTGGAGTAAGAAGAATTCGCGTGGGTACGCGTGCCGCAGATAGTCGCTGCGACAGTTCTCTCGCGATCGCCAAGCGAGCGGCTGATCGCTCGACAATCGCGGCATGGATTTGGGAGAGTAGATCCGCGTACTTGCGCATGTTTTCCAGAAACAGCTGACTCAGGCCGTCAAAACGCGTCTGCACTGTAGGAAGTCGCGCTATCTCGGCCACGATCTCGTTGCGTGCGATCAGCACATCCTGTTCATTCGGATCTAGACTCGCGAAGATGCGTTGGTATTCGTCCTCCCGAGGTGCAAAGGCCCTTTGCAATTCTGACACACATTCCGCGGTTATCGCCGCGCTATCATTCAGGAAGTCCTGCAACGCCTCTCCAACCTGCGCCTGCAGAGCCGCAGCTCGATCCTCGAGCGCCAGGGCTCGAAGCGCTACCTCGTCCTCACCAAACCGCTCGTTGCGATATGCGACTCGCAGCCCCTTCAACTGATCTGCTATTGAAGGCGCGATCACGGTCGGGATTTCACTCTGCCGATCCAGTAAGACACGACTGAGTTCCTGGTACGCCCCTACTTCCGCATCACGCTTTTCCTTTGCCGCCTGCTCGTCTGTAATCTTTGCTACCTTCAGCTTATCTAGCCGCGCCTTCTTTAGCGTAAGCTGGTCCAGATCCGTTCTTGCCGCGCGAAGGCTAGCGAGCGTATCAGCTACCTGGGCGAACGTTGGCGCCAACTGCCCTCTCAGCTCATGTATCCTGCTGCTAACACGCAGAGCGACGGTCTTCGAGTCTACCGCATCCAGCAGGCGTAGCTGAGCACCGGGGTTTTCAGCCAACTGCGTAACCTCGCCCCAGCCATGGATTTCCACTTGGAAATTTACCGGAATCACGGCATCGCGAGTTACGCTATCTCCGCTCTCCGCCAACACTCGAGGGACCGCTTCCCCACGCGCCCGGACGAACAAGAATCGCTCCCCGCGTTTGTTACGTACTGAGAGCCACACGCGACCAGATGGCCCGAGAACGTGTTGCAGGTAGTTGTCCAGGTTGCTGGCGGTTGCTTCGCCCAGCGCAAAACGCGTGCATTCCAGAACCGCTGTCTTTCCAGCGCCCTTCGTTCCAATTAATGCATTTAGCCCCTGATTGAACGAGAAGTGGCTGGTTGGCAGAAACGCACCTTCCACGACCAGATGCTCAATCAGGTCGCGGCCACCACCGCGCTCGGCAAAAGAGATCCTCTCCCTATACCGCAAGCTGGTCGCAATGTCCTGAAACGTGTTGTTCTCAACCAAGAGAAACGTGCGTTCCAAGCCAACGCCGTCGAGGCTGTGCGCATCGGAGCCGAGCACACATCCCATTTCGGGAATCAGTTCGCCGTTGTTGCCTTTCTGCATCCCGTCGAAAAACATAGCTTGCGCGCCGTCGCGAATTTCAATCGCGTCGAAGTAACTGTGCAATTGTCGAATCGCCAGTTCGTCACAGTAGACGTCGTCGAAGCTACGAGACTTTTCCGGAGCTTTTCCCTGGTGAAAGTGCGCCGGCATGAGAATGCCTCCCCAGGCGCGCACACCCTCTGCGATCTCCTGAAGAGGCTGAACGAGTCTACGCTCAGTCGGCTTAGCGTCGAGAATCGCTTCGTTCTTGAAGTGATTGGTTACCAACGCCTTGATGCGTTCCGGCGCAGATGCATCGGGAAACAGCGCCAAGCAGTGAAAGAGATATGGGCGAATCTTGCGCTGCTCGTGAGTCAAGCCGTCGCCGATCCGTGCTGCGTCTATGGATACCGATAATTCCGCTCCTGCGTAGACCTTTGTCCTCGAGCGGCGGCGCGATATCGCGTTTGCAAGTCGCTCGATCCCTTGCCACTCATTGTGGTCGGTTACAAATACCGCGTCAATCGACTGATGCTCTAGGCGATCGGCGATTTGATCGTAGGTGCTATCGTCACTGCCGCCGTACTTGTGATCGTCGCTGGCGGGAGTATGAAAATGGAAATCTATGGCAATCCATTTCGCTCCGGAGCCGTACGACGGGCCCGCATCGCAGAGCTCCGTGAATCGCTTCCATTCTGGGGACTCGCTCATAAGACTATCGGTCTGGAGAGTCGTGGTTCGCGCAACGGGTCTAGAATCGCGTAGCGGCAACGATTGCCGGATAGCGACAGTGTTAACATGAGTGGCACAAACGCGAAAGAGGCCGGATTGCTAGTCCGACCTCTAGTAAGCAGTGCGAACTGATGGCTATCTCACCCGCACTCGCTAAACCCGCACACATGACACTTCACACACCCCTCCGCGTACTCGAGCTGAGCTCCACAGTCCGGGCACGTCCCCATGAACGTCTCCCCACCATTGTACGCCTCGAGCTGCGCCTGCTCCCCACTTTGCCCTGACCCCCGCGCCACCGGCACCCCCTGCGGAATCTGCGTCCCATGCACCGGCGTCTCCATGCCGAGCAGGTTCTGCTGAATCCCCAGCGTCCGGTCTCTCCACCACTCCTCCAGCGCGAGCCCGATCGCATCCGGCACCGACAGCACCTTGTTCGGCCCCAACCCCACTGCGCGATCCGACGAGATGCCGCGCAGCTGGCGATGCACCTCCATCAACGGAATCCCCGACCGCAACGCCAACGAGATCAACCGCCCCATCGCCTCGGCATCCGCCATCGCGGAGCCGCCCGCCTTACCCAGGGTGACGAACACCTCGAACGGCTGCCCCTTATCGTCCTCCGTCAGGTGCACGAACATGGTGCCGAGCG
>WNFI01219714.1_pt2 | contig 14765 bp, 9 predicted proteins | sample 5400471 | NCBI WGS metagenome assembly WNFI01 (sample SAMN13153348, study PRJNA577476) | soil metagenome | isolation source: 100 cm saprolite on Douglas fir-dominated hillslope | place: USA:California | collected 2013-09-17
CAGATCACGTCGGACCATGCGTCGCTCGCGGAGGTGGTCGACGCCTGCGCCAGGCATGGCGTGCCCTATGTCGGCCTCTGGCGGCACAAAATTGCCGAGGTCGGCGTGGCCGTCGCGGCGCGCTTGGTGCGCGACGCCGGGGTACAGGTGTCGAGCGTCTGTCGCGGCGGAATGTTTCCGGCCGCGACGCGGGCCGAACGCGAAGCCTGTATCGATGACAACCGCCGGGCGATCGACCAGGCGGCCGCACTCGGTGCCCCGGTGCTCGTACTCGTTTGTGGCGCGGCGCCGGATCGTGATATCGCCGCGGCGCGCCGTATGGTACAGGCCGGGATCGAAGCGATCGTGCCATACGCGGCTGAGCGGGGAATTCGCCTTGGAATCGAACCGCTGCATCCCGCCTTTGCCGCGGACCGCTCCTGCATCACGACGCTCAACGAGGCGCGCACCCTCGCGGCTCAATTCGATGCCAACACCGTCGGAGTCATCGCCGACGTCTATCACATCTGGTGGGATCCGCAGGTGTCTGCCGAGATTGCGGCCACCGGCGGCCGCATGGTGGGGTTCCATGTCTCCGATTGGCTCGTCCCCGCGCAAAACGTGCTGATGAATCGCGGGATGATGGGGGACGGCGTGGTCGAGCTGCGTCGTTTGCGCGACGCCGTCGATGACACCGGGTATCTTGGGCCAGTCGAAGTCGAGATCTTCAACGAGAAAATCTGGAACACGCCGCTGGACGACATTGTCGCCCTCACAAAAGAACGTTTCCTCGCCTGCGTATGACTGAGCCGACCGAATGACCACTCGTCGCGACTTCCTCCAAACATCCGCCGCGCTCTTCGTCGCGGGGTGCGCGCGTGCCACACCCGCGCTCGGCGGGTTGACCGCCGGATCGGCGACTGCCGAGCGACCGCGCCTCGGCTTTTCGACCCTCGGGTGTCCGAAGTGGGACTGGAACCAGATCGTCGACTTCGCCGCGACCCACGGCTACTCGGGGATCGAGCTGCGCGGGATCGGCGCGCAGATGGACCTATCGAGAGTTCCGCAGTTCGCTCCTGACACCATCGCGGCGACCAAACGCCAGCTCGCCGATCGAGGTTTGCAAATCGTGGATCTCGGCGCGTCGGCGAACATGCACGAGACCGACGCCGCGAAGCGCGCCGCCGATTTTGACGAGGCGCGCCGTTTCATCGATCTCGCGCAGACGCTGGACGCCAGGTTCATCCGCGTGTTCGGCAACAAGTACTTACCCGGCGTTCCGCGTGAGGCGACGCTCGAGCGTGTGGCGAGCGGCCTTCGCGAGCTCGGGAGCTACGCGCGGGACAAGAATGTGACCGTACTGCTCGAGTCGCACGGCGACTTCACCGATTCGCCGACGCTGGTCGAGATCATGCGGCGCACCGATTCGCCTGGCGTTGCGCTACTCTGGGACGCCCATCACACCTTTGCCTTCGGCCACGAGGCCCCGGAAGACACCTACCGCCAGATCGGAGGGTACGTTCGACCCGTCCATCTCAAGGATTCTGTTCCCGCCGGCAACGATCGGCGGTACGTGTTGACTGGCGCGGGCGACGTGCCCGTCCGCCGCCAGATCGAAGTGCTGGCGCGCAACAACTACGCGGGCTATTACAACTTCGAATGGGAGAAGCGCTGGCATCCGGAGATCGAGGAGCCCGAGGTCGCGTTCGCTCAGTTTGCGGAGGTCGCGAGCGGCTATCTGCGTGATGCGCGGCGCTAGCATGTCGATCAATGAGATCGATCGACGCGAGGCGCTACGCCGTACGGCGATGCTGCTGGGGGGCGCGCTGTCGGCAACCACCATCGTCGGCGTTCTCGCCGGCGCCGGGTCGCCGGTCGAGGCTGGTGCCGCCGGCGTCAAGCCGAGAGTGCTCACGGCCGACCAGGCGCTCCTCGTCGCCAGCGTGGCCGAGCACATCATCCCGGCTACTGACACTCCCGGCGCTCGCGAAGCCGACGTGCAGGGCTTCATCGACACGATGCTTGCCGAGTATTACACGGCGGATGAGCGCAAGCGGTTTCTCGCCGGTCTCGCCGATCTGGATGCCCGAGCGCGCACGGCGTCGGGAATGACCTTCCTCCGCTCGACGCCGGCTCAGCAGCGATCGATCCTCGAGGCGCTCGATCGCGAAGCCTTTCCGAAATCCGTCCAGGGCGCCACCGGCGATCCCGGAAACGAAACCGAGCGCGGCGCGGCGGCGGCTCCGCCCGCGAACGTGAAACGAGCCGACACCCTTCGTCGCGCGACAGGTCCGCAACCAACTCCGTTCTTTCGCACGTTCAAGGAGCTCACGGTCGTCGGCTACTACACCTCGCAGATCGGCGCGACACGGGAGTTGAAGTACAGTCGTGTCCCCGGGCGCTTTCAGGGCTGCGTGCCGTTGAAGACCATTGGGCGCGCCTGGTCAGTCTGATGCCCTCGGCGATCTGATATGTCCTCGCAACGCAACGAACCGTACGACGCGATCGTCGTGGGCTCAGGCATTACTGGCGGATGGGCCGCCAAGGAGCTCACCGAGAAGGGCTTGCGCACGCTCGTCGTGGAGCGCGGGCGTCACGTCGAGCACGCGAAGGACTACACCACCGAATGGCTCCAGCCCTGGGAGTTGCCGCATCGTGGTCTGGGGGACCGTGAGCTCTACGCTCGCGACTATCCCATCCAGAGCAAGAACTACGCGTTTGGCGAGGCGACGCGGCACTTCTTCGTGAACGATCGCGAGCACCCGTACGAAGCCGGCGGCGATCATCCCTTTCGTTGGATCCGCGGCTACCAACTCGGCGGCCGCAGCCTGATCTGGGGCCGTGCCTGCTGGCGGTGGAGCGATCTCGATTTCGAAGCCAATGCGCGCGACGGGCACGGCGTCGATTGGCCGATTCGCTACAAGGATCTCGATCCGTGGTACGCGTATGCCGAACGCTTTGTCGGAGTTGCCGGCGAGCGGTTAGGGCTCCCGCACCTCCCCGACGGCGAGTTTCTCCCGGCCTGGGAGCTGAACTGCGCCGAGCGCGTCGTGAAAAAGGGAATCGAGAGCAAGTACCGCGACCGGCACATGACCGTGACGCGCGTCGCGAACCTCACGAAGAACATCCATGGACGCGGCCCCTGCCAGGCGCGCAATCAGTGCGCGCGGGGCTGTAGCTTCGCCGGCTACTTCAGCAGCCTGAGCGCGACGCTGCCCGCGGCGCAGAACACGGGACGCCTATCCGTCGTGACCGACGCGATTGTAGAGAGCGTGCTGTACGACGAGCGCCTGGGGCGTGTGTCGGGCGTGCGCGTCGTCGACGCGAAGACGAAGCAGGTTCGGGAATACAAGGCGCGCATCGTCTTTCTCAACGCATCGACGCTTGGTACCGCGCAGATTCTGCTCAATTCGAAGAGCGCGCGCTTCCCGAACGGCCTCGCCAACTCGAGCGGCGAAGTCGGGCACAACCTGATGGATCACCTGTCGAAAGCCGGTGCGCGGGGCGATGTGCCGGGTCTCGAGGACCAATATCTGTCCGGTCGCCGCCCGACGGGCTCGTACATCCCGCGCTTTCGCAACCTTCGGGGCAACGAGCACCTTGGCTTCGTTCGCGGATATGGGATGCAGGCCGGCGGGAGCCGGTCGAGCTGGGGGCGCGGCTCGGCGATGCCCGGGTTGGGCGTGGAGTTCAAGCATCAGCTCCGCGATCCTGGGCCGTGGAGCATGACGACCCAGGGCTATTGCGAGTGTCTGCCGCGCCACGAGAATTACGCGGACCTCGACCCGGCGCGAAAGGACGGCTGGGGAATTCCGATGTTGCGCGTGCACACGTCGTGGAGCGATAACGAGCGGGCGCTCCGCGAAGATCTGAAGACGCAGTCCGCCGAGATGCTCGACGCGGCGGGCTGCACAAACGTCGCCACCTACGACGACGACGCGTCGATGGGGTTCAGTGTCCACGAGATGGGCACGGCGCGCATGGGGCGCGATCCCAAAACGTCGGTGTTGAACGCCCACAACCAAGCGCACGACGTGCCGAATCTGTTCATTACCGACGGCGCCTGCATGGCCAGCTCGTCGTGCGTCAACCCGTCCATGACCTACATGGCGCTCACCGCCCGCGCCTGCGACCACGCGGTGCGCGAACTGAACCGACGCAATCTGTGATGCCGCCCTCGACCACCCCGAAGAAGTCCATCTCGACCGCCTCGCACGTCGACTCTGTCGCGCTGCACGAAGATCGCTACTTCGATCCGACGCCGGCCGTGCTCAACGTCGCGCGCGTTCTGTACGAGGAGATTCGCACGCTCCCGCTCATCTGTCCGCACGGGCACATAGACCCGCGCCTCCTCGCCGAGAACTGCGCCTTTCCCGAGCCGACGTCGCTGATCATCATCCCGGATCACTATATCCTGCGCATGTTGTATTCGCGCGGCGTTCCGCTCGAATCGCTCGGCATCGCGAGCCGGGATGGAACGCCGGTCGAGCGCGACCCACGGAAGATCTGGCAGCTCTTCGCCCGCCATTACTACCTGTTCCGCGCCACACCGACGGGGGCGTGGCTCGACCACGAGCTCCATGAGGTGTTCGGCATCCGCTCGCGACTCACCGGCGACAATGGGCTCGCCGTCTACGACGAGATCTCCGAGAGACTCGCGTCGCCCGAGTTCCGCCCGCGAGCGCTGTTCGAGCGATTCAACATCGAGGTGCTGGCGACGACCGATGCCGCATCGGACTCGTTGCGGCATCACCGCGCGATTCGTGATTCCGGGTGGCGCGGCCGCGTCATCCCGGCGTTCCGACCGGACGCGGTGTTCCGGATCGCGGCGCCGGCGTGGCGCGCCGAGGTCGCGCTGCTGGCGCAGGCCACCGGTGAGGCGATCGGCAACTTTGCCGCGTTCGTCCACGCGCTCGAGCGGCGCCGCGCCTACTTCAAGACCCTCGGCGCCACGTCAACCGACCACGCCGTGCTCGAGCCGTACACGGAGCGACTGCCTCTCGACGAAGTGGACCGGCTGTTCGACCGAGCCTTGCGCGGCGACGCGACCGCGGCCGATCAGCGCCGCTTCGAGGCGCACATGCTGATGGAGATGGCACGCATGTCCGTCGACGACGGCCTGGTGATGCAGCTGCACGCGGGCTCGTTGCGCGATCACAACTCGACGCTGTACGCGCGCTTCGGGCCGGACAAGGGCGGCGACATTCCGGTCGCCACGGAATTCACGCGTAATCTGTGGGCGCTGCTTCAAGCGTATGGCAACGACCCGCGGTTGACGCTGGTGCTGTTCACGCTCGACGAATCGACATATTCGCGAGAGCTCGCGCCGATCGCCGGCCATTATCCGGCGGTTCGCCTCGGTCCGCCCTGGTGGTTCCACGACTCGGTCGAGGGGATGACGCGCTTTCGCCAGTGGACGACGGAGACGGCGGGGATCTACAACACCGCCGGATTCAATGACGATACGCGTGCCTTCTGCTCGATCCCGGCTCGGCACGATCTCTGTCGCCGCGTCGACGCCAACTATCTCGCCGGCCTCGTCGCGCGCCACGTCATCGGACTCGACGAGGCGCGCGAAATGGCTCGGGCGCTCGCCTACGACCTTGCGCGCGAGACGTACAAGTTGGTGCCATAACCCGCGCTTGGGTCGACCCAGGACCGCTCAGACTCAAGCTCGGGCCCGGGCCTAACAGCTGAAATGGGCTATTTCGCTATTCAGCTCACGCTCGCGTTACGCGTGCCATCCGCCTACGTAACGCGAGCAGGAGCGGAATAGCAGAATAGCATAGCTGAGCTCACAGCTCGAGCTCAAGCTGGGGCCCGAGCTACCAGTTCACTACCGATCCCGGTCCGTACTTGATCAGGCTATCGCCGGCACGGCGAATGGCGCCCGATATTCATCCTGGAGCATTGCGTTGGCGCGCTCTGCGTCCGGTCCGGTGATCCGCTCCGCCATCGCGTCGACGGGAAGCGGGATGCCGAGGCTGAGCGGGGTCGTCGCGAGATCGACGTTGTTCGCTCCAAGGTGCTGCACCATCCGGCCGTAGGCCTCCTCGAGCACCGCGTTCGATTTGATGCGATCGCGCGTCTCGGCGGTCGGCGTGGCGTGCCCGAGCCGCTGCGAGATGTTGCCGAGGTGGCAGAGCGCGCTGGAGTTATGCCCTTGGGCGATCGGTCCATAGAGATCGCTCTTTTTTCTGCTGCGAACGACGTCGACGAAGTTCTCCATGTGCCGGTCGCGGCCCTTGAATTCCTTGATCACGCCGCCATTGGTGTCGACCGCGGTCGCCGTGGTGTAGCTCGGCACGATTACGCTACCGCCTTCGCAGTCGATGACGTTGCCGATGCTCACCCCGTGGTACCGGTCCATCCCGGCCGTGTCGGAGTTCTCGCGCGGATCGGTGCCGGCGGCGGTCAGACCCGCCTTCGACGGAAGTCCGCGCACCTCGAAGATGAGGGGGGCGCGCGTGTACTCGTGAATCACGACCTGCGTGTTCGGCGTCTGGCCGTCGTCGACGTAGCCGAGTCGCCCGCCGATGCTGAGCGTGTGCAGCGGCAGTCCCGGGTCGCCCAGGAACCAACGCGCGACGTCCATCTGGTGAATGCCCTGGTTGCCGACATCGCCGTTGCCATAGAGCCAGATCCAATGCCAGTCGTAGTGCACCGGCCCATTCTTGGTGTTGCGGTGTGGCGCGACAACGGGTCGCGGCCCGCTCCACAGATCGTAGTTGATCGATGACGGCACGGGCTGCGGACCGCCGCAGAGGCCGATGCTCTCGCGGCGCTTGTAGCAGAAGCCACGCGACGCTCTGATGGCGCCGAGGTTGCCCTCTTGCACCCATTGCACAGCCTCGCGGAGTCCCTCGCCAGAGCGGATCTGTGTACCGGCCTGGATCACTCGGTCTTTGTATTTCGAAGCGGCATTCACGAGCTGGCGGCCTTCCCAGATGTTGTGCGAGACCGGCTTCTCGAGATAGACGTCCTTGCCGGCCTGCATCGCCCAGATGGCGGCGAGCGAGTGCCAGTGGTTGGGCGTGGCGATCGTGACGGCGTCGACGTCGGGCGAGGCGAGCAGCTCGCGGATGTCGACATAGGTCTTGACGTCACCGCCGTTGACGGTGGGCTTCACCTTCGCCAGCACCGCGCTGTCGACGTCACAAAGCGCGACGACGCGCACCCCCGGGATCTTGGCGAGACTGGCCAGATGGTTCTTGCCGCGGCCATTGAGGCCGATGACGGCCACGCGGAGGTCGCTGTTGGCGCCGAGCACCTGGCTCCACGCGCGTGCGGGGAGTGCGAGTCCGGCGGCGGCAAGACCCGACGTCTTCAGAAACGTGCGGCGAGAGAATGGGCTCATGGATCGCGTGGCAAGAAGTGAGTGACAGCTGCTGGAGTGGCGATCGGCTCCCACTGTTAAACGTTTCAGGAGCGAGATAAATCATGCAGTACCAAGGGGCCCGCCGCAACCCCGGCATGATCCCCCTCCGGAGAGGTCAAATTGAGCACGAGCACGGAGCACGGAGCACGCTCCAGCCCGAGCTGAAGCCCGAGCTTTGAGCTGGAGAGTGCACCGTACTCCTGCTCGTCTCTTACGGCCAAAGAAGTCGCCCGCTCTTTACAGACGCTAGAGGACGTTGTATATCGGTGCCCGTCTACTGAAACGTTAAAGCTGTTTCGCCCGCCTCGCACTTTCCATTGTTTCGCGACTCATCTTGGGAGCCCTAGACATGATAATTACGCGCGGCCTCGCTGTCGCGGTGGCCCTGGCGCTGGCGGCGGTGCAGGGAGCCGGCGCGCAGGGCGGGACGGGTCAGATCCAGGGCATCGCGCGCGCCGCCGACTCCGGCATGCCGGTCCAGAACGTCAACGTGGTCGTGATCGGAACGCGCTTCGCCGCCACGACTCAGACCGACGGCCGGTACACGATTACCGGCGTGCCCGAAGGGGCCTACCAGGTGCGCGCGACACGCATCGGGTACGTGCCCAGGGAGCTATCGGTGACTGTTACTGCCGGCCAGCCGGCCAGCGCCGACTTTTCGTTGTCGGCCACGGCGTTCTCACTCGAGCGCGTGGTGACGGTCGGATACGGCACCCAGAACAGTCGCGAAGTGACCGGATCGGTGTCGTCGGTGAAGGCCGCCGACATCGCCACGATTCCGGTGCCGCGGGTGGACGAGGCGATCTCCGGACTGGTGTCCGGGGTCCAGGTGCAGACGACCAACTCGCAGCCGGGCTCCGAGCTGCGCATTCGCGTGCGCGGCGGCAATTCGCTCCAGGGAAACAACGAGCCCCTCATTGTCGTCGACGGCGTCATTGGCGCCGACCTCAATCAAATCAGTCCAAACGACATCGAGTCGATCGACGTCCTCAAGGATGCATCATCGACCGCTATCTACGGGGCGCGGGCGGCGAACGGCGTCGTCCTCGTGACGACCAAGCGCGGGCAAGATGGCTCGATGCGCTTCGAGTACAACACCTACGCCGGGACGCAGAATGTGTCCAAGCACATCGACCTGCTGTCGGCCCCGGAGTTCGCGCTGATGTTCATGCGCAACCCGAACCATGACAAAACGGTAACGTACGATACGACGGCGCTCGCGGCGTTGCCGACGACCGACTGGCAGGACGCTCTCTACCGGTCGGCTCCGATGCAAAACCATGAAGTCCGCGTGAGTGGCTCGAACGGAGGAACGCGTCTGATGGCCAGCGCTGGCCTGTTTCGGCAGGACGGCATCGTGCTCAACTCGGGCTTCAACCGCGGCTCGGTGCGATTCAACCTCGACCAGGACCTCGGCAGCCGCATCAAGGCGGGGACGAGAGTGTCGTACAGCCACTCGACCAACCTCCTGTCGCGCGTCAACGACGGGTACGGGACGCAGGGCGGGCCGATCACCATGATGGCGCTCCGCTTCGCGCCGACGGTTCCGCTGTACGCGGCCGACGGCACCTTCAGTGGTCCCCTGCTGACGTCGCAGACGTTCGACAATCCGCTCGCGATCGCGAACCTGTTGCAGAACAAGGGCACGACGGACTACCTGCTCGGGAATCTCTACGGGGATGTCGAGGTCCTGACGAACCTCAACGTTCGGTCGAGCATCTCCTACACGCAGAACGACGGGCTGTCGCAGCGATTCACGTCGCGGCTACTCAGGGCCGCGCTGGGCTCCGGCCAGGCAAACATCGACAACAGCGCGCGGTCGACCTTTCTCGCCGAGAATACGGCGACGTACCGGCGGTCATTCGGGCGCAGCGACTTCACCGTGCTCGCCGGCATGACGGCCCAGGACGTCAAGTTCAATACGAGCGGCGAACAGGGGATCGGATTCACGAGCGACTTGCTGGGTTACAACCGCGTCAATCTCGCGTCGACGATCACGGCGAGCTCCAGCGCCTCTCGTGAGCGAATTCTTTCGTACCTGAGCCGGTTGAACTACAGCTACGCCGGCAAGTACCTGTTCACGACGACCTACCGCGCCGACGGCGCGTCCAAGTTCGCGGTCAACAACAAATGGGCCCGCTTTCCCTCGTTTGGCGCCGCGTGGCGCGTGACCGACGAGAGCTTCTTTCCACACCGTCTGTCGTCCATCAGTGACCTCAAGCTGCGGGCCAGCACCGGCAGGACCGGGAGCGAGGCGATCAGCGCCTATCAATCGCTCGCCGCGTGGAACGTCGGCTCGCCCTACGATCTTGGCACCACGCTGTTCAACAATGGCGCGAATCCGAGCCGCAACTCGAACCCCAACCTCAAGTGGGAGACGACGACGCAGACTGACGCGGGATTCGACATGGGTCTGTTCGGCGATCGCCTCGGCCTCACCTTCGACAGCTACAAGAAGGTCACGCACGATCTGCTCTACTCCAAGCTGGTGCCGTATTACACGGGGTATTCGAGCTATGTGACCAATATCGGCTCCGTGCAGAACAAAGGCGTGGAGATCGCCCTTGACGGACGTCAGCGCATTCGAGCCTTCGACATCCACCTCGGCGGTAACATCTCGTGGAATCGGAGCAAGGTGCTCGACCTTGGCGGCGACAAGGAGTTCACCCTCGATGGCGTGAACACCTCGCTGCCGACGTTCCGGCCAGCGGCGATCGTCCGCGTGGGCGAGCCGCTCGGAAACTTCTACGGCTACATCTGGGACGGAATCTTCCAGACCGCCGCCGACGCCGCGGCGAGCGGCCAGGGGGGTGCCGTTGCCGGCGGCATGAAGCTTCGCGACGTCAACGGTGACGGAAAGATCACGACCGACGATCGAGTGATCCTCGGCAACGCGCAGCCGAAATACACCCTCGGCCAGAACGGCTCCATTGGATGGCGCGCGTTCTCGCTTTCGTACGTGCTGCGCGCCGTCGAGGGCAACAAGGTGGTCAATCTGAACCGGCAGGGGATGGAGACGCCGGGAGACGCCGTCAACACCCTGCGCAATACTCTCAACTACTGGACGCCGGGAAGCGGGATCAACGACATGACCGGCATCGGCATCGCTCCATTCAACGCCATGACATCGCGCTGGATAGAGGACGGGTCGTTCGTGCGACTGCAAAACGTCACCCTGGGGTGGGCCGTGCCTCCGCGTTTCATCCGCCGCGTCAACATGAATAGCGTGCGCGTCTACGGCAGCGCCCAGAATCTCAAGACGTGGACCAAATACTCCTGGTACGATCCCGAAGCGAGCTCTCGCGGCACCAGCGATCTCTCGCTCGGCTGGGACGACTCGAGCTACCCGGGTGTTCGCACCTTCACGCTCGGCCTCAACGTGGGCTACTAGGAGACAGCCATGAAGATCACCTATCTCGCGGCCGTGGCCGCGGCGACGCTGTTCCTCCCGGCTTGCAAGGACTATCTGGTCGAAACGCCGCAAGACTTCCTGACTCCGGCAAACTTCCCGACCACCGAGGCCGATCTCAAGATCGCGCTTGGCGGCATCGACGACTGGTACACCGGCGGATCGAACCAGGCGTATTACATCCGCGGGTGGCCGATGCTCACCGAGGTGCCCAACGAGCAGACGATTCTCATCAACAATACGACGGACTCGAAGTACGAGCAAGACTCCTATACCTACAACTCGACCAACGAGTGGCTCTTTCGGGTGTGGGCCCAGATCTATGGCGCGATCGGTCAGGCGAACCTGATCATTCAGCGCGTTCCGACGATGATCGGAATCCCGCAAGCAACGAAGGATCGCTACATGGGCGCGGCGAAGTTTCACCGCGCGCTCAACCACTTCAACGCGGTGCGGGTCTGGGGTGACGTCCCGCTCATGACAACGCCGATCACCGACTTCTCGGTCGCCAACGGCATCACACGCGCCCCCATGTCGGACGTCTACGCCGCCATCGTGGCCGATCTCAAGGACGCCGTCACACTGCTGCCGGTCAAATGGCCCGATTCCGCCACCCCGGACGATGGCCGTCCGACCAGCGGCGCGGCGGGGACGATGCTCGCCGACGTTTACGCGAACATGTCGGGCGTGCTCGTCAATCAGAATCACTGGGCTGACGCCTCGGCTGCGGCCAAAGCGGTGATCGACAGCAAGGCCTACTCGCTCGTGCCCCTCTTCTCCGATCTCTGGCTGGTCAAGAACAAGAACGGACCGGAGCATGTCTACTCGATTCAGTTCGAGGGCCTCATCCGCAACCTCTTCACGACCCAGTCGCGGCCGAGCGGGATCGGCACGGAGTCGGGATTCAACTACTGGTGCTCGTCGGCGGAATTCATGGACACGTTCCTGAGCTCCGATGTGCGCAAGGCAACGACCTTCCTGACCCAGGTGACGGTCGGGACGACGACCTACTTCTACGATACGCGAGGTGCCAAGAAGGGATTCGGCGACAAGACACCCCGCTTTCCGCGGCCGCTGCCGTACTATGGCAAGTTCTACGACGACGGCGGACAATCGATCACCGTCAACAGCGGACGGTCGAATCTCAACTGGCCGGTATATCGCTACGCCGAAACGCTGTTGTTGTATGCCGAGGCCGAGAACGAGGCGAATGGGCCGGCCAACGCCTACGCAGCAATCAACGCGGTGCGCGCCCGGGCGGGATTGCCGGCATTGGCCGGTCTGACGCAGCCGCAATTCCGGGATGCCGTGCGCCAGGAGCGCAGCTGGGAGCTCGCCTTCGAATCGAAGCGACTTTTCGACTTGAAGCGCTGGGGGTTGTACAACCAGGTCATCGGCGCCGATCCCGTTTCGTTGATCGGCTGGAAGTCGACGAACATCTGGGCGGCCATCCCGCAACACGAGATCGACATCAATCCGGGCATCAAGCAGAATCCCGGATATTGAGGCCCGTTTGACGACGCCGGCCGGGCGTCGGGTGTCGGCGTCGCTCCTCGTCGTGCTCGTCGCGACGGTAGCGGCGCCGGTGGCGCATCTGGCGTCGGCGCAGACGCTCTACACGCTGCGCGCCGACGAGTTGGTGGCCGGATCCAACCAGGCCTAATGGCCTGCCGTACATTCGCAAGGACGGGCAGCGAAACCCGGAGACGTTGAACGACTACGATTCGCCCCGATTCAAACGTCTGACCGAGGCAACGAGCGCGCTGGCGCTCGCCTACTACTTCACCGCCAGGTCCGAGTACGCGGAGCACGCCGCGCAACTGCTGCGGACCTGGTTTCTCGACTCGGCGACGCGCATGAACCCGAATCTCAACTTCGCGCAGGAGATTCCGGGAATCGTCGACGGCCGCGGAATCGGCATCATCGACACGCGGGCCATGGCGCAGCTCCTCGACGACATCTCTCTGATTCAAGGGACGTCAAGCTGGACGGCGCAAGACTCGGCCGGGATGCGCGAGTGGATGTCGTCGTATCTCGGCTGGCTGCGGACCAGCAAGAACGGTCGCGACGAGCATGATGCCAAGAACAATCACGGAAGCTGGTACGACGCCCAGGCCGCGGCGGTCGCACTGTTCGCCGGCCGAACCGAGCTGGCGCGCGCAATCATCGATTCGAGCAGAGCACGGCGAGTGGCGACGCAGGTCGAGCCGGCCGGCCGACAGCCCCTCGAGGAGAACCGCACCCGGTCGCTCGAGTACAGCGTCATGAATCTGGAGGCGCTGATGCAGCTCGCCGAGCTGGGGCGAATCGTCAGTGTCGACCTCTGGCATTACGAATCCCCGCATGGCGCCAGCATCCACAAAGCCCTCGACTACCTCGCCGCATTTGCCGATACGAGCAGGAGATGGTCGGGTGCGCAGATCACGCCTCTCGACCCGGCGCGGATGCTCCTCGTCCTGCGCCTTGGCGAGCTGGTTTATGGCGACGCGAAGTACGCGGCACTCGTTGGCGCAATGCCGGCGACGTCGGTGCGGTCGAGTCGCGTGCAGCTGGAGTACCCGCCACATTGACCAGGAGGAAAAAGCTGCGACCGGCGGCTATGCGCCGTGAGCTTTGGGCCTTGTGCTACAGATCACGACACCTCCAATGCTCCGCCTCCGCGGAGAGATGATGATGGTCGCATTTTTCTGGTGACGGATGATGCCGCGGCGTGTTCCATCCTTCTCACATGCAGGACTACAAAAGACTCACGATTTGGCGCCTTGCTCATGCGCTGAATCTGAAGGCCCATCGCCTCGTCAGACGATTTCCCTCAGGGTATGCCGGGTTGATTGCGCAAATCAGACGATCGGCGGAGTCAGTGCCGTCGAATATCGTCGAAGGGCGCTACAGGCGAACGGATGCTGATTTTGCCAAATTCCTGACTCAGAGTCTCAGCTCGCTGATGGAGCTCGAGTACCACTTGCTCTTCGCGCGAGATGAGGGGCTGATCGCCGGAAGCGTTTTTGATGGATTCGAGGCAGACATCGAGGTTCTTCGCCGAACGCTCATCGCGTTCATAAAGCGGTTGCGGCCGTAGCCACGCGGCCTCACCGCGCGCACAAGCGGAACGGTGTGATTGAAGCACAAGGCACACAGCCACAGGCGAGCCCATGGTCCCTCTCGTCCCGCGTCGCGACTTTCTCGCGACAGCCGCCCTCGGCGCCGCTGGCTTGGCGCTGGGCCTTCCTCGCGATGCTCTGGCCGCGATCGGGCCGCCACCCGTCGCTGGCCCCGATGCCGCGCCGGTGAAGCTCGGCGTCGCCAGCTACTCACTCCGCAAGTTCCCGCGCGACAAGGCCATCGCGACGGTCAAGGCCCTCGGCACGCCGTACATCAACCTCAAGGACGTCCACCTTCCGTACGCCTTGCCCCCCGCCGAGCTAGCGGCGGCGCGTCGCGAGATCGAGGATGCCGGTCTCAAGATTGTCGGCGGCGGCACCATCACGTTCGCGACCGACACCGACGACGGGGTCCGAAAGTACTTCGAGTATGCCAAGGCGGCTGGCATGCCCCTGATGGTCAGCACGTGCGACCCGAAGGTTCTTCCGCGAATCGAGCGGTTCGCGAAGGACTACGACATCAAGGTCGCCATCCACAACCACGGACCCGAGGACAAGCACTTCCCGACGCCGTACGACGTGTTGAAGGCCGTGGAGGGGATGGACGCGCGCATGGGCCTCTGCATGGACATCGGCCATACGACGCGGGCCGGTACGGACATCGTCAAGGCGGCCGCCGACGCCGGCGCGCGGCTCCTCGACATGCATGCCAAGGATCTGCGCGACAGCACGGCGAAGGCGAACCAGTGCATCGTCGGCGAGGGCGTGCTGCCGATCGCCCAACTGTTCCGGCAACTCCAGAAGATGAACTACGAGGGCTATGTCAATCTCGAGTATGAGATCGACGCCGACGATCCCCTGCCCGGCATGCAGCGCTCGTTCTCCTACATGCGCGGCG
>WNFI01271005.1_pt1 | contig 14763 bp, 6 predicted proteins | sample 5400471 | NCBI WGS metagenome assembly WNFI01 (sample SAMN13153348, study PRJNA577476) | soil metagenome | isolation source: 100 cm saprolite on Douglas fir-dominated hillslope | place: USA:California | collected 2013-09-17
TCGCGAGCAGACATTGGCGGAACATCCCGAAATAAAAGAGGCTCTCGACGAGCTGGCCGGAAAGATTTCCGACGCCGACATGCGCGAGCTCAACTACGCCGTAGATGGCCAGAAGCGCGACGTTAAGGATGTAGTGAGGGAGTTCTTGCAGAAAAAGGGATTGTAGCTCTCCAGCCTCGAATCAGCCGGGTGCACCCGTTTCTGTTCTTCCGTTTTTTGGAAACAGGCGGGTTTTTTGTTGATTGAAGACTCAGTGATTTTATTTCCATCTACCTTCGTGCGTTGACGCTTGCTCGCTCCAGTGTTGAAGTGAGCAAGTTGTTGGACGACCTTTGCGTTGGTTCCCAACAAATTCTGACGCACTGCGACCATTCGCCGCGTCGCAAATTCAACACATTTCAAGGAGAAGATTATGAAGACGAGAATTCTACTGAGCGCTGCGCTGGTTCTTCTGCTTGCTTCGGTCCTGATCTCATGTTCCGATGCCAAGAAAGCCGTGGTGGTTCCCTCCAATCCCACCATTCCCAAGTTTCTGATAGCTGTAGATGGAAGTGGCGCCGGCACCAATGTCAATGTTTTTCCCGTCAACTCCACTACAGGAGTTCTGGGTGCGGCAGTGGCAGGTTCGCCATTTGATCTGGGACTGACTGCCGGCATGACCCTGGCGGTCCACCCTAACGGGCACTTTGTCTACGCGGCGGACGCAAACGATGGATCTATCCACTCCTGGAATGTGAATGAGACGACGGGAGTTCCCACCCAGATCGCGGCCCCCGTGATTAACGAGTCGGGAACGTTTTACCAACCCTGTTGTGGTGCTGGGGACGCGGCTACCCACGTGATCACCATCACGCCCAACGGGAGCTTCCTTTACAGCGCCAACAATGACGCTACTGTAGGCGCTTACAAGATCAACACCGATGGTTCGCTGGCGCACGTCGCAGATCTCACCCTCGGGGCATGTGTCACCGGCGCGATTACCGCCAACGACAGCTTCGTGTGGGTCACCGACACCTGTGGCAATAGTGGCCCGTGGAACGTTTGGACTATGGCGATTGGCTCTACCGGCGCTTTGACGAACTCCAGCAGCGTCGCCCTTACAGGCGTTGATGCGTGGCTGTGGTCCATTCAGGTGAACCCGGCAGCCAATTTCCTGTACGTTGGAGACGAGGGTGGCAATGCCCAGCTATACAGTTTCTCGTTCGTCGCGGCCACAGGTGCGCTGACCCAGCTGGGGCCTCAGTTGGTAGAAAACAACAGCTCTGACGTTCGCGACCTTGCACATTCCCCCGACGGCAAGTTCTTCTATACCACCGACGACGACGAAGTAGTGCACGCTTTTTCTGTCGACACCACCACTGGTGCAATCACCGAACTCGCCGGTTCTCCGTTCACTCCCGGGGGCGAGGGACAGATTGTCGTGGATCTTACCGGACAATTCGCGTACATGGGCGACCAGGAAAACACCGGGCAGGTCGTGGGCTATACGCGCAATACGACGACCGGAGCGCTCACCCTGATCGGCAACACTACGACCGCCAACGGGGAAGCCCTAGCGATCGGAATCATTCGCTGACGCCTGGACAACCAAGCGTCGCAGGCACTCCGTCCTTGTCGTTCTGTTCTTCCTTCTTTAGAGAGACAGGACCAACTCTCTCCCCAACGGAACCCGCCTTGTGTCGCCAGAACCTGGCGACACAAGGACGCGGTTCCTCGATTATCGCTTCGGTGCCCAGATGCGAAACTCGCCACTACAGTGCAGTAGGCTTATCAGGTAGAGCATGCCGTCGTAGTAACGCATTTGGCCGGACGGAACGGGAACATTCCACAAGGTGTCCACAAAGTCCTTCGCGTGCGGACTAGTCGCGGCCAGGCTGGCGACAGCATTGGTTGCCACCAGGCCGGTTGGAGGAGACGCTGCAGATTCGATATTGGTGCCGACAAATGGCTTACCATTCAGGGTGTACAAGGCGCCGTACCTGGATATCCCTTGCTTCCAGAAAAATGTCTGAATCCGGTCGCTCAATTGTTGTTCTTGCTGGGCCTTATGCCACCACGACCAATCCACCGACCAGTTGCTGGCGGTACGCCAGGAGTCATACCCGAAATTCGCCGACTGGGGAAAACGGTTCGCGTGCGGTGTGCCATCGAAATTCGCGTACACCGGAGCCAGTCCAGTTTCTGAGTTCGTAGTCTTTAAGAAAAACGCCCGGCTCGCCCCCGCAGCCTGTGCCCAGAAGCCGCGGTCCGCCGCGGGCCCCCACCGCGCCCACAGCTCATAAAACGCCGGCAGATGATACGAGGGGTCAGTGAAATCGCCACGCGTAGTGGACGGAACGAAACGGATCATCTTTGCGTCTTCGTTCATCTCTGCGCCCACAGTCCTCACTCCAAACTTTGTGGGCCCGGTTTTCTCCGCCCGATGCCGCATGTTGGTCAGCAATTCATCGGCTTCGCGCTTGTAGTCATAAATTCCGGCGCCGCTGCCCCATCGGTTGCCGGCGAAATATAAGGCCATCACAAAGTACTCCTCGCCATCCGGCGCCGCAGTCTCTTCATTGGGAGTTCCATCCGTCTTGCACGACCACGAGAAGTATCCATACGACGGATGATTGGGATTGCTGATGTACATGTACGTCTTGGCCCAGTTCCACAGCGCGTCAAACTCTTTTTTCTTGTTGAGCTGGACGGTGATCATCATGCCGTAGGACATGCCTTCGGTACGCACGTCATGATTGTTCCAATCGGTGACATACGCGAGAGTCCCGTTGGCATTCTTGCCGCTCGAGAAAAATACAGACTGGGTTTGTGGATCTCCGTGGAACAACTGCCGGTAGGCGGCCTGGATCTTCCGCGAGATCTCCTTATGCGAGTGGCCTGTTTCAGCAAACAGGTTGCGGTAGTGCCCCGTCGCGAATGTACCTGCGCCGTCGGTCATCGGCGCATTCTGACCGAAGAGCCGGCCAAGGAGTATGGCCAACAATAGAGCGGTAGACTGTAGGGCATACATGAGCGTACGGTATGTGATTCTCATTTGATCCCCCGGCGAATTACCAACGACCGACGGCGCCCCTACATCAGCCAGAGCGCATCCACATCCACGACCACATTCGTCCTCGGAATCTTTTCTTTCTCCGCATGCGCCAGCATCGCCCGCAGGAGCACGTTCAGCTTTTGCCGGCTCGGAGACTTCAGGATGAAGTGATAGCGGTAGTCGCGCTTCAGGTTCGATCGGCGCCGCAGCCGGGCCCAGCACACGCACTCCTTCATGTCGCGTCTTCTCAAACCACCGGCCGATCGTTCCTGACCATTTCAGCGCGTCATCCAGTTTATTACTGCGGATCAGCACGTTGGCCAAAGAGCTGTATGGCGGATAGTGCATCCAGCTTCGAAAGCGCAGTTCTTTTTCGTAAAAGCCCGCGAAATCGTGATGCGCGGCGTACTGTACCGCATAGTGCTCGGGAAAATACGTTTGCAGTACAACCTTGCCTTGTATTTCTCCGCGTCCGGCTCGTCCAGCAACCTGAGTGAGCAGTTGAAACGTCCGCTCAGCGGCGCGGAAATCCGGCATACCGAGCGCCATATCTGCGCCGACCACACCGACCAGCGTGACTCCATGAATGTCGTGGCCTTTGGCGATCATCTGGGTACCGACGAGCAAGTCGAGTTCACCGGCGTCGAGCGCGCTCAGCGCGCGCTCAAAATCGGCATGGCTGCGTACGGTATCGCGATCAAGACGCGCGATTCGTGCTTGCGGAAATAGTCCATGCAGTAGTTCCTCTAACTTCTCCGACCCCGTGCCTAAAAAAAAGACGTACTCGCTGCCGCATGCAGCGCAAGTCTTCGGCACCGGGGCCATGAAACCGCAGTAGTGGCACTCCATCCTGCGCTTGATCTTGTGCAGCGTGAGCGCGATGGCGCAGTTCTGGCATTCGAGTTTCTTGCCGCACGTCCGGCACAAAACCACTGGAGAATATCCGCGGCGGTTCAGCAAAACCATGACCTGCTCTTTTCGCTCCAGCCGCAGGCCGATCTCTTCAATCAGTTTGCGCGAAATGACTGGGTCCTTTCCGGTTTCCTGAAACTCCTGCCGCATGTCCACCAATTCGACTTCGGGCAACGGACGCTTCTCCACCCGGTCGGGCATTTCCACCAATGCATAACGCCCTTTTTTCGCGTTGTCGTACGACTCCAGCGACGGAGTCGCCGACCCCAGCACCACCGTCGCATCTGCAAACTTTGCACGCATAACCGCCACGTCGCGCGCGTGGTAGCGTGGTGTTTCTTCCTGCTTGTACGAGGAGTCCTGCTCTTCGTCCACAATCAGGAGGGCGAGATTTGATACTGGCGCAAAAACCGCTGAGCGTGTGCCCACTACCGCCCGCGCTTCTCCGCGACGGATGCGCCGCCAGTGCTCCGCTCGCTCTTTATCGGACAGTGCGGAATGCAGAATAGCGACCTCGTCTCCGAATACGTGGTGAACATCGGCGGCAATCGCGGGCGTAAGGCCAATTTCCGGTACCAGCAGAATGGCGGAGCATCCGGCGTCCAGCACCGATTTCATCGCTGCAAGGTACACCGCGGTCTTGCCTGATCCGGTAACTCCATGCAGCAAAATGCCCGCGAACTTTCTAGCTGCGATGGCGGACTGTATGCGATCCAGCGCTCCCCGCTGCGCAGAATTAAAGTCGAACTCTGCCGGCAGTCCGCGCGTGCCGGCCCCCGGTTTTGGAAGTTCAACTGGCTCGTCCATCAATTCGATCAGCCCGCGCTTCACTAGAGTTGTCAGCGTGCTTCGTGGTACCTCGAGTTGACGCAAGATCTCAACCGCTAGTCGTCCACCGGCTCCGGCGAGAGCGTCAACTAGCAGTTGCTGATTCGCATTCAACTTTCCTTCACCGTGCTTGAATACCGCAACCTGCCTGGTGCGCGAAGCATCGGTGGTATGGGAAACGTCTTCGCGCACGATCCACTGCTTACGCGCCATGCCGTCGAGCAGCGCCCGCGAGACTCCTGTCGCGGTGCGCAGAGTTCCTTCACGCGCCTCATCGCGGGAGGACAGATAGTCCAGAGCACGGAATTCCGCGTATTGGTCTTCGGGAGTGCGTTTCGAACGCGAAGGCGAACCGGCGTTTCCTGCCAGGTGTAGCGCTAGTCGCCCTTGGTCTGTAATGCGATACACCACCGTCCGCCGGAAGTCTGCCCCGAGCGGCAGCATGGAGCGGAACACTTCACCGAGTGGCGCCAGATAGTATTCGCTGATCCACTTCCCCAGGCGTAGCAATTCCTCGGTCAACGCGGGCGCGTTGTCCTCATCCAGGGTATCGATCACGTCCTTTGCGGAAACCTTTGGTGGACGATCATGCAGCTCGGTGACAATCCCCACCAGGCGCTGCTGGCGGAAGGGGACTACTACCCTGCCACCCGGCGGAGGACGAATCCCGTCCGGCAAACGGTAGGTGAAGACCGCATCCAGCGGCACCGGCACAGCCACGTCACAATAATCAGGCATGAGGAGGTATAAACAGGAATCCTAACATTGTGTCGAAGGGTACCTAAAAACCCCTAGCGGAAGGCAGAGAGTCGGCGTTTTGTCTATAGCACCCAAGTGTAATTAGTTCCAGAAGATGCACTCCGGTAAGCAATTTTGACCTAAGGCGTCTTCTCTAAGCACTCCTCCGGACATGGCGGTGATCTACACCCTACTGTGTGTACTGTATTTCTCTGATCTCCCGACGGTGGCAGCGCAATTCGCGGCCGTGCCGGTTTGGCGAAGTCCCGCAGTACGTCATTGGCATTCATTTTGTTAGAGTTCGGCGGTGGAAAACGTTGTTCAAAGGCTCGTACCAGTCTCGCTCGCAGACCTGTAATTGCCCTCCACACTGCCTCCTGTGGAAATTCTGACGGCGTTTTTTTCTCATAATTAAGACGACTTGGCAAACTATGTGCAAAGAGATTCACTTACACAGCGGAGTGTGTTTTTTTTGCGACGAGCAAATGTTGGGGCGAAGTCTGTCTGGCAAAGGGGAGTGATATGGAAGACAATTCGTTACGCCCGCGGGAGCAGCAGGTCGTGGAACTGCTTCTTCAAGGCTGCGACAACGATGAAATTTCCAAGCAGTTGAACATGGCACGGCGGACGGTGAAGGCCCACTTCAACCGGTTGTTCGTGCGTTTTGGCATTGATAGCGGAGTCAAACGGGTAAAGCTGGCGACACTTTTATATCGGAGGCAGCTATGTTCAGAGGAAAAAACTGCGGCATCACTCGTCCCAACGAGCGCGAGCAGCGCGTCATCGAACTCGTCGCCCAGGGACTCAAGAACAAAGAAGTCGCTAGCCAAATCGGGACCACCGAGCACGTCATCAAGAACTATCTCCGCACCATCTATGACAAACTGGGGCTCTGGAACCGCGTAGAGCTGGCCTTGTGGTATGAAGCACGGCGGCATGAAGGAATGATGCTGGCGCAAAGCCACTGATGGCTTGGGGATGCCGGGGCGTGTGTCCTCACCCGCCCGACCCGGCTCGTTACAGACGGGCGAGCAAGTCTCGCCTACACGAATCACTCGCAGAGGGTCCCAGTTGCGGGCTCGAAATGATCGAGCTGCGCGTCACGTTGGGTCGCGTACTGCCCTCCCGGAGTCTTGCCGTAAAGGTCTGATCCCGGACAGTAGTAGAGCGCTGTGTGCACGTCCACCCATACCCGTACCTCCGGATTGCCGGTGGGGGCTGCAGGCGCTCGTTGCGGCACCTCCGCGACTCCCAGCTTCACCAGCAGGGATTCATACCAGGTCAGATGCGACGCAGGCGCGGGCCATGCCCAAATAACCAATAGAAGGAACAAGGCAAACGAAGCCATCGCCGCAAGGGTGACTCTGCGGCCCATTCGTTGGTTGACCGCCCGACGCACGCGCTCCCAACCTGCGAGAATCGTATCGTCCCATGAGGCCGGTGCGACTACGTCGCCAAGCGTTGCATCTTTGATCAAGGCATCCCGAACCATCGTGTCCTTGACCCTTGGACTGGCGATCGCTGCGCTCGGAATCACCGTGTCTGGAATCGCGGACGGCTTGCTGAGAGACTGCAGTTCCGAGAACGCGGACTCGCCTATTTGCTTCGGACGCCGCCAGACTGAAGGCGGCTCAGTTTCTTTTCCTTTGTCTGCGACCGGCGGTGCAATATCTTCCTGTGTGTCCGGCCCGACGGGATCCGCCGAAAGCTGCGGGGGTGCGGACACCTCGCGTTCTTCAATGGCTGTATTTTCCTGCGCTTGCTGCATGTACCAAAGCGAAGCCCACTTGCCTTGCAAATCCTCGGCGGCAGTGCCGGCAACGCGCGGCATGCTGCAGTTTCCGCAAAACGCTTCGTCGGCCATGAAGGGACGGCCGCACACTCGGCATTGCGCAGCCAGAACGTCGGACGGACGCTTTGAACCCGTTGAAGAATCTGATGCAGCTGCTTCCGGCGCTGGCTCGTCCGCAGGCGGCTCAGACTCTCCGCCGTCGTCGGGGGCCTTGCTGACCGGCTCTTCGTCGGCTGCCAGTTCGAAAGCAGAGTGCACGGACGAAGACGGAGGATTAAACACTGGCCTCACCCAGGAGCCACCTTCCCGCTCCAGAACTTCCCCTGCCAGCCCAGCCATCAGTTGGCAAGTGCGTACGTCGCACTCGTGGAAAGCGTCGGGCTTATTCCATCGCACTTCTACTAGGCCGCCAATCTTTCCCGATCGCAGCACCGGAGCAGCGAGTAATGCTCGCACGCCCAGTTCGCGGCAACCGGGAATATCCAGGCGGATATCCCGCTGCGCATCTGCGGACTGAAACGGCCTTCCGTTTTTCAGCCTTTCGGTGGCCACCAGCGAGTGCGACGCGATCGAGCTGCCCGGGACTTTCGCGGCGGCGCCGGATTCGGCAATGCGATGCAGATAGCCGTCGGCGGTGAGGCTGATGCTAACGCCGGCGGAGTTTGTCACGGTCCGCAGACGGTCGGCGATTAATTGGGCCGCGGCCTCGAGGCCGAGGTTTCCGGCGCGTAACAGCGATTGTGTCTCTGCGACCTGGGTGAGGATCCATCCGGTATCCAGCCTTGGATCCTTCGCACGCAGGGTGTCATTGTGCTGCTGCAGAACGTAGGCTGCCGCCAGCACCTGCTCAAAACCGGCTTCGTCCACAGCAGGCTTGCGCTTCGCTCTGACGTCGAGAGGCGTCACAGGCTGGTACTCCCTTGCCTCGTATTGTAAAGCAGTTTTTCAAGGATTGATCCCTCGAATGCTCGTCCAAAATCGTTAGTTCACGGGAGTTTCTTCGCGCAAAGGCCGGAGGGGAATCGCTTCACGGCTCAGGAAGGAATGAAAGGGGGGTGTGCAGATTCTTGCGCTGCTGTTTTCATCCGCGGTCGCGCGAGCCGCCGATTCGAAAATAATTCTACTTTGGCCGAGCGCCGCGCCAGGGTCGGAAGGCGAGACGGCTGCCGAAGAAACGGTGCGTGTTACTCCGGAAGGTAACCCCGCAGTATCTAAGGTGCACCATTCTCGAGATTCGGCCGACCACCTCAATTGCACCAAAGCTCAATGCGGCTGATTCCCAGTCGCCGGAGCCGGCTTGCGCGGAGCTGCAGGCTTAGATTTGGCCCCCGCTTTGGCATTGCCCTGTTTCGCTGGCGCTACAGGCTCTTGGGCCGCAGCGCCTTGCGAAGCAGCCGCTCTTTTCACGACCAAATTCGGATCCTTGGTCTTCGTAGGCTCAGCCTTGATCGCGTATTTCAGGTGGAAATCTCCAGTGCCGGGCAAGTTCTTCCCGCTAAAGTCGACTTTGCGCGAAGTATCCCCGTCTTGCAGGGTTCCAGTAAACTCGGCGTTGGTCTCCGACACTAGTGTCACCGAACTGATCTGGCCCAGGTTTGTGCCTTCGAGCGTCAACGTCTCGGTTGAGGTATCGAGCGTCCCGGGATTCTTGATATAAGGCTGCTGTTTTGACAGTTCCACACTCTCCCCAGAGTCCGTCTCCGCACCTGAGCTGTCAACCAAGTAGAGCGAATAGGTTCCGTCTTTGTCGGCGAGTTTCTCGGGATCAAATTCCAACGTCGCGGAGTTTCCATCTTTAGCGGGTTTGATCTTTCCAGCAACCTCATCTGTGCCTTTCTTCAACTTAACACTATTGACTTTGTCCAGTGCCTCTCCGGTAACTGTGCACTGTACGGCTCCATCTTTGGTCTGCGAGATATCAATCGGCCCGCTGACCAGCGTCCCTGCGCAATCCAGATTGGCGATCTTCCCTTGTTTGGCGACCTGCTGAATATGGACCCCGCCAACCACTACAAACGTGTGTTCTTCAAGCATCCTCACCGCGGCGCCGCGCCAATTCTTATAGTGCAGATCAGCCCAAGGCTGAGGGGAATTGTCCCCATCTTTGAGGAGGACTTTCTGAAGAGAACCGTCTTCCTTTTCGTAGTCGCTGCCGTTCGCTAGCTTGCCGTGGCCTTTCCGATAATGGTAGTCGTCAATGTAGCCGGTCTTCTCCTCTTTTTTACTGGTGTCATCTCGGTACTCGCCGTTGAAGTCGCAACTCTGCTCGGGATTCCAATTCAGATCGCGCCACGGCCACTTTCTTGGCGGGTGTCCGCACCATGCAAACGGCCACTCCTCAAGCGGTCGTTCTGCGATGAAGGTAACGAGTGGTACAGATCCCTGCACCGGAACCAGCACTTTGCTTGTGTTGGAAGCAGAGAACACAAGGTCGTTGATGTGGTTCAGTTGTTCCACCGTGTGATCCGGGAAGATGTTGGCGAAACCCGTGATAAAGGATCCTTGGAAAATGGCCACTGCATCTTTGAACTCGGTTGTTCCGGCGGTGACTGAGGAGGCTCCAGCAATAGCGCCTAGTGCGGTCAGGCTGTTCAATATCACATTGCGGCGGTCGTTGGACTTTCCGCGTTCGGCAACGGCGCGAACCAGAAGTTTGTCCCGGCCTGCTTGAAACCGCCCGAACTCCTCTCCTGCAATGCCCGTGTCCACGGCTACCTGAACGTCGTGAACTAGAAACTCATTTTTGGTGTTCAGGTTTCTTAACGTGACCTGGATGGCCACATATCGGTTGGCAACCCGCCGGCCAAAAATGTCGCTGGTCTCTTTCCAACCCATCACTGCCATCGAGCAGCTGATGTCTTCGGGGGGGGTGAACAATCTCCCGTTGTCTTTCTTGATGACTTCGCTGACGTCATTTGCAGCCTGTTTCTGTAAATCCAACGCCGCAGTCAGCAATGCATTGGGAAAAGGGTAGGCGCTCGCACTCAATGCGCTCCGTTCTGCTAGGAACCGAAAATAGTCTTCAACTTGTCCCAGAGGAAGTTCCTGAAGCTTGGAGGTTTCTGGTTGGAAGTTGGTCTCAATCTGGTGTAAATAGTCTTGTGCGAACTCCGTATGCTTCGAAATTGCTACCTGGACATCTTCGGAGAGCTGCTTTGCATCGCTTGAATTGAGGGACAGTGGAACTTGCTGCCCTTTGGCTACATTCGTCCGTTCCCTTGCCACAGCCGTACGGGCAACCACACTGACGATGTCTTGTAAGCTATGGGAAGCTAGATCCGTTGCGTTTTTAATGTCCGGGCTGTACTTGAGGCTAGCGGCAGCTCCGGCATCGGCGAGAAGTTTTTGGATATGAGTATTTGCTTCGTCACGCGTCATACCCTCAAGGTCGCTAGGAGTTGAGTTTTCTTTGTAGTAACCAAGAAACCACTGGAGAACCTCAGGATTGTACTGACCGCTGTCGAGGCTCTTTGATAAGGCGACATAGACCTGCTCCCACAGCTGTTTGGCCTGAGCTGGAGTCAGTTTTTGAGGGGCAGGTGGAGGTAGTGTGTCTCTGGCTCGCAGCTCAAAGTCATCCCCGCCGTAAAACGCGCAAGCCACATAGTCCGAGAGCGGACGGCGAGATGGCTTCGCGCCGCCAGACGTATTTTGGGCGCTAACCATCGGCCCCAGGGTCAAAACTACACAAGGGACGAAACACAGCAGACGCGTGGCGAGCGAATGCATAAAGGAACGCTCCTAGTCCAATATTTGTGCGCGAAGCCCCAATTTCCAGCCATCGGCAAAGGGGAAGGTGGGCCGATAACTGTTAGCCTGCGAAGTGCCCGCACTCTAGCAGATTGCGAAAAAAACGCAAGCAAAATATTCAGCGGAACAAGAAGTCTTTAAGAAGTCCAGTCGCATCAATTTCTGCCGTGAGGGCGCCGAAGAACGGTTAGCCGACGGTCGCCTGCTCGCGGACTGATGACGAGCGTATCTGGTCATGGCTCAAGTAGAAGTGCACCGCCGGCGTGATGATCAGCGACAATACCATGGAAATGAGAATTCCGCCAATCACCGCGATAGCCAGTGGCTGCAACATCTGGGAACCGGCGCCCAAAGCGAAAGCCAGCGGCAGCATGCCTGCAATCGTTGCCAGCGCGGTCATCACAATGGGCCGCAGCCGGCGCCGGCTGGCCTGCAACATGGCTTCTTCCGCGGACGATCCGGTCGCGCGCATTCTCTGATCGGCATCCAGCAACAGGATTCCGTTCTTCGCCACAATTCCCACCACCATAATCATTCCCATGAACGACGACACATTGAAAGTGGTGCGGGTTATGAGAAGCGCAATGAAGACTCCCGACGTCGAGAGCAGGGCCGAGGCCAGAATCGCAACCGGTGCGGCAAAGGTGCGAAATTCGAACAGTAAGACAATGAAGACCAGCACGATCGCCAGCAGCAGCACAAAGACCAAATCGCGAAATGATTTCTGCTGTTGTTTGTAGGCGCCCCCATATTCCACGCGGATGCCGGGCGGCAGATGCAACCCATTCACTGTTTTCTGCACCGCCTCCATGGCGCTGCCCAGGTCCGTGCCTTCGGTGCGGCCGGTGACGGCAACATCGCGCAGAAGATTTTCGCGGCGAATCTCCCCCTGTGGCGGCAGTTCGGTAATCTTGGCCAGTGCGCCCAGGGTGGCCGTGTGGCCGCTGGCGCCGGTCAGCAAGGTATCGCCAATCATCTCCAGCGACGCTCGCTTGTCGGCAGGGAACTGCACTCGAACGGTGTACACATGATCATTGGAAATCACCGGCGTGGCCGCCGGCTCCCCTTCGACGATGGCGGCTGCGTCCCTGGCAACTTCCTCCGGCGTGAATCCAGCGCGAGCCGCCACTGCGGGATCAACCTGGAATATGACAGCCGGTCCGCTGACCGTGTTTTCGATTCCGTCCAGCACATCCACCACGCCGTCTATTTTGCGGATTGCGTCGGCCACTCTTGGGGCCCAGGATTCCAACTCACCCGGATTCTGTGAGAACAGCTTGATCTGGATAGGCTCCGGCTCGCTGGTCAGGTCGCCGATCATGTCCTGCAGTACCTGCACAAACTCGACCCGTACCCCAGGTTCCTGTTGCGCCAGTTGCTGCCGTATGCCCTCCATCACTTCATCGATGCCGCGCTTGCGGTCTTTATTCAGCTTGACCAGAATGTCGCCGCGATTCGCCTCTGTCACCGCAGCCAGGCCTAGTTCAGACCCAGTCCGCCGCGAAGTGCTCTCCACTTCCTTTACTGACTTGATAATTCGTTCGATGTGCAGAATCATCCGATTGGTTTCTGAAAGCGAAGCCCCGGCCGGCGTCCAATAGTCGAGCGTGAAGCCGCCTTCGTCCATTTCCGGCATCAGGTCGGTGCCCGAAACCCGATAACACAAATAGGAACTGGCGATCAGCACCGCGCTGAGTCCGGCCAGCCACCAGGGCTTGGCCAGGGCGCGTTGTAGCCAGTGCTGATGAAAGTCCACGATCCTTCTGAAAACTGTGCCCAGGCTCCTGTCTTCCGCCGCTAACAGCTGTTCGAGGGACTCTTCATCGGACAAGTCATTGTGGGACAAATCATTCTTCGCTTCCGAGGAAGGAACGTGGCCTTTGATGAAGTACTGGCTCAGATTTGGCGTCCAGGTCAGCGCCAGCGCCAGCGACGTAAACAACGCTACGCCCATGGTCAGTGCCAGTGCCCGAAAGAACGTTCCGTAAACTCCTTCGACCACTACCAGCGGAAGAAGCACGACGATCGGGGTCACTGTGGACCCAATCAGCGGAACCGTGATTTCATGGAGCGCGCTGTGAATGGCCTGCAACCTTCCCTGGCCCGAATCGCGGTGCAGAACAATGTTCTCCACCACCACAATTGCGTCGTCGATTACCAGACCGACGGCGGCCGCCAGTCCTCCCAGGGTCATCAGGTTGAAGCTTTCGCCCAGCGCTTTGAGTACCACAAACGTGATCAGGATGGTGACCGGTATGACCAGCCCGGCGACAATCGACGTCCCCCAATCGTGCAGGAAGAGAACCAGGATAATCGACGCCAATATCACTCCCAGCAAGATCGCGTCGCGCACGCTCTTGATGGATTCGTCCACGATGATGGACTGATCGTAAAACGGCTTGACCTCGATTCCCGGTGGCAGCGACTGGCGGATCTTCTCCAGCTCCACATGCACTTCGTCCGCCACGTCCATGGTGTTGCTCTCCGGCTGGCGATTGATGTTAAGCAGCACCGCTGGTTTTCCATTGGCCGTGATAATCGTGTAAACCGGTCTGACTCCCGGTACCACATTGGCCACATCGCCGATCCGCACCGGAATTCCCGCCGGGGTCGTCTTTACCACCACACTTGCAATCTCTTCCGGCGTACGCACCTGGCCGCTGATCAATCCCAGCACCAGTTGATGATTGCGCTCGAATAGTCCAGGTGAATCGATGAGATTGGTGCGCTTCATCGCATCCAGGATGTCAGTGACGGTCACGCCCGCGGTGAGCAGCTTTGCCGGGTCTGGTTCAATGTGAAACTCCGGTTCTTGCCCTCCCTGAAGCACTACGCTCGAGACTCCGTTCAGCCGATTCAGCCGCGGCTTGATTTCGTACGTCGCCAGTTCCCACAGTTGGGTTTGAGGAATCGTATCGGAGGTCAGGCTGTAGCCGATGACCGGGAAGCTGGCAAACGTCATGCGATGCGCCGCGATGGTTGCCGTCGGCGGGAGGTCGGGCTGTACCCGCGAGATAGCGGAATTCACATACTGCAGGGTCTGGAACATATCAATGTTCCAGTTAAAGTAGAGATCAATCTCCGCCGATCCGCGGCTGGTGATGGACCGGACTTCTTCAAGTCCGGGGACGCTGTTCACCGCTTCCTCAATCGGACGCGTGACCGTGACCATCATCTGATCAATCGGCATCACGCCATTGTCGGCGGCGATCAGGATGCGCGGGAAATTTGTGGTGGGAAAAACCGCGACCGGGATGGTAAAACCCAAATACGCTCCCACCGCCGCCAGAGTGAGGATGAGAAAAATGAGCGGCTTGGAGTAGTGCGCAAACCAGTACGACGACTCGGGGCGATTCAACCGGCTCCTCCCGCACTGCTCCTTTTCATTTTCAATCTTTCCCTTCGGGCTTGGCGTCTGCGCTCGTGATCCTGCTGTTGTCGGGCAGGCCATAAGCTCCGGTGGCCACGATGCGGTCTCCCGCTTGTAGGCCTTCGACAATCTGGATGCGATCTTCTTCGCGAATTCCCGTCTTCACGGTCTTCGCGTGCGCACATTGGTCGCCGGCGTTCTTACTTTTCGCACAGCCTCCGGCGACCATTACCGATGTCGTTCCGTCCTGCGCCGTTAGCAGCGCTGCCGCCGGAATGGCCAGCGCGTCCGCCACCGAGCGCGCGATCATCGAAACCTGCACGCTGGTCCCCGGCTTCA
>WNFI01107739.1_pt1 | contig 14760 bp, 18 predicted proteins | sample 5400471 | NCBI WGS metagenome assembly WNFI01 (sample SAMN13153348, study PRJNA577476) | soil metagenome | isolation source: 100 cm saprolite on Douglas fir-dominated hillslope | place: USA:California | collected 2013-09-17
AAAAGGCGTATGTGGTTCTCACCGCGGCAGTTTTATACAATTAACTTCTCTAGCAACACCCGCAGTCTCATCAAGACAAAACGCGGTCCTGCTATTTGAATTGTGATCGTCTGGCCCTCGATAGGCCCGAACCTTTACAGTTCATTCACAATTGCTACACACCTATCTACCTCCGCCCGCTGTCTTTCTTCCAAGGTCTTCGGTGGCCTTGGCTGGAAACATTTCGATCAATAATAACAAGCATCGATGGATGGCTACGGTTGTTTTACAGATAGTCCACCTATGTGGTTTGAGTATACAATAAAACGACTTCTACAAGGACAGCGTATACAAGAATCTGAGATCCCGATCATGTCGCGGATCTGTGTTCGAGTTCGTGAGGTCGTGAGAACCTGAACGATCTAATACAGAGTTTGGCAATAATGCGCGTCGACTGTCGACTCAGCCGTCGAGCAAGTCGCCCCCAAAGCCGTCGATCGGTATGATTCGAAAACGCGATGCCCACGATCCTTCTGCGAACTCGCGCACCCACGCCCGACTGAGTCCGCTCTCCCACGCGTACAACTCGATGCGCCATCCCTTCTTGAGTGCAGTTCGTACACAACCGCGAAAACCTTCTTCATTAAATTGCCCAACGTTCCCATCCCCAGTTGCGAGGACGATCGTTGATCCAGGTGGTGGTACATCTATATCTGAAACTGCCTGCAGGAACTTCAACTGAAGCAGTTCATCGACACCCTGTTCGCGGTAGCGCAAGCGACTACCGGATCCCGAAGATGTTTGTGCAGAACGTTTGGGGTTCGAAGAGGGTGCACTGCCACTTGATGTACCTGGTTCAGAGGAGTCGGTTGCCAACACCATGCCGGTGGACGACCGGTCGGCGTGGTCTTTAGTGGCATTCCAGCTACTGCCACTGCCACCGCTACGCCCTCGAGAGTGACGGTGGCGTTGAGATGGTATCCTATCTGGGCCATCGCCAGCATCGGGGACACGTGCATACACCTTAACTTCGTATCCGAGCTGGTTGGCAGGTTCCATCGGCTGATACAATGGCGAAGAAGCAACAAGTACACGCCGAGTGACAGCTCGTCCGCGTTCCAGGATAAGAGTGAGTGCAGCGTGGGACATCCACCTGACCTTGGTGCTGATGAGATGGTGTGGGTGTCTCCGCAGGTAAGTTAGGAATCCGATGAGGATGTTGGAGCTACGAGGTCATCCGCCTCAAGGTCAGTCGGAGAGAAAATTCTGGAAAAGACGGACGTACTAGTCAATGAAGACGTGGACAAGCGGTTTCCCGGGCCCTGGGGCGGGTCCTCGTGGATCAATAAAGTCGGGTGACGAGGAGAGGAGCGATTCATTGGCTAGGACGGTCGTGAGGAGTTCCGCTTCTGAGGCAAATAGGAACTTGAGTTTGATCGCAAGACTTCGCAGGCGTACAACGCGTGGATCAAGCGGACCAGGGCGGAGTGCTGGGGTAGATTTACTGTGGCCAAGCCGAGGACGGCCGTCTACGGAAACGGAACGGGCGCTGTTTCGGCGACCCGATCTACGGACAGGAGAAGCAGGAGTGGAACTGAAGCGGATAACAACTTCAGAGGAAGAGTTGTCAGGTGAAGAGAGATCAGAGGGATCTCCGCGTTCGAGCCTCTCTGTGTGGGACTGATTGCCATCAGCGGGACCACCCGAGGATTCGCGGACAAGGATGGTGGGGATGATGGATCTAGCCTTTCTCCTGCGACGCCTACGACGTGGGGTCAGCTGTTGTTGTTGTTGTTGGTGGTGGTGGTTGTGGGAGAGTTGTCGTTGTTGAGGGGGGAAGGAAGGATCGTCGGAAGTAGAACTGTTTGTCCGATGCCAGGAATTGTCCCTCGAGACCGTCAGTTTGGCGCGTTCTGCTGCCATGAACTGAAGAGCTTCGTCAAGGTAACCCAACGAGGGCTGCTCTTCGCCCGCCTTGTTCGCATCCTCATAATCACCGCTATCCGTCTCCTGGTCGATCATGATTTCCCCTTCCGTATCAGACGATGGCGGTTCCGAAGGTGGGGGTGACGATGCTACCGACAACCGGGTCGTACTACGTGAAGGAATCGACAAGTAAGACGCGATGGGATTTTGGTTCCATACCGTCGAACCCCTATGATTCGCATCAGATTCCGACTCCATCTGGGAGAGCGTAGATGTCGTCGCTGTAACAGTGGTTGCTACTGCATGTGCATGGCCATGGGGGATGAAGTTTCTCGGCTGAAGCTCATTCAGTGCGCGAAAGACAATTGTGAAAGCGCCAAGATCGGGAGATTCTAAGTGGAGTTGTTGAGTACATGGAGAATGATGCCAAGCACCTGGTGCGTGTGCACTCACCATCGGAGGTTGCTAGGTCACTACCGCCGGAATGCGTCGTGAAAGGACTGAAAGGACCAGGAGAGTGTGTCGTGTCTGATATTGAGCTCGTCATATGTTAAAGCAAATAAATGAAAGCAAGTAGGAGAGCAGTAGCAAGCGATAGTAAGTAAGCGTTTTGGACAAAAAATTGAACGTGACGCTGTGATGACTCCTTCGGCGCTGTATTCCCTAATTTGGGTCGAGTCACTGCTTCAACAAAACACACAAGATGCTAAGCATCCACACCACTGCACTACCAAGAATACCCCTGGGCCTCTCCACGCCTTCATTCACCAGCATACCCGTCCTCCGCGGTTGCACACGAAGCGTCTCATCATCACCCTATGGCCGCACGCACGTCTGGAAGCGGCGTCCAAAGCGGCTCCCAAACCCCATCGTACCCCAATTCCCCCAGCGCGTCATCCGCTCCGACGGGTCTTCCTTCACACACTGGACGACATCTCCTCGCCCACTGATTCGCCTCACGCGTGACGTCACGAATCATCCGCTGTGGAACGTCTCCACGCTTATGGGAGAGGGGGCGGCGGAGGAGAGTGAGGTGACGGGTCGATTGGGCAGGTTCAATAGGAAGTTTGTTGTCGAGGAGGTGGATTGGATGAATGAGGCGGCGGGCATCTCACCTACGGCGGCCACGACTACGACCGCCGCACAACAACCACCTAAAAAGAAGGGCGACTCGGGCCAAAAGCCGTAGTAGCAGGCGGAATGCAAAATGGTGATCGTGTTGTTTGGAGGAAAACTAGGATGTCTATAATCTAATGTTTGCTGCCGACATGGAAACAGTCAACGTCCCTAGGCTTTTTGCCTCCCTTCCTCTCCTTTCTCTTTTACAGCTTCCTCTCCAGGCTGCCTTGTGTCTGGAGCTGTTGCACCTCCGTTGTTCTCAACGACCTCACTCGCAGTCGTTGCTCCACGACCAAGTGCCTCCTGCACCTTCAATCCCGTAATTTCCTGCACCTTTCGCGCAGTGCTACCCAGTCCATCCTGGACCTTGTCGCGTCCGCTGATACCCGCCTCACGAACGCGCTCCCACGTCATATGTGTGTGCGCTATCGCGACCGCGTGCTTTTGCGCCAAAGACGGGAAATGTTCCTCCTCGAGTGAGCCAGCATACGCCGAGACGTTATGCGTCGTCTTTGGGAGGAAGTATTTGAGTGAGAAGAGAAAGAACGTCGGTGGGAGTAAGACGCGGGTGAACACAGAGTGGTTACGCGCGAGGATGGATCCGCTTAGGGATGTTACACCGACGTATAGCAGTGCTGGTGTGAGCGGTTCACCAGGAGCGATGAGAGCCTTGACCCGGTCTGAAAAAGAAGAATCGTAGAATATACCGGGTGGAGGGGGGTAAACACGCACGCTCAACCGCATGTTCAATACCAATCCACTCGGAGACAGTGCCATGCACCCGCCTGTGTACATCTCGCGCGACGCCAGTGACGGCCTTGCGCACCAAGCCAATCTGAGTCTCAAGGACAGACGGGGAGTCCACGACAACGATCTCACGTTCCGGTTCTGGATAGATGGAAAGCTGGTGAACCCAGCAAAATCAACCAAATCAGCTTTTAAATTCCTTTTCATTCAGGTTAAAATCAAGTGTGCACTTTTTGGCTGACTTTGTCTTCGTGTTGTGGTGGTGCCAACGGACGCTCGGTTATGACTGCGCCTGCCACGGCACCAGATGTGACGGTGCCCGCACGGCGCTTACGCCCGGATCAGCAAACTTTGAATACACATTATAGCTGGAATAGCACACCAGGGCTCGAGTCCAAATCATGGGCAGAGCGTCAGCGCTGACGCTACTTTTTTGTGTTGACGAGCCAAGTCGGTGTTCGACGTGGAGGACACGTGACCAGGGACACGTGTGTATTGTCACGTCACACGTTCGCGCGCCCGCATCACAAAGCACGCCATCGCGGCATGACGCCGACCCGACACGAGGCAAGCTCGGAACATTTTTTACTTAATGCGACGAACAATTGTTTTACTCATGCTTAACGTTCTTTCGCCCGGAATCCAGTATCAAAGTTCTGTCATTTCCAACGGAACAGAATTGATGACCGGTGAGCGTTTAAAGACAACGGCCCATGATAGCGAACTGCAAGAATAGTGTCCGTAGGCAGCTGGATGGGATTAAATTTTTAAAGTTCGCGACTCCGAGGGTCCCGGAAGATACGACGCTCGAGATAAGCGTTTCGCCAAGGAAGCTGTCGGCAAACAGCCACCAGAGGTACAGTACTGAATACACGGGCTTGCAGTCCGGATGGCAAAACAAGTCATATTGCAATTGTCTGTCCGGACATTGCCAGCAATGATGGCCCATAAGGTATTCTGACATAAAACGATGCAACCCTAGCCCGGTATAGTACAGAGGCCGAACGTCCACGATTATTCGGGCCGGAGAGAATGACGAAAGGAACAATCTGTAGAACGGAGCTGACTTCTCGGGGTGACCAACCAATATTATTGGGCTTGCTTGGTATGTGAACGCTGAAAAAGGAGGGGACAGAATGGAGACCTTGCAGGGTTGGACACTGTCTTGCATACAGCATATTCACTGGCTGTCCTGATCGATCTCTGGGTTGGAGTTGCCGTCGAGAGGACAGAGAGCGGGGACAGATCGTCTATGAAAAACATGTTGAGACCCGACCAGCACTCGCGGCTATAGAACGAGTTCAGAACGACTGCGCTCCGTGCCTATTACCTACCAGGCCTTGAGATGGCACAACTTCGTAAATTGCAGATCTTCTCCGTGGTGCGGTGTGCTCGCAGTTGAGAACGCAAGATCAACAACGCCAGATTGTCCTATGTATGGATACCATGCTCTCTCCATTATGAGCCTAGACTCCTGCAATCGGATTTTCTGGTAAAAAGGAACCTAAAGGCACTTCTCCGACTCCGACGAAAGGAGGTCACCCTTCGAGAGGAAGCCGCCGAAGCGGAGGAAGCTATGCACTGTATGCAGACTGACCGGGGTTGGATGGACACGAGCCCTGCCGGCGGTACCCACCATGTTGCAGAGACGTAAATTCCAGGGAATCGCGACACGAGTCTTTTCGGAGAAAGGAAAGTATATCGCTGCTCTACCATTGGGGGTTAAATGATGCTACCACGATGTATCTTTGGAACTTATCTAGACGCAAACCCGCGCTGATTAGACTCATTGAAATACCAAGACGTACTCGAGATCGGGAATAATTCGTCGGAAATGCCGAGCGGTGTTCATGCTTCCATTCGATTCGACCTTTTGCTTATCGTTCTGTCCATCCTAACCGACACGGGGGATTCGCCCTGTCAAGGCGTCTACAAGTTAACGATAACCACGGCATGGCATGGCGGAGATCTATCGCACGCATGCCCGAAATGTGAATGGGTAATCTCGTCGATGGAAGGGGTGGCAGAACTTGCGGGAAACTGTTTCCACGGCCGATATTTGCTACTATCTGGATGGACATGAGAGAAAAAGCCACCCCATGTACGAAAATTTCAGCCGTTGAGTCCCCCAAGATTTCCATCGCGCGGGCAGACAAAGGAAATCACAGCAGGGAAGAAGGCTGATCTATACACGCACTCTAATCGTTGTTGCATAACACCGTACCGTTGCAAATGGGATGGCCTGGAACGCAACGTGTGCCATTCAAACATAGTTGTGCGTTGGCAACGATGTGACAGGATGAGAGTTTGTTTGAAGAACGGCCTGGCCTGAGAATTATTTGGATCCACCTAGATCCACCTGGGATGTGGTAGGTGGGAGGCTGCAGGACAGGACAAGGATGACAGGGCGGCCTCACGGACAAGGCGAATCACTGTGCGTGGCCACGCTAGACTCTGCTGTGCGTGGCCACGCTAGACTCTGCGCGGCCACGACTTGACTCGACGGTCATGATAGTCTCTTGGCCTCTTTCGCCTCTTCACCGTGCAAGTCGTGTCAGTAGCCTCGGCGAATCGCTGGTACTCGCCTACAAATCAATGCCGGACTACCCTTGACAATTACCACATTGTTCTCTACCCCTTTAAATCTCAACAGACATCACAATTCGGGTCCATTGTCAGCCATCACTACAATCGTATACAACACAAGTCTCAATGGCCCGCTTCGAACGTTCGATACGATTCCCAATGACGGGCAAGTCAGGTCAGGTTGCTTCGAATTCTAACGGTTTCGTTACAGTATTCAGTGTGTCATCCAGACCTGGGCTTGCGTGACCAATAATAAGCTATTGTCTATCCCTCGTGGTTCTGCTCTCGCTTTGGCAAATCTTACAGCGCGCAAGCACCGATCCAGAGTCCAATCTTGGGAAGGAAGACTGTGGAGCAATTGTCATGGGGACTCCACAAAGTGGTCCCAAACGAGATTCGTCTAGCTCTATAGGAGATAAAGAGGACTTCCGCCCCTACTCTGAGCTGAGGGGATGGGTTGACTCGGAGGATAACTCTCGTACGTCCTTGTCCCACTTGACACGTTGCCCTGTCATCTCTAATGTATCACAGACTCACTTTCTCTTCATATGCACGACGCGTATTACATGGACAGTCAAAACTGTCGGAATGTGAGCGCACGGAATGCACGGATCCATAAATCTGTGACAAGATATCCATAAACCACAATTGGATTAGATACATATTGTAGTTTATGAATATCTTGTCACAGATTTATGGATACATGTGTCCCGTGCGCTTACATTCCGACGAAAACGACAACGTAGGTTCGTTCCAATAGGAGCTTAAGCGCCGAAATTTTTTGGCATCTTGAATAACGCGCCTGTTCTCACGTGGGCCACGAACATGGATGCGCACGAGTGCATCAGACTTCTTAGAAGATGATGGAGAATCTAATTTACTGCCTAAGAATGAAGAGCCAAACCGGTCCCCCATATTTCTGAATTTGTCTACAGCAATGTCAGGAATGTTTGCCGTCGCCGTCCGGTTGGCGAGAAACGTGAGCCAATTAAGTTGTGTCTCTTGCAAAGGTAATGTGCAGGAACACTCCTAATAATGCCGTCGCAAACTAATGGTGCGAGGCCATTCCATTCGCACCTGTCATCTGTCGAAGCTGCAAGCTCTCATCTAAGCAACAGGTGGAGTCGACAGAGAAGTCCAGCACGTATCTTGTCCGTTATTGGGCAGCGGCACGCTTGTCAGAGTTCCTGAGCGTGGGCGACACTTGTATTTCTACTTGCTTGTTGGCAAGGGACACGTAACCATACCTCAATTACCTCTGCGAATGTCTCCTGGCTTGAGCTAGAGAAAACGTTTATTTGGACGAAGGCGCAATACGAGAACGCGGACAAGCTATTCGCAAATCAAAGGTGGTCCGTTACTCAGACATTTTGGAATAGGTCAAGGATCTCGTTGAATAGAACGATATTCTCCTTTGCTGTGCTGGTCCAGCTTATCCCCTTCAACTCACAAGTTTTTCATGATAGCATTGCACGGGCCGCTGCCAGGATGACAGCAATAGCTTTATCACTGAGCAGCTCTAGCTTGTGTGTGCCCGATGACACATCACCTTCACTCGCCATCGGCTGACTCTTCCACCGTGGTAGTTCAAGGAACACCGTTGTCGTGGTTGACTGGCAACCCATCACGACGAAAATGATCCCTGTCATCGTAGAACACAGCATCTTCCAAGACCCAGTCTTATATGGGTGTTCCGTCGATTGGAAGCTCTAAGACATTGCTTCCCACCGAGTGTCCGGTGCATACAGGAGGAGTTGCCCAACAGCCTGGATGAGACATACGAGCAGATACTGAGGGAGATCAGGAAGCCTAACCAAGGATATGCACATTGATTATTGCAATGTCTGGTGGTGGCAGTTCACCCACTTCAGGTCGAGGGACTTGCAGAAGTCCTGGTTTTTGACTTCGACCTTGATCATGATAGTCAAGGTCAGCCATTCGCGGGTGGTGCAGTTTTCGCATTTCTCTGTCGAGGAGTTCTTGACAGTGGATTGGCTTGCGGAGCTCATGCGGCGAGATGCCTCGCGCCATCACATTCGACTTGAGGCTGCACATGCGATTCCTGCACAAGCGTGCCTTGGGGTTCTCCTCCGATTGGACGACCGCGTGCCCAATGATGGCATCTGAGTCAGGCATGTTTGGGTTGATGGAATGAAACGGGTGGAACTCACACATCCGCATTTCACGGATCATGAATATGAGGGCGAAGGGTGCATGACGATTCGTTATGTCAAGGGCAATAGTTTTGCCAGGATATGGCTGAAGATCTTCGATGGGGTGACCAGAATAATAAACCAGTTTCAAATTTCCGGAACTGCTTCTTGTAAGTCATTGACACGAAACAGACCATCCAAACTCGCATCGCGGAAGAAACGGATAAAGAATGTATGTTCGGTGAATAAGGAACGGTGGAGGTGATACAACAGGAGGCCATAACGTGGTTCATGTTCTGGTTGATATTTGGCCTTTCGAGGTATCCAACCTCGGCGCTTGAGATCTTTCCACTCATGTCTAATGCTAATCTTGGAGAGAAAGGAGATGTGTAACTGTAAGTGACCCGACTTACCGCATGATTTTCAAGAGGCAGTATGACGTGACAATTTTTGAGGAGAATTGGATCGCTTTCCCACAAGTGATGCAGCGACGCGACCGTCCAAGGAAACTGTCTCGTTGATCTACGAAAGCTGTCGTTCTCGATCACAGTTAGAGGCGGCATAATGTATCGAGGAAGCGATAAGAGGGTCAAGGAAGCGCCAGTCAATTTCCGGCCGTGTGAGCCCCTGAGTGCATCGTTCTCCTCTATGAGTCAGAGGCCTATCCTTTTTCAAGGTTACTATTTGCGATTACTTCTTTCGTTCAACTGGGATGCACACTCGCCCTTTTGCAAGACACGAGAGATCTCTAACACAGCTACTTTTTTCATGTTCTGAAGACCACATCATCAACGTCTGGTCCTCTCACAAGGGAGAGCATCGTACCTGCGACAGACACAGCAGCACGGTTTAGACAATAAGCGTCGACTCTGCGTATTTCTCCTCTTCCTCCTCCGCCCTAGTCGCCGGCATTGCTTCTTCCTTTCTCCCTCTGGCATTTGCTAATCCGCCAGCAGCACAGTCACGCTTCCTCGTCTCTGGTTCGGCGGACGACGAGATGTAGCTCTGGTCAGTGCAAGTAGGCAAGCGCTTGTTCGCATGGGAGTTCCTGACAGCCATCAAGCGCGTCACCTTTTCGGACAACAATGAGTAGGTCGTGTGTATTACCGAGATTCGCATGGGCTACCAGGGCTGTATCCATGAGTCCCCAGTCCGATTGGCAAAACAAGACAAGTTCCAATTGTCCGGATATTGCCAGCAGTGACGGGTCCATGGGGTACTCTGATATAAACGATGCAACCTTAGGCAGGGATACCGTGGCAATTTTCGAAAATTATTCGGGCTGTGGTGAATGACATAGTTCTTGCAGGAATTGCGCACTGGTCGGCCTTTGCATATAATTACCCAGTTCTAGTGGTTGACCTGAGATACTGAGATCGATTTCTGGGTCGACGTTGCGCTGGTGAGAACAAAGGGCGCGGGCAGATCGTCTCTAAAAACGTGTTACAACCAGCACTCGCGGCAATGCAATGAGTTCCTTCGAAATGACATCGCTCCGTGCCTACCGGTATTTCTTACCGAGCCTCGAGACAGCACAACTTCGGAAATAGCTGATCTGATCTTTTTCGCGGTACAGCACTGGTACAGCGCGCTTGCAGTCGAGATTGCACCGCAAGATCGACAACGCCAAATTTGTCCTATGTAAATGTAAGGAGACCATGCCATTGTCCATTACAGGCCCAGGCTCTGCAATCGGATTTTCCGGGATGAAGGAACCTAGATGCACATCTTCCTTCAGGAAAGACGCCACAACTGAGCAGAGAAATTTATACACCACCGGAGGTACCTATCTTGCCGAAACGAAATTCCAGGAAATCGCGACACGAGTCATTCATAGATAAGAAAAGGATATTGCCACTCTGACATTGGCCTCCCTGTCGGAGATAGAGGTTAAACTATGCCGCCACGATGTATCTTTGGAACTTATCTGATTAGACCCATTGAATGCAAAGCAAAGACCAATTGGAAATGTGCTCGTGGTCGGGAAAAATTCATCGGAATGCGGAGCGGTGTTCACTGGCATGCTTCCATTCGATTCGACCGTCTACAACCGCGGGATGGCATGGCGGAGATGGTTGTGCGTCTACCCGAAATGTGAACGCGTAAGTAATATCGTCGATGGAGCGGGAGCGTTGCCACGGCCGGTATGTGATAGTATCCCACCTCCCGCTCCATTCCATGCGAAAATTTCGGCCGTTGAGTACGTCGAGACTTCCATCGTGCGGGGCAGACAGGGAATCGCAGTAGGTAAAAGGCCTGATCCGACGGATTCAGTACACGCTTCCAAATCGCCCTCGTGATGATGCCGTCCCACTTCAAACGGAAAGCCACGGAGTAAAACGGGTGCTGTCTGTTCAATTGTGCATTGGAAACGATGCGACAATTTGCTCAGGGAACGGCCTAGCCTGAGAATTATCCCACCTAGGATGTGGCTACAGGACATGTTGTGACGGCGTGGTCGACCTCATGGACGAGGGGATGTGACGGGGCGGATGCCAAGCCGTTCGAGGCTCACGTGGAGCCACAGGCACACCCTCAGCCTCAGTTTGGGGGGCTCAGCTCGGATGTCGGGGACACCCCGAACGATAAACGGCCATGAGAGCCTTCTCCCTCGTCCTCGCCATTGTGCAAATCGTGGCAGTAGCCTTAGCGAATGGCCACTACTCGCCTATCAATCGATGCCAGATCACCCTTGACGGTTACCGCTTTGATCTCTGCCCTCTTCTTAACCAACGTAATAACCCCGATCTTAACCTCATCCTCCATCATCGGACACCACCAAATATCACGACGATAGTATACAACATAAGTCTCAATGGCCCCCTTCGAAGGTCCGATGCCATTCAGGACGACGAGCAGGTCAGTTTGGCTCTTGCCTATTGCGGCGTCAAATCTAAAAAGGTTTTGTCATTCAGTGTGTCAGTGAGACATGGGCTTGCGTGACCAGTAAGCTGCTGTCTATCTTTCGTTATCCTACTCCCGCCTTAACAGAACTTTTCTAGCGTACAAGCACCGGCCAGGGCCCGAATTTGGGAAGGACGACCGTGGAGCAGAAGATATCCCCATTGCCATGGGGGTCCCACGAAATGAACCAGATCCTTCTGTAGGAGATAAGGAGGACTTTGGCACCTACGCTGAACTGAGGGAATCGGTCGAGGATAACTTTCGTACGTCCTTGTCCCACATTGACACATTGTACTGTCATTCATAATGTATCACAGTCTCACTTTCTCTTCATATGCACGGCGGCTATATTGAGAATGTGCCGCAAAGAGTTCAAATCGACTTTGAGTGTGCAGAGTCGGACGATGACGTACGTTCATTCCAATTCCACAGGACGTCGCTAATGTGAGAGCTCAGGCGCCGAAAATTTCTGGCATCTGGAATAACAGGCATGTTCTCACCTGGACCACGAAACATGCGTGCGCGCAAGTGCATCAGACCTTCTTTGAAGAAGAGAATGAAGATTCCAATCCTCCATCTGGGGATGAAGAGCCAGATCAGCCACCTGAAGATTCTGAAGAGCAGTCTCCCAACCAGGGCCTGGTCTACACACCAATCCCTCCTAATAAAAAGGGTTTCTCTATAATATCGATAATCATATTGTCTGGGTAAGCGTCTTTCTGGAAGTGGTCCGTGTCTGTGTCACTAATATTTGGTAAAGTTTGACACTACTGGGGTTAGGCTACCTCGCTATTCGTCCGCCTGCCGTACTACGGCGGCGCGTTCGAGAGATTCGCCGAGCACGATTTTTGCGCGGCACAAGAAACTCGAAGCTCATTCGCTGGGCCGCAGAAGATTTCGAGATGCTGGGTGTTGATGAATATGAAGCGGACGAAATGGTTAATTCGCGTCCTCTTCCGGATGAAGAGATCCCACTGCGTACAAGCCGAATACGTCCCACCTTAGTCAATTACGGCTCGGCGCACTGAGTGAGAGCGATCACTCTAGAAGAATACCCTTTTTATGCAGCTACGCAGACTCACGCCGCGGAAACGATATTGTAACTGGATCTGGATACTTCTACTGGACACCATCTCAAAGAAACTGATAATGTACATTTCATTTTAGCCCCATGCTGCAGTCGTACTAATAAGATAGGCTCGATTAAAGACCGTTGACCGGAAATGAATTAGGAAGGATTACCTATAATTTACTATGAGATGCCCATCCGTCGCGAACGACTTTTCTGTTTCATTGGTCTCTGCATGGGATGACGAGTGCATGAAGGACTCACGCGATAGAGATTCGCGATCGTATCATCGGGCGCGGGTGAGAAGGCGAGATTGATATACGTGAACTGGAGTAAAATCAATCTCAGACGTACGGAAAAGCATTATCGAACTTAGACGGGGCACACATGCTCACTTACCAACGGCTCTCCCGCTTTCCACCCAAGCTCCCTCCGTAAAAACTGAATCACAGCCTGAAAGTGATTCGAAACCGTCACCCTAAAAAAGTTCTGTTTCATTATCGGCGCGTTTCCGACCGCTTTGAAGCGCACGACAACTGCAGCAGAAGAAAACAGGGAAGCAGATTGTCGAGATGATCTTCAGTCAGTTTCGCGACGGACGGACGGACAGATGCATACGCTCGAACCTTTTGCGGGATCTTTCTTCTTGTAGGACTCTAGAGCAGCGAGACCCTCTGCAAGACTGGCATCCGCTGCAGGATCTGGTGCGGACAGTGAGGGAGATAAGTGGATGGCATCCGGTGTGAGCGCCATGCAGATATGCAACTGCGTAAACGCGCGTGAGTCGCGTTAACTCCGGCAACTGCCGCCATTCAATCATTGACTTTTGACTTATTCACTCGCGGTCTCTCCCTCATAAAGTGAGCCTGATAGCTGTTACCACTCGAGTTCTTGTGATTTACTTCCGGTGCGTGTCACTATGTGCTGGTCGCTCGTGCACAAGACAAGCACTTGCGCTAGCACCTCTCCTGGTCAACTTCATCCATCGTCCGGTTGAGGTACAACTGTTCTAAGCCTATAGCTCTTCCCTCGAGACTATCTCTCCCTCGGACAATTTCTCTAGAGACACACCGTCAACTTTAATGATCCTGCTACATATACACGACCGTTCTCACTTCTCCCGCACTTCGAATCTATTGAGTATCGCTAATCACACAGCCCTTGAATTCACGATGTTCACGAATTCGGGCTTCAGAGAAGCACCACCGACTAAGAACCCGTCAACGTCTGTTTGGGTGCCTGCGTGGCCATTCAACTCCTGGGGGAAAACTTTGAGCTGAAAGGGGACGCACTGAGTTCCTTGCAATTGGCAGCAGTAACGCTACCTCCATAAATGATGCGGGTGCTCTCCGCTACTGCGGGAGAGACAGCGGAGACAAGATACTTGCGCGTGTCAGCATGCACCTCCTGAGCTTGTGCGGCGGTAGCGACTTTCCCAGTACCGATTGCCCAAACGGGCTCGTACGCGATGACGATGCGGCTGTGTTGAAGATTTAAAGTTAACCCCCTCTAGCAGCCATCTAGACCACGGAAGACAGACCCCCAGTCTTCGGGCGAGAGTCGTGCTACGACGGCCTGGAGCTGTTCTTCGACGACTTGTTGCGTGCGCCCCGCTTCTCGCTCCGCGAGCGTTTCACCTACGCAGAGAATAACACGGAGGCCGGCATCGAGTGCCGTCCGGGTCTTCTCTGCAACAATCGCAGACGTTTCTCCGAAGAGAGTGCGACGTTCGGAGTGACCTATCCAGGGTTTCAGAAAGATCAGAGACCTCTATGATCTGGGGCTGGCGCGACACACCAAGGATGACGTAGGGGATTCCTGCATCTACCAGCTGGGTAGGGCTAGTTGTTAAATGAACCCTCGTCAGCGGTGGTCTAGACGAGGGAGATCGGGAGATCGGGCGGAGCACACCTGATCTCGCCAGTGAAGGCACCGGAAGTCTTAGAGTGGCAGTTCTGAGCCGCGACCTTGACGTCTTTGCGCAAAAGGTCGAGAATGGGGATCAGATACAGGGCCGGGGGTGCAATGATGACCTCTGAGATCGAATCGTCAGGTCGAGAAGTGTCGCGATGAGAGTTAAGAAGTACTCTGCTCACCTGCGTTGGGATCAAGGGTGGCATTGTTGAGTGTTTTGACCAGCGCCCGCTTTGCGTCGCGGGACGCGGGATTCATTTTGAAGTTGCCTCCGACGAAAAACTGGCGAGTCATGGTCGGTGGATGGTGGTGGGAAAGGCGTGGGGATACTCGCAAGCTATCCGGTTTGCGTTCGTCGGAATC
>WNFI01705011.1_pt1 | contig 14760 bp, 14 predicted proteins | sample 5400471 | NCBI WGS metagenome assembly WNFI01 (sample SAMN13153348, study PRJNA577476) | soil metagenome | isolation source: 100 cm saprolite on Douglas fir-dominated hillslope | place: USA:California | collected 2013-09-17
GCTGGATTTCTACTGGACCACCTACGAGGCGGGAGCCAAGCTGGGGCACTGGGATCGCGAAGCGTTGGAAAGAAAGCGGGAGAGCTGGGATGGCTCAATAGTGGGAGTGGGGGAATGGAGAAATAATCTAGTTTTCAGGCCATGACTGCAATTGGTGTGCTCACTGCGCTTGGCTGGTAAGGATCCACTCCCGGCCCTGGCAGATGCTTCGCTGCGCTCAGCATGACATTCCTTGACAGACGCTCTCCCTGTCATGCCTCCGCGGAGCGAAGGGTCTGGCCGGATGGGCGGAGAGATCCTTCCCCTTCACTTCGCTCAGGGCTTCGGCTGATGTGCTCAGGATGACAGCCAGGGCACCAGTCAAGTCCGCTCACGGGGGAAAGCCTTATCTCCAAATGTCTGCCTGGCACGCATCCCTCTTGACAAACTCTTCTCTGGTAGAGGCGATCTGCTTGTCTACCAGGAACACGCTGCCACTTCCTCACTCCGAGCTGATCCGTTCACCTCTGCCCTTGACCATCCGAGGCTTTTGTCTCTGCCTGGCCACTCTCAAGCCGTACCTGATGCTGTCTGTGCTGAGCTTGAGCGCGCGCAGGAGCCTGCTGTGGTGCTACTACAGGACTACCATCTCTACCTGGTTTCCGCCATCATCCGCCAGCGCCCCTGCCAGCAGTCTTTGATCCTCCAACAGTTCATTCACATTCCCTGGCCGGAAGTGCGCTATTGGCAAACCTCTCTGCCTACGAACATGACCCAAGCGATTTACACTGGTCTGCTGGGGAACGACATTCTCGGCTTCCAGACGAGGCGTGATGCGCAGAACTTTCTCGAGGGCGTCCCGGCTGTCCTCGCTGATGTGGAAGTTGATCGCGACAAGGGCCTCATTCTGTATGACCATCATCGCACGCTGGTGCGTGACTACCCCATCTCCATCTCCGTCTCAGAGGAGCGCCGCATCGTCCAGAGTGCCGCAGGCAGACGTGCTGCCCAACAGATCCAGCCTTTGCTGGGCGAACAGACCATTATGCGAGTGGACCGCATTGAGCCAACCAAGAATATTGTGCAGGGCTTCCAGGCTTACGAACAGCTGCTCGAGCAGCATCCCGAGCTGCAGAAGAAGGTGAGGTTTCTCGCCTTTCTCGTGCCATCGCGTCAGAGCTTACCGCTCTATCAACGGTACAGGAATGAGGTCCTCACCGCCATCGCTGACATCAACCAGAAATTCGGGCGTTCCGGCTGGACACCGATCTCTGCCTTCGTGCAAAACGACCGCACGCAGGCGCTGGTCGCCCTCCGTTTTTACGATGTGTTACTGGTGAACTCGCTCATTGACGGGATGAACCTGGTGGCCAAAGAGGGTCCTATTGTGAACCAACGCAACGGGGTACTGGTCCTCTCGCGCACCAGCGGGGCTTTTCAACAATTGGAGTCGGCCTCCCTTCCTATCTCACCTGCCGACACGCTAGAAACGGCAGAGGCGCTCTTCCAGGCACTGACGCTCTCACCTGAAGAACGCCGCCATAAGGCCGATCTCGCTCGTCAGGAAGTGGAGCACAATGATCTACAAACCTGGATCGCTCAACAGGTGCAAGATCTCAATGCGCTCATTGAAGCTCAAGAAGCCAGGTCGGCAGACAAACGACAAGATCAGGCCCAAGGCGGCGGGAGATGAAAACCTGTTCTTCTTACTGTGTGGAACATGCTTGTGCTCTTCCTACAGCTTGCTCAGGCATGGATATCCCAGGTCAAGAGTACAGCGGTTTATAGTACAGCATTGGATCGACGGGCTCTCTACCACGGCAGGATGTCCATCTATGAAGAGCTGAAGCTGGCTAGCTATGCGGCACCGCCTGCCACAGGAGTAAGAAAGACAAGCCAGTCATCGGCATGCAAAGCAGTGGCAAGGGCCACGTCGGGGTCGGGTCGCTCATTGTTGAGCAGGATGCGCAGAGATGTGTGTAACTCTCCCGACGCATCCAGCAGGTACGGTCGCACGCGCGGATAGGCAGCAGTCAGTGCCTCGATGACCTGCGCCAGGGTGACGGATGGTGTATCGAACGACAGATCAATTTTCGACTGACCTGCGACCAGACGCATCGCTCCGTAGAGCGTGATGTGTAGCTGCATACGTTTGCCTCTTCTCTCTTCAACGCTCACCTTTCTCCTTTCTCGCTGATGCCTGTACCTTTGGCCATTTCCAGCATCTCAGAAGAGGAGGACGCATGCGCTGAGAGGAAGAACGGCGAGCGTCGCTGAACACTCACTAGAGGCCGTATTGTTGGCGAACGAAAGCTCCGATGCCGATGGCATCAAGCCGATCCAGAGGTGCAAGCATGTTTAACTGAACGACTCCAGGCAGGCGCCCGATTTCGACCGAACCGGTGATGGTGCAGCGGTTGCGCACCTCCGCCTGTGTCATGTGCAGTATCGTTGCTGCTCGCTCAATAGCATTATCAGTCGCCTCGTTGATGGTTGGCCCGGTGCCAATGAACTGGACGGGCCCGACATTGCGCCGCAACTCGACATGATAGCGTTGGGCCACCCGCTCACCTGCCGCCAATTCTTCCTGTGTGAAGGGACGGGCGATAAAGGGCAAGTCCTCAGCTAGCGGTAACAAGATGGGGCCGTCCAAGGAAAGATTCTTGATGACGTTGACGCGCACACGCGCTTCCGCTGTGATGTCGGTGGTGTGCAGGGAGAGTTCGCCATCACCCTGGTTGGCGTGGCAATCGCCAATATACACCCCACCGCCGTCAATTTTCACCGGGCAGATGAGCACGGCTCCGGCGCGGACCTCGTTTGTGTCGAGATGGGCATCGGTCTTTGCTTGATTGAGTGCTTCCTGTGTCATCCCATAAGGGTGGCGCGCCCCGACGAGGAAGTGACCGAAGTCTCCGGCATTGTGCGAGTCGGGCAGATCCACGCTCGGGGTCGTGCCGATGTTGCCGATAAATGGCCGGAGCCGGGCCAGTGTGCCGGTTATGGTATGGGGTTCAAAGAGCAAAATAGGATGCTGGCGTGTATTTTTCGGCAGGGCTGCGATCTCACGTGCATGCAGGGCAAAATCGTGTGCAGTCGCGGCATCGACTGTAAGCCCGATACCGCTCTCATGGTCGAAAACGATGGTATACCCTTCTTCAAAGGCGAAGGGGCTGGCCGATGCTCCACAGTTGGTGCAGCGAATACTCTCTGCCCCGGTTCCCTCAACGCGGCTGGCTGGCCAGGCGGTGCCACAGGAAGGACACTTCTTATCAACAAAGGGGTCTTCTCCAAAGGCTGCGCGATTCGTTATCATCGTCCCAGAGGCAGTAGCGAGCGAGAGGACACGCATCTGCTCAATGGAGATCGCCAGGGCGTCGCCGACCCGCGCTCCCTCCACAGCTACGGGACGGGTGACCTCGTGACCGCCACGAAATTCCGGGGTGATCATTGGTCCCCAACAGCCTGGAGGAACAACACACCGAATGTGCCCACCATCCTTGACTGTCGCTGCGAAGCCGAGGCTGGGGCCAATAAGCCCACCAGTGTACTCATCTACAAAGACTTCATCCTTGATTTCTCTGTCCATGGTTTGCATTGCGGCTGTCTCCTTTCGTTCTGGCACATGCAGAGCTGGTCATTGCAGAGATCATAGCGTGGCAAGCCACGTGAACATGACCCTGCGGCTCATGATTCTCCTGGCTAAGATACAACATCTCCATCTTTGAGTATACTCAAGGACTAGGCCCAAGTCCAGTACTTTTGCCATCATGCTGAATGAGGATTGCCTTCGTTCTCTCCTGATGTTCAGCTTGTCAAGCGTATCTGAAAGAAACATGGCTGTGTTGACAGTGGAGAAGAGTGTTCCATACAATAGTAGAGGATCGATGATGAACTTCATCGCTGCCTCAGGGGATCAAGATCGCCCTGGACGGAAGAGCAAACGGGCTGCTCATCCTTTGGAAGGTCTTTGAAGAGGTGAAACTCCCTGAGGGCAAAGTGCTTCTTCCAGGAGTACTCGACTCGACGACGAATTTTATCGCACACCCTGAGTTAGTGGCACAACGGATCACACGCTTTGTCTCCGTGGTCGGACGAGCACACGTGATTGGGAGTACCGACTGCGGCTTCGCGACCTTCGCAGGGTTTCATACCGTTGACCCTAGGATTGCTTGGGCAAAGCTCGGGGCTATGATTGAGGGCGCTCAAATCGCATCACAAGAGCTCTGGTAGGAACGATGATACGCCACCCGTTGGTCATTGGCAGCAGCAATACGCGCAGCTTATACGCCGCAACATGATCCGATCAAAGCTAGCCGTAAGGCACAGTGGTGCTTCCAGGTGTATCCGGTCGCACTTGGCTGATCTAGCCGCTCGCAAGGATAGCACGCGAGCGGCTCCAAAGCTATCGCCAGCTTACCTACTCGTATATCGCAAGTTCATGGTAAAGTCCTGTATTGCTGTCCAGAGATGGTTACCGCCGACCTCAAAGAGCTCGTTGTGACCACAGCCGTGGATGGGGAAGAACGTCATCGGACCGCGCTGTCGAGCTGCTTGCGCGAGACGCTCGGCCATCGCAAAGGGAACGAGTTCGTCCCGTATCCCGTGACCGATGAGGATTGGGCAGGTCACCTGGCGAATCTTGCTCAGATTGTCGAACCGCTCCTTGATGAACAGGCGGATTACCGATTGGGGAATCCATGGTAACATAGTATGAGCTTGCTCAGGGATATTGGTAAACGCGCTGAAAGCAAGCAAAGCGGCCACCTGCTTGCGGGAGGCGAGGTCGAGGGCCACGGCGGCACCCAGCGACCAGCCGCTGACAACGATCTGGGCGGGATGGGTATGCAAGACTTCTGTGAGGTAGTGGTAGGCTGCGTCCGCTGCTTCATAGCATCCAGACTCGCTCGCCTGTCCACTACTCATGCCATACCCCGGGTACTCGGGGATCAGCATGTTGAATCCAAGTTGCCGGAACTGCGTAAACTCATAGAATGAGGTCTCTAGACCCATGCCGTTGCCATAGAAGTAGAGAAGGTACGATCCCCCGGAACCACAAAGGGAAAGGAATTCAGCTGAAGGCAGTCCTACGCCGAACAGGAGACCTACCCGGTAACCACTCCTGGTCGTTAAGCAGAGAATGGATGAGCCCTCCTATGCTCGTGCCAAGGCCTCCTTTGTTGTCTTCGTCCGGCTCCCAGGAAAGATCAGTGCGGTCGTCAGCGGGGAATATGATTGGTTTCTCAGTGTGTCCACACAAGCAGTCCTCTGCACAATCGCATTCTGGTGCCTCTGGTCATCGCACGCAACTCGGCTGTGATGAGATGGAGCATTGTCTGCAGCCCTTCCTCTGAAACCTCCTGCATTCTCATCTGGCTACTATGGAAGGTGAACGTTGCCGACTCGTGCCGAGCCAGCAAAGCTGGCAACTCGGTTTCGATGGTCACATTGGAACTCGGTACGATCAGCCCGACACGTATGGGAGTAGCGGAAGAGTTCCTAGTTTTTAACCCCTATCTTGTTTGCCTTATTGTTGTGTTGTTCATGTGAGTAAAAACTCGCGCAAGGCTTCATATGTTTCCTCTGGAGCTTCTTCAGGAAGAAAATGGCCACCTGGAAGTGCTTTACCACGCACATCAGTGGCGCGCTCACGCCACGTCTCCAGAACATCATACCTGCGCCCGACAACTCCTTGCGCGCTCCATAGAGCAAGCAAGGGACGGGTCACCTTTTGATCCAGGTCGGCCTCATCATGCTGAAAATCGATTGTGGCGGCAGCCCGGTAATCCTCACAACTTGCGTGAATGGTTGCAGGATCGCTGAAGCAACGGATATATTCTGCCACTGCTTCGGGAACGAAAGCCGCAGGGTCTGCGCTCCAGCTTCCTAAACATCTGTGCAGGTAGTACTCTGGCTGAGAGCCGATCAGGCGTTCTGGCAAGTCATAGGGCTGGATCAGAAAGAACCAGTGGTAGTAGGCAGTCGCAAATGCCCTATCGGTGGTCATGTACATTGTGTAGGTCGGGGCAATATCAAGGACCGCCAACTTCTTCACATGATGAGGATGGTCGAGGGCCATGCGATGGGCCACGCGGCCACCTCGATCGTGACCGACCACGAAGAACTCCTCATGGCCCAATTTGTCCATCACTTCGATCAGGTCTTGAGCCATAGCCCTTTTCGAATAATTGTAGTGATCAGGTCCACCTTCCGGTTTCGAACTGTCACCATAGCCGCGCAAGTCGGGTGCCACCACGGTGAGCTCCTCAGCAAGACGAGGAGCAATTTTATGCCACATCAGGTGGGTCTGAGGATAGCCATGCAGCAGCAACAAAGGGAACCGATCTCCCTTTTTAGCAAGATGGATTGTTGCCCCACTGGTATCGATCTGAGTGTGCTCAAAGTTATCGAGCATACTGATACTCCTACCCTGACTGAGAAAGGTAACATCGTGTCTCATATGGGCATCTTCCGTAGAAAACCTGGCAAAAATATACCTCTATTGTATGTTGCTGCGTTTGTGTTCGTCAATGCTTCATTGCTCTGGGTGAGGCAATTGTGATCGTTCGATAGTTGGTACCCAGAGGCCAGGCAGGAAGAAGCCGTGAGGATCCCTGCTCGCTCTGGTTTACTGCAAGAGCCCTGCCAGCAGGGCGTCGTCCTGCGCAGTGAGGAAGTTGCCACACCAGGAAAGCCTGCGACTGACGCCCACCGCATGCGCGGGCACCTTGTAGCCGCGCATGGTGCGATAGCGTTCTTTGATCCACCAGCCGATGGTACGCTCACAGGCATTGTTGGTGCCATCCAGCGTTTCCCCCTTCGGGCCTTTCCAGCTGCGATAGCGTGTCAAGCGATGCCAGAGATGGAAGCCGATCCAGAAACAAGAGCCGCAGGCGATAGGCGAGGCTCTGATGCTCCCCTTCTCGCGGCGGCGCGGCTTCGAGATAGCGTCGGTGCAGCGCTTCCAGTTCCGTGGCCTGCTCACGCTCTCGACTCTCGACCAATTCACCTAAGCGTGCTAAATCGGCTGCTGCCTGCTGTGGGCTCACGCCAATAGCTTTGAGTGACCCATCCGCATCCTGGGCCACCAGCGGCTGGTACTTTTCAATCAAGGCCTCGGTGTTGCGCAGCACATGCGCTTTACAGACCTGGTGCTGCACACCCACCTCATCGGCGACCGTCTTCTGCGCCCTCGGCATCATCGCTGAGCAGCACCTGAGCGCCCACACTCGTGGCAATTGGCTCAATCCAGGCGGTTCCGCGTCTGGCTATCTTCGGCGGTCAAGGCATCAATCGTGAGGACCAGGCCACTGATCGGATCGACCGTGATGCCCAATGGTACCCACTCCCCTTTGCAACTGACACCGGTCAGATCGGCGCCTCACGCTGGGGTGCGCACCCCCGCAAACACCTGCTCGCGTTTGAGGCCAGGTACGCGCTTGGTTGCCTCTTGCACTGCATCATACACCCGACTCTTACACAGACTGATCCCCAGCCCCTCTAAGGCTAAGGAGACCGCTCCATAACTCAACCCCAGCAGATATGCTGCCGCACGTGAAACTTCCGCCCGCCACACCCAGCATAGGGACAATTGGAAGGAACTGCAATCGCCTCGGGGTTGACTTTGGGTAACAGAATCCGTAAACGCATGGGTCTGCCTCCTCTGGTTCTCTCTCTCCTTGCTATTTTACCCCAGTTGTACCGCTTTTCGAACAGTCACCAAGTAGTCGGGGACTTGCTCGCCTGATGGGTGAGTGCTATACTTGCCTTAACAGCGGGTAAGTGCGTATGTTCTGTCAACGTAGGAATCAACCAGACTATGCCTGGAGGTTGAGTACCTGGAAAGCCACAATTTGGTGACGGTAGAACTCTGTGCATCCCGTGGTACCGCGTAGACAAAAGGCATGCCTATGTGCCAGGTCACCTTTAGAGAGGGCCAATTTGGATCCGAAAGGGATATGCTTTCTACCACCCCGACGTTTCCAAGGAGGAGAACCATGCCTGTACTCGAACTTTCACCAGATGAATTGCTCACGACGACGCGCTCTGTGCGTAGGCGGCTTGATTTTTCACGTCCTGTGGAGCCGGAGGTCATCAGGCAGTGCCTGGAGATCGCTCTTCAGGCTCCGACAGGAGGGAACAGGCAGGGCTGGCACTTCGTGGTGGTGACTGACGCTGAAAAGCGCCAGTCCCTTGGCGATCTCTATCGGCGAGGGTTCGCCATGTACCGTAACCTCCCCTCGGCTGCTGGCAAGCTCTTCGCCGACGATCCGCAGAGGGCACCGATCCAGCAGAGGGTGATGGACTCGGCAGAGTATCTCGCCGCTCATATGCATGAAGTTCCTGCGCTTGTGATCCCCTGCATCAATAGTCGCTTCGAGGGGCTACCTATGATGCAGCAGGCCGGGCTGTGGGGCTCAATCCTCCCGGCCACGTGGAGCTTCATGCTTGCAGCTCGGGCTCGCGGCCTGGGCACCTCGTGGACGACGATACATCTCTTCTATGAGCAGGAAGCAGCCGAATTGCTCAGTATCCCCTACACCGAAGTCACCCAGGCAGCGCTCATCCCGGTCGCCTACACGAAGGGCATCGACTTCACTCCTGCGCCCCGAGAGCCGCTTCAGTCCAAGTTGCATTGGAATGGTTGGTAATCTAAGACAGTTATTTTGCGTCGCTGCCGCGGGGACCTCGCGGTCCCGGATCTCTCAACGATTGAGGAGGAGCCAATGCGGTTCAAGTAGCCGCATCCGGGAGCTTGAAGCGGCTGGCATGAATCACCTTATGAGCCTGGTAGGCTTTGGAGCACTCCAGGCTGAGCGCGTGCGAGCCTCGCTTAAACGCTTTGCTCGCGAGGTGATGCCGAATTTTGTCGAGTCCGGGTCCATCAGTGCTTCCTAGATCATTCCCGGACGAAAAAGAAGCATTTGTGATGCTCATGGACTAACAATCGGGGGAGGTGTAGGGCCTCAAGCAGACAAGTGAAATTCCGGGCATGGAGGAGCCTCGCCAGTTCCACCAGCCATTCAGCCTGGTCATAGAGAAATATTTAATGGCAAGTGCCGCATAACGATGTGCGAGCACACATACCCGCCAAAGAGGAGGAAAGTATCATGTCTCTGACTATTTATCCACTGAACCTGGGGGAGGTGGAGGTTGACTTCAGCTTCCTGGTCTGGCAGACCAATTGCGGCTCCGGGCTGAATGCCCGTCAATCCCCAGAGCAGACCCTCGAAGCTCAGCTCTCCAGGTACAACCTGAAGCCCGCGGACATTGGCTACGTGGTCCACACCCACCTTCACCTGGACCATTGTGGCCTCGATGATCAGTTGCCAAACGCACGGATTCTTGTCCAACGGGCTGAATTGCAGTACGCAGCAGCACCGCTGTTTCCAGTTCCCTTCTACGATCGCCTGGACATCGCCAAGTTGGTCGGTGAGCTCTGGCAGAGGGTCGAGGTGCTCGATGGAGAGAGTGAGTTGTTCCCCGGCATCCGTACCGTCATCACCCGCGGGCATACACCGGCGCACCAGATGGTCTATGTTGAGGTTCCCTCGGGAACCGCCATCATCACCGGCGACGCTGCCTACATCGCCGCCATCAATGTCAAGCAGCAGGTGCCTTTCGGCTACTACATCAACCTGGAGGATGTGATGGCAGGTCTGCGTCGAATTGCCACGCCTCCAGGAGCGAGATGAAGGGAAGCTCAGCTTGCCTCTGATTACCAGAGGCGAGCCCCGTTCGCTCATAGGAGATTACGCATTGATCCTGTGGCTCTGGAGTGCATGTGGTATACTGTCAATCGTTTGTTTGAGCAGGGAGTCTAACATGGAAGAAAACGTCTATCGAACTGAACTCACACCGGTGAGTTTCCTGCAGCGCAGCGCCCTCGTCTTTCCCGACAAAACGGCCGTGATCCATAGTGACCGGCAGTATACTTACCGCGAGTTTGCAGAGCGCGTAAACCGTCTCGCCTCCCGGCTGCGCAGGGGCGGCCTCGCGAAGCAGGATCGGGTGGCCTTCTTGTGCCCCAATACGCCCGCCTTGCTGGAGGCTCACTTTGCTATCCCCGCCGCTGGCGGCATCCTGGTGGCTGTGAATACCCGGCTGAACTCGCGGGAGATCGACTACATCTTGAAGCACTCCGGTGCCAGGTACTTCTTCGTCGACGCCGAGCTACAGCCCCTGGTCCAACCTCTCAAGCTGGAAGGTATCCAGGTGGTGCGTATCGACGATACGGGGACACCCGAGGATCCCTATGAAAGGTTTCTCGCCGAAGGAGCGCCCAAGCCGGTCAAGAGCTGGCTAGAGGATGAGGAAGAGGCCATCGCGATCGACTATACCTCGGGCACCACCGGTAACCCCAAGGGCGCGGTGTATACGCACCGTGGGGCCTACCTCGCTGCGCTTGCCCAGGTCATCGAGGCGGGACTCTCCAGCACCAGTGTCTTCTTGTGGACGCTGCCGATGTTCCACTGCAATGGCTGGTGCTACACCTGGGCCGTGACCGCCGTCGCAGGCACACATGTCTGTCTGCGCAAGCTGGATCCGGGTCTCGTTTGGGAGCTCTTTGACACCGAGGGTGTCACCCATTATAACGGTGCACCTACCGTGCATATTTTCCTGGTGAACCATCCACAGGCCCACCGCCTCAACCGTCCGGTCACCGTGGCCGTCGGCGGCGCACCCCCTTCTCCCACGTTGCTTGGGCAGCTGAAGGCACTCAACATCCACCCCATCCACCTCTATGGTCTCACGGAAACCTACGGCCCCTACGTCATCTGCGAATGGCATGCCGAATGGGATACCTTTCCTCTTGGAGAACAGGCACGCCTGCTCGCCCGGCAGGGTCAAAGCAACGCCATTGCTGATCCCTTGCGCGTCGTCGACGAGGCCATGAACGACGTCCCCAAGGACGGTAAAACGATGGGTGAGGTCGTAATGCGCGGCAATCACGTGATGAAGGGCTACTACCAGAACCCGGATGCGACTGCCGCAGCATTCAAAGGAGGCTGGTTCCACTCTGGCGACCTCGCCGTGTGGCACCCCGACGGCTACATTGAACTGCGCGACCGCAAGAAGGACGTGATCATCTCAGGCGGCGAGAACATCTCGACCATTGAGGTGGAGCAGGTCGTCGTCCAGCATCCCGCCGTCCTGGAGTGCGCTGTCATTGCCATGCCCGATGAGACGTGGGGTGAGCGTCCCAAGGCGTTCGTCGCCTTGAAGCCAGGGCAGACGGTGACCGAACAGGAGATCATCGCCTTCTGCCGCGAGCGCCTGGCGCACTTCAAGTGCCCTGCTGCCGTCGAGTTTGGCGACTTGCCCAAGACCTCGACAGGCAAGGTGCAGAAGTACGTATTGCGCGAGAAGGAGTGGAGAGAACGCGAGAAGCGCATCCACTAGCTTTTTTAGCTCTGGTGCAAGATGCTCGAGGGCACCAACCAGGAGTTCCCCTACAGCAGTTATCTAGCCCGGAGCCTACATAGACGGTGTCATCTCGCCAGGATCGCACCGTATGTTCTAAAACGGCGAAAAGGAAAGGAGAAGAACATGCCAGTGAAACCCACCGTCGAGCAACTACGTGAAATTGCGCAAGCCTACGGCATGCATCTGAGCGATTCAGACTACCAGTCATTTGCTGGTTTGATGGGCGAGGCGCTTGAGTCATATCGCCGGATCGACCAGCTTACTGAGCCAGCACTGACGATTCGGTACTCGCGTTCTGGCGGCTATCGTCCTAGTGCTGAGGAAAACCCGTTGAACGCCTGGTATCAAAAGTGCTCCATCACAGGCGCATCAAGCGGAATCCTGGCTGGGAAGCGTATTGCGATCAAGGATAATGTGTGCGTTGCGGGTATACCGATGATGAATGGCTCCTCGGTACTCGAGGGGTATGTCCCAGAGTTTGACGCCACCATTGTCACCCGTATTCTAGATGCAGGAGGCGAAATTGTCGGGAAGGCTGTGTGTGAGCACCTCTGCTTCTCCGGCGGCAGCCACACCTCCGATACTGGTCCGGTGCTCAATCCACGCGATCATACTCGCTCAGCAGGTGGCTCATCCAGCGGTAGTGCAGCACTCGTCGTGGCTGGTGAATGCGATATGGCCATCGGCGGCGACCAGGGCGGCTCGATTCGCATCCCAAGTGCCTGGTGCGGAGCCTACGGCCTCAAGCCCACCTACGGCCTTGTCCCATATACGGGAGTCTTCCCCATCGAACTCACGCTCGACCATACTGGACCAATTGCCGCCACTACTGCTGATGTTGCCCTCCTCCTCGAGGCAATTGCAGGCGAGGATGGCCTTGATCCGCGCCAGAAAGACGTCAAGGTTGAGGCTTACAGCCATGCCCTCACCAACGATACCGAAGGGTTACGCATCGGAATCGTGAGCGAGGGATTTGGTTGGCCTGGCCTTTCCGAGCAAGATGTGGATGAACTGGTCGAAGCCTCGGCGCGGCGCTTCTCCGAATTAGGAGCCCAGGTCAGCACTATCTCCATTCACCAACATCGCGATGGCATCCATATCTGGAATGGTATCGCAGTGGAAGGAGCAACCATGTTGATGGTGCGTGGCAATAGCATGGGCACCAACTGGAAAGGACACTACAGCACTTCCCTCCTGGATGTCTATGCGCGTGGACGAATCACCAGGGCGGATGACTTATCCGACACAGTCAAACTGGTCATGCTGTTAGGCCAGTACATGCAGGATCGTTATCACGGACGCTACTACGCTAAGGCGCAAAACCTGGCACGCACCCTTACGAAAGCCTACGATGATGCCTTGCAAGCCGTTGATCTGCTGGTTATGCCGACCCTGCCCATGAAAGCTACCAAGATTCCATCTGCCGACGCTCCGCGTGAAGAGAGAGTTGCCCGGGCCTTAGAGATGATCGCGAACACCTGCCCATTTGACGTGACAGGCCATCCCGCGATGACGATTCCTTGCGGGCTTTCGAATGGTCTCCCTGTTGGTATGATGCTAGTAGGCAGGAAATGGAACGATGCAACTGTACTGCGAGCGGCACACGCTTTTGAGCAGATCAGCGGTTATATAGTGCGTCCTCAACAGACCCCTGCGATCGCAGGCCAATAAGAGCCTGTACTGGCTACTTGGTATATCTGTTCCAAAAATCAGGAAGGAAACAATCATACAAGAACCATATTATCACCTGTCTAGTGAGTAGATAGCAAAAAACAGGAACACTTAGAGCTAACTTTGACGCTTTTTTGGAACGGATGACCAAAGTAGCCAGTACAGTGTTTGAGAACTCAGAGACAAGAGGCAATGCGGGTGGAGACTTCGCTGTGTCAGAACGGATGTTCTAGTAATGCTAGAAAAATGCATAAATAATCTCACCGGAACCGACGGGCATCGACCCATCGGTCGCCCCTGGCACGCATCCCCTTTGAGAAGCTCTTCTCCGGTAGAGGTGATCTGCTTGTCTACCAGGATCATGCTGCCACTTCCTCATCCCGAGATGATCTGTTCACCGCTGCCCTTGACGATCCAATGCTGGTATCTCTGCCTCACCACTCTCATGCCGGACCTGATCCTCGCTGGAAAATCCCGCCCTCGCAATGGGCTACCGTGCTCCAGCGGGTTGAGCAGGGCGAACCGCTCCGTCACATTGCGCGTGGGGACGCGCGTGTCCTATGAAGCAGTCCGGCGGGTGCTGCGTGCCGTGCGTCACCGCTAAGTGGGACGTGTGAGCACGGATCATCCCCGTAGCCAATAGAGCAAAGAAAGGACGCAGATAGTCCGCTGCGCCCTGCTGGTCCCTTCGGCACAGTACAAGTGTAACAGTGGAAGACGGTACGACAACGGATAACACCTGGATAGGGGACGGGAAAAGGCGGCAAGCAGGACCAATCGAGGGTGTGCGAAGGCTCTACGCCTACGCTCCTGGCAGAAGCGAGGTGGTTCCCATCGCCCGCAACAAGGTATGTCCCCCGCATCCCATGCCAGGTCAACCATCATCTTCGTGGACAAGCTACACGAGTCAGCAATGTGCTTCCCAGCAAGAGATGGCGCGGCTGGACCGGGGTAGGACGCGTCGAAACAAGGCGGGAACCATCTGGGAAGCACCTGGCAAAAGGCCGGGAGTGCAAACGAGCGCACAGCCGTCCTCTTCCCCTTCCAAAGGATAATCCGAGTAATCAGTCCTCGGGACTCGAACCTGTGACTGCCTGCTTGGAAGGCAGGAACTCACAAGAACAACACTTGCTTGCTATAAGGTGGCTCTATAGGCTCTTTTACGGCGGATACATGTGTATCAAGCATACCTGAGGCAGGCTTTCACACCTTTTTCCTCCTCTAGTATAGCTTTGCCGCGAAGAGAATGCAACCTCTCATGGACAGACTGACTCAGAGGATGGTCAACAAATCCTGGCACTCGCCCCTGGCGGCACTCACCTCTTGTCTGAACAAGCCTGGAGGTGCTATGATGTGTCCAGTGGTACGTGCAGGGAAAGCGGCTGAGGCCGAAGGCTCAGCCCCCTATCGACAGGAAAGCCTGTGCCCCATGGTGACGCTTCGTCACCCCTTCAACTCTCATGTGACGAAGTGTCGTTCTAGTCGTCGTCAGGCTTGGAGGCTGGGCATGAATAAGGAGGAAGGCGATGACTGAGACGCATGCGCCGGAAAGGAACTGGGCCGGCAACTACACATACCGGGCGGAGAAGCTGCACCGACCGACGACGATTGAACAGGTGCAGGAGATCGTCGCCAACGCAGCCAGCGTGCATGTGTTGGGCTCGCGGCACTCGTTCAACGACA
>WNFI01299089.1_pt1 | contig 14759 bp, 13 predicted proteins | sample 5400471 | NCBI WGS metagenome assembly WNFI01 (sample SAMN13153348, study PRJNA577476) | soil metagenome | isolation source: 100 cm saprolite on Douglas fir-dominated hillslope | place: USA:California | collected 2013-09-17
ACGCCCGCAAGTCACGGCCACCGTCGGGGGCAAGCCGCCGTCGGGTCTCGGCACCGACGCACTGCTCGACTTCAAGATGGGCGTCAGCCTCGACGGCGAACCGCTCACCAAGGCTGAAATTGAGCAACTGCTCGCCGCGTCGAACGGCCTGCACCTGGTGCGCGGACGCTGGGTCGAAGTCCATCGCGAAAGACTCCAGCAGATGCTCGACGAGTTCCGATCGGTGGAGACGGCCGCTGCGAAGGACGGCCTCTCCTTCGGCGAAGCGATGCGCCTCCTCGCCGGCGCGCACGTGCCAGGCGACATCGTTGCGGCCACCGCGCCCGACTGGTCGCTCGTCGTCGCCGGGCCGTGGCTGACGAACACGCTCGCCGGCCTTCGCGATCCCGCCCAACTGGCGCAACTGGACCCTGGCGCCGCGCTGAAGGCGACGTTGCGACCCTATCAGCAGGCCGGAGTGCGATGGCTGCATCTGCTCTCCAGCCTCGGCCTGGGCGCGTGCCTCGCCGATGACATGGGCCTCGGCAAGACGATGCAGGTGCTGGCGCTGCTGCTGGTGATGCGGGCGCGTACGGCCCGTGATGAGACGCGACGCACCAGCCTCCTGGTCGCGCCGGCCTCTCTGCTGGCCAACTGGACCGCGGAGATTGAGCGCTTCGCGCCGACCCTCACCGCGATCATCGCCCATCCCTCGGCGATGACCAGCGCGGAATTGAAGACGCTCGATCGTGATCGGATCGCCGGCGTCGACCTCGTCATCACCAGCTACGGATCGCTCTTGCGCGTGCCCGCACTGCTCGCCACGCCGTGGCGCCTCGCCATCCTGGACGAAGCGCAGGCGATCAAGACACCCGGTGCCAAGCAGACCCGGGCTGCCAAGCAGATCGATGCGCGGGCGCGCATCGCGCTCAGCGGCACACCGGTGGAAAATCGCCTTGGCGACCTCTGGTCCATCTTCGACTTCCTGAACCCAGGCCTGCTGGGATCCGGGAAGGCGTTCTCGACGTTCACCAAACGCCTCTCGTCACAACCCCACAACTCGTACGCACCGCTGCGCGCGCTGGTGCGTCCGTACATCCTGCGGCGTCTGAAAACCGACAAGTCCGTTATCGCCGACCTGCCGGACAAAACCGAGCTCAAGGCCTTCTGCCAACTGACGCGCAAACAGGCGGCGCTCTATCAGCAGGCGGTCGCCGTCATCGCGGCGAAACAGGAGAAAGTGCTCGTCTTCACGCAGTTCCGCGAGATGACCACACCGCTGGCCGCGTTCCTTGGATCGCTCTTCGGCCGCCCCGGCCTCGTCCTGCACGGCGAGACGGCCGTCGGCAAGCGACAGCCGTTGGTGAGGCAGTTCCAGGAGGACGAGCGCGTGCCGTTCTTCGTCATCTCGTTGAAGGCCGGCGGCGCCGGACTCAACCTCACTGCCGCTTCGCATGTCGTGCATTTCGATCGCTGGTGGAATCCGGCCGTCGAGAATCAAGCCACCGACCGTGCGTTCCGGATCGGCCAGACCAAGAACGTGCTCGTGCACAAGTTCGTCTGCCGCGGGACGGTCGAAGAAAAGATCGATCAGCTCATTGACTCCAAGCGCCAGCTATCCCAGGATCTGCTCGAAGGCGGTGGCGAGGTGCTGTTGACCGAGATGAGAGACGACGATCTGTTGAAGCTCGTTGCGCTTGATCTCCACACCGCGTCCATGGAGTGAAGATGGATTACGGCGATTACTACGGCTTCAAGCCCTATGTCTCGGTCGGCGCTCGACGGGCTCAGGCCGCGCGCGAATTGGCGAAGCTCCAGAAGAAGGGCCGCAAGATATCGCCGGTCGTAATCGAAGGCCGCACGATCGCCGGAACGTTCTGGGGCGAAGCCTGGTGCGACAACCTCGAACGGTATAGCGACTTCGCGAATCGGCTGCCGCGCGGACGGACCTACGTGCGCAACGGATCGGTGGTCGACCTGCAGGTCGGGCCGGGCCGCGTCACGGCGCTCGTCAGCGGCTCGGCGATGTACGACGTGAAGGTGACGGTCGGACCGGTGTCGCGAACCCGCTGGAGCGCCATCTGCAGGGACTGCTCGGGCGCTATCGACTCCCTCGTCGAGCTCCTGCAGGGACGCTTCTCGAAGGGCGTCATGACGCGTCTCTGCGAGGAGAGGGCGGGGCTGTTCCCGTCACCGAAGGAGATCCTCTTCACGTGCAGTTGTCCGGACTGGGCGTCGATGTGCAAGCATGTGGCGGCGGTGCTGTACGGCATCGGCGCGCGACTGGATCATCAGCCGGAATTGCTCTTCACGCTCCGCAAAGTCGATCAGCAGGACTTGCTTGCGAAGGCCGGGTCCGATCTTTCGCAGAAACGAAAGAGCCCAGCCGCCGCGAGGGTGCTCGCAAGCGACGATCTCTCGGAGATGTTCGGCATCGAGATGGCTGCACCGACACGGCCGACGCGCGCCGCGGCGAGCACGATTACAGCGAAGGTGTCGGAAGCAGCGACCTCCGAAGCATCATCCAAGCAGACGAGGTTGAGCAGACCGGCGAAACCGCAAGAGCCCGCGCCCAAGCGGGCCGATGGGACACACCGGCTGACACCGGCGAAGCGGCGAGCGATATCGGAGCGCATGCGTAAGTACTGGGCTGCAAGGAGAGACCTGGCGAAGAAGGGGAAGCCTTCCAATCGCCGTAACCGCCGGCTCTGAGCAATGAATGTCAAGGCTCGTTGTCCCTGGAAGCCCACTTTTGGCGCGCCGCAGGAACAATCGCGGGGACAGTACCATTGCGGAATCAGATTCAATCAGATAAGCTGAGTCTATGAAGACGCGGTCCGTTACCGTCGTCGCGAGGAACTTCAGCGCCGTCCTTGACGCGCTCGAGCGCGATCAGGAAGAGGTCGTGCTCGTGCGGAATCAGCGACAGATTGCCCGACTTGTCCCTGAGGCGCCGCGTCAGGACGCGCTGAGCGTGTTTGGAGATCTCTATCGCACGCTTGACGACGAGACGGCGAAAATCGTGTCGGCCACCATCGCTGCGCATCGGAAGGGTCGGCGCGGGCGGGTATCGGAGCTGCGCGATCCGTGGGCTGGCTGATCGACACGAACCTGTGGATCGCGGTTGAACGCGGAACTCTCGCAGCGGCCGACATCCATGCAATCACTCGTCAGGACCCTGTATATCTCTCGCCGGTGAACGTCGCCGAAATCCGATTCGGCGTGGAGATGCTGCGGCCAGGTCCGCAGAAGCAACGAGCGACGGCCATGCTCCGACGACTCCGTCGAAAGCCTCAACTCAGGATCACGGTTGAAACGTCTGAGACGTTTGGAATTCTGGCTGCCAGGCTCAAGAAAGCCGGACGGGATCCGCACGTTCGCGTGAACGACCTCTGGCTTGCGGCGCAAGCTATCCAGCGCGACTTTCGGCTGCTCACGTCCAACGGCAAGGACTTCGCTGACATCCCCGGATTGCAGGTCGTTGTCTTGAAGCTGCCGTAACTGGCGGCCGCCAGTCCGCGTGGTCGGCCACGATAAGCCCGGGCGCGGCGCGGTTCAGCGCGTCAGGCGAACAGGTCATGAGTTCGTGGAGTTGTGCGGACCCTCGTCGTCGGGTTTTCCAACGGTGACCGCTAGGTTGACTTGGTAGATTTCATTGAAGAAGCGTTCAGAATCCTTCTTTGCTTCTGTCGGCCACGATGAGACAAATACGTGTCCGACAAGCGTTGCGTCGTTACGACCCGCTGGCAGGCAGTCGAGCGAAATGAGCCACTCATCGACGCATGTGAGGATATGCGATCGGGGCGTTATCGAGATGCCGCGAGCGTGGAGATGTCCCACACGCGCACGGATCGGTCGCGCGCGCCAGACACCAACCAGTGCCCGTCCGGACTGAAGGCCATCGCCTCGACCAACTGCGTGTGCCCGGAAAACGTACGCACGATTTCGCCAGTCGCCGCGTTGAACACGACCACAACAGGATCATTGAAGAGCCGGCGGCCAGCCGCGATTCGGTCGCCGCCGCACGCGAGCCACCGGCCGTCGCGGCTCGCGGCCAGGCTCTCGCCGCAGGCGGGAAGGTCGAACACCCGGACGATATCGCCGCTGTCGACCGATCGAATCTGCACATCGTTGTCGACGCGCAGGGCAAAACGGTTCCCCGGAAGCGGAACGGGACTGCCGAAAGCATTCGCGACGGCAGCCGCCCATCGCGTGGCGCTCGTGCCCCGATCCCTGAGCGCGACGGTCCTGACGTCGGCGGTCAGCAGATCGCCGCCCGCCGTGAAAGCGACCGAGCCGAACGGCCAGCCCTCGGGCGGGATAGCCGCGAACTGGCGGTCCATAGCGCCGGTCCTGAAGTCCGCAACGCGCGCGACCCACCCCTGCCGCGGCGGGCCCGCGGAGTTGTCCACCCATGCCAGGAACCGCTCGTCCGCGCTCACGGCGAGCGACGTGACCTGATCCGCCGCGACGGTGCGCGTGAGCCGGCGCGTGGCGACGTCCCAGACCTTGATCGTCGAACAGCGATCCCCGGCGACGAGAACGCGCCCGCTCGAGCCGAAGGCGATCGTGTAGGTGAGGTCGCAGGGGGATGCGAACGGCGGCAGTTCCGTCCACGTGCGGGTGTTCCAAGTCCGGATCCGGTAACCGGCGCTGGCGGTCGCGAGCATCTCCCCATCGGGAGAAAAGGCGAGGCCTGTCGCCCCGGTGTATCCGCCGGCGAACCACTTCTCAGCACCGGTGGCCACGTCCCACACTCGCGAACTCCCGTCATCGCTCACCGACGCCAGCAGCCGTCCGTCGCTGCTGAACATCTCGGAGCGAACCTGCTCCAGATGATCGCCGGCGGACCACAATGACCGGCCGGACGCCGTGTCGAATAGCTCCAGCCCGCCGGCGGCGTCTTCGGGCATCGATCCGACGGCCACGGTGCGTCCATCCGGACTGAATGCCAGGCTCGTCACCCAGTGCTTGGTTTCGATCTCACGTGCGGCCGCAGCGCTGTTCGTATCCCAGATGTACAGGATCGAATGGTTCGTCCCCGCTGCGGCCCAGCGTCCGTCGGAACTGATGGCAACCGCGTCTGGCGGCTGTGGCGGAGGTTTCACCTGGCGCACCGGTGAGGCAGCGTTCGCGCTCCAGATCTGAAGGCGCGCGCCGTCGGGCCACTCCGAGAGGTCGCCTGCGACCTCGACGAGCCACTCGCCGTTGCTGCTGAACGCCGCGCCCTGCAGCGCCTCGTTTCTGCGACGGGGATGGCGACTCGTCTGGAGCGGCGTGCCGGCCGGCAGCGCCCAACGCATCGCCGTCCCGTCGCTGCTCGCGGCGGCAAGCGATCGACCGTCCGGCGCGAACGCCAGCGTCACGACGCCGGTGCGCTGGCCTGACAGGATGCGAATCCGGCGAGCGCCGTCTGCCGACCACAGTTCGACGTCGCCGGCCTTCGTGCCGACGGCGAGCTGCGCATCGTCGGGCGCGAACGCCATCGCGGTCGCTGCGGAGGCGGTGTCGATGCGGCGGCGTTGCAGATTGCGTATGACGTCGAAGAGGCTGACACTGGTCTGCGCAGCGACCGCCAGAACTCCGCCGTCGTGGCCGATCGCAATGATGGACCCCGCCGCGTCACCGGCTTGAAGCACGAAGTGCGGCGACCCTGCCGGACGGACCTGCTGCGCCGGAAATACAGGAAACAGGGACACGACCGGCGCCACGCAGCAGACGGCGAGGAATCGAAGCGCGCGGGAGAGCTGCGTTGTCCACTCCCCGTTAGTGATGGCCGTGGACTTCAACGAAATCTGCGTGCCGGCAGTTGACTGACGTTAAGCACTCGACCACCTTGTGAGGATATTCGATTACCGGCTGACCGGCCACCATTGCAGGCTGGCGGCGATCGCCATCGTCACACGCCCGGCGTAGGGCACGACGTGCTGCTCTACATCTCCTGACGTTCGCAACGAAGACATCTGCGCGCGGACGGGCTCTTCTCTTTAGCGCGACCGTCCTGCGCGTGCGTCGCGCTTCTTCGCCTCCCGGTACTCACGAATAGCGCCGCGAACCTCCTCGAGCACCTGGCCGGACGACAGGCGTTCGAGCGCCGAGCGGATCTGCTCGATCATGGTGTCGAGTCGTTCGCCTTGACACGGTCCGTCGATGACGGTAGGAAGGCCGAACGGTCCGTCGACGAGGAGTGGCGTATCGCGGATGGAGCCGCAACGAGTGGACTTCGGCCTCGATCTCGGTCGCCTGCTGCTTAAGCCGCTCGGTGTACGCCTGCAGCTCTTCGCCGCTGAGACGAGCCGCATCGCCGCTCGCAGGGTCGAGCCACTCGAGTTCGAGCTGGAGCAGCGTGCGCAGGTCGCCGTGGGCGTACGCGGCGGTGATGTTCTGCATGATGCGGCTCTTGATCTCGCGCTCGGCCGGATCTGGCTCGAGATCCGGATGCAGCTCCTTGACGAGCCGGCGATAGACGGCGCCCAGGCTGTCCTTCCGCAGCTGCTTCTGATGCCTGGCCTGTTCCTCTGCGCGCAAGCGCCGTTTGGTGTTGGTCCGCGTCTGGTCCGTGGCGCTGCGGGTCCCTTCGGCGCGGCGGAGATCGTATGCCAACCGAGCGGCGGCAGCCGCGGCGTCCTCTGCCGTTATGTCCGGGCGCAGCTCCGGGAACTCAACATCAAGCCCGAGCTCATCGAACATGGCGGCCATCCATTCCCCCACCTCCTTGATGTCGTCCTGCACCCTTCGTTGACGCATGTGCGCCGACATGTTGGCGTTCTATCAGGGCGGCTCGAAGGCCGGCCTCCGCGAGCGCCGTGCACAACGGCGTTCCACCTTGGCCTGACCCGATGACAATCGCTTGGTAGTGATCGGGCGCAGTCATCGATACACCGTTCCTTCGTAGCATCCGATAAAGCCCAAGCGGTGAAATGCCAGGCCCGTACGCTAGAACCGAGACACGATCAGAATTCCCCCACCGATTGCCACCACGTCTTCTAAGCAAGCGATGACGAAGTCGGGCAGCTGAAGACCGCGTACCAGGCGCGCGCGCGTCTCGTAACCGGCAAACGCGCCAGCGAGGCCACCGACTCCGCCCAAGACGCCGCCGAGCGCAATCGACTGCGCTGGGGCCGCCGCGATAGCGGCGCCGGATAGAGCGCCAAAGACAATGCGGGAAATGAGCCCTGGAGGTTTCAAACGGCTCGGGGTCGACGGCAGTTGGTCGGCGACCAGTTCAGCGAGGGCGAGCAGGGTGAAGACCACGACGGCGACTGTCGACCCCATGAAAGAGAGCGGCGAGCCACGAAGGTTCAGCCAGTTGAGGTGAGCAGCCCACGCCACGACGCCTGGCGCGGTCAACGAACGCAGTCCAGCGATGACGCCAATCAGGAAGGCTAGAAACAGCACTTGAAACGGGTTCATAGGCGAACTCCACTATGTGTCACGCGCAAACGAAAGAGGTACTCAGCGTTCTACGTGGCTCCGGATCGGATAGAAGCTGAACTCCGCGGCGTAAGCAGGCTCGCCGGAGGTCGCCAACGGCCGCGCAGAAGGAACCGTCGTTTGCCCGGCCTTGCAGCCGCAGAAGGCCAAGTAACACCTCGTCGCGCTGCTCGTGATGGCACAACTCCTCTTGCACCCTTCGGAGCGCAAGGCAAGGATGGTGCCGCTACTGATGGTGCGTAGCGTTCGCCAGCCTCCGGCTACTTTTGCCGTTGCCGTAGTCCTTAACGGTCGAACGCGCGGTCGTCACGTCTGTGAGTCAGCATCTGGCAGCGACGCCGGCCACGCCGCTCAGAATCTGTTGACGCAAGTGGAGCGAAGACTGCGGTAGCGCGACTCGCCGTCGCGATCGACGGCTCGCCCCATGGCGGATCAACCGCGCAACATCCCTGACTCCTCCCCACAGGTCTGCCAACGGGTCGTCATTAGGCGAGCAGGGTTGGCACCTGCGTCGACTTGACCGAGCACTTCTCAGGATACCGGACCTCTTCAACCTCCTGCAATCGCAGCTGATTTCCTCGTTTCCCGTGCGCGCGCGCCTGTGGCGGCGAATTTGCCCCGGCCTTCTTCGCGGGCGGTACATCTCGACCCGCCATGTGGAGAGTCAACCGTGATGATCATTCGCGATCGCCGCAGGCTCGGCAAGAAAGCGTTTCTCTCTCTCGGCCTTGTGGTGATGCTCGCGGCGCCTGGTGCCGTGACGTTCGCCCAGGAGACGACGCCGTCGAGTCTGCCCCCGGGCTGGGTCACGTCGACCCCGACCGGCCTCATTGCCGAACCGAGGCTTCTGAGAAAAGTGGCCAACGCCTCCGACGCCAGCATGAATGGCGGCGGGGAGGGAAACGACGGACCGTACGTGGAGTTCGGCAACATGATCACCGGCGCGGGGTGGATTTCGGCCGGGCCTGGATACCGCCGTCACGTGCTCAATGGCCGCGCCCTCGTCGATGTGTCTGCCGCCGTCTCGTGGAATCGTTACAAGGTCGCGCAGGCGCGGTTCGAAGTGCCCCACCTCGCGCATGAGCGAGTCTCGCTCGGAGGACAGGCGATCTACCAGGATCTGCTGCAAGTCAATTACTTCGGCCTCGGCATCGATTCGCGCAAGGCTGATCACAGCGCCTACCGATTGAACGACGCGAACCTCCTCGGCTACGCGACCGTCCGGGCGACATCGTGGCTTTCCGTGAGCGGACGCTTCGGCTGGATCCATCAGCCCAACCTCTCGACTGCGACCGGCCGCAATGTGGCGGTCCCGAACACGATCGATCTTTTCTCCGAAACTTCAGCGCCTGGGATCCGGACGCAACCGTCGTTTCTGCACGGCGACGTGTCGGTCGCGGCTGACTGGCGTGATCATCCAGGCCATCCGACGACCGGCGGTCTCTATCGGGCCGCGGCCGCGAGTTACTCGGACCGCGACGCAGGCAGCGACAGCTTCCGGCGCTACGAGGTCGAGGCTTCGCAATTCGTTCCGCTCTTTACCAAGAAATGGATCCTGGCGCTGCACGGCTGGGAAGTGTTTTCGCACACGGCGAGCGGTGACGTCGTGCCATTCTATCTCATGCCGAGCCTCGGCGGGCAGAACACGCTGCGCGGTTACTACGACTACCGGTTTCACGACAACAACATGCAGTCGTTCAACGCGGAATCGCGCTGGGCGCTGTTCGCTCACGTTGACGCCGCGGCATTTGTCGACGCTGGAAAGGTGGCGCCGCGCGCCGGCGACCTCGACTTCAAGCATCTGAAGACGTCGTACGGCGCCGGACTACGCGTGCACAACGCGACCTCGACCCTCGTCCGCCTCGACATCGGCCACAGCGCCGAAGGATGGCGCGTGTTCTTCAAGATGACCGACCCGTTCAAGCGATCGACCCCGGCGTCCGGTCGTTCGGTCGTCGTTCCATTTGTTCCGTGAAAGGGATACGACAATGAATCGCCCCGCCGCGTACGTGTTTCCGATGTTGATCGCGCTCTATTACCCCTTCTGCACGGCGAAGGTCCAACCGACCATGCCGCCATCGGAGGCGTCCATGGCGGAGTTCTGGCAGCGGCCCGCCGACCTCGCTAGCCGCGATCTGTTTCACGGACCGTGGGGTGGCGAGCGAGCGCCGGACCCGGACGCGACCTATACGTTCGTGGAGCGAAAACAGCAGGGGACGAATCCGGGCGTGACCGTCGCCGATCCGCTCGGCCGGGCATGGCATGTCAAGCAGCCGCCGCACAACGACCAGGGGGCGGAAGGACCGATCGAGGTCGCCCTCTCGCGTGTGCTGTCCGCGGTCGGCTACCACCAGCCTCCGGTCTACTTTCTTCCGGCCTTATCGGTGAAAGACGCGCGAGGAATCCACGTAGAGCCAGGCGGCCGTTTCCGCCTGGACGAGAAGTCGATCAAGCACACCGGCGCATGGTCGTGGCAGCAGAACCCCTTCGTCGGGACACGGCCGTACCAGGGACTACTCGTGATGCTGATGATGTTCGACAGCTCGGACCTCAAAAACGAGAACAACGCGCTCTACGAGGTGAAGAAACACGGAGGAGGCGTGGACCAGTGGTATGTCGTTCGCGATCTCGGCACCGCGCTGGGCGAGACCGGACGCCTGGCGCCGCAGCGCGGAGACCCCGACATCTTCGAGCGCGAACCTTTCATCACGGGCGTGGAAGACGGGTTCGTCCAGTTCAACTATCACGGCTGGCACCAGGAGCTGGTCACGAAGCGCATCACACCAAACGACGTGGCGTGGGCAAGTGAGCTACTGGGCGGGTTAAGCAATCGCCAGTGGAGCGACGCGTTTCGTGCGGGCGGCTACGAACCGGCGCTCGCCAATCGCTTCATCAGACGCCTGGAGCAGAAGATCGTCGACGGTCGGCGGCTGGGCGAAACCGTCTCGGTGCCCGCCGCGACATTGCCGCTGCCGCGTCCGACTGCTGGAGCGCGGCGATGATCGAAGGGCTTCCGCACCAGCTGGTGTCGCTCGAGCACGCGCTGCTCATGCTGCCGATCGCCGCGCTGCTCGGCGGCGCGCTCGGCGTGATCAGGCCGATTCGCCGCGCGCTCGTGCCTCGTTCATCGCACGTGATCCAGACGCAGGTCTTGATGGCCGTCGTCGGTGCGGCGGTCATGATCATCGTGGCGGACAGCCTCGCGCGGGCATTTGCGATCGCTGGCGCCGCAGGACTGGTTCGGTACCGGGCGCAGATCGATGATCCCAAGGAAGCCGGTGTGCTGCTCATATCACTCGCAGCGGGCCTCGCGACCGGCACCGGCCTGTTCGCAGTGGCCCTGGTGCTGTGCGTCTTTGTGATTCTCGTGCTGTGGATCCTCGAGTCACTCGAGCCGCCCGATCGCGCGCAGTTCGACCTGGTGATCGCGTCCAGGGAATCGCTGAAGATCCGTGCGCAGATCGAGCACGCGTTCCGGCACAAAGGCGTGCACTACCAGCTTTGGGGATCGTCGCCGGATGAGCTGCGCTATGAGGTGTCGGTGCCGTTCGATCAGAACATCAGGAAGCTCGCGAAAGCCATCAAGCACCGACTCGATGGTCGCGCGGCATCCATCAATTGGGAGATCAAGAAGTACAAGACGGTCCGCACGTGAAGCGGGGCTGGCACGGTCCTGCTGGCGCTCGTCGCCAGCAAACGATCGAGAGAACAGGTGAGACCGTTGACTCCGGCGTCGTGCACCGGCAGCCCTGGACATGGATCCCCACCTCCGATTTGCCCTCGATTACTCGCTCATCGTGCCGCGCAGCCAGCAGTCGCTGAATTTGAATTCCACTTGGAATTCAGATAACGTGCTGTGGCATAAGGACAACAACGTTCGTGAGGAACTGGTGCGCCCGCGACGTTTGACCCGCGCCCAGCAGCAGGCGGTGACCCGGGAGCGACTGCTCGCCGCAGCCGAGCGCGTCATTGCCCGCCGTGGCTTTGGCGGCGCTTCGATCGATTTGATCACTGCCGAGGCGGGCTATTCGAAGGGCGCGATCTATTCCAATTTCGAACGCAAAGAAGCGGTCTTCCTCGAGCTGCTGCGCCTCTACATGAAACGGGACATGGCGGATCTCGAGCGCCTCGTCAGCCTCGATCCGGAGAAGCTCGCTGCCGCGGTGACGGGCTGGCTGGAGACCATGGACGCTGAGAGGGATTGCCCGCTCCTGATGACCGAGCTCCAGCTGCACGCGCGGAGGAGTCCGGCCTTCGCGAAACGGTACTATGCTCTGCAAGAAGAACAGACCTGCGCCCTGGCGCGGATCCTCGAGCGCTATTTTAAGGCCGCGTCTAGACCACTGCCGATGGATCCGCTCGACCTTGCCGGCTCCATGGTCGCCCTCGCCCATGGCCTCAGCTTGCGGCGCCCCCGAAGCAAGCACGGCGCGCCGAGCGCCGCGGGTCGGATCGTTGACGGCATGCTGAAGCTGCTCACCGAGCGCTGAGCCGTCGGCCGTCTGCACTCATTCCCCGAAGCCTCAACCGCGTGCACCAGGGCGTCTCAGCTCATGAAATGAATACCATTAAGCATGTGAATATCATATGGTATCTTGAGTGCCAACTGGAGGGATCAGCGGTGCAGAAAATGCGAATCAGCCACCTCGTCCGACAGCCGCGTCCATGCCTGCCCACGATGGAAGCAATCGCCGAGTACACCCGTTCGAGTCATCAAATCGGTGCCTGTATAGGTCAGGAAATTGTCACAGGATCGCGTCATGCGCGTCGCAGTGCTGTTGTGAGAGAGTCAGGATCAGAGACCGTCCATCTCGCTGGCGAATCGATGTCGAGTGGAGAAGCGGAGAAGGAAGGCGAGGCGATAGACGTCGATGGTCACGGGCATATGGAACGACTCGCTCGAGGCCGTGCGGGGCAACGGCGGGGGATCAACTCCGGACGATCATCAACACATTTCCCACACTGGTCTGGTCCGCGCGCCCCGACGGTTCCGCCGAATTCTTTAACCGCCGCTGGCTGGACTATACGGGTCTCTCTGCGGAGCAAGCACTCGACTGGGGCTGGACGGCGGCGATTCATCCGGACGACCGCGGCGGTCTCGTCGAGTACTGGCGATCGATTCTAGCGTCGGGTGACCCGGGCGAGATTGAGGCGCGACTGCGCCGCTGCGACGGGGAATTTCGGTGGTTCCTCTTCCGCGGCAGTCCATTACGCGACGCGTCGGGAACGGTGGTCAAGTGGTGCGGCACAAACACCGATATTGACGACCGCAAGCGCGCCGAGAAGATCCTGTCCGCAAGCGAGCTCGACCTTCGCCTGATCCTCGATAGCATTCCCGGCCTGGTAGCGACCAACTCTCCGACAGGCGAGACCGAGCACGTCAACCGTCAAATGTTAGAGTATTTTGGGAAAACGCTCGAGGACTTGAAGCGGTGGCGGACCATCGATGCCGTTCATCCGGATGACCTCGCGCGCGTTGTGAGCACGATAGAGACGTGGATGCGATCGGACGCATTCGGCGGTCCGTATGAGTTCGACCTCCGTCTTCGCCGTGCGGACGGCCTCTACCGCTGGTTCTATCTACGCGCGCTTCCCGCGCACGACACGGAAGGACGGGTCGTCCGCTGGTATCACTTGCTGACCGACATCGACGATCGGAAGCGGGCCGAAGAGCGCGTGCACGCACAGAACCTTGCGCTGAGCGAGCAGGTGGCCCAAGCCGCGATGTTCGAGGAGATCGTGGGCGCGTCCGCCCCGTTGCGAAGCCTGTTGTCGCTTGTCTCGAAGGTGGCGCCCACCGATTCGACCGTGCTCATTACCGGCGAGACCGGAACGGGCAAGGAGCTGGTAGCCCGGGCGATTCACAAGCGATCACCCCGGGCCACGCGGGCATTCATCAGTCTCAATTGTGCCGTGATCCCGTCGGCACTCATTGCCTCAGAGCTGTTCGGTCACGAAAAGGGAGCGTTCACCGGGGCGCTACAGCGGCGGCTTGGCCGCTTCGAGCTGGCAGAGGGCGGAACGATTTTCCTCGACGAAATCGGCGAGCTGCCGTCCGAGACGCAGGTCGCCTTGCTGCGCGTCTTGCAAGAGCGGACGTTCGAGCGCGTCGGAGGGACTGAGGTCATTCACGTGGACGTGCGCGTCATCGTCGCGACGAATCGAGACCTGTCTGCCGCGATCGCCGCCGGATCATTTCGCCGCGATCTCTTCTATCGGCTGAACGTCTTCCCGATCGAGATGCCGCCGCTCCGAGCGCGCACCGAGGACATTCCGATGCTGGTCCAGTATTTCATCGATCGGTACGGCAGCAAAGCCGGGAAACGCATTCGAGGGGTCGACCAGACAACGCTCGACCTGATGCGGTCCTACGCGTGGCCGGGCAACATTCGAGAGCTGCAGAACGTGATCGAACGCGCGGTGATCTTGTGCGAGACCGACACGCTGTCGGTGGACGAGAGCTGGTTCCTTCGCGCACAGGCGGCAGCCGCGCCGCCGGACAGCAGACTGACCGAATCCGTCCACGCGCACGAAAAGGCACTGATCGAGTCCGCGCTGGCGGCATCCAAGGGCCGCGTGTCAGGCCGCCACGGTGCGGCCGCGCGGCTGGGGATGGCGGCTTCGACGCTCGACGCGAAGATTCGATCGCTGAAGATCAACAAGCATCAATACAAAAGGCTGTGATCGGCGTCCGTCACCGAATATTGGAAAATCCCACGAACTGGTGACCGCGTGCAGCAACGATGCGATGTGGCTCGGGCTGACACACATGTTGAAGATTCAGCGGTCTGAAAACGGGGTCACCGTTTTGAAGGTCAGTGGTCGGATTGATGTGAACGACCTCACGCCACTCCAGGACGATCATCTCACGCGAGCCGGAACATGGCCTGGCTCTCGACCTTCGTGATCTCAAGCTCATCGATTCTTACGGCATACAGTTCCTGATCCGGTGCGAGGCTCGCGGAATCAGCTTCGAAAACTGTCCGGCGTACATAAGAGAGTGGATGTCGAAAGAAAAGCTGTAAGGAAGATGAGGCGGGAAGACGATGAACGCGAACGCAATCACGAGCGCGGAACCGGATCGAATCAATCGCTCAACGTCCTTTTACTACAGTCACGACGCGGGTCGACCGACATGGTGTTGGTCAGATGCGACACGCTGGTCCAATTGGCCTCGGGGCTAAGTGGCGTGACTTCAGACGATGTGGCATCTCACCTCGCGGCTGGGTTGCATGGTGCGTAGCCGGCACGAACGTCAACCTCCAGGAATTGGTCGACGCGAAGCGGTTTCGCGCGGATCTCTTCTACAGGCTCAACGTTTTCCCGATCCAGATCCCAGCGTTGCG
>WNFI01624723.1_pt1 | contig 14759 bp, 14 predicted proteins | sample 5400471 | NCBI WGS metagenome assembly WNFI01 (sample SAMN13153348, study PRJNA577476) | soil metagenome | isolation source: 100 cm saprolite on Douglas fir-dominated hillslope | place: USA:California | collected 2013-09-17
CTGGATCACCCCGCGCGCCTTGAGCGAACTGGGCCTGTCCGCCGATGAAGCATCCGAGCGGGCATGGTCCAATCTGGGCGCGGCAGCGCGGCGGGCGCCCCAGGTCACGACCGGGCCCGTGGGCGGCATTACCCTGCTAAGTTTCGCCGCCGCCATCCCGTCCAACGCCTCTCTTCTTCTTGCGCCGTCCCTGCGGGAGGTCGTCAGCGGTGTCGCCGGCTGGCCAGTGCTGGCCGTCGCCCCTGAGCGTGACGTCGTCTACCTCTGGAACGCCGCGCACCGTGACCTCGCCAGTCGCCTGGGCAGCATGGTCGTCCGCATCCACACCAGCGCTGCGTACCCGCTGTCCACCGAGCTCTTCGAGATCAGCGACTCCATTCGCGCGATCGGCAGCTACCGGCTGACGACAGCAGTGCCCAAGGGCGCTAATCCAGCGTGTGATGACTCAGGTGGCGGGCGCCGGCGTGGGCATCGCCACCTGCCCACAATGCCGCAGCCGCCCATGATGCATTTCTGCCCAAACCAGAATCGCGAAGGCCGTTTGACTCCCGCGCCGAACCGGATGATCGGCGCGGCCATTCGCTCCACCGAACCGCAGTCGGCAGATGCGCCGAATCGGCAGGGAGTATGTGGAGAGAGGCCGATCGGCCATCGCAGGGAGTTGCGGAGAGAAGATGATCGGTGACAATCCGCTACCTTGCGGTTGGTAATGGAGTATTGTCGGCCTCGCTTGGGTTCTGGCTTGGCTCGAGAATCGGCTGACGGCCTTGCCTGTCTTTGGAACGATCCGCCGGCCGGGGCCCGGGCTGATGCGGCGCCAGTACTGCCCTTAGTGCGGTGGATCGCCCTGCGCCAACAGGGCGATCGCACCTCCGCCGCGCTGTCGGGCGGCGGCGCCATCCCTTGACACCTACCGAGCGGAAGGGATGACAGTGACCATCGTAGATGCCGCGCGCCCGGTGACGGGCAGCGGAGAAATGCATCCGGACCTCATAGTCGCGCCGCGCCCGGTGACGGGCGGCGTGGACACTCATCTGGACCTCAACGTGGCGGCCGCGCTGGATGGGATCGGCGGGCTGCTGGCGGTGGCGGAGTTCCCCACCACCTCGGCCGGGCACCGTGAGCTGCTGGGCTGGCTGTCCGGGTTCGGGCCGGTGGCCCGGGTCGGGGTGGAGGGCACCGGCTCCTACGGCGCGGGCCTGGCCCGGTTCCTGCGCAGGGCCGGGGTCGAGATCGTCGAGGTGGACCGGCCCAACCGGCAGGCCCGCCGCCGGGCCGGCAAGTCCGATCCGCTGGATGCGATCGAGGCGGCCCGGGCGGCGCTGTCCGGCCGGGCGCGCGGGGCGGCCAAGTCCCGGGACGGGAACGTGGAGGCGATCCGGGCGCTGGTGGTGGCCAAACGGTCCGCCCGCTCGGCCAAGATCCAGACCCTGAACCAGATCCGCCACCTGAGCTTCACCGCGCCTGATGAGCTGCGGCAGCGGCTGGCCGGGGTGTCCCGCCAGCAGCTGGCCGCGAAGGCCGCGGCCCTGCGCCCAGGCAGCCGGGAGGGCGCGGACCCGGTTGTCGCCGCGACCAAGACCGCGCTGCGGATCCTGGGACGCCGGGTGCTGGCCCTGGATGAGGAGAAGGCGCACATCGACGCGCTCCTCACTGGCCTGGTGACCCAGACTGCCCCGCAGCTGCTGGCGGTGTTCGGCGTCGGGGTCGACACCGCGGCCGCGCTGCTGGTCACCGCCGGTGACAACCCGGGGCGGCTCCGGTCGGAGGCTGCCCGGGCGCACCTGTGCGGCACCGCGCCCATCCCCGCTTCTTCGGGGAAGGTGACCCGCTACCGGCTCAACCGGGGCGGGGACCGGCAGGCCAACCGGGCCCTGTGGGGGATCGTGATCACCCGGCTGCGCAACGATCCCCGCACCCAGGCCTACATGGCCCGCCGGCTGGCCGAGGGCCGCTCCAAATCTGAGGTGATCCGGATCCTCAAGCGGTACGTGGCCCGGGAGGTCCACCACCGGCTGCCCCGGGCCTGACGGACTTCTGATCTTGGCGGCGGGCCTGGCCCGCTAATCGGCTGACACCCCGAACTGCGGGTTGTCCTTGGAACGATCTGCCGGCCCGCCGCCAGCCATCTGCCTCACCCTGCCGGCCCCGGCCTGTCCTGATAAGAGCGTGCCCGCGCGTGGCTCATCCCTGTCCTGACGGCTCCCCGGCACCGGCCATCAACGTCGGGAGACAATCATGACCATCCCCTGGCCGCGCAGCGGCGACGACACCTACGACCTGATCGACGACGCCCTCCACGCGCTCGCCGCGCGCCGCGGCGCCTGGCTCGGCGATGACCTGACCGCCATCCATCTCATCGCCAGCCTCATCGACCAGGCCGAGCGCTTCCTCCCCGAGCTCGTGATCAGCGCCCGGCTCAACGGCCACACCTGGGACCAGATCGCTGCCGCGCTGGCCACCAGCCCCGAGCAGGCACAGTTGCGCTACGGTCCCCAGTCCCCGGCCGCCGACACCAGGTGGCCCTACGACCTCTAACCACAGAGCGCGCCCGCCGGGGCAGGCTGAGACGTTCCCGGTCGCTGCCATCCCGCCGCCGGGGCGGCAACAATCGGCGCGGAGGAAGGCCGCCGGCAAATGGATCAAACGACCCGATCGCCCCACACGGGAGCGCACATGAAAGCCGGCACAAAAAATGACATCCATTGGGCTTGACAAACATAGGAGCATCGATCCGGCCGCATAGACGCCTCGGCTTATCGCCGCTCCCTGTGATCAGCGCTGCTCCGAGCTGAAGCACGGCGACCGGATTTGGGCGCTTGCGGCGACCCGCGAGCTGGCCGGCCGGCCGCGCTTCCAGCTGTCTTCGGATCTTGCGCATGTCGGCCAGGAAACGCGGAAGCCACAGCAGCCGGCACACCGCCAGGTAGGTAAGCACCACCAGGTACTCGGCGCCAGCATCCGGCTCACTGAACTGCTTCCACGGCAACCGCCGCGGAATGTGGGGTATCGTGCGTGCCTAGCCGCGCGTCCCGGCCACCGCCAGCGGCCCGCGCCGTGCGCGGCGCCGCCCTGTCACCAAGATCGCGTGCCCGTGCAGGCCGACCGGGAGCAGCGGGCAGGCGGCCGACCCGGCTGCGTGATGGGCGGGCATGGACCCGCTGCTGCTTTGCTGACATCGAGCGCGCGGTCCGTCGCAGCTGGGCTGCGGACACGTGCGCGCCGGAAGGTCGGTCCCGGTGGACGCCGGGGAATCCGTCGTTCGGGCAGTGCGGGTATCACCGCGATGGTGCTCCATGACCTGCTGGGCGGGGAACTGCTCCGCGGCGAGGTCCTGGCCGGCGGGCAGCATGAGGACCATCACTGGTGGAACTGGCTGGCCTCGGGCGTGGAGATCGACCCGACCCGGGAGCAGTTCGGCCCGGAGCAGGTGGTCAGCGCCGGGGTTGCTGTCGCGCACCCAGGCGAGCACCTGGCGCAGGCTGGGCGAGGAGTACGAGCTGCTGCGCGGCCGGGTGCTGCGCGACCTCGGGATCAGCGAGACCAACCTTCCCGGCCCGGCCCCGGCGCGCTGCGGGCCGGCTAGAAGGCCACCGGTCACCCGCCCACCGGAGCAGGCCCGGAGGCCGCGCCAGCGGGTGGCCTGCGGCCGGTCGCCCGTGCCTGCGCCACAATCATTCGGGCCTAAGGTCAACGCCGCCCAGAGGGAGATCTCGTGCACCAGGGCCCGTCACCGGAGTCAGCTTTAGCCAGGTCCGCGTCGCCTGGCCGCCCGCCGATAACACCAACCCCGTCGTCCAGATTTCGTCGGCTTCCGCGTGCACAACAAGCCGCCCGCAACACCTCAAGAATCAAGGTGACGCGCAGTAGCGGCGGCCCGCTGCGTCGCTCGCCCTCGCCGATGTCGGCGCAGCGCGCCCCAGTAGCCGCCGATCATGATCATCAGGACCAGGAGGCCGAGGCCGTCCTGCATCCCCCGGGTGAGGCCAGGCGGATAGATGACCCTGACCAGGTAATGCGCGATGAAACCGCCCCGGTACCCCGTTTCTCCGGCCCGGCGGCGCAGGTAGTTCTCCAGCGGGGTCAGCGGGCAGGTGAAGCCGACGAATTCCACCATGGCGCCGTATACGGCCACCGGGACATGCACCCACGCGGCCCTAGGCCAGCGCCAGGCGAGGAAGGAGCCGAAGATGACGAAGCCGATGAACAGAAGGTGGACGACGACGACGGTGTCGGCGGCCACGCGGTACCACATCTCATAAAGCTAGACGCAATCGGTGCTTGGCAGGATGCCCGAACCGCTGCCGACGTCGTCGACGATTATCCCGTCGCCATGGTGCCGCGCCGTCCGGTGCCCCGCGCCCTCGGGCGATCCCGGACGGTCGCGCAGCCGATGACCATCAGCCCGCATAATCAGCCGATCCGCACGCCGAGACCGGCGTTCTCAGAGGCAAACGACTGACACCGAATCGGCGGCCTGGAGCTCGTCGTGGTGTGATTCGGCTCTGCGGCGAAGATCTCGAGCAGCCGCGGGGCCGGCAGCGGGGTGCCGTGGCGGTACTGGCGGCCGGCGGCGTTTGGCTCTGTGAATCCCAGGGTCGATAGATGCGGCAGGGCACGGAGCCGCGCAGCAGGGGAGTCGGTAAGGTGCATCCTGAACAGCAGGTCATCGAAACGTTCGGACAGCAGCCGTCTGACCAGGCATGTCTTCGGAAGGACCCCTTCTGATGCTGGATCCGCCCGTCAGACGGTCGAGGCGATTCACAGGTTCTCTTCAAGCGCATCTAGGAAGGAAAAGGGTTGTGACGGCTGGACTCCCACGCCCAGGCGGGGTATTCGGACAGTTCCAATACCTGAGTCCGCCAGTACGCGCCAGGGCCTCCCTGGACCGGCAAACGCCACTTACATCGTGGCCGCCTTCATCGCCCGAGCCGCCAGGTAACCAGCAGGCACTCTTCCGCCTGCACCGCGCATGCGTGCGGGCGGAAGAACCCGCCAGCAGCAAAGTGTGCCGGCGTCTCGGCGGCTAGCTGGCTAGTGCCCGCTCGACCAGGGCACGGTAGTCATACACCAGGCCCGGCAGCGGCCGCAGGTGAACGATCGTGCCGTCGCCTGCAGGGACAAGATCGATGACCTGACAGACCGCCGCGGCCTCCTCGTCGCCTGCCACGACCAGGGCACCCGGCGTGATCTGGGCAGGGTCTCGGGCCTCATCCAGGAACGTCCACAGGTAACCGGTGTGATCCTCGTCGTTGAGGTCGGCGGTAATATCGACCCGGTACATTTCAGCCCTCCTCTCGCCAGACATCAGTCCTAGCGTACTGGGATTGGGCCGGGCGGGCCCGACAGCGGCCAGCAGTTTCCCCAGCTCCCGGTCATCGGCCCGCTCCAACCGGACGGTGAAACGGGGCCGCTGCGCGGTGGCCAGCAACTCGAACCCGTCCTTGCCCAGCTCGCCGGCGGTCGGCAGGTAGATCGTGCGGAAGCTGGAGAAACGGCGCCGCAGCAGGACCTCCAGCGGCATCCCGAGAACCACGAAGACCGAGATCCCCAGCAGCGGCTGTCCGTCCAGCAACCAGGCCCGCGCCGTCCGCACAGCATGAACGCGCAGCTTGTCCACGGTATCGCGGCCGCCACGAACCACCAACGTCGTCTCCGCAGCCGGCTGCTCGGCACGCAGCAGCGCCAGCTGCTCAATCGGGCCACCCGACATGCCCAGGCTAGCGATCGCAACCGTCATTCCACTGCGTCCAGCGCGGGCCCTGCCGCGTCCTTGAGCTCGCGCGCACCGCACGCGCCACTTTCGAAGCCAGTCACGCACGAACCGCCGATCTGCACTGCCTCCTGGCCGTCGCGGTTGGCGCTCTTGCTGCACCCGAACTGACTGATCTGTTCCGTAGCCGCACGGATGTGGGTGGCGCTTCCGGCCCTGCCTCCCGATGCCCCGGCAGGTACTGGCCCAAGCTGGAGGCCCTCGCGGACAAGGTGCGGCAGTCGCAGGTCGACAAGAAGTGGACGGAGCTGGCAGGGCTGCTCGCAGATGCGCCGGAGATGCGCGAGCCCGAGGTTCACGGTACGAAGCCGTCACCCGGTCCGGCTTCTATAGGATGACCTGCCCTCAGCGCCGGCTGTGGTGCGTCGCCGCGTGGTGGGTTCTGTTCTGGCGGGCTCTGCCAGGAGGCGTAGATTCGTCTAAGGAGGCGTAGATTCGTCTAAATGGGAGGCGCCCAAGTGGAAACCCTGGACGCGGTTGACGGGCTCGGCGCAGACCGGCGCCGGCGTGCCCGCCTCCGGGGTCGATCACACGAGGTCGGCGAGGTCGTCCGCGCGGTGGACGGGCTCACCGACGGCCAGGGCGGAGCGCTGGTGGTGCGCGGCGACTCCGGGATCGGCAAATCGGCCTTGCTCGACGTGGCTGTCGAACAAGCTCATCAGCGATCGGTGCGCGTGCTCTCGGCAACCGGCGTGCAGGCCGAAACCCAGCTGCCCTTCGCCGGGCTCCACCAGCTACTGGAACCGGTGCTCGATCTAGCGGACCTCCTGCCTCAGCAGCAACGCAACGCCTTGCTCGGCGCGTTCGGGATCGTGCGCGACGGGGCGGCGGACCCCTTCCTCACCGCTCTGGCGACGCTTGAGCTGATCGCCGACGCCGCGGCCGAAGCCCCGGTGCTCCTAGTCGCCGAGGACGCGCAATGGCTCGACCAGCCGAGCTGCGCGGCGTTGAGCTTCGTCGCGCGCCGGCTCGAGACGGAACCCGCGCTGATCCTGATCGCCATGCGATCCGGGCACGCCACCGCCTTCGACGGCGCCGGCCTGGCCGAGCTCCGGCTCGGGCCGCTGGACGACGTCGCCGCCGCGGCGGTCTTGGACGATCGATCACCGGGACTCGACGCCGGCGTGCGGCGACGCCTCCTGGAGGAGGCCGCCGGGAACCCCCTCGCGCTGATCGAGCTTCCGATCTCGCTGGCGATGGAGCACTTGCGCGGGGATCCGTCGATCACCGGACCCGTGCCATTGACGAGCCGCCTCGAGCGGGCGTTCGCCGCACGGGCGGCGGACCTCGACAGGGACGCTCGTGCGCTCCTGCTCGTCGCTGCCGCCGACGATCGCGGGCTCGTAGCCGAGGTCATGAGCGCAACGGCGTACATGCTCGACGCCGAACCCCCAGCCGCCGCGCTGGACGCCACGGTGGACGCTGGTCTGATCGTCGTCGACGGCGCGGTTGTGCAGTTCCGTCATCCGCTGATCCGTTCTGCCATCTACCAGTCCGCGACCGTGTCAAAGCGGCACGCGGCACATGCCGCACTGGCGGCGGCGCTCGCGAACCAGCCACACCGTCGAGCGTGGCACAGGGCAGCAGCGACGTTCGGCCCGGACGAGCACGCGGCCACGGAGCTCGGCGAAGTGGCCCAGGAAGCCCGGCAGCGAGGCGCCCTCGCCGTCACCGTCGCGGCCTTGGAACGCGCGGCGGCGTTGAGCGCCGACCCTGGACGCCGAGGCACGCGGACGCTCGCAGCCGCCGAGGCGGCCTTCGACCTCGGGCGATCAGACCTTGGACTTCACTTGCTGTCTGCGGCCGACCGCGACCACCTGGCGCCGACTGACCGGAACAGGATCCGCTGGCTGGCCGAACTGCACGACGCTGGCCGGCGCTCTGCCATCCCGACGGGCGCCATCGCCGAAGTCGCTGCGGACATGCAGCGCGATGGGCACGGCGATCTGGCCTGGCAGCTCCTGCTCCGAATTGCGACGTCGTGCTGGTGGGATCCGTCCGGTCCGGAGGTTGCCGGCGCGGTCTCCGCTGCGGCGGAGCAGATCGCTGGCCCTGACGACGAACCGGTGCTGCTCGCGGTGCTCGCTCACGCCCAACCGGTGGAGCGGGGAGCGCACGTCCTCGCGAGGCTCGCGACGATGAGGACACGCGACGCTGATCCCCAAGGGCTGCACCACCTCGGCTCGGCCGCCAACGCCGTGTGGGCCCCTGACCTGGCGCTCCCTTTCCTGGCCGCTGCTGTGGAAGGCCTCCGGGACCAGGGACGACTCGGGCTGCTCGCCCAGGCGCTGGCCGCTCAGGCGTGGGCTGCCGTGCACGCGGGGAAGGAGCCGGCGGCGATCGCCGCTGCCGAGGAGGGCGCTCGCCTGGCCTTGGAGACCGGTCAGCCGCGCTGGGCCGCGTCCGCTCGCCTCGCCCAGGCAGCGATCGCTGCCGAGCGCGGCGACATCGCCGCAACCGAGGAGCTCATCGGCGGCGCGGAGGGTCTGCTCGTGCCCACCGGGGCGATCAAGCTGCTGTCGCTGGCGGAGTTCGTTCGCGGCCGAGGAGCGATCGCACACCAGCGATACGAAGAGGGAATCGATCACCTCCGACGCGTCCTGGACCCCGGCGAACCTGTGTACCAGCCGCACGTGGGCGCCTGGGGCCTCTCGGATCTCGTCGAAGCTTGCACGCGAACCGGCGGACGCGCCGCAGCGTCAGGGCACCTGGCGCAGCTCGAAGCGCTGGCCGAGACGACCTCCGGGTCGCTGCTGCGGGCCACGGCGGGCTACGCCCGCCCTCTCCTCGCCTCAGACGAGGACGCCGAGGCCCTGTACGTAGACGCCGTCGGACGCGACCTGGCGGCATGGCCGTGCTACCGGGGTCGCATGTTCCTGTGGTATGGCCGCTGGCTGCGCAGGCAACGGCGGATCGCGGAATCCAGGACGCCACTGCGCGCGGCACGGCAGACGTTCGACGCCCTCGCCTTCCCGGCACTTGCGGACACCGCCCGCCGGGAACTGCGGGCCTCCGGGGAGGCGAGCGGACGCCGCGTCGACCAGCCGTGGGACCGGTTGACGCCGCAGGAGCTCACCATCGCCCAGCTGGCTGCCGAAGGGCTCACGAACCGACAGATCGGCGAGAAGCTCTACCTCTCGCACCGCACCGTCGGGTTCCACCTGCACAGGATCTTCCCGAAGCTCGGTATCACCTCCCGGAACCAGCTCGAAGCACGAGCGGTCATCGAATCCGCCGAGGCGATCGCCTGAGTGCCAGGTGCACAAGGGAGCTCGGAAGCCCTCCCCGCAGGGCACGCACCGGTCCATCGCTCACCTCGGACGGGGATGATGCAAGCGCCCGTTTGCGGGCCCCTGCACACGCGGCCCGTGCGCTGGCGCCTCCAGTCAGCTGTCAAGTCGGCGGCATCGAGATTGGCCGTCGCTGACCGCGCAGCGCGGTCAGTCGCTGCAGGGGCAGGCCGAACGCGGTCACGTTGCGGATACCGTCACCCGGCCGGGCGGCAGATCTGGACTAGACAGCCCGCACGCTGGGGCTGAACATCGCGGGCGTCACGGTTCTGACCGCCGACCGGGCAGACCGCTTCGCGAGTGTCGCCATCCACCACCGGCCGCTGGACGCAGTCCTGGCGTTCTCCCGCGAAATGAAGCGCCGCCTCGACGGCCGGATCGACGCTGGTCACTTCGACGCGGCAGCGACATAGCGGCTGCCTTCGCCCCCGCAATCTCCTTGCCGGCACGCACCGCTCATCGATGTTGCGCCGTTCCGGTGCTCGGGACGGGACTGCTCGGCAAAGTCCAGTCATGATGCGGATACCCGCGGGCGGCATCGCGAGGCACGCTTGACCCAGACCGGAATGCACCGGAGCGCCCAGGGAGGGCATACGCCGCCAGATCCTCCGGGGCTGATGTCATCGACCCCGGCCGCGCTGGAAACGGGCTCGATTGCACCCATGCCACTGCCAGTGCATGTGATGTTGAACTGAATATCTCGCTCTCCCTCTGGGCCAGCGGTTCTTAAGGACCCGGCAAAAACGGATGACGCACGACCACGGGGGGATGATCATATTGTCTAGCGATATTGCCCTGAACGCCCCGAACCAGTCCGTTGAGGCACGTAACGGGGTCAGCTACGCTTACCGGCGGTTCGGCGCTCCTTCCGCCGGCGTGCCCCCGCTAGTGATGCTGCAGCATTTTCGCGGCAACCTGGACGACTGGGATCCGCTGCTGCTCGGCGCCCTCGCGTCCCGCCGCGAGGTTATCCCGGTCGACAACGCGGGTGTTGGCCTGTCGTCAGGGACGGTGCCGCGCACCATCACTGAGATGGCTCGCGATGCCCTCGCCTTCATCGACGGACTCGAGCTGACCCGGATCGACCTGCTCGGGTTCTCTATCGGCGGGATGATCGCGCAGGAACTCACGCTGCTCTGCCCGCAGCTGGTCCGTCGGCTCGTCCTGGCTGGCACCGGCCCGCAGAGCGGCCAGCTGATGCACGGCTGGATCAGCGACGTCGCGGCGCTCGCTAACGCCGCGAAAAACCATCCTGAGGACCTTCTGGCCTTGTTCTTCGAGATCACCCCGACCAGCCAGCAGAAGGGGCGGGAATTCCTGCAACGGTGCGGGGCCCGGCACGACGACCGCGACGTGCCCGCGAGCCTGCAGGCCCGCGACGCCCAGTTCGACGCCATCACCGGCTGGGGGATCCCGGACCCCTCCCGGCTGGGCCGGCTGGCTGGGGTCACCCAGCCGGTGCTGATCGCCGCCGGCGACAACGACATCATGATCCCGACCCAGAACGCCTGGCTGATGGCCCGTCACCTGCCCAACGCGCGTGTCAGGATCTACCCGGACTCCGGCCACGGCTTCCTGTTCCAGTGGCCCGAGCAGTTCGCCGAGCTCGTGCACAGCTTCTTGTCTGGGGCCGGCGAGGACCGGGCGCCGTGATGGCCCGTGCCAGCCAGCTACCGCACGGGCCCCGGCGAGCGTGCGGTGATCCGGCGCAGATGGCCGGGTTGCGGCTGCTGCTGTGGGCGTTCGGCTACGGGCTGGCGCTGGCATCGCGGTTCAGCCCGTCAGTCCGGTCGCAGATCACGCGCAGCCTCACGGTCGAGATCTCCGCTGACGACGGGATCTCGAGGCAGTGGACTTTTGACGGCCAGCGGCGCCGCGTCTCCGTCTCGGCCGGCAGCGCGGAGGCTCCCGACTTCGCGGTCCGGTTCACCAGCAGCGGTCAGGCGCTTCGTGACCTGACGTCGCCACGTGCGATTGACCGGATCATCGGCGGCCTAGTGCACGGAGCTGTCCGGCTCGAGGGCAATCCGCTGATCCTGCTGTGGTTCCACGGCCTGATGCGGAAGCTGATGCCCATCGGCCGGGCGAGTCCTCCTCGGCAGGCTCTTCCGGGCGCGTACCGGGCACACGACCCGGCCTCGAACGGCGTCGAGAAGATCACGATCGAGCCGGCTGTGCGACAGCTGGATCCGCGCTGGACCGGTGCCTGGAACGCGCGGGCCAAACTGTGGATCGTGCGCGGAGCCTGCGGCGAGCCGCTGCGGGAGCCGTGATGAGCACGCGTGCCGAGACGGCCAGGGCGGGAACGCACGCGCCTGAGCTGAACGACCGCGCGCTGGGCTGGCTGCGGTTCATGTGGGACAAGGCGACCACCCCTGACGACTGGAGCGACGCGGGCGAACCCCGCCCGTGGTGGGATCGCTACACCGCGCCGCCGATGTGCTCCTTCCCCCGGTTCGACCTGCACTACATGGCGTATGTCCTTCCGGTCATGCTCGAAGCGACCCCGGCGTGGCGGGAGGCCTACACCAGGATCGCGGACGAGCTCATCCGCCGCTATACCTCGTTGTGGGGCGCGGTCGACTGGTGCACGCTGATCGGGCCTGATCCCGGCGTCGACCGGTACCCGCCCGACTGGCTGGCATTTATCCCCGAGCCGCTTCGCGGCCGCTACGCGCCACCGGGATGGACCGGAAACGGAGTCGAGCCATGGGGGCTGCAGCCGGACCCGGTCGGCGCCGACGGCAACGTGTTCTACCGGGGCTGGCTGAACCTGCTGCTCGGGATCCGCCGCTACGTCTCCGCCGACGCCAGCGAGCACCAGCCACTCGACATCACCGGGTACCGCAACACCCAGTTCACCTGGACCCACGCGCGGATCGCGGAGTTCATCTCCGCCCAGTTCCTGGCCCGCCCGCAGGGCCCGCACTGCGAGAACACCAAGATCTGGCCATTCTGCGTCAGCGCAGCCGGGCTCGGGCTGAAGCTCTACGACGCTCTGCTCGGAACTACCCTGCATGAGCCGTTCCCGCGCTGGGTCGATTACACCCGTCAGCACTACATGAGCCTGACCCGCACCGGGGAGCTGGCCACCTTCGCGCTCTACTACGACCCGATAGAACAACGCCTCATGACCCTGCCCGGGCCATTGGTTGCCCACGGGGTGTTCCCCTGCCTGCTGTACCTGTACCCGCAGGACCGCGAGTTCGCTTTGTGGATCTATGACCTGGCGATGCGCAGGCTCGGATGGAACAACCCGGATCTACCGCTGAGCAAGCTCCGCCCCGACCCCAATCACCTCAGCACGGCCCTGTGGATGGCACATGAGGTAAAGGACGCCGCCACCGAAGACCGCATCCGCGACTTCGTCGAGACTGAATACCAGCCCCGGTTCTTCGGCGACGAGAACGACCGGTTCGCATTCTGGTTCGGCTACGACTCCACCTGGCCCCGCGGACAGCTCAACGCCACCATGATGCTCACCGAGTGCGCCAGCCCGGGAGCGTGGTGGCGGGTCTTCAACGAGCCCAAACTTGCACTGGCTCCGGAACCGTGTCTCCGCGGCGTCGACTACCCCAGCCTCGGTATCCGGCGCGCGCAGAACGACATGGCGCAGGGCGTACTCGGTATCGAGACCACTGCCGGGACGCCGTCGCGGCGAGGAGATCCCACCAGCTTCACGATCGACCAGCTGGTCAGCCCTGCTGAGGTATCGGTCACCGTCGACGGCCAGGACTCGGCCGGCTGGCACGTCAGTGGCGCCAGTTCCATCCGGCTCGACCTGGACATCGGTGACCACCAGATCCGGGTCGCTTTCCCGGGCGGCAGCTCCCGGGAAAGCAGTCCACGCAAATGAAAGGTGCCGCACCATGACGTCTGCGTCCGCTCTGGCAGCCCCGCTCACCGAACTCGTCTCTGCCGACCACGCAGCGGTCGATCATGCCTCCAGCGACCTCGAGCGCTTCGGGGGTAATCCGTGAGCGAGGAACTTCTAGATCCAGACCTTGCCGTCGCCACGACCGGCGGGCATGAACTCTGGAGCACCCTCCGTGGCTTGAGGATCGAGGTATCCATCGGCGGCCCGATCTGGGCCCTGAAGGGCTGGCCGCCGGACAAGACGTTTGATCAGGTCGTGACCCTGGACAGGGCCAGAGAGCACATCGTGTTCAGCCCGTTCACCCGCCCCGACCAGCAGATGGTGTTCGACGCCGCGGCCGACAGCGTCGTCATGCAGACGCTCGGCGGGCGAACTGGTCGAAACCCTCGCCCCCGCACGGGCGGCGTTCAAGGGAATGCTGCGCAACAGCGCCTGGGACGCGCTGCGCCTGGGCTACTTCCTGGGCTATGCCTGCTGGAACTACTTCACCACCCCGTTCCTGTTCGCCTACCCGGGCGTGCATGTCCGCGAAGACGAGCCCTGGCGCGAAGCCGGCCAGCACTGGCGGCGCCTGCAGGTGCGCTTCCCGCCCCAGATCGCCACGCACAATCCCGACCAGGTGTTCTACTTCGACACCCTCCGACTGCAACGTCGGCTGGGCTACATCGCCGAAAGTCAACGGCAGCACCCTCGTCGGCCACTACACCAGCCGCTACAAGTCTTTCGATGGCCTGCTCGTAGCGACGCGCCGCCGCGTCTTCCGCCGCAACCCCGACAACACCGTCAACCTGAACCTGCTGTCCATCACCCTCGACATCCACGACGTCGAGCTGATCCGGTCCGCCGACGAAGAGACACAGCCATGACCACGAATACCACTGCTATCGACCACCCCGCCCGGCGGCTCGTTCTGGCGCTTCCCAGCCCCTACGACCAAGCCCGCGAGCACTACGAAACCCTCGTCCCGGAGGTCGATTCCGCCCGGTTCTTCCAGATGGCCACTTGGCAGGCCACGCTCGAGCTGGCCGAGATCAACGCCCCCCACGGGTTCATGCGCTACTACCGCAGCGACATCACCGCCGTCATGACCGGATCACCGTCACCCTGGAGGGCCACCCAGTACCTGATGGGCAACCACACCATCGCCGAACGCATGTTCCGGCACGACCCCTCGGTCATGCTGCACGCACCTCTGCGGACCCTGCTCTACGCCGACCCCGACGGCGACACCAAGCTGGCCATCGACCAGCCGAGCCTGCTGTTCGCCAGCTACGACAACCCGCACATCTCCGAGGTCGGCAGGGAACTCGACGCCCTGCTCGCCCAGTTGATCACCCTGCTCGGCGGCGACCCACCCCCGCAACTGGCAGTCACAAGCCGCGGAGAAACCGACAGCGGGACTGTGAATTTAACGGTGTAATTCCTGACAAACAGGAGACACCATGATGAGTGTGACAGACAGCGCAGACGTGACGGCGAGCCAGCAGGATGCGGCACCGCCGGTGCTTACGGCTGCTGACGAGCAGCTGCTGCGCGAGCTGACCGGGCGGGCCCGCGAGGGCGGGCTGAAGCTGACCGGCCAGGGCGGCTGCTGGGCCAGCTGACCAAGATGGTCCTCGAGGGCGCGCTGGAAGGCGAGATGGACGACCATCTCGGCTACGGCAAGCACGACCCGGCCGGCCGCGACGGCGGCAACTCCCGCAACGGGCAGCGGGACAAGACGGTGCTGACCGATGCCGGCAAGGTGGAGATCTCGGTGCCGCGGGACCGGGATGCCAGCTTCGAGCCGAAGATCGTCGCGAAAAGGCAGCGGCGGCTG
>WNFI01506472.1_pt1 | contig 14756 bp, 13 predicted proteins | sample 5400471 | NCBI WGS metagenome assembly WNFI01 (sample SAMN13153348, study PRJNA577476) | soil metagenome | isolation source: 100 cm saprolite on Douglas fir-dominated hillslope | place: USA:California | collected 2013-09-17
TCGAGCCAATAGCCGATCCGCTCCGACAGCGACTCCCAATCGGTCTTGTAGAGGAACACGCTCTCCCGGCACAGCCGGTTGAACTTCTCGACGCCATACGCCTCGATCTGCTTCTTGCCCGAAATGCCCAGCGTCTTTTCGATTTCGATCTCGACCGGCAGGCCGTGCGTGTCCCAGCCCGCGATGCGGGTGACCCCTTGACCGAGCATGGTGTGGTAGCGGCACACCAAGTCCTTGATGGTACGCGCGAACACGTGGTGGATTCCCGGCCGGCCGTTGGCCGTCGGTGGCCCCTCGTAGAACACGAACGGCGGCCCGTAGCGGGCGGCGTCCTGCGTCTGTTGAAACAGGCGCTCGTGCTTCCACGCCGCGAGCAGCTGCTTCTCGAGCGCGTCCGTCGACAGCTTGGGATCGAACGGCGGGTAGCTCATCAGTTCAGCCGCTCCACCACGCCGCGCACGAGCGTGGTGAGCTGGGGCTCCGCCGCGCGCGCCACGGCGATGATCTGCTCGACCGACGCCGGCGCGAGCGCGTCCGGCAGACATTGATCCGTGATGATCGACACGCCGAGCACCTTCATCCCGAGGTGCACGGCGGCGATCACCTCGGGCACGGTGCTCATGCCGACCACGTCGGCGCCGAGCATGCGGGGAAGCGCGGGCCGAGCCGGTCGTCGTTCGGCCCCACGAGCGGGTTGTCTCCGAGCAGGTTGATGTGATCGGCGATGAGCATCAGGTCACCGGGAGCCCACAGCGGATGCATGCCGCCACAGGCGTTCGACACCACCAGGGTCCGGGCGCCGAGGCGGTGCAGCACCCGCACCGGGAACGCGATCTGCTGCAGCGTGTAGCCCTCGTAGCGGTGGAACCGTCCCTGCATCGCCATCACCCGTCGTCCCGCTAACGTGCCGACCAGGAGCTGGCCGGCGTGGCTTTCGACGGTGGAGAGCGGAAAGCCGGGGATCTCGCCGTACGGGATCCGGGTCTCGAGCACCAGCTCCTCGGCGAGCTCCCCGAGCCCGGTGCCGAGGATGATCGCGACGTCGGGCACGAGTTGCGTGCGCGCGTGGACCGCGCGGACCGCGTCCGCGGTCATCCGTCCTGCTGGCCGTCCAGTGCCTGCAGCTCCGCCAGCTGGCGCTCGAGCAGGGCGCGGAAGCCCGCGACGTACGCCTGGAACTGGCGCTGCACGTCGGCGCTGCGCCGTTCGACCTCGCCCTGGGCGGTGCGCGCCGCGGCGACGATGCGCTGCGCCTCGGCCTCCGCTTCGCGCACGACTACCTGCGCCTCGCGCTGCGCCCCGGCCCGGGTCTCCTCGCGCAGCTGCTGGGCCGCTACGAGCGCCTCGTTCATTGCGCGCTCGCGCTCGCGGTAGGCGCGCAGTTGTTCGGCGAGCGCGGCCACGCGTTCTTCGAGCACCGCCTTCTCGCGCAGGATCCGCTCGAGCTCGTCGGCCACGCGGGCGCGGAAGTCCTCGACCCCGAGCGGCTCGTATCCCCGCAGGCTGCGGCGGAACTCCTGCTTCCGCACGTCGAGCGGCGTGAGGTGGAACGCGTTGGCGCTCACGTCGTCGCCGCTCTCGGGCCGAACAGAACGGTCCCCAAGCGGATCGCCGTTGCTCCCTCCTCGACCGCTAGAGCGTAGTCGGCGGACATCCCCATCGAGAGTGTCGGCAGCCATAGACCCTCCTCCTGCAGTGCGTCCCGCAGCATGCGCAGCTCGCGGAACGTGCGCCGCTGCACGTCCGCCGCGTCGGTGAACGGCGCGATCGTCATCAATCCCTCGAGGGCGAGGTGCGGCAGCGCCGCCACATGGCGCGCGAGCGCGGGCGCCTCGGCCGGCGAGCAGCCGTCCTTCTGCGTCTCCCCGGCCACGTTCACTTGCAGGAGCACCCGCTGCGCGACGGCGCGCGCCGCGGCTCGCCGGTCGAGCTCGTCGGCGAGGGCGATCGAATCGAGCGAGTGCACCAGCGCGAACCGCCCCGCCACGAGCTTCGCCTTGTTGCGCTGGAGGTGCCCGATCAGGTGCCAGGTGGCGCGCGGCCCGACCGGCGTGGCGATCTTCTCCAGCGCTTCCTGCACCCGATTCTCTCCCACATCCGTGAGACCCGCGGCCAGTGCCGCCGCGACCGCGTCCGGCCCGAAGCCCTTGGTGACCGCGATGATCGTCACCGGATGGGTCCGACGAGCGGCCGCCTGCCGCCGAGCGATTTCGGCCCGCACGTGGGCCAGCCGCTCGGGGAGGTCCCCAAAATCCATAACCGCAGAAAGTACCGCGGCGCCCCGAGCGAAACAATCGGGGGGCTAGGTGGCGGGAGCGGTAACTCGTTCCCCGCCTTCGAGGTGCGCGATCGCCCCGGAGAGGAGGTCGCGCACCTGGTCGGGGGTCAGGTGGCGGTGCAGCAGGCCGTGGCTCGCGACCGAGATCGTCGAGGTCTCCTCCGACACGACGAACACGGTGGCATCGGTCTCCTCGGAGAGGCCGAGGGCGGCGCGGTGGCGCGTGCCGAGAGACTTGTCCGCCACTTTGAACTGGGTGAGCGGGAGCACGCATCCGGCGCCGATGATGCGGTCGCCCCGCACTAGCACGGCCCCGTCGTGCAGCGGCGAGTAGGGCGTGAAGATCGTCGTCAGGAGGTCCGCCGAGACCTTGGCTTCCATCGGGACGCCCGATGAGATGAACTCCTCGAGGCCGATGTCCCCCTCGACCGCGATGATGGCGCCCGTGCCGGCGCGCGCCAGCCGGTCCATCGCTTCGGCGATCTCCTCGGCCACCGACTGGCGCTCGCTCTGCGAGAAGCGGCGCATGAGGCGCGACTGGCCGAGCCGCGCCAGGGCGTTGCGGAGCTCGGGCTGGAACACCACCACGGCGGCGAACGCGCCGAACGTGAACACGTACGAGAGGAGCGTGCTGATCATCGTGAACTTGGCGAGCAGCGACACGAAATACGCGATCGACAGGATCATCACGCCCACCACGATCGACATCGCCCGCGTCCCCACGAGGAACAGGAGGAAGCGGTAGATCACGAACGCGACGAGCAGGATCTCGACGACGTCCGGCCACAACCGCGGGATCAGGAAGCTATAGGCTTGGAAGTTCACGTTGCGCTCGTCGTCGCGCTCGCCACCCGCAGCGCCTCGTGGGCGAGCGCTGCATCGTGCACCCGGAACAGGCGCGCCCCGCGCTCCCAGGCAAGCGCGCACGCCACGGCCGTCGCCCGGTCGCGGTCTTCGACCGGCCGCCCGGTGGCGGCGCCGAGAAAGCGCTTGCGGGACGGCCCCACCATTACAGGATAGCCCACGGCGACCACGGTTGCCAGTTCGTCGAGGAGGCGGAAGTTCTGCTCGGGTGTCTTGGCGAACCCGAACCCGGGGTCGACGACGATGCGCGAGCGCGCCACGCCCGCCGTCTCGGCCCGCGCCGCCGCCTGGGCGAGTTCCCCCGCCACTTCTGCGGCCACGTGCCGGTAGACGGCGAGTGAGTCCATCGTGTCGGGGGTTCCGCGCATGTGCATGATGATCACGCCAGCGCCCGCGGCCGCGGCGACGGCCGCGAGCTCGGGATCGAACGATAGCCCCGACACGTCGTTCACCACGAGCGCACCGGCGGCGAGCGCCGGGCGCGCCACGGCGGCCTTGCGCGTATCCACCGACACCGGGCCCAGGCCGCGCCGCGCGAGCTCGGCGACGACAGGCACCACCCGCGCGATCTCCTCCGCCGCCGGCACGGGGGTGGCACCGGGACGCGTCGACTCCCCGCCCACATCGAGCAACTCGCAGCCTGCGGCGATCAGGCGCTCCGCCTGCGCGATCGCGCGCTCGACGGTCGCGAAGCGCCCGCCGTCGGAGAAGGAATCGGGCGTCACGTTGACGATGCCCATCAGGACTGGATGGTCGAGGGCGACGGTCTGCCCGCCCAGCTCCCAGCGGCGTGGCGGGTCGGCGTAGGCGGCGAGGAAGCGGCCCACCTCGCCCGCCCACCGCTCGAGCCCGGGTGGCAAGCGGTCGGGGCGCGCGAGTGGTGCGAGCCGGCTCGCGGCCGCGCCGACGAGCGCCCAGCCATCACCGGTGAGCACGTCGGCACCGGCCTTGATGCCCCACCGCACCAGCGCTTCGCGCTCGGCCTCGGTCACGCCTTCGAGCAGGACCACGAGGGACTGGAGGCCGGTCGCGGCGAACCAGGCCGGCTGGGCGTCCCAGCCGCGCGCCGCGAGCGCCGCGCGCACCGCTTCGGGCGTGTGCGCGGCGAGCGCGATGAGCTTCACCTCAAGGCTTGCACCACCTGCAGCCGAGAGGCCCGCCAGGCCGGAAAGAACCCGCCCACGACCCCCATCACGACCGAGAAGATGAGGCCGCCCACGAGCAGGCCCGGCGTCACCTGGAACGCGAACGCCACCTCGCTGAACGAGTTCCAATTCGTGGTGCTGGTCACGATGCCGTTGATCGGCAGGGCCAGCAGACCTCCGGCGATGCCACCCAAGATGGCGATGACGGCCGACTCCGCGAGGAACGACGCGCCGAGCCACAGGACGCGTGTGAGCGCGCGCTGCACCGCGGGGGGGGCGCGTCTCGATCAATGCGCAGCTTGGCGAGGTCGGGAACGAGCGCCATGGGTCGACGTGGAATCTAGTGAGCCGCGGCCGGATCGCGCTCCGAGCCGCGCGCCCGCGCGGTCACGCGCCGGCAGGCTCGGGGGGCGGGCTCCCCAGGACGGGGCCGCGGGGCGCGGCCGCCTTGTCGCGGGTTGGAGCTTCGGCCGGCGGCGCGGCGGGGGCCGCGGGCGGGGGCGACACGGGCGGTAACGGCTTCCCAGCCACCACGAGATCGACTTCCTCGCGGTCGAGCGTCTCGCGCTCGAGCAGCGCGGCGGCGAGCCGGTCGAGTTTGTCGCGGTGCTTGATGAGGATGTCCTTGGCACGCTCGTAGGCCTCGCCCAGCAGCCGCTTCAGCTCGGTGTCGACGAGCTCGGCCGTGCGCTCCGACACCTCGCGCCGCTGCACGATCTCGCGTCCCAGGAAGATCTCCGCCTCGCGGTCGCCCACGGCGATCGGCCCGACCACATCGCTCATCCCGAACTGAGTCACCATGCGGCGCGCCATCTCGGTCGCCTGCTGGATATCCGAATAGGCGCCCGTCGTGACCTTATCGGGTCCGAACACCAGCTCTTCGGCGACGCGCCCGCCGTACGACATCGCCAGCTGCCCGAGCAGCCACTGCTTCGTGACGTTGCGGCGGTCCTTCTCGGGCAGGAAGAAGGTGATGCCGAGCGCGCGGCCGCGCGGCACGATCGTGACCTTGTGAATCGGATCGATGCCGGGGACGGTCAACCCGACGAGCGCGTGCCCTGACTCGTGGTAGGCGGTGAGTTTGCGCTCTTCTTCGGTGAGGACCATGCTCTTGCGCTCCAGGCCGAGCATGACCTTGTCCTTCGCATCCTCCAAGTCGTTCATGTCGACGACGGCCTTGTTGCGCCGCGCCGCCAGCAGCGCCGCCTCGTTCACCACGTTCGACAGCTCGGCGCCCGAGAGGCCCGGCGTCCCTTTGGCGATGCGCTCCAAGTTGACGTTGGCCGCGAGCGGGATCTTGCGGGTATGGACGCGCAGGATCTGCTCGCGCCCCTTCACGTCGGGCATGTCCACGACGATCTGGCGATCGAACCGCCCCGGCCGCAACAGGGCCGGGTCGAGGATATCCGGACGATTCGTGGCCGCGAGCAGGATGACGCCGTCATTTGACTCGAACCCGTCCATTTCGACGAGCAGCTGGTTGAGCGTCTGCTCACGCTCGTCGTGCCCCCCGCCCAGCCCGGCGCCGCGGTGCCGCCCCACGGCGTCGATCTCGTCGATGAAGATGATGCAGGGCGCGTGGGCCTTTCCCTGTTCGAACAGGTCGCGCACGCGCGAGGCGCCCACGCCCACGAACATCTCCACGAAGTCCGATCCGGACATGGAGAAAAACGGTCGTCCCGCCTCACCCGCCACGGCCTTGGCGAGCAGTGTCTTCCCGGTGCCCGGAGGACCGATCAGCAGTGCTCCCTTAGGAAGCCGCCCGCCCAGGCGCTGGAACTTCTGGGGATCCTTCAGGAAGTCGATGATCTCCTCGAGCTCCTGTTTGGCTTCGTCGGCGCCCGCCACATCGGCGAACGTCACCTTGGGCGTGTCTCCGGACAGCAGCTTCGCCTTCGATTTCCCGAACGCGAAGGCGCGATTGCCGCCCTGCTGCATCTGCCGCAGCATGAAGATGATGAGGCCGAGGATGAACAGGTACGGCAGGAAGCTGAACAGGAACACGCCGAACGACTGCTTCTCCTCGCGTGCCCGGACGTCCACGCCCTTGTCGTGCAGCGTGCGCACCCAGGCGTCGGTCGATTCGAACGGCAACAGCATGGTGAAGTGTTCGGCGGTACGCCGCCCGATCGTTACGGGGGTCTTGAAGTCCCCCTTCACCTGCTGCCGGTCGGTGATCTCGATGGCCGTGATGTTTCCCCGATCGAGCTCCGTCGTGAACTGCGGGGTGTAGGAGAGCTCGACGGCCTCCTGGCGGCGGCTGGAGGCGAACTGGACGAGCGCGATCGAGCCCACGATCAGGAGCGCCCAGAACGACAGGGTCCGCAACGTCCGGGCCCAACTGAACTCGCGCGGCGGCGGGATGCGGTTCGCCATCAGGTCAGGCTGGCGACGTAGGGGAGGTGCCGAAAATTCTCGGCGTGATCGAGCCCGTACCCCACGAGGAACACTCGGGGGGCGTCGAACCCGACGAATGCCGGCTCGAGCTCCAGGTGCTCGGCCACGTGCTTGTGCAGCATCGCACAGATCTCCAGGCTCCGGGGCGCGCGCTCGCGCATGAGCGTGACCAGCCGGTTCAGCGTCTTCCCCGTATCCACGATGTCCTCCACCAACAGAATGTGCTTACCCCGCAGCTCCGTCTCCGGATCGTACAGCAGCCGTACGTGGCCGCTCGACACCGTGTCCGCGCCATAGCTCGCCGCCACCAGGAAATCCACCTGGAGCGGCCGCTCGATGCGGCGCACGAGATCGCTCAGGAAGATGAAGCTTCCCTTGAGGAGGCCCAGCACCAGGAGCTCGCCCTCCGGATAGGCCTGGGTGATCTCCTGGCCCAGCTCGCGGACGCGGCGCGCGATCGTCTCCTCAGCGAAGACGATGCGCTTGAGCTCACGTCCGCCGGTCTGCTTGAGGCTCGCCGTGTCTGGTAACATCGAGGCGCACCGCCCGAGTTCCTGGCCGTGGGAGCTCGGCCGCACTCCGGCAGATCCCAGGCACCCAGAGAATGGTCTCGCCGCGGGCGACGACCGGGTAGCTCGCCCGATCGGACCGCGGCACCCGCGCTTCCATCAACAACCGCCGCACCCGCCGATGGCCGACGGCGCCCAGGGGCACGAGCCGCTCGCCGGCGCGCGGAAACCGGATCTCCCAGTCGCCCCCTTGGATCCAGGTCGTCCACTCGTCGCGTGGCAACCGTGCCGGCGCGCGCTCCGGCGTCCACTCGACCCGGTAGGTGCCGAACTGAGCGCTCCCGCGCTCCGCCGTCGCGACGACGGGCTCCGGCGCGGCGGCCCTACTGCGAGCGACCGCGAGGCGATCGAACCCCACCTCGGCCACCCAGCCACCGCCGAGCGACCAGCGGCGCCCGGAGGGGCGCTGGGCGAACCGGACGAGCGCGCGTGCGTGGCGCATCCCCAGCACCAGCCCGGCGCGGCGCGCCGCGGCCCGCAACAGGGCCACCGCGAGCGCGCGATCATAGCGGCCCAGTGCGGCACGGGCAACGTCGAAGCCGTGCGTGGTCCGGCGCAGGTCGAGCTCGGGCAGGTGCTCGAGTGCGCGGTCCCACGCGCGCCGCTCGAGCGCCGCGGCCCGGCCGGCGCGCAGCACGTCGTCGCGCGCGCGCGCGCCCAGCCGCTCCGTGACAAGCGGTACGAGCGTGCGGCGCACCCAGGTGCGCAGGTGTTTCGGATCGCGATTCGCGGGATCGTCATGGCTGGGCAGCTCGCGGGCGGCGACGTAGGCCGCGAGCTCCGCTTTCGTGTACGGCAGCAGCGGCCGCACCAGTCCGCCGCGCGCCCGTGCCGCCATGCCCGCGAGTCCGGCGGGCGCGCTGCCGCGCAGCAGCCGTAACAGGATCGTTTCGAGCTGGTCGTCGCGATGGTGGGCGGTCGCAAGGTAGCGGGCGGCGTGGCGCTCCCGCACCTCGCCGAGCCACGCGTAGCGCGCTCGCCGGGCGGTCGTTTCCGTGGCCCCGGGCCCCAGCGCGAGCTCACCCACCTCGCAGGGCAGCGCCCAGCGCTCCGTGAGCTGCCGCACGGCGGCGGCGACGGCGCCGCTCTCGGCCTGAATGCCATGATCCGCGTGCGCCACCACCAGCGCGAGACCGAACTCGGGGGCCACCTGCTGCAGCAGATCGAGCAACGCCACCGAATCCGGTCCTCCCGAGACCGCCACGACGACCGTCCCAGGCACCGGGAAGAGCGGCGTGCGGGCGAGATGGCTGCGGAGACGCGACAGCAACGATGGCATCCTGTAGTATAAATGATTGGCGGGGCGGGCGGCGGGGCGTCGCGCCTTGCCGGGCGCTCCTCGAGCGCCGTAAATATCGAGCCATGGCGGATCTGCGACCCGACGAGACCTACGAGCTGCTGCGCAATCTGACGTCACCGGTCGTCGCGATCACGAGCGAGCGCGGTGGCAAGCGCAACGGCATGATCTCCGACAGCGCCGTACGGGCCTCGATCGCCCCCACCATCCCGCGCCTCTCGGTCTACATCCATAAGTTCAACTTCAGCCACGACCTGATCTTCGAAACCGGCCGGTTCGTGCTCCACCTGCTACGCGACGATCAGTTCGAGTTGGTGCACCGCCTCGGCTTCGTGAGCGGTCGCGCGCGCGACAAGCTCGGCGATATCCCTCACCACCTCGGCACGCTGGGCGTGCCCGTGCTGGACGACTGCTATGCCCATTGCGAGTGCCGCGTCGCGAACGTGATGGACACGGGTAGTTCGACCTGCTTTCTGGGCGACGTGGTCGCGGTGGGGTACGGCAGCGCGGCTGGCCCTACGGGCCGCGTGATGACCGCCGCCCAATTTCGCGCCAACATGCCCGCCGCCTGGCGGGCCGACTATGACGCCCTGCTCCAGGCCGCCCAGCGCTTTGCCGTCGAGCGGTCGCGCGACATCAAACCGGTGATCTGGAGGGGACTGCCGGGGTAGCGAGTGGCCGCTATATTCGCGGGCCCAAATGCTCGTCGCTTTGCTCGCGCTGCTGCAGAGTAGCGGACCCGCGCCCGTGTACTCCGGGCGGGAAGGTCAGCTCCGCGTCGTGGTGCCGCGATTTGCAGGGTCGATCACGCTCGATGGCGTGCTCGACGAGCCGCAGTGGAGCGCCGCCGCGCGGCTGACCGGTTTCTCCGAGTACACCCCCGTGGACGGTCGCCCCGCCGAAGACTCGACCGAAGTCCTGGTGTGGTACTCGGGCACGGCGATCTATTTCGGGATCCGCGCGTTCGCGTCCCATGGCGCCGTACACGCCACGCTCGCCGACCGCGACAAGATCGCGGCCGATGACTACGTCCAAATCCTGCTCGATACGTTCAACGACCACCGCCAGGCCCTCGCGTTCGGCGTCAATCCCTTGGGCGTGCAGGCCGACGGCATCCTGAACGAGGGCAACCGCTCGAGTGTCAACGGCTTCGGCGCGGCGATCCAGGACACCGTCGATCTCTCGGCGGACTTCGTGTTCCAGTCGAAGGGGCGCATCACCGCCGACGGCTACGAGGTGGAGGTCCGGATCCCGTTCAAGAGCGTGCGCTATCAGCCGGGGGCGTCGCAGGACTGGGGGATCAACGTCATCCGGCAGGTGCAGCATTCTGGTCACCGGGATACGTGGGCGCCGGCGCGTCGCGCCGCCGCCTCCTTCCTCGGCCAGTCGGGGACGCTCGCCGGCCTCACCGATCTCCGGCGCGGGCTGGTGCTCGATCTCAACCCCGAGGCCACCGGCAAGGCCGACGGCTCGGCCGGCCTCACCAGCTGGCGCTACGCGACCAGCGGACCCGACCTCGGTGGCAATGTGCGTTGGGGCATCACCAACAACCTCACGCTCGGCGGCACCGCGAAACCCGATTTCTCGCAAGTCGAGGCGGACGCGGGTCAGCTCCAGTTCGATCCGCGTCAGGCGTTGTTCTTCCCCGAGAAGCGCCCGTTCTTTCTCGAGGGCATTGAGCAGTTCGACACCCCGAACACGCTCGTCTACACCCGGCGGCTGCTCCAACCGGTCGTCGCGCTGAAACTCACCGGCAAGGTCTCGGGCACCAACGTGGGTGTCCTGTCCGCGGTGGACGACCCGAGCGCGTCGCTCACCGGCCGGGACCATCCGGTCTACAACATCCTGCGCGTGCGCCGCGATCTCGTGGCGCAGTCGACGCTCGGGATCGTCTATACGGACAAGATCGATGGGGACGGCTACAATCGCGTCGCGGGCGCGGACGCGCGGCTCGTGTTCGGCCCCACCTACGCGCTCGCGTTCCAGGGTGCCGAGAGCTTCACGCGCGTCGCCGGCCTGGCGACCCGGGCGCCGTTATGGCAGGCGACGCTCGACCGCAACGGGCGGACGTTCGCCTTTCACTATGGTCTCTCGGGTGTGCATCGGGACTTCGTCGCCGCGAGCGGCTTCGTCTCGCGGCCCGGCATCGTCACCGCCGTCGTCGATCACCGGCTGACGTTCTACGGCCGGCCCGGGGCCGCGCTCGAGCGCTGGACGCCCGATCTGTTCCTGTTCAGCCGCTGGCAGTACGACCGCTTCACATCGGGCCGCGCGGCGCAGGACCGCGAGCTGCATATCAACGCGACCGGCGTGCTGCGGGGCGGCTGGGCCATCGCCGTAGGCGCGTTCTTCGAGTCGTTCGGCTACGATTCCGCGCTGTACGCGACCTATGCCCTCGCGCACACGGCGGCCGGGGTGACCGACACCGTGCCCTTCGTCGGCACCCCGCACATCACCAACTTCGACCTGATGCTCAACGTGACGACGCCCCAGTTCAGGCGGTTCTCGGGCACCGTGCTCGTGCTGCCGGCGATTCAGGACGAGAACTTCTTCGAGTGGGCGCCGGCGCGGATCTTGATCGTCGAGGCGAGCGCCGATTGGCGGCCGACGGAGCAGCTGCGGGTGAGCGCGAGCTACAACCACCAGGCGTATTGGCGCAAGACCGACGGCAGTGCGGTCGGGCTGCGGCGCATCCCGCGGCTGAAGTTCGAGTACCAGATGTCCCAACCGGTGTTCGTACGCCTCGTGGGCCAGTACGACTCGCAGTGGCAGGATTCGCTGCGGGATGATTCCCGCACGAACGATCCGATTCTCATCCGGGACCCGACCACGGGTCGGTATGTCTTGGCCCGTGCGCGGACCACGAACCGCGTGCGGGTGGACTGGTTGCTCTCCTATCACCCCACGCCGGGCACGGTCCTCTACGCCGGCTATGGCAGCAGCCTGACCGAGCCCGACGCGCTCGCGTTCCGCGCTCTCTCCCGCACGAGCGACGGCTTCTTCGTGAAGCTCAGCTATCTGTTCCGGATGTAACGCACCGACCCGCGGCGGCCCGCGGGGCGCCCTAAAAGCTGAGGGTGAGCGCGGTGTTGATCTGCCCGCGGGTCACGCCCGGGTCGGGCACGGAGACGAAGATGCCGCGGGACTGGAGTCCCAGGCGGTGGAAGTAGAGCGAGGCATCGAAGCGAATGCCCACGTCGAGCCCCCGGGGAATCGTGCGCGCGTAACTCCGAATCGGGATGAGCTCAAGCCCCGCACCCAAATGCCACGTATTGGGGAGCAGAGTCCCCGGGGACCCCAGATCCGGGCGCCGCACCCACGGTGTTTCCTGATGCGGGATGGCTTGGCCATCGAAGGCAATCTGCGTCAACCGGTACCAGCTGAGGCCGTACCCGAACAGGACGAATGGTTGCACCGCCTCCGTGAGCAGGTTGTAGCGCAGGCTGCCGGTGTACTCCCACATGTCCAAGTCTCCCGTCACGGCTCCCGCGCGACCCCGAGATGGCAGGACGAAGTCCACTTCGAGCGCCGCGTGCGAATGGCGCAGCGAGTTCTCGCTCACGAAACGGTGTCCGATGTACAGGTGGAGGGCTCCGTAGGTGGCGACCGCCTTGGTGATCGTCGCGCTCTGCTTGATCGTTACCGAGTCGGTGCGCCTGATGATGGAGTCGATGTCGGCCGCCTGGTCGGGCAGGAGCAAGAGACCCTCGAAGTCGTCGCCGAGATAATTCGTGGACACACCGATGCTGATCCCGACGACGCGGAACGGAATCCGGTCCTTGGGGAAGAAGGTGGGCCCGCGGTGACGCCGGAATGCGCGACTCGGCAGCGAGAGGATGTGGCGCACCAGGTCGAACGGGGGTAACAGGCTCAGCGTCGGATACGTCAGGTTCAAGAACCCCATGCTGTTGACGAGGTTATCCTGGTAGCCCACGGCAAACAGCGAACTGAAGAGGTGGGGTTCGTACAGGTAGTACCCGGGCGCCGGGCCGGTCCGGTTCCAACCGCCGTTGTAGGAGGGGCCGAGCGGTGACAGGTTCCCCGTGTCGACGTGCTTCACGACGCCCGCGAACGGCGACTTGGTCGCGGGATACCCCCACTGAATCGGGAGCACGAGCCAGCTCCACTCGCGGCGCACGCCGGGATCGGACAACACCAAGGGCCAGACGGGCTCCCAATCGGGCACCAGTTCGATCTTCGCGGGATCGTCGAAGCGGATCACCCGGTCGAGCGCGCCGCGGGTCGAATCGGCAATGACCTCGTGGAAATCGACGCCGTGCGTGATCTCCTCCGAGGCACCGGTGGGACCGATGTCCTTGTACAGCCCCGGGAGCGGGTAACTCGCATGCGAGTCACGATTGGTGCCTCCGGGAAGCGCGAGGATTTGGTCGAGCCCTTTGTTGTCGCCACCGATGTAGACGAGCGGATGCGTGTTCACGCGGGTTTCGGCGCGGTCCATGTAGGCGCGATTGCGGATCTGCGTCCACACCCACTCTTCGCCAAGCCGCTCCGGCCGCATTCGGCCGACGTCGGCGGCCCACGCCGCTTTCGGCTGATACACGTTGGGCGTCGTGTAGTCGATCAGGAAGACGTTGTGGTGGAAGTAGTACTCCACTCGACGGATCACGAGGCGGTCGGGCGCGACGGCGCCGGCGAGCAGGTCTCTGAGTTCTGCGCCGTTCAGAGGCACCCCAGGGTGGTCCAGGAGTCCCACCACCACGTTGACGTGCTCCCAATCGCCTTCGTGCTTGTTTCCGCTGTCGTTGTAGGGATAGAAGAACCAGTACTGCAGCACGAACTCGTAGGCCGCGCTCACCTGCACGCCGTCGGCGACCTCATGAATGAATGGATGCGCGTAGACTTTGGCGTAGGTCTCGTAGCGCCGGGGGAGCTCGCCTGAGACCAGGTTTTCGAACTCGGCCTTCCAGCTCGCCGGGTCCTGGCCGGGGAAATCAAAGTAGAAGATGGGGATCAGGTGCTGCTCCGGGGCCTCCGCGGTATGCGCCGTCGTGTCCGCAGCGGTACCGCCCGGACCGAACCGATGGAGCAGGTCGAGCAGCCGACAGTCGTCCTGCGGATCGGACGGACGTGCGGCACTGCGTGCAGACGCCGCACCCCCGCACGGTGTCCGGGCGAGCGCCGCGAAATCGACGATATCGGTCCGCAAGAGGTGTCCCCGCGCGGTGGCCACGTCCCAGGTGTCGACGTATAGCGGAAACGATGGCCGGCGAGTGATGAACCCCTTGAAGTCCATGGGGATGTTCGTCGTGTTCCGCACCATGTAGGGTGCGAAGCGGACGGCGAGTCCGAGCAGCAGGTCGTGCCGCTTGTCGTCCATACCGTCGCGCGGACTCGCGTCTCGGTACGCGGGGTCCGCCGGGTCGCCGAACAGATGCCAGGCGGCGCTCGCACGCGTCTGCCCGACAATCCGCGGAGACGTGAGCGGCTCGTACTCGATGTACTCGCTCTTGGGGATCTCTTGTGCCGCGCCGAGCTGGGCCAGGGCCGCGAGCAGCAGACCGAAGCAGGTGCCGCGCACCAGTGAGGTCATGAGCGAGCTCTGGGTAGCGAGTGGGCCATGCGGTCAGGGTCAGGGGTGACGTGCCGACAACGGTCTCAATCGCACGGTAAGGTAGTGTTTCAGACTGAATTGCCCAACGTGGGATTCGCCTCACCCCACCGCGACCCGCCCAGTGTGAGCGGCCACTTGATTGGGCGCCAAGAGCTAAGCCACAGCTTACTCAATGGCTTAGCACTAGTGAAAGATGGTCAGGGAGAGCATGACCACCGGGGTCACAATAGCGCGACCGTGCGCCGCCCTGCCGCGGTGTGGGGCCTTTCGGCTACGGCTGCCGCCCGCGGGCCGGGGTCACTGGAGGGCTGTCTGCTGCATCGCCACCGCTTGCCAGCGGCCGTCGCGCCGCAGGAAGATGCGCATGTACCGGATCTTGCCGGTAAACGGGTAGCCGCGAAACGTACCGGCGTTGTCAGCGATGCCCCTCAGGACAGCAACGTCGCCATAGATCCGCACCGTCAGGCTGTCGTATTTCACCGATAGCAGTCGGAGGTCACCGCTCGCGATGTCGCGGATATTGTCCGCCTTGGTTCGGAGCTGGCCGAGGCGCGATATCTCCATGAATTCATCAGCGACCATTCGCGCCAGCGCGGCCGTGTCAGCCCGCTGCAGGACTTGGGCCCGAGACAAC
>WNFI01107850.1_pt1 | contig 14755 bp, 12 predicted proteins | sample 5400471 | NCBI WGS metagenome assembly WNFI01 (sample SAMN13153348, study PRJNA577476) | soil metagenome | isolation source: 100 cm saprolite on Douglas fir-dominated hillslope | place: USA:California | collected 2013-09-17
CGGCAACGCGCTCAAGTTCTACGCCTCGGTGCGCATCGACATCCGCCGCATCGGCTCGATCAAGAAGGGCGAGGAAGTGATCGGCAACGAGACGCGCGTCAAGGTGGTCAAGAACAAGGTCGCGCCTCCCTTCAAGACGGCCGACTTCGACATCCTCTACAACGAGGGCATCTCGCGCGAGGGCGAGATCATCGAGATGGGTGTCAACCACCGCATCGTGGAAAAGTCCGGCGCCTGGTATGCCTACAAGGGCGAGAAGATCGGCCAGGGCAAGGACAACACCCGCGAGTTCCTGCGCGAGAATCCCGCGATGGCGCAGGAAATCGAGCAGAAGATTCGCGAGGCCGTCGGCATCGCGGGCGGCATGCCGCAAGCGGTCGAAGCGGCCGAAGGCGACTGAAGCTTAACTAACTCGCTGCCTTGCGCATGGCCTGGGCATTCGTGGCTAAGGATATTTGTCCTTTCGACGGCGCTTCGCGACCACGGCCTTCATTACGGGCCCGGGCCATGCGGTTTCTTGCGCGCAGAGAGCACTCGCGCGCGCAGTTGCAGCGCAAGCTCGCCTTCCTTGCTACCGAGGGCGAGGATGTTGAGGCGCTCCTCGACGATCTCGCCATGCGCGGGTGGCTCTCGGATGCGCGCTTTGCAGAGCAGACCATCCGCTCCAAGTCCCGGCGCTTCGGGCCGCTCAAGCTCGCCAATGAGCTGCGCTCCAAGGGGGTCGAGGAAGAGACGGTGAGCGCCGCGTTTCGCGCCGCCGGCGTGGAAGGCATTGCGAGCATCGAGGCGGTTTGGCGCAGCCGTTTCGCCACCCCGCCCGTCAACGAGCGCGAGCGCGCACGGCAGGTCCGCTTCCTTCAGGGACGGGGCTTCGCGCTCGACGGCATCCTGCGTTTTCTCAAGGAGGCACCGCGATGAGCTGGCGTGCACAGAACGTCCTTTCTCTTCTCCTGGTTGCGGCGGTCCTGCTTCTAAACTGCCTGCCCGCCTGACGGTGAGCGTCGCGCAGCATGAGAAGGCCGAGCTCTTTCGCAAGCTCCACGCGGGGCCGCGCGCCTTCGTCATTCCCAACCCGTGGGACGCTGGCTCGGCGCGCATTCTCGCGGGTCTGGGGTTCCAGGCGCTCGCCACATCGAGCGGCGCCATGGCCAATACGCTCGGCCGCCGCGACGGCAATGTCACACGCGACGAGGCGTTGGCGCATGCGCGCGCCATCGTCGAGGCCACCGACGTTCCCGTTTCGGCGGATCTCGAGAAGGGATTCGGCGACGCGCCGGAAGATGCGGCGCAGACGATCCGCCTCGCGGCGCAAGCAGGACTCGTCGGCGGCTCGATCGAGGACGCGACCGGGGATAGCGCGAAACCGCTCTACGCGATGGGGCACGCGGCGGAGCGCGTGGCCGCGGCGGCGCAAGCGGCGCGGTCGCTTCCGTTTGCGTTCATGCTGACCGCGCGCGCGGAAAACTTCCTGCGCGGCAATCCGGATCTCGACGACACCATCCGGCGCCTGCAGGCCTTCGAGAAGGCGGGCGCCGATGTGCTGTTCGCGCCGGGATTGCCGGATCTCGCCGCGGTGCGGGCGGTGTGCGCCGCCGTGTCGAAACCGGTCAACTTCATGGTGGGCATCCAGGGCAAGTCGTTCTCGGTCGCGGAGCTCGAGGCGGCCGGCGTGCGGCGCATCAGCCTCGCCGCGTCCCTCTATCGCGCTTCGATGGCCGGTCTCGTCGCCGCGGCGCGCGAGATCGGTGAAAGCGGTACCTTCGATTACCTCGACCGGTGCCTGCCTTCGGCGGAGGTGAGCCGCTTCATGCGCGCCTGATTCATGGCCGCGCGCCGGCAGGTCGCGATGGTGGTCTTCGACGAGGCGCAGATCCTCGACGTCGCGGGACCGATGGAGATCCTGCGCGGCGCGAACCTCGCCGTGCGCGAGCGCCGGAACGCGTCGTCCCCCGTGTACGAGACCCGCATCGTCGCGCGCGAGAAGGGACCAGTGCGAACCTCGTGCGGCCTCGTCATTCTCGCCACCGATTCCTTCGCCACGGCGCCGCGCGAGGTCGACACGCTCGTGGTGGCAGGCGGCGTGATGGATGCCGCGCTCGGCGATAAGGCGCTCCTCGACTACGTGCGCATGACGGCGCCGCGCGCGCGACGCGTAGTCGCCACCGGCACCGGGACCTTCGTCCTCGCGACCGCGGGCCTGCTCGACGGGCATCGCGCCACCACGCATTGGCGGGCGTGCGAGCGCCTCGCCGCCGACTTTCCCGCGATTCGCGTCGAGCGCGACCAGGTCTTCGTGCGCGACGGCAGGTTCCTCACTTCGGCGGGCGCCTCGGCCGCGCTCGACCAGTCCCTCGCGCTCGTACAGGAAGACTTCGGCAAGGATGTCGCGGTATCGGTGGCGCACCGCAAGGTGATGTTCGTGCGCCGCATGGGCGGTGAGAAGCAGGTCAGCACGCATCTCGCTGCGCAGATGATCGGCCACGAGGGCCTCGCCGCGCTCGCCGCGTGGATCCTCGCCAATGCGGCCAAGGAGATTACCGCCGAGATGCTCGCCCTCCAGGGCGCGATGAGCCCGCGCACGATCTCGCGCCTTTTCGCCCGCGAGCTGGGAATGACCCCGGCGCGCTTCATCGAGCGCACGCGGGTGGAGATGGCGCGCCGCCTCCTCGAGGAGAGCGACATGCGCATCGAGGCGATCGCGCGGCGATGCGGCCTGGGCAGCGAAGAGCGCTTGCGCCGTGCCTTCCGCCGTTGCGTCGGCATGTCCCCCAGCGAATACCACGAGCGATTCCACATCGCTCCCACGCCGGCGGGGACGTGATAGGGCTGCGTGTGAGGAGCTTTCCGGTTTTTCCGCTGTCGAACGCCTGGCACTCGATGAAAGGACCTTCCGTGACCAGCAAATCGCATCGAACCCTCCCAGGCCTGGCGCTTGCGTTGGTGGTTGTCGCGGCGGCGGGCTGCGCAAACCTCGGCATCGGCGTCACGCCGGCCGCCGACATCAAGCGCAGTCCTTCATCCTTCGAGGGCAAGGAAGTCACCGTGAAGGGGACGGTGCGCGAGGTGACCAAGCTTCCCATCGTGGAGCTCAAGACCTATGTCCTCGCGGATTCCAGCGGCGAGATCACGGTCACGACCAAGGCCGCGCCTCCCGCGCAGGGAGACAAACTCATCGTGCGCGGAGTGGTCGGAAGCACCGCGATCATCGGCGGCCACTCTTTCGGCGTGCACCTGGCCGAGCGCGAGCGTTCCTCGGCGTTCTAGCGCAATCGCAGGCCGAGGCGGCGGCGGCCGCCCTGCCTTTGGTATCCTTGGGGCCATGAACACCAGGGAAATTCGCAGGAAATTCATCGACTACTTCATCTCGAAGGGCCACACGCACGTGCCCTCGAGCCCGCTCGTTCCCGCGAACGATCCGACGCTGCTCTTCACCAACGCCGGAATGGTGCAGTTCAAGGACGTTTTCACGGGCCTCGATAAGCGCCCCTACAACCGCGCCGTGACCGCGCAGAAGTGCGTGCGCGCCGGCGGCAAGCACAACGACCTGGAGAACGTCGGCTACACCGCGCGCCACCTTACGTTCTTCGAGATGCTCGGCAACTTCAGCTTCGGCGACTACTTCAAGCGCGAGGGCATCCGCTACGCGTGGGAGCTGCTCACGGTCGAATACGGCCTGCCGAAGGAGAAGCTCTGGACCACGGTCTACAAGACCGACGACGAGGCCTACGACATCTGGACGAAGGATATCGGCGTTCCGAAGGAGCGCTGCATTCGCATCGGCGACCAGCCGGGCGGGCGCAAGTACGAGAGCGACAACTTCTGGCAGATGGCCGACACCGGCCCGTGCGGCCCGTGCTCCGAGATCTTCTATGACCACGGCCCCGGAGTGGAAGGCGGGCCTCCGGGATCGCCGGATTCGGAAGGCGATCGCTACATCGAGATCTGGAACCTCGTCTTCATGCAATTCAACCGCGACGAGGGTGGCACGATGCATCCGCTGCCCAAGCCCTCGGTGGACACGGGGATGGGCCTCGAGCGTCTCACCGCGGTGCTGCAGGGCGTGCATTCGAACTACGAGATCGACCTCTTCCAGTCGCTCATCAAGGCCGCCGCGCGCGAGACGCACACGAAGGACCTGGAGTCGCCCTCGTTGCGGGTGATCGCGGATCACATCCGCGCGTGTGCCTTCCTCATCTGCGACGGCGTCATTCCCAGCAACGAGGGGCGCGGCTACGTGCTGCGCAGAATCGCGCGCCGCGCCATGCGCCACGGCTACAAGCTCGGGCAGAAGCAGCCGTTCTTCTACAGGCTGGTCGAGGCCCTCGCCTCCGAGATGGGGGATGCCTATCCCGAGTTGAAGAGCGCCAAGGCTCGAGTGACCGGCACGCTCAAGCAGGAAGAGGAGCGCTTCGCCGAGACGCTCGAGACGGGCATGGGGATCCTGGAGAGCGCGCTCGCGGCCAATCCCGACCGGCTGGCGGGCGATGTCGCCTTCAAGCTCTACGATACATTCGGTTTCCCCGTCGACATGACCGCCGACATCGGGCGCGAGCGCGGCTTCGAGATCGACATGGACGCCTTCAACGCGGCGATGGCGGCACAGCAGGAGCGCTCGCGCTCGGCGAGCAAGTTCAAAGGCGGGGCGCAGCTCGACTACAAGGGTGCCAAGACCGGATTTCGCGGCTATGACACGTTGTCCGAGGAAGGGCGCGTGGTGGCGTTGTATCGCGAGGGTTCGCCCGTCGATCGCCTCGGCGCGGGCGAGGAGGGCATCGTCGTGCTCGACAAGACGCCCTTCTACGCCGAGTCCGGCGGACAGGTCGGGGACCGCGGAGAGCTTACCAAGGGCGGCACCTGCCTCACGCTCTTCGAGGTGCGCGACACGCAGAAGATCCAGCCCGATGTCTTCGGCCACCACGGCATCGTAAAGACGGGCGAGCTCGCCGTGGGCGACACGGTCGCAGCCGAGGTCGATACCGACAAGAGGGCGCGCACGGTGCGCCACCATTCGGCGACCCACCTCATGCACAAGGCGCTGCGCGAAGTCCTGGGAGACCACGTGCAGCAGAAGGGCTCGCTCGTCGACGAGGACAAGACGCGCTTCGACTTCAGCCACCCCGCGCCGATGTCCGCGGACGAGATTCGCCGCGTCGAGAACATCGTCAACGCCGAAGTCTTGAGGAACGAGCCCACCAGCGCGCGCGTCATGCCGATCGACGCGGCGCAGAAACTGGGCGCGATGATGCTCTTCGGCGAGAAGTACGGCGACGAGGTCCGCGTGCTCGACATCGGCTCCTCCCGCGAGCTTTGCGGGGGCACTCACGTGGCTCGCACCGGCGACATCGGGCTCTTCCGCATCGTCTCCGAAGGCGGCGTGGCGGCGGGCATCCGGCGCGTGGAGGCGATTGCGGGAACGGTGGCGATCGCGCAGGCGCAGCAGGAGTCCGAGCGCCTCGCGCGGGTGGCGAGCACGCTCAAGGCGCAGCCGCAGGAAGTCGAGGCGAAGCTCGCGGCCACGCTCGAGAGCGTGAAGGCGCTCGAGAAGGAAGTCGCGCGCATGAAGACCAAGATGGCCACTTCCCAGGGAGACGACCTCGCGGGAAGTGCGGTCGACGTAAAGGGCGTGAAGGTCCTCGCGGTGAAGCTCGACGGTGCCGACGTGAAGACGCTGCGTGACACGCTCGACCAGTTGAAGGGCAAGCTCAAGTCGAGCGCGATCGTGCTTGCCTCATCCGAGGGCGACAAGGTGAGCCTCATCGCGGGCGTCACCCAGGACCTCATCGCGCGGGTGAAGGCGGGAGAGCTCGTGAATTTCGTCGCACTCCAGGTCGGCGGCAAGGGCGGAGGACGGCCCGACATGGCCCAGGCCGGAGGCACCAACCCCGCGGCGCTGCCGCTAGCGCTCGCCTCGGTGAAGGACTGGGTCGAGCAGCGCCTGTAGCGCGATGAGCGCCCCGACGACGCGCGAACGCATCGCGGCCTACCTGAGGGCGGCGGGGCTCGAGTCCCTCGTCGGGCGCGAAGAAGGCGTGGAGCGCGCGATCCGCGATCTCCTGGAGGCGATGGAAGAAAAGGTCGCCATCCTCGATCCGTCTTCGCTGTATTCCTACCTCGTGCCGATGCTCACCGCCGACGGCACCTGCTCGATCGTCGATGAGCTGGCGCCCGTCCCCTACGACCTCGCCGCGATCCTCGGCGGGCGGAGCGACCAGACCACGCGGCGCCTGGCCTTGCTCGAGCGCCTGGTCGAGCGCGTGCAGGAGACTACGGGCGCGGACTGGGTCGGCATCTACCAGCGGCGCGCGAACGCGGCGGGGACTCCCGTGCTGGTGAAAGTCTCGTATGTCGGGCGCCCCAGCCGCGCGGAATTTCCGCTGACGCGCGAATTCGCCGAGCGCAGCACCAACAGCACGGTCGGATTGACCGGGCGCTCGACCGTGATCGACGACGTCGCGAAGCACGTCGAGGCGGGCGGCGGATTCTACGTCTGCGACGACGGGATCCAGTCCGAGGCCTGCGTGCCGATCCTCGACGACGATCGCCAGGTGATCGGCATCGTCGACGCGGAGGCGAAGCAGAAAGGGTTCTTCGGCGCCGAGCGCCTCGCGGTCCTCGCCGCGGTCGCGATCGTGGCGCCGGCGGTATTGCCCTGACCTAGCCGCGCCCCGCGCCCACGAACGGTTTCTTGCCGTCCCGCCAGCGCCGCCACGCCTTGGGATTGTCGAGGGCGTCCAGGAGCGCGAAATTCATGTCCTCGTTCTCCGCGTCGAGCCCGGCGGCGCGCACCGCGTGCTGCGCTTGCGTGATGAGGACGGCGGCGTTGTGCGCCACCGCCTCGTGCATCGGGCTCTCGAGCTTTTCATCGGCGGGATTATCGAAGAACGCCTTGCACGTCGCGAGCCGCGTGGAATGATAGCGGCGGCATTGCGCGGGACGCGCCTCGTAGACCGTGCAGGCGCCGTCGTCTCCCAGCAGGGCGCAACGCATGTTGGTTCGCTTGCGCGCCTCGACCCCCATCGCCTCGGTCGCGCGGGCATTCGCGCGCAGGCGCGCGAGCACTTCGGCGACGCGCTCGGCGTTGAAGCGGCGCTTGATCCACGCGGCAAGCGCGAAGGCCTCGTGCGGCTGCACCGTGAGGCGCAGGTGGCAGCAGTAGTCGCAGCCGCGCTTGCACGCCACCGCCACCGCATGGCCCCGCACTGTGACATCGATCACTTCGTCGATGCGCCGGTAGAACGTCACCACCGCCTTGGCGAGCGGAGCGGGATCGCGGGCATCCGCAAACGCCGCGCGGGCTTCCGCGCCCCACTCCGAAGGGCCGCCGTTCACGCTACTTCTTCGGCGGCGCTATCTTCACGGTCGCGCCTTCGGCAGCATGTCCGTGATCGTGCCCTCGGCCATCTCGGCGCTGAAGAACACCGTCTCGGACAACGTCGGATGGGGATGGATGGTGAGGCCGATGTCTTCGGCGTCCGCGCCCATCTCGAGCGCGAGCACGGTCTCGGCGATGAGCTCGCCCGCGTTCACGCCGACGATGCCGGCGCCGAGGATGCGCTTCGAGCCCTTCTCGTAGAGCACCTTGGTAAGGCCCTCTTCGCGGCCCATGCCGAGCGCGCGCCCGCTCGCGGCCCACGGGAACACCGCCTTGTCGTACTCGATTCCCTGTTCTTTCGCTTCGGGCTCGGAGAGTCCCATCCACGCGACCTCGGGGTCGGTGTACGCGACACTGGGAATGGTGCGCGCCTCCCACGCATGATGCGACATACCGGAGATGACCTCGGCGGCGAGCTTGCCCTCGTGGGTCGCCTTGTGCGCGAGCATCGGCTCGCCGACGATGTCGCCGATGGCGAAGATGTGCGCGACGTTGGTGCGCATCTGGCGATCGACCGGAATCCAGCCGCGATCGTTCACGTTGACGCCGGCCTTGTCGGCGCCGATGTCCTTGCCGTTCGGGCGGCGGCCCACGGCGAGCAGGACGCGATCGAAGGTGTCGGGCGCTGTCCCCGCGCCGCCGTCCGCGCTCTCGAACGAGGCCTTCAATCCCGCGGGCGTGGCCTCGATCTTCGCGACCTTGGTCTTCAGCAGGATCTTCTCGTAGCGCTTCTCGATGCGCCGGGCGAGTGGCTTCACGATGTCGGGATCGGCGCTGGGAATGAGGCGGTCCATGAATTCGACCACCGTCACCTTCGAGCCGAGCGCGTCGTACACGGTCGCCATCTCGAGCCCGATGATGCCGCCGCCGATGATGAGGATGCGCTCCGGTATGTCCTTCAGCTCGAGCGCCCCGGTCGAGTCCATGAGGCGCCGGTCGTCGTACGGAAAATTCGCAATGCGCGCCGACTGCGAGCCCGCGGCGATGATGCAGTGGTCGAACGACACAACCTTGCGGCCCTCCCTGGTCTCGACCTCGAGCGTGTGCGGCGTGGCGAAGCGGCCCTTGCCCTCGACCACCGTCACCTTGCGCGCCTTGGCGAGCATCGTGAGGCCCTTGGTGAGCTTGCCGACCACGCCGTCCTTCCAGGCGCGCAGCTTGTCGAGGTTGGTTTTCGGCACGCCGAATTCCACGCCGAAGGCGCCCATCTCCTCCGCATCCGCGATGACGCGCGCGGCGTGCAGCAACGCCTTCGACGGAATGCAGCCGACGTTGAGGCAGACGCCTCCCAGTGTCGGATAGCGTTCGACCAGGACCACTTTCTTGCCGAGATCCGCGGCGCGAAAGGCGGCGGTGTAGCCGCCGGGTCCGGCGCCGAGCACGAGCACTTCGGCGTGGAGATCCGCATCGAGGCTCGCGAGGGTGGAGGTGAGGGCTTCGCGCAATCCACCTTTCGAGGGGGCGGGGGATTGGACGGGCGCAGGTGATGGGGCCCCGGCCAGCGCCGGGGTGACGGCCTGCTGCGCGGGCGCAGCCGGAGCCGCGCTCGGCTGGGCCGCATCGGTGTCCAATATCGCGATCAAGGTCCCCTTCGAGACCTTGTCACCGATCTTGACCTTGACTTCCTTTACCGTGCCCGCATGCGTCGAGGGTACCTCCATCGTCGCCTTGTCGCTCTCGAGCGTGACGAGGGAGTCTTCCTTGTTCACCTTGTCGCCGGGCTTGACCAGCAGCTCGATGACCGGGACATCCTTGAAGTCGCCGATATCCGGGACCTTGATCTCGATGGCCGCCATGGGCTAGAGCACGCTGCGACGCATGTCGGTGATCACCTGGGCGAGGTAGGCGGTGAAGCGCGCTCCGAGCGCGCCGTCGATCACGCGATGGTCGTAGGAGAGCGACAGCGGCATGATGAGCCGCGGCGCGAATTGCTTGCCGTCCCACACCGGCTTCATCGAGGCCTTCGACACGCCCAGGATCGCGACTTCGGGCGCATTCACGATCGGGGTGAACGCCGTGCCGCCGATGCCGCCCAGCGAGGAGATCGAGAACGTGCCGCCCTGCATGTCGGCCGGCCCGAGCTTGCCTTCGCGCGCCTTGGCGGCGAGATCGGAGGTCTCCTTCGCGATCTCGATCACGCCTTTCTGGTCCGCGTTCTTAATGACGGGAACGAGGAGGCCCTGCGGCGTGTCCGCGGCGAAGCCGATGTTCCAGTAGTCCTTCACGACGAGATTGTCGCCGTCGAGCGAGCTGTTGAACCGGGGATATTTCTTCAGCGCGGCGACGACGGCTTTCACGAGGAAGGCGAGCGGCGTGATCTTGATGCCCACCTTGGCGTTCTCCTCGTTCACCTTGGCGCGGAAAGCCTCGAGCTCGGTGATGTCCGCGTCGTCGTACTGCGTGACGTGCGGGATCATGATCCAGTTGCGCGCGAGTATCGGGCCGGAGATCTTCTGGACGCGCGTGAGCGCCTGCACTTCGATCGGTCCGAACTTGGCGAAGTCGACCTTCGGCCACGGCGGAAGGCCGAGATCGCCGAGGCCGCCGCCGGGACGCGCGCCCGCGGGACCGGCGCCGCCGGCCAGCGCCTGCTTCACGAATCGCTGGATGTCTTCCTTGAGGATGCGGCCCTTGGGCCCGGAACCGCTCGCCTTGGTGATGTCCACGCCCAGTTCGCGCGCGAAGCGGCGCACGCCGGGGCTCGCATGGGGCGGCGTGCCCGCGGCGGTCGCGGGAATCGAAGGCGGCGGTGCCGTGGAAGCAGGAGCGAGTGAAGCAGGAGCGGGTGAAGCAGGAGCGGGTGAAGCAGGAGCGGGTGCAGCGGGAGCGCCAGGTGCCGCCGCTTTCGCTGCGGGTTCGGGACGCGGTGTCTTCGTCGCGGGCGATTCGGACTTCGTCGCCGCAGGCGTGGGTGCGGCCTTGGCCTCTCCGGCACCCTCCATGGTGAGGATCGCGACTCCCTCGCTCACCTTGTCGCCCACCTTCACGCGAATGTCCTTCACCGTTCCTGCGGAAGGCGCGGGCACTTCCATCGTCGCCTTGTCGCTCTCGAGCGTGATGAGCGAGTCGTCCTTCTTCACGGCATCGCCCGGCTTCACCAGTACCTCGATGACGGGCACGTCCTTGAAGTCGCCGATGTCAGGGACCTTCACTTCGATTGCGGCCAACTGCGGTCTCCTTTTTCTTGATTATTGACTACACGGTCCAGGGTGCGGGCTTCTCGGGGTCGATGCCGTACTTCTTGATGGCTTCGGCGACCCTCGCGGCGGGCAGCTCGCCATCCTCCGCGAGCGCCTTCAGCGCCGCCACCGCGACGTAGTTGCGGCCGACTTCGAAGAAGCGGCGCAGGTTCTCGCGCGAATCGCTGCGCCCGAATCCGTCGGTGCCCAGGACCTTGTAGCGGCGCGGAACGAACTCGCGAATCTGGTCGGCGAAAGCGCGCATGTAGTCGGTCGAGGCGACCACCGGGCCCTTGGTGCCGCCGAGGCACTGCTCGACGTACGAGGCGCGCGCCTTTTCGGTTGGATGCAGGAGGTTCCAGCGCGCGGCCGCGATGCCGTTGCGCCGGAGCTCGTTGAAGCTTGGGCAGCTCCACACGTCGGCGGCCACGCCCCAGTCCTTCTTCAGCATCTCGGCGGCGGCCATCACCTCGCGCAGGATCGTGCCGCTGCCGAGGAGCTGCACGCGCGGGGAGTTGTCGTTGGCCCCAGCACGACCGCCCTCGCCGAGCTTGTACATGCCCTTGAGGATCCCGTCGCGCGCGCCGTCGGGCAGCGCGGGATGCGGGTAGTTCTCGTTCATGAGCGTGATGTAGTAGAAGACGTCGTCCTGGTTCTCCACCATGCGGCGCAACCCCTCCTGCACGATGACCGCGACTTCGTAGGCGAACGCCGGGTCGTACGAGACGCAGTTGGGGACCACCGCGGAGATGAGGTGGCTGTGGCCGTCCTCGTGCTGCAGGCCCTCGCCGTTCAGAGTCGTGCGCCCCGCGGTGCCGCCCAGCAGGAAGCCGCGCGCGCGCAGGTCTCCCGAAGCCCACACGAGATCTCCCACGCGCTGCATGCCGAACATCGAATAGAAGATGTAGAACGGGATCATCGGCACGTTGTTATTGGCGTACGAGGTCGCCGCCGCCATCCACGAGCAGTGCGCTCCCGCCTCGTTGATGCCCTCCTGGAGGATCTGGCCGTTCTTGTCCTCCTTGTAGAACATCAGCTGGTCGCTGTCCTCGGGCTCGTAGAGCTGGCCCAGCGACGAATAGATGCCAAGCTGCCGGAACAGGCCCTCCATGCCGAAGGTGCGCGACTCGTCGGGGACGATCGGCACGACGTTCTTGCCCAGGCCCTTGTCCTTCACGAGGATCGTGAGCATGCGCACGAACGCCATCGTGGTCGAGATCTCGCGGCCCTCGGCGGTCGCCTCGAGGAGCGGCTTGAACGTCTCGAGCTTCGGCGCGTCGAGCCTGGTGCTCTTGCGGCGGCGCTGCGGGAGCGAGCCGCCGCGTTGCGCGCGCAGCTCCTGCAGGTATTTCATTTCCGGCGAATTGTCCGCCGGCCTCGAGTAGGGGATCTCGGCGAGCTTGTCGTCCGGGATCGGGATGTTGAAGCGGTCGCGGAACTGGCGCAGCGCCTCGATGGGCATCTTCTTCTGCTGGTGCGCGATGTTCTTGCCCTCGCCGACCGCGCCCATGCCGTAGCCCTTCACGGTCTTGGCGAGGATCACGGTGGGTTGCCCGCGATGCTTCACCGCGGCGGCGTAGGCGGCGTAGACCTTGCCCGGATCGTGCCCGCCGCGATTCAGGCGCCAGATGTCCTCGTCGGACATATTGGCGACCATCGCCTTCAATTCGGGATATTTGCCGAAGAAATGCTCGCGCACGTACGCGCCGTCGCGGCTCTTGAACTTCTGGTACTCGCCATCGACCGCCTCTTCCATGCGCTTGAGCAGGAAGCCGTCCTTGTCGCGCGCGATGAGCGGATCCCAGTACGAGCCCCAGATCACCTTGATCACGTTCCAGCCCGCGCCGCGGAAGACCGCCTCGAGCTCCTGGATGATCTTGCCGTTGCCGCGCACCGGCCCGTCGAGGCGCTGCAGGTTGCAGTTGACGACGAAAACGAGGTTGTCGAGGCTTTCGCGCGACGCCATGCCGATGGCGCCCAGCGACTCGGGCTCGTCCATCTCGCCGTCGCCCATGAACGCCCAGACCTTGCGCGCCGAGGTGTTCGCGTGCCCGCGATGCTCGAGGTAGCGCAGGAACCGCGCCTGGTAGATCGCCTGGATCGGGCCCAGCCCCATCGACACCGTCGGGAACTGCCAGAAATCGGGCATGAGCCACGGGTGCGGGTAGGAGGAGATGCCCTTGCCGTCCACCTCCTGGCGGAAGTTGTCGAGCTGCGCCTCGGTGAGCCGTCCCTCGAGGTACGCGCGCGCGTAGACGCCCGGCGACGAATGCCCCTGGATGTAGATCAGGTCGCCGCCGTGCTTGTCGCTCGGAGCGTTCCAGAAATGGTTGAAGCCCACGTCGTAGAGCGTGGCCGCGGAGGCGAAGCTCGCGATGTGGCCGCCCAGCTCCAGATCCTTCTTGCCGGCGCGAAGCACGGTCGCCACGGCGTTCCAACGCACGTATGAGCGTAGTCTCGCTTCGAGCGCATGATCTCCCGGCATCACCTCTTCCAGATGCGGCGGAATCGTGTTGATGTATGCGGTCTGCGCCCGGTAGGGGAGATAGGCTCCCGACCGGCGCGCCTTTTCGACCAGTTGCTCGAGGAGGAAATGCGCGCGGTCCGGGCCTTCGATTTCGAGAACGGCGTCGAGCGAGTCGACCCATTCGCGAGTTTCCAGCGGGTCGATGTCTTGAAGGCGGTCCATAGTGACCTCGGCAGGGGACGGACAACCCGGACGGGTTGGCGGGAAATACCCAATCGTATAATGACTGGCAATAGAGCGGAAAGCGGCAGTTTGGCCCCCAAAGTATTCCGAGAAATCATGGACATCGGGCCGGAAGCGGGATTGTTTATGAAAAAAGCTTTTTAAGTTATTATAAAACCGAGTTTTTGCGGGTTTCGGCGTCTAGAAAAAACCGGAAGCGGGATGACACAACAGGCGCACTGGAAACGGGGCGGCGAACACGCGGGCGATCGCGAGGCGATGGAGATGCGCGCCAACCGGGGGCGCACGTGAATCTTTCGCAGTCGCTGCAAACGGCGAGCCTGACCGATCCGGGTCGCGTTCGGGACCACAATGAAGACTGCATCGAGTCGCGCCCCGACATCGGCCTCTACGTCCTCGCGGACGGAATGGGAGGCTACAACGCGGGCGAGGTCGCCAGCGGCATGGCCACTTCCCTCATCTCCGACGGCCTGCAGGAGTCGTGGATCGGACGCGATGTGGCGCGACTCGGGCGCGACGATGCGAAGGCGCTCTCGGAGCGCCTCATCCGCGAGCAGATCGCGCGCGCCAACAGCGCCATCTTCACCACCTCGCAGAACAATCCCGAGTGCGCGGGAATGGGGACCACGCTCGTGGTGTGCCTCTTCTTCGACAATTTCCTCGCCGTGGCGCACATCGGGGACTCGCGGCTCTACCGGCTGCGCGGGGAAGCGATGGAGCAGGTGACGCGGGATCACTCGCTGCTGCAGGAGCAGCTCGACTCGGGGCTCATCACGCCCGAGGAGGCGAAGCTGTCGCAGAACAAGAACCTCGTCACGCGCGCGCTGGGCATCGATCCCACCGTCGAGCCCGAGGTGCACGTGTATGAAACGCAGCCCGACGACATCTACGTGCTTTGCTCCGACGGGCTCTCCGACATGGTCGATGACGAGGAGATTCGACTCACCCTCATCACGCTCAGGACCAATCCCGCGCTCACGGTCGCGCAGCTCGTCCAGGCGGCGAACGACAATGGCGGGCGGGACAACATTTCGGCGATGCTGGTGCGGGTCGCCGAGCCCTTTGGTGTGCCGCGGGGCTGGCTCGCGCGGTTGAAGGCATTATTCGGGTAATTCCCAAGGAAAACGACCATGGCCAAGCTCATCCTCAGCGTCGACGGGCAAGTACTCAAGGAGTTCGCGCTCTCCAAGGAGCGAACGCTCATCGGCCGCAAGCCCCATAACGACATCCAGATCGACAACCTCGCGGTGAGCGGCGAGCATGCGGCGATCATCACGATCCTGAACGACTCGTTCATCGAGGACCTGGGCAGCACCAACGGCACCATGGTCAACGGCAAGCCGGTGAAGAAGCACTTCCTGCAGAACAACGACGTGGTCGAGATCGGCAAGCACAAGCTCAAGTACTTCAACGACGCCCCGACGGCGGCCACCGCGGCGGACTTCGAGAAGACGATGATCATTCGCAACCCCGCCAAGGCCGCGCCGCCGCCGC
>WNFI01183978.1_pt1 | contig 14755 bp, 12 predicted proteins | sample 5400471 | NCBI WGS metagenome assembly WNFI01 (sample SAMN13153348, study PRJNA577476) | soil metagenome | isolation source: 100 cm saprolite on Douglas fir-dominated hillslope | place: USA:California | collected 2013-09-17
ACGACCTCGTCGGCATCCGAGAGGATCTCGTCGGGGATCGTCTCCCGGACGGTCGCGCCGGTCAGGCGCTCGACCTGGTCGTTGAGGCTCTCGAGATGCTGGACGTTGACGGTCGAGAACACGTCGATGCCGCCGGCCAGGATCTCTTGGACGTCTTCGTAGCGCTTCTCGTGCTCGGCGCCGGGAGCGTTGCTGTGCGCGAGCTCATCGATCAGGCACAGCTCCGGCGCCCGGGCGAGGATCGCGGCGAGGTCCATCTCCTCGAACGTCCTGCCGCGATAGACGAGCTCGCGCCGCGGCACGATCTCCATGCCCTCGGCCTGGGCGACGGTCTCAGCGCGGCCGTGGGGCTCGAGGTAGCCGACCACCGTGTCGCGACCGCTTTCGGATTCGGCCCGTCCGTCCTGGAGCATCCGGTAGGTCTTGCCGACGCCGGGAGCCATGCCGATGAAGACCTTCAGGTGGCCGCGCTCGTTTGTCATCTCAGACCTTGTGGGACGCTACCGGAGTGACCACGTTCCAGACCGCCGCCGCGGCCTTCGGCGGCCTGCTGATCGTCGGTGCGCTCTTGTCGGGACTGGCGCGACGCAGCGTGCTCTCGCTGGCCGCCGTGTTCGTGCTCGCCGGCTTCTTGCTCGGCCAGGGTGCCACGGGCGTGCTGGACCTACATGCTCGCTCCGGCTTCGTCACCGACCTCGCGACGATTGCCCTGATCGTGATCCTGTTCCGCGATGGGCTCGAGGTCGACGCGGGCCTTCTGCAGAGTCACTGGCAGCTCCCGCTGCGCAAGCTCGCGATCGGCATGCCGGTCACCGCGGCGGTCGTCGCAGTGCTCGCGCACTGGCTGGTCGGACTCGACTGGACAGAGTCGTTCCTGCTCGGCGCGCTGCTGTCGCCGACCGATCCCGTGCTGTCCTCCGGCGTGGTCACACACCCCCGGGTGCCGCGGGTGATCCGCCAGTCGCTGAACCTCGAGTCGGGACTCAACGACGGGCTCGCGCTGCCCGCCGTGCTGGTCTTCGCGGCGGCCCTCGAAGTCGGCCGCAGCGGCTTCGTCTGGTGGCATTTCGTGCTGAAAGACGTCGGCCTCGGTCTCGCCTACGGGCTCGCCTGCGGGTTGATCGGGTCGGTGTTGATGCCCCGCGAAGGGGCACCGTCCGAGGGCGCGATCCCGGGGCACCAACGCGCCCTCTACGGTCTCGGGCTGGCCTTCGCAACCTACGGCGTGACCGTGATCCCCCCGCATGGCAACGGCTTCATCGCGGTGTTCGTCGCGGCGATCGTCACCGGTGTCAGGCGACCCGATCTGCGCGAAGCGTTCGCCGAGGGCACCGAGGAGGTCGTCGAGGTGGTCAAGCTCGGCATCTTCGCGGTGTTCGGCTCACTGCTCACGATCCACGGCCTGTTCGGGGACGGCTGGGCGGCGGTCGGCGTCGTGGCAGGCACCTTCCTCGTGGCCCGTCCGCTCGCGATCTGGTTGGCGCTGGCCGGCTCGCGGGTGAACCGGGCGACTAAGGCATTCATCGCCTGGTTCGGGCCGAAGGGCGTTTCGACGATGGCCTTTTCTCTCTTGATCCTCTCGCGCAACGTCGAGCAGGGGCAGAGGATCTTCAACATCGCGGCGCTCGCGGTGTTCTGCTCGATCGTCGCACACGGATTGAGCGAGCGGCCGGGCATCCGCTGGATCGCGGAGCGGGCTCGGACCGAAGACGACGAGCTGAGCCGCTCGGCAGCCGGATCTTGACGAAATCGTTATGCCTGAGGCGTGGATCGTCACGCGGCCTTGACGCCCTCGGCTCCAGCATTTGTGCTGAGCAGATCTCCGTCAGGAAGGACACATGTCCACACTCGGCTCGGCGGCCGAACATCTCTCTCCCGCCACGCGCCGGCGCTCTCGAGACCGGGTCGCGTCGATGCGCCTGCGCCTGCGCGTGCTCGCGCGCCGCGAGCGCCTGGACCGCATGCTGCTGGATGGTGCGGACCCGGTGACGAGCGCCGAGCTGACGCTGCGTGCCTTCCAGCTCACGCGCCCGCCGGGACGCGCGGCGCTCGCCGCCGGCATCGAGGACGCGGTCTCGAGCGCCGGCAGTCGCCGCCGGCGCTCGCCGAGCGCCGCACCGCTCGCGCGCGCCGGCGTCGCCGCCGCGCGCCCTGAGCTCGGGGAGCTCGCCCGCGCTCTGCGGGAGCAGCCGATCGTCTCCGCCCACGGCGTGGTGCTCGCGCGGCGGCTGCTGACGGACGGTTCGGGTCCGCTTTACGTAGAGAGCGGCGACGGCGCGCTGCGTTCCGCGACGATGCAGGCGCTGAGCGCCCTCGACGATCGCGTCTGAACGCTCTGCGGGCCGAGCGTGACGCCTGAGTCCTCGCGTCGGCTCTCGCGGCTAGGGTCTGCCCGGTGCCGCGCCTGTACTACCTGGGCGGGTTCGTCCCGGCGGCGGTGATCCTCGACCTGCTGGGCGTGCCCGCGGCGGTCGTGTTCGTCGCTTCGGCCCTCGGCGTGATCCCGGCCGCGGCGCTGATGAGCGAGGCGACCGAGCAGCTGGCGGAGCACTCGGGGCCTGGGATCGCGGGACTGTTGAACGTGACCTTCGGCAACGCGCCGGAGCTGATCATCGCGATCTTCGCCCTCGCCGACGGGCTGCAGGAGATCGTCAAGGCTTCACTCGTCGGCTCGGTGATCGGCAACGCGCTGCTGGTACTCGGCGCCGCGATGCTCGCCGGCGGCTGGCGTCGCCGGCAGCAGACGTTCGGGGCACGCGCCGCGCGGGCCGCGGCACTGACGTTGCTGGCCGGCGCGGTGGTGCTCTCCGTCCCCTCGCTCGTGCTGCTCGCCGAAGGCCACGCGTTGCCGGTCGTGGGTGCGGGGCGCCAGTCCTTCGGGAGCACCTCGGAAACACTGTCGATCATCCTCGCCGTTGCGCTGATCGTCGCTTACGGGGCCGGGCTGACAGTCTCGTTGCGCGCGCATCGCGAGGCGCCGAAGCCACCGGGGCTCTCGGCGGCCCACTGGAGCGTCAGGCGCGCGGTCTGGGTGTTGGCCGCGGCTTCGGTGCTCGTGGCGGTCGCCAGCGACACGCTGGTGGGCTCCGTCGAGCACGCCTCGAGCGAGCTCGGCATCTCGCAGTTCTTCATCGGCATGTTCGTGGTGGCGATCGTCGGCAACGCCGCCGAGCACTGGGTCGCGGTCGTCGCGGCGATGAAGGACAAGATGGATCTCTCGATCAGCATCGCCGTGGGCTCATCGGCCCAGGTAGGACTGCTCCTCGCTCCCCTGATCGTGTTGCTCTCGTTCCTGGTCGGGCCGGCGCCGATGGCGATGGTCTTCAACGGCTACGAGCTTGCTGCGCTCGCCGTGGCCGGGCTGGGCACTGCGATCGTGACCGCCCGCGGGCGTTGCACCTGGCGCTCCGGAGCGGCCCTGATCTCGCTCTACGCGGCGCTCGGAGCCGTCTCGGCCGCAGCCTGAGCTCAGGCCCCGAGCAGGTTGTGCACGATCAGATCGATCAGCTTGATGCCGATGAAGGGCGCCACGATCCCGCCGAGGCCGTAGATCAGGAGGTTGCGGCGCAGCAGCGCGCTGGCCCCGATCGGCCGGTAGCGGACGCCGCGCAGCGACAGCGGGATCAGCAGGGGGATGATCAACGCGTTGAAGATGATCGCGGAGACGATCGCCGAGCGGGGGCTGCCGAGACCCATCACGTTGAGCACGTGCAGCGGTCCCTCGCCGCCGCTCGTCGTGGCGTAGGTCGTGATGAAGATCGCGGGCAGGATCGCGAAGTACTTGGCGATGTCGTTGGCGATCGAGAAGGTCGTCAGCGCGCCGCGCGTGATCAGCAGCTGCTTCCCGACCTCGACGATCTCGATCAGCTTCGTCGGGTTGGAGTCGAGATCGACCATGTTCCCGGCCTCGCGGGCGGCCTGCGTGCCCGTGTTCATCGCGACGCCGACGTCGGCCTGAGCCAGGGCGGGCGCGTCGTTGGTGCCGTCTCCGGTCATCGCCACGAGCCGTCCGTCGGCCTGCTGCTCGCGGATCAGCGCCAGCTTGCGCTCCGGGGTGGCTTCGGCGAGGAAGTCGTCGACACCTGACTCTTCCGCGATCTTGGCGGCCGTCAGGCGATTGTCACCGGTCACCATCACGGTTTTGATGCCCATCGACCGCAGCTGGTCGAAGCGGGCCTTCATGCCCTCCTTGACCGTGTCCTTGAGGTAGATCACGCCGAGCACCTGGTTGTCGCGAGACACGGCGAGGGGCGTCCCGCCCTCGCTGCCGATGCGGTCGAGCTGCTGCTGGAGCTCGGGTGGCGGCGAGCCGCCTTCTCGGGTCACGAGGTCGATGATCGCGTCGCCCGCGCCCTTGCGCAGCTGGTGGCCATCGAGGTCGACACCACTCATCCGCGTCTGCGCCGTGAACGGCACGAAGTCGGCGCCCAGCGCGTTCATGTCGTGCTCGCGAATGCCGTACTGCTTGGCCAGCACGACGATCGAGCGCCCCTCTGGGGTCTCGTCCGCCAGCGATGAGAGCTGGGCCACTTCGGCGAGCTCGGACTCGGCGACGCCGGGCATCGGGATGAATTCGCTGGCCAGCCGGTTGCCGATCGTGATCGTGCCCGTCTTGTCCAGCAGCAGCACGTCGACGTCGCCGGACGCCTCGACGGCGCGGCCGGAGAGGGCGAGCACGTTGCGGCGCACGAGCCGGTCCATGCCGGCGATTCCGATCGCGGACAGCAGGGCTCCGATCGTCGTCGGGATCAGCGCGACGAGCAGCGCGATCAGGGTCGTCTCGGAGATCGACGTGCCCGCGAACAGCCCGAACGGCCGCAGCGTCGCGACGACGATCAGGAAGATCAGGGTGAGCGCCGCGAGCAGGATGTTCAGGGCGATCTCGTTCGGCGTCTTGCGCCGCGAGGCCCCCTCGACGAGCGAGATCATGCGCTCCAGGAACGACCCTCCCGGCTCCTGGGTGATCTCCACGACGATCCTGTCCGAGGTCACGCGCGTACCGCCTGTGACGGCGCTGCGGTCGCCGCCGGACTCGCGGATCACCGGGGCCGACTCGCCGGTGATCGCCGACTCGTCGACGGTGGCGATGCCCTCGATGACGGTCCCGTCACCGGGGATCAAGTCGCCCGCCTCCGCCACGACCACGTCGCCCTTCACGAGCTCGGAGGCCGGCTTCGTACCGCCGTCGGCGAGGCGGGCCACGGTCTCCTTGCGGAGCGCGCGCAGCGTGTCCGCCTGGGCGCGCCCGCGGCCCTCTGCGAACGCCTCGGCCATGTTCGCGAAGAGGACCGTCAGCCACAGCCACAACGCGATTAGGAACGTGTACCAGGCGGGCTCCGTGCCGCCGCCGAGCGGCTTGCCCCCGAAGGCCTGTTTGAGCCACGTGAAGGTCGTGATGACCGATCCGATCTCGACGACGAACATCACGGGGTTGTGGATCTGGACACGCGGGTCGAGCTTCTTGAAGCTCTCGACCAGGGCGCGCAAGACGATGTCGCGTTTGAACATCGAGACCGCCTCGCGCTCGTGGGTGGGGGGCACAGGTGCAGACATCAGTGCGTTCCTCCGGTGAGGCGGTCCAAGGCGAGGTTGAGCTCGAGCACGTTGACCCCGCGCTCTCCGCTGAAGCCGAGCCCGCGGCTGTCGGTGTACTTGGAGATCAGGCTGTCGACAGCGGCCAGCGAGAGACCCCGCTTCGCGGCGATGCGGTGCGCCTGGATCCAGGCGTTGGCCGGCGAGATTTCAGGGTCGAGGTTCGAGGCCGACGTGTTGGCCGCATCGACGGGCACCTGGGCGACGGTCAGCCCAGGGTCGTAGGGCCGGTTCAGTTCGAGGTACTCCTTGATGTTCGCTTCGTCTTCTTCCCTCGTCACCTTGTCGTTCGGGCCGCGGTTGGAGAAGGTGCTCGCGGCCGCGTTGTACGCCCCGCCTTCGGTCGCCGAGGGACGCGACTGGAAGTAGCGTGGATCGGCTTCGGTGACGACTTCTCCTTCTTCTTCCTTGGGCTTGCCGTTCTTTTCGAGCACGGGCCGCTTGAAGCTCTGCCCGATGATCTTCGAGCCCACGAGCTTCCCGTTCGCGTACACCTTCTGGCCGTCGGCGTTGCCGGGGAAGGCGACCTGGCTGACACCCGTGATCACGAGCGGGTAGACGATGCCGAGCAGCACCGTGAGGACGATGATCGCGATCGCTGATGTGACGATGTCGCGGCGCATCTCAGTAGAGATGTCCGGTCAGGCCCTGGACGACCGGTCCGAGTAGCAGGGCCGGGAAGAAGGTGAGCGCGCCGACGAGCAGCACGACGCCGATCAGCAGCACCGCGAAGGTCGTGTTGTCGGTGCGCATCGTGCCGAGGCCGACGGGCGTTACGCGCTTGCCGGCGAGCGCGCCGGCGACGGCGAGGGTGAGCACGATCGGCCCGAAGCGCGCGAACAGCATCACCAGCCCGCCGAGCACATCGGCGAAGGTGACGCCGTGCGATCCGATGTTGCCGGCGTTGGGCTGGATGAAGCCCGTGTAGCCGGCGAAGGCCGAGCCGTTGTTGTTGGCCTGGGAGAGGTAGGCGTAGAGGCTCTCCGAGAACCCCTGCGGGCCCTTGCCGAGTTCGGAGATCGAGGCGCGCCCGCCGTGCGTGGCGACTGCCAGGGCGGTCGCGAACAGCGCGAACAGCGGCGTGACGAGGATCGCGAGCCCGGACAGCTTGATCTCCCTCGCCTCGATCTTCTTGCCCAGCCACTCGGGCGTGCGCCCGACCATCAGGCCGCCGATGAAGACTGCGAGCAGGACGTAGAGGAGCATCGAGTACAACCCCGTGCCGACGCCGCCGAAGATCACCTCGCTGGCCGACAGGTTCGCGAACGGCACCGCTCCGCCGATGCCGGTGAAGGACTCGATCGCACTGTTCACCGCACCGCTCGAGGTGACGGTGGTGACCACGTCGAACAGCGCCGAGCCGGCGATCCCGAAGCGCTGCTCCTTGCCTTCGAGGTTGCCGCCCGTCGAGCCGGCGATCGCGTGAGTGTGCAGGCCCGCGGCGTGCTGCGCCGGCGAGCCGTGAGCCTCGGCGATGTAGGCGACGATCACGCCGCCGAGGAACATGAAGATCATCACGCCGTAGATCGCGTAGCCCTGGCGCCGATTGCCGGTCATGCGCCCGTAGGTGAAGACCAGCGCCGCGGGGATGATCAGAACCAGCAACATCTCGAAGAAGTTGGTGAAGGCCGTGGGGTTCTCGAACGGGTGGGCGGAGTTGACGTTGAAGAAGCCTCCGCCGTTGGTGCCGAGCTCCTTGATCACCTCCTGCGAGGCGACCGGGCCCATCGCGATCGACTGCGTGAGCCCCGTTACGGTGTGGGCCGTGAGGTAGGAGGAGAAGTTCTGGATCACGCCCTGGGAGACGAGGACGATCGCGCCGACGATCGAGATCGGCAGCAGCACGTAGAGGACGACGCGCACGATGTCGCGCCAGAAGTTTCCGATGCCCTTGCCGGTGCGGCCGACGATGCCGCGGATCAACGCGGCGGCGACGCAGATTCCGACGCCCGCCGAGACGAAGTTCTGGACCACCAGCCCGAGCATCTGGCTGAGGTAGCTCATGGTCGTCTCGCCGCCGTAGAACTGCCAGTTGGTGTTGGTGACGAACGACGACGTCGTGTTGAAGGTCACGTTCCACGGTGCCGCGTGGAAGCCGAGCGGGTTCAGCGAATGGGGGACGTAGAAAGCGTTCTGCGTGCGCAGGATCAGATACAGCAGCAGCCAGCCGGCGAGGGAGAAGATCAGCAGGCTCTTGGCGTATGCCTTCCAGTCCTGCTCCTTCGTGACGTCCGCGCGCAGCACCCGGTAGAGCAGCCGCTCCGGTCCTCCGAGGACCGGAGAGAGGAACACGCGCTCGCCGGTGAAGACCTTGGCGAGGTAACTGCCGAGAGGGAATGCGATGGCGGTCAAGATCCCCGCGAAGAGGAAGATCGTCAACCAGCCGGCGAATGTCACAGCTTCTCTCCTCTGACAAGCGCGTAGAGCAGGTAGCCGATCAGGATCACCGTGACGAGGAGCCCGAAGAAGTCGGCGCCACTCATGTGCGCGACGAACGACGCCAGGGGCATCGAGGCGCTCATACTCTGTCGACGCCCGCGATCAGGACGAGCAGCAGCGCAAAGGCAGCTAGCGCGAGCACCACAGAGACGATGTCCATGCCGCCACTATCGATGTTGGAGCGTCACGTCCACATAACGATCCTGACGGGGGGCATAACGATTCTGTTACGCCCGGCCGAGACGCGCCGGGATCGCGGCTATTGCGCGAAGCGGTAACCGACGCCCGGGTCGGTGAGGATGTAGCGAAAGCCCGTGTGGGCACCGTCGCCGTCGGGCTCGATCTTCGCGCGCAGGCGCGCGATGTGGGTGCGCAGAGGCTGGATGTCGTCGACGTACTCGGGGCCCCAGACCTCCGCGAGGAGCTTGCGGTGTGTCATCAGCCGCCCCCTGTTGCGCACCAGCACGCGCAGCAGGTCGAACTCGATCGGCGTCAGGTGGATCGTGTCGCCGTCTCTACGCACAATGCGCGCGCCCAGGTCGACCTCCAGCCCGTCCACCGCCACCACGGGGTCCTCGTCGGCGCGTCCGGCACGACGCAGCGCTGCCTGCAGGCGGGCGATCAGCTCGCGGGTGCCAAAGGGCTTGGTGATGTAGTCGTCGGCGCCGGCCTCCAGCGCCATCACCTTCTGGGCCTCCTCGCCGATCGCCGAGAGCACGAGGATCGGCATCTCGCTCCACTCGCGCAGCCGGCGGGTGAGCTCGACGCCGTCGAGGTCCGGCAGCACGAGGTCGATGATCGCTCCCTCCGGAGGACGAACCGCTGCGAGGTCCAGCGCCTCCGATGCGGTTTCGGCGGCGACGGCCTGGAAGCCCGCCTCACGCAGGACGACTTTCAAGGCCCGCACGATCTGCGGCTCGTCGTCGACGACAAGTATCCGGGCCTGCCCCTGGGGCTGGGGCTGGGGCTCCGACGAGGAGATCACCCGCCGAGGCCGGGATCGGCGCTGTGGGAGGCCGGCTCGGGCTCGCCGCCGGTGGGCTCGGCCGCCGGCTCGTCGTCATAGCTCTCGCGCAGTGGCAGTTCGAACACGAACGTCGCTCCCTGGCCCGGAAGAGACTCGACGTGAAGCGTGCCTATGTTCGCCTCCGTGAACCCCCGGGCGATCGCGAGGCCTAGTCCCGAGCCGCGGTGCTCGCGGCCGGCCGCGCCGGCGCGGTAGAAGGGCTCGAAGACCCGCTCCACTTGCGCGGGCGGGATCCCCGGCCCGCGGTCGACGATCCGGACGACCAGCCTGTCGCCCACGATCCGGCCGCCCTCGCGGAAGCCGTCGACGCGCTCTTGGGCCGGCTGGCGCCCGGCTCCGAGGCTCCTGACAGCTCTCGCGCGGACCGACACGGGGTGCCCGCCGGAGTGGCGACGGGCGTTCTCGAGAACGTTGACGAAGGCACGCTCCATCTGCACGGCGTCCACGCGAACGATCGGCATGTCGGGGTCGATCGATAGCGAGAAGTCCTGCGGCGGCGCGCCCGTCTCCGCGACCGACGCGCGCAGGACCTCCTCGATCGAGACCCACTCCCGCCGCGGCTCGGCGGCGTCGGCTTCGAGCCGTGAGAGGTCGAGCAGGTTGTCGACGAGCCGCGACAGGCGTCTCGTCTCCTCCTGGATCACCGCGGCCATGTCGCGGCGCTCCTCATCGGAGATCGTGGGCGACGCCACCGCCTCCCCCGCGGCCGAGATTGCCGTGAGCGGCGAGCGCAGGTCGTGTGAGACGGAACGCAGCAGCGCCGTCTTGATCGTGTCGGCCCGCCGCAGGGCCGCGGTCTCGACCACGCCTCCGAGCAGGCGGTCGCGGTCCAGCGCAGCGCTGAGCAACGCCTCGAGCGCCGGGACAACGCGCTCCTGCAGGCGCCGGAGGTTGGCCTCGGAGGTCCCGGCGCCGACAAGCAGCGTGCCGATTCTCGCGGTGCCCTCGCGAAGCGGGAAGGCGATGTGACGCTCGTCGCCCTCGACTGCCTCCATCTCGATCGCCGCTGAGCTCAGCTCCATCGTCCTCGCCAATCGGGAGGCAGCCGTCGGCAGCACCTCGGCGAGGCTGTTGCCGCGCAGCAGCAGCCGCGCCATCTCGGCCGAGAGGTCAGCCTCGCGGCGGCGCTCCTGCGCGTCGCGGGTGCGGGCGCGAGCGATCTCGGCGACGGAGCTGGCGATCGCGGCGACGACGAGGAACGTGACCAGCGCGACCCAGTTGCGCGAATCACGGATAGTGAACTCGTGCGTGGGTGGGAGGTGGAAGAAGTTGAACGCGGCGGCACTGAGCACAGCGGTGCCAAGCCCCAGCGAGCCGCCCCAGACGATCGAGACGATCAGCACCGCCGGCAGGTACACGACGCTCAGCGAGGCGATCGGCGCGACGTGCGCGAGCGGGTAGACGATCAGTGTGCAAAGCGCCACCGAGATCACGGCGGCTAGCAGTCCGACCCGCCGTGGCGGCGGCTCAGGGGCCAGAACGAAGCCGAGTCCGGGCATGCTCCACCCAGCGTAATGGCGGGCGGGACGGGAGGTGGTTCCCGTCCCGCCGCCGCGCTCTGCAGGCGCGGTCTGGCGGCGCTCCCTCACGGGCGAGCCGGCGCCGCGCTCGCCTGCCGCCCATAGCTGCCGCCGTCAAGTAGCGATCCTCCCGCGGAGGGCGCCGCCTGGCGTGACCCCGCGGTGACCAGCGTGTGATGATCCGGTGATTCGCCGCCGCCGAGGCCATCCGTTCGTCCACCGCCCGGCCGTTCGTCCGGCCCTCGGCTCAAGCGATCGTCCCCGGGTACCGAATCATCGGTAGGACGACGAGCATGAGACGACCCCTGCGCAAATTCGCCGGCCCCGCGCTCGCGGCCGCGGCAATTGCCGTCCTGCCCGTGGGCGCGGCCGCCGAAACCGTGGTGCCGCTACCCGAGTCGAACTACGCCGTGCGCCAGGCCTGCGCGCACCCGGAGCCCGGCCGCGCCAACTGTCTGGCCGAGCAGCTCGTCCCGGTCAGCGCCGAAGCGCAACGCCACAGGCATCCGATCGGCATTGTCAGGCCGGCAGCCCGGGCGCAGCCGGCGGTGCCGTCACCGAAAACCGGCCAGCTCGGCCTGCGCCCCCAGGATCTGCACAGCGCCTACTCGTTGCCCACCGCCGCCACCGGCGAAGCGACGATCGCCCTCATCGACGCCTACAACGATCCCAATGCGGAAGCCGATCTGAACAAGTACAGCGAAGAATTCGGCCTGCCCGCCTGCACGGCCGAAAACGGCTGCTTCGAACAGGTCGGCCAGAGCGCCGGCGGTCCCCTGCCGTTTCCTGAAACCGCCGAAGAACTCGAAGCTGCCTTCGCGAACCCGGCCGAAGAAGAAGAAGCCGAAGAAGCGGCAGGCTGGGGCGCTGAGATATCGCTCGACATCGAGTCGGCCCATGCGACCTGCCAGAGCTGCAAGATCATGCTCGTGGAGGCCGACACGCCGAGCATCGAAGACCTGACCGCGGCCGAGACACGCGCCGAGGAACTCGGAGCCACCGAGATCTCCAACTCCTGGGGCGCCCCCGAGGAATTCGTCTCGCCCGCGGCGGCCGAACAGTTGCCTTACAACGACCCCGGCACGGTCATAACGGCCTCGGCCGGTGACGACGGGTACCGCAATTGGTTCGCCAAAGAAGGAGCCTCCACCTCGTTCCCCGCCTCCTCCCCGTCGATCGTTGCGGTCGGGGGTACGCGCCTGTCGGCGCTGAGCAGCGAAGGCGGCTGGACGGGCGAGACTGTTTGGAACGGGTCCGGCGCCGGCGGGGGCGGCTGCAGCGTCGTGTTCGGAGCGGCGAGCTGGCAGCTGTCGAGCGCCAACTGGCCGGCCGTCGGATGCGGTCCCGCCCGCGCCGTCGCGGACGTCTCCGCCGACGCCGATCCATACAGCGGGATCGTGGTCCGCGACACGCTGCCCGGCGAAGAATGCGAAACGCTGTACGTCGAAAAAGAAGGCGAAGCCAAAAAAGTCCTGAGGGGATGGTGTACCTACGGCGGCACCTCGCTCTCCTCGCCGATCATCGCCTCGGTGTTCGCGCTGGCCGGTGGCGCAGGTGGACGGGCCTATGCCGCGCAAACGCTCTACGAAGCGCTGAGCGCTGCTGCATCTTCCTTCCACGACATCACGACGGGCTCGAACGGCGAATGCGCGACCTACAACAAAAAAACCGGCGTCTCACTGTGCACGGCCGCGCAGGAGGCAGCGGCGAGTTGCGCCTCGAGGCTGATCTGCCTGGCGGCACCCGGATACGACGGGCCGACCGGAGTCGGCACCCCGTTCGGCGTACTCGGCTTCACCGCGGGGCAGTTCGAAGAACCCAAAGCCCCCGCGGCGCCGGCATCTCCAACCGCGCTCAGCCCGCCGCCCGCCCGGCCGGTCGCGCCGCCGCCGCCGGCCACGCCGCTGACCCTCCAGCTGACCTCGCTGGGGCTCACGACCACGTCCGTGATCGCGCTGAACCGCCATCCGACGAGGGCCAAGGTCGCGTTCACCTTCAGGTCGAACATGGCGACCCGGCTGCGCGTGACGCTGGCCCGCCGCGTGCGCTCACACGGACGCCCGCGCTGGGTCACGGTCGGGCGCACGATCACGATCTCCGCCGCCGCCGGCCGCAACGTCAAGCGCTTGGCCGGCACCAAGCGGCTGGTCGCCGGCACGTACCGCCTGACGCTCGCGCCGAGCAGCGGCAAATCGCGCTCGGTCGTGTTCCACATCGGCTGAGGGCCGACGCGCCGCTCAGGTGCGCGGCGCGCGGATCTCCGACGGCGCACCGTAAGGGACGAGGGCGGCCGGCAGCTCCACCGTGCCGTCCTCGCGCTGGCCGTTCTCCAGCAACGCCACGATCGTGCGACCGACGGCGACGGCCGTGCCGTTGAGGGTGTGGGGAGTGCGCGTGCGTTTGCCGGTCCGCATACGGATGTTCAGGCGCCGCGCCTGGTAGTCGGTGGTGTTCGAGCAGGACGTGAGCTCCCGGTAACGGCCCTGGCTCGGCAGCCACGCCTCGCAGTCGTACTTCTTGGCGGCCGAGTTGCCGAGGTCGGTGACCGCGATGTTCACGACCCGGTAGGGCAGCCCGAGCTCGCCGAGGAGCTGCTCCTCGATCGACAGGATCCGATCGTGCTCGGCCGCGGAGTCCTCGGGCGCGACGAAGCTGAACATCTCGACCTTGTCGAACTGGTGTACCCGGAAGATGCCGCGCGTGTCGCGGCCCGCGGCGCCGGCCTCGCGCCGGAAGCACGGCGAGAAGCCCGCGTAGCGCAGCGGCAGCACCTCGGCTTCGAGGATCTCCTCGTCGTGAAGCGATGCGAGTGGCACCTCTGAGGTGCCGATCAGGAACAGCTCCTCCTCGGGCAGCGCGTAAATCTGCTGCTCGGTGTCGGGCAGGAAGCCGGTGCCATAGAGCGCCCGTTCTCGCACCAGCACGGGCGGGATCACCGGTTCGAAGCCGTAACCCACGAGTTTCTCGAGCGCCCACCTGACGAGCGCGAGCTCGAGCATCACGAGCCCGCCCCGCAGGTAGGCGAAGCGCGAGCCTGACAGCCGGGCGCCGCGATCCATGTCGATCATCTCCCCCGCCAGCTCGAGATGGTCGCGGGGGTCGAAGCTGAACTCGGGCGCGGCGCCGACCTCCCGCACCAGTTCGTCCTCCCGGCCATCCGGGGCGCTCGGATCAGGCAGGTTTGGAAGCGGCGCCAGCGCGTCGTGCAGCTCGGCCTCGACGGCCGCCAGCTGCTGCTCGAGCTCTTTGACGCGGGCGGCCACCCCCCGCATCGCCTCGATCTCCCGCTCGCGCTGCTCCTGGTCGGCGGCCGCGCGGATGCGGTCGTTCGCTTCGTTCTGCTCGGCCCTCAAGCCCTCGATCACTGGCAACAGCTCGCGGCGGCGACGGTCCAGGTCGATCACCGTCGCCAGCGCCACTGCGGCGTCGCCGCCGCGACGCTCCAGCGCCGCGCGGACGCCGTCGGGATCCTCGCGGATCAGCCTGATGTCGAGCACGGCGCGGGCTCCGCCGGCCGGCCTATTCGCCGGTCTTCGACTTCTTCTTGGCGGGCGCCTTCGCGCCCGTCCCGCCCGTGCCCGGGGTGGTTGTGCCTGCGCCCGCGGTGGTGCTCGTCGTCGTGGACGCGTTCGAGCCGCCTTCTCCCGGCGTCGTGCTGCCTGCTGCTTCGCCCGACGTTTCGGACTGCGGGATGTTCGTCGCCGGCACGCTCGGTTTCTGGCGGCCCGAGTAGAGGGCGAGGAACGCCGCCACTTCCTGAGCTTCTTTGCCGACCAGGATGTTCTCGGGCATGATCGCCCCGGAGAAGCCGCCGTTGCGGATCGCGTAGAGGACCTGTTCGGCGTTCTCCTTGCGGATGTTGAAGTTCGGTCCGTTCGTCTTGACGCGGTTGGCGATGCTCGTGGCCGAGCCCTGAGCGCCGACGAGGCTGAGGGTGTGGCAGCCGGAGCAGTGGTCTCGGAACAGCACCGCGCCGCGGTGGTACGGGCTGTCCTTGGCGATCTGGACCCCCTGGGTGCCGCACGCGCCGAGCACGCAGGCGCAGCCGAGCAGGACCAACAGCATGGCGGCCTTCATGCGGCAGAAATATATAGGCCCGCTCAGAGCCCGGCTCGACCGGCCCGCGCCAGGAAGGCTCAGAACCCGTGCGCAGGAGGCCGGCATGGAGCGCCGGCCG
>WNFI01673514.1_pt1 | contig 14754 bp, 13 predicted proteins | sample 5400471 | NCBI WGS metagenome assembly WNFI01 (sample SAMN13153348, study PRJNA577476) | soil metagenome | isolation source: 100 cm saprolite on Douglas fir-dominated hillslope | place: USA:California | collected 2013-09-17
TCCTTCTGATTGCCGCCCTTTTCGCCGGAGAGTATCACGGCCTGCACTTCGCGGCGGTATCCCGGCGCTCCTGGCTCGCGCTCGTTTATCTCGTGGTGTTCGGATCAGGGATCGGGTTTACGGCCTACCTCTACATCCTTCAAAAGAGCACGGCTGCGCGCGTGGCCACTTACGCCTTTGTGAATCCGGTTGTGGCGCTGTTTCTGGGCTGGCTCATCGCCGGCGAGACCATTACGATGCGCACCGTCCTTGCCGCTGCTGTCATCCTCACCGCGGTCATTCTGGTGATCACCGCGCCGCATCGTGCGCCGGCGCCACTCACCGATCCGGTTCCTGCTCCGGGCGAAGTCTGATCGTTCCTCGTTTTCGCCGGAGTTTGCCATCCTCACTTTGCCGCACGATTGCGGATAGATTTGCGTTTCGGCTTGCGCTATTTTTAGCGTGTTGAACATGAGCCACATACAAAGCAAATTCGCGCAAAACATCTCGGCGCACGCGGCAGCGCGATACTGGCAGGCCACGCTGGCGCGCGATTCCCGAGCCGATGGGAGCTTCGTGCTGGCCGTGCGCTCGACGCATATCTATTGCCGCCCTTCGTGCCCGGCGCGCCGGCCGCTGCGGCGCAACGTCACTTTCTTTCGCACGCGAGAAGAGGCGGAAAAGCAGGGTTACCGGCCTTGCTTGCGCTGCCGGCCCAATGAGATTGCCGGGCCGGTTGCCCTGGTGCAACGCGCCGCCGGTCATCTCGCCGCGTCTCTCGAAGAGGGCATTCGTTTGGGAGCTCTGGCCAAGTCGCTCGGGACCACGCAAGGCACACTGCGGCGCGCGTTCCGACAGGTGACAGGGCTAAAGCCCCGAGAACTGGCCGAAGCGCTGCGCCTCAAGCGTTTCAAAGCGCTGCTCCGCGCGGGCAAGGGGATTGCCGAAGCGCTCTACGAAACAGGGTACGGATCATCCAGCCGCGTCTATGAGCGCAGCAACGCGCAGCTGGGCATGACGCCGGCGACTTATCGAAAGGGAGGACAGGGCATGAAGATCGGATACAGCATTGTGAAATCGCCGCTGGGGAAAGTGCTGGTTGCCGCGACGGAACGCGGCGTCTCCGCGGTTTATCTCGGCGATGCGGAGAGCGCTATGATCGCCGAACTGCATGAAGAATATCCGCGCGCGGAAATCGTGCCCAGCACCGACTCGTTCCAGCGCTGGGTGCGAGAGATCGTGCAGCGCATTGAAGGCAAGCAGCCGCGATTGGAACTTCCCCTGGACTTGCAGGCGACGGCGTTTCAGCGCCGCGTCTGGCAGGAACTGCAGCGCATTCCGCGGGGCCGGACGCGCACGTACTCGCAAGTCGCGCGCTCCCTTGGCCAGCCCAAAGCCGTCCGGGCGGTAGCGCGAGCTTGCGCCACGAACCCCGTGTCGATTGTGGTGCCATGTCATCGCGTCATCCGTGAGGACGGCACGCTCGCCGGATATCGTTGGGGGCTCTCGCGCAAGGAGCAGCTACTGGCACAGGAGCGCGCCGCCGGAGATCTCCCGCAAGGAACGACTAGGCGTGGGGCTTTACGCGGCTGACGCTTTTCGGCCAATCTTGTTTGAATTTTCCGTCGCCGATTTTCAGGTTTTTTAGGAAGCCTCATCAATCCACATCTGAATTTTGATAATCTGATTGCGAATCTGGTCTGATTTGGGCGTCAACTCCAGAACCACCGTTTTCTTGTGATCAAGCTCTTCTTCACCAACAACTGAAACCAAATAATTTTTCCTGATGTTGTCGCTCTTCGTGCCGAACCCGAGAAGCACATATTGGTCGACCATGGAACGGTTCTTGCCGAGGTCGAATTCTTCCACACGATTTATCTTTGGGTTGTAGACGAAGAGAGAATCGCCCGTCCGAAGAATCGTGCGCAAATCAGGTTTTGCAATTTCAATGCGCATTTTTTCATCGCGCCGCACGAAAATATGGCCCGTTTCCGCGGACGTATCTTTCACTACTGCGGTGTACTTGATGTGTTCAATATCGGCGGTCAGCGTGTGAAAGTCCTGCGCGGATCTGTCCATCAAGCCCAGGACGCCTTCGATGGTCCAATTGGAGGTGTTCTGCGCGGCGCGCGTTCGAAGCCCGCCTGCGGCGCAGCACAGAGCGGCCAGCGCGAAGAGAATAGGTAGACGTCTCAAACTTGGCCTCTATCCCGTGAAGATGCGGCAGCTTGTACAAGCTCTCGCAATCCTAGCATATACAAAGAGATGCACGAACGCGGCGCAATGTTTCCCAGGAACAAGTTTTTGCGTGCGGTCAGAACCGGGGCATGTGGTGAATCTCCACCTGATAGGCAATCACCGCGCCCTGGTCATCGCGCAGTGGTTCAATGTTGGCGATGGAGAAATTTCCGTTGTGCAGCTCGGGGAGCGCCTCTTGCAACGCGGTGTGCAGGTCGTTCTGAAGCGCGAGCCTCGTGGGAGGCGCCAGGATGCGCGCATCCACTCGAAACTTCAGCCGGTTTCCCTCTTTCGAAATAAGTTGAACCTGTCCCGGCGTGACCGGCGCGCCGCTTTGCGGCTTATCGTGAAACCAGTTCCGCGGCGTGAGAAGCACGAAGACCAAAATCAGGATGACCGCAAGGTCATACTGCCACGTGCCCCGCTCGTAAGACCAGAAAAGCGTCCGGGAAAGAATTTGGCCAAGGCTTGCCATATCAATCCGCCGGTACTCCGTCGACGATGACCCCATCACGCATGTGCACCACGCGATCGAAATAGGTGGTTGCTTCCGGGTTGTGCGTGATCATGACGATGGTTTGGCCCAGATCTTTGTTCAGTTGCCGAAGCATCTGTAGCACGATTTCCGAGTTCTTCGAATCCAGATTTCCCGTGGGCTCGTCGGCGAGAAGAATCTTCGGTTCATTGATGATGGCCCGTGCGATGGCCACGCGCTGCTGCTCGCCGCCGGAGAGTTCCGAAGGCTTGTGATGAAGACGTCCCGCCAGACCGAGCATGTGGGTGACAACATCGAAGCGGTGCGGGTCGAAACCGTCGCCATGAATAAACTGGGCGATGGCGATATTCCCTTTGGCTGTCAGCGTGGGGAGCAGATTGAAACGCTGAAATACGAAGCCGATCTTGTGGCGGCGCAATTTGGTGCGCGCGGCGTCGCTCAGCTCCGTGAGGTCGTTGCCGTCGACAAGCACCTTGCCCCGGGAGGCTTGCGCCAGGCCGCCGATCACGTACAGCAGCGAAGACTTGCCGCAGCCCGAAGGCCCCATCACCGCCACCGATTCGCCCGGCTGCACTTCGAAATTCACGCCGCGCAATGCCGGGACTTCGACCTTCCCGGCGCGGTAGAGCTTCCACAAGTTTTCTGTTTTGAGTATCTGCTCCACGCTCTTTTTTCCCTGGAAAATCATCCCTTCGGCAAGTTCTTGTATTGTAGCTGTGATTCCCATTCGTGCCTAGCCATCTCGCCTGCTTCGCGGCCCTTTCCTCCGTCTAACGTGACCGGTACATTCAAGGCACATTTCGCGCCCCACTCTTGGCGTGCTAGTGCCGTTCCAACTTGTTCGAGCAGATCCCTTCGAGAATGCCCTTTCCATTTTGCCGTCCGATCATTGGACCATTATTTGACTCAAATAGTTGAAACGGCACTAGTCGTACGACAACGCCTCAACCGCATCTTTGCGGCTCGCCAGCCACGCCGGATAGCTCGCGCCGAATAGCGCGCCCAGGAGCGCGATGCCTGCCGCGCGAAGAATCCATCCGGAGGTGATGAGAATGCTTAAGGTCGGAAATTTCCAGAGAAACCCCGCACGGACCAGATAGCTGAGTCCTATGCCCGCGCCAACTCCGAGCAAGCAAAGCACCGCGGATTCCGAGAGCAACGCCCGGATGACGAACCAGTGGTTTGCGCCGAGCGATTTCAGAACGCCGATGTCCCTGGTGCGCTCAATCACGGTCGTATACATGGTGAGAAAAATAACCAGCAGGCCGATGGAAATGGCCAGCAGGATCATGGCGTTGATAAACGCCTCCAGGCCCGGGATGTTTGTCGAGGTCATCAGGGAAAGATAATCCTTGAGGGGCCGAACGGTGTAGCCGGGAAGGACGTGGCGCATATTTTCCATGACGTCTTCAGTGTGCTCGGGGCGTGTGCATTTCAAAAAGAAGACGGTAGCCTTGTCCCGCGCGCCAACCAATTCCTGGAGCGTGGCGAGATTCACAAAAAGGCGCGAGCCCTTCCCGTGCTCGACGATTCCAGCGACATGCCAATCGTGATCGAAGATACGATAGGTCTCACCCGGCAGAATCTTTTTTGTTTTCGCGGCAATGTCGTCCACAAGAATGTCGTCCGGGCCTTCCAAGTCGTGGCCGTCCAGGAAAACAAATCCGCCCGAGACGGCTCGAAAGCTCTCTTGATCAATCCCGTAAACGATTTCCACGCCCGAAGTGTTGAACTGGAAGAGCACAGGGGCCACGGATTGGACGTACTTCAATTCGGCAAGCTTGTCGCCGATCTTGATGGGCATTGGGGCGCTGCCGAAGGCCAACAGGAAAGACGCGGATGGCGGCTGCAGCATGATATCCGCACCAATGCCTTCAATGCGCTTGGCCGTTTCTGTCAACAAACCGCTGGTGAGCCCGACGATCAGGACGACGAGCGCAACCTCGACCGCGATTCCCATCGCTCCGATGAGCGTCCGCAGCGGGCGGTGCAGCAGATTGCGGACGATGAGTTCACCCATCATGGCTGTTTGTTCTCCATGGCATCGCCAAGGCGCACCAACTCCGCATCCGCCGGTTGTTCGAGCTTGAATCGCTCGGCAGGAATCTCTTCATTGAGGCTGACTTTCGTGACCTGCAAGTCGAGCTTGTAGTCATCGTGTGGCCTGTCGATTCGAATCGCGCGTGGAAACGAGGCCGCTCCATTTGAAGATGCGGCCGGAGCAGTCTGTCCGGCAGCGGTATCCGGAAGTTGCCAGTCCGACAGGCGAATGTCCGAAAGTAGAAGACCCTTCGGCCCGAAAGTCTGCATGCGCGCGACCTGCAGGTCCGCGCGGTCAAACCAGATTTCCCGCAGAACTTCCACCTGATAGCCGCCGCGCAGAACGGTCAGGATGTAGTACCTGGCGTTCTCCTCGTTGAACTCTCGCAGGGTCACCGATTCTTCCTTGCGGATTTCCGGCCAGAGCAGCGCATCCAGCAGATGCTGCGGCCGCAAATTCTCGATGGGTTTGCTGCTGGCGCGCTCGACGGCCACCGGCCCGACGAGAAACTTTTTCTTCGAAGGAATCGAAACACGAAATGTGTCGCTGTCGCTGGCCATGTCGAACACCGTGGTTCCGATCACCGGGGCCTGTCCAATCACACGAATGTCCGCTGGCCGCGCTGCCAGAAGAAAGGCCTTAACCTCGTGATATTCATCGATGACACCGCTATACTTCGAACCCGCCGTCGGCTTTAGCTCCACGGTCGCGTTCAACGTTCTGGTGCTGCGCGCGATGCGATTGTATGCCTCGAGGAGTTCTTCACGCGTGGCATCCCTTGCGACCGGCTTCTGCGCAACTACGGTGTGGCCGGTCACAACTCTTCCACCGCAACCGCAGGAAATAGCCGCCACTGTCGCCAGGACCAGGCATGTTTTCACACGTCGCATCAATGAGTTCCGTCTTCACTCATACAAATGAAGCAACCCAGCAACCACTTAGATCCCGGCCAAACCTTGTGGTTGACAATCGCGGAGATATTCAATTGGGCCGCGCAATGTGGATGTCAAAAGCCTGGACCGCTGGCCGCACCCGCCGGATGACTTCGCTGGCCCACAGCGACTCGCTCAGAAGCGTTACCCAGCCATCCTCCGGCTCGCAAACGGCGCAAAACGTGTAACGGACGTAAGCCAACTGGTACGCATCCAGTCCGCGCCTTGACAGATCGCCTTCGAGCGCGGCCTCGGCAGATTGCGCCGCCACGCCTGCTCTAACGCCGAATGTCTCGCCTTCGAATCGCTCAAATATCTGGCGCAATTGCTCCTGACTCGGCTGCGGCAACACCACGCAGCGCTCCGCCGCATCACGCAACGCAATCCCCCGCATCTTGCAGAACTCTCGAACCCGCTCGATGTGGCTGAAAAAATCCACGGCGTACGATTCGTTTCCTGCGAGGGCAGGGAAGACCGCCGACCAGATCTCCGCCGCATCCTTTCCGCGCACCGGTTCGCGACTTTCGGTTTCGATCAGCTCGAGTCCCACCGCTTTCACGCCGGCGCCGAGGTCCAATGCCTGCACATCCAGAGAAAAGGGCGGCAATTCCAGCGCGCCGCTTCCGGGCGCCGCAGTTCCCGGCGTATTCATTCTTCGGACTCCAGATGCGGGAACTTGGCGCGAAATTCCGGCGACTGCTTTCGAACGTCCAGCCAGTCAAAGAAGGCATCCGGCGTTTCCAGCCAGATGCGGAACCAAGCGGCGATCTCTTCTTTTTCCACGCGCTTTTGAGTTTCCACCTTGTGGTTGTGCGAGATCATCTCCGCGCGGCGCTTGCCTAGCCGTGCGACGTTCAAAACTCGCTCGACGGCCGCGTGTTCGCCCTGCCCGCGAAACTTGCGCATCAATTCGTCCAGCCGCATGATGCTGACCTCGGCATCTTCCAGCGTCTTAAAGTGCAGCAGATCCTCGAATTCTTCTTCGTACTGTTCCTCGGCTTCTTCCTGCTGATTGATGATCACCTTTTGTCCCGCGTCTTTCAGCACGTCCGCAATGTATTCCATTCCCGTTTTGCCGGCCTCACCATGCTCCGCCACGAGCCGGCGGCGCAATTGGTCGATCTCTGCCGGCGTCCATTGCTCAACCTTGATCTCCCGGGCGGTCTCGAGAATAAGCGCCTTTTTCGTTTTCAAGTCTTCGGTCATCGGGCTTTGCCTCGATGTTGCTTGGCGTGTTTTTTCTTGGGGCTCGGTGGTGGAGGAGGTGGTGGAGGAGGTGGTGGAGGTGGATCTGCCGGCAGGCCTGCCAGCAACCGACGGTACTTCAACACGTTCTTGTTGTGCTCCGCCAGGGTTGTGCTAAAAAAATGCCCGCCCTGCGTGTTGGCCACGAAATAAAGGTAATCCGTTCGCGCCGGCTGGAGCGCGGCGCGCAGCGATGCCTCGCCGGGATTTCCAATCGGCCCGGGAGGAAGCCCGCCGTGCTCGTACGTGTTGTACAGAGAATCAAAGCTCAGATCTTTCGCCGTCAGCGTCCCGTTGTATTTTCGCAGCCGCTCCATTCCATAGATCACCGTCGGGTCGCATTGCAGGCGCATGCCCATCCGGAGGCGGTTTTCAAATGCGCCGGCCACCAGCGGCCGTTCTTCCGGCTTGGGCGTTTCCCTCTCAACGAGAGATGCTAGAGTCACGATCCGGTTAGTGGCCCAGTGGTCGCCCACGTCGGTTGGTCCACCCGCCACCGGCGAAGCAATACGCCTCCACTCTTCCTTGAACTTACGCACCATTTCCGCCGTCAATTCACTGGCCACGGGATGTCTCGGAAGTTCATAAGTGGCAGGGAAGAGGAAACCTTCGAGCGTTTTGGCGCCCGGCGCAATATCACGGATCATCGCCGGATCGCCCGCGGCATATAGAAAATCTCCCGCACGCATGAATTTTCGCGCCTCCAATTCGCGGGAAATGTCGAACATCGTTTCGCCTTCGCGCACCGTGAACGGTTGCTGGTACACCTGGCCGTTTGCAAGCTTCAAGAAGACCTCACGGCCGGTCATGGCATGGTCGAAAAAGTATTCGCCGGCCTGCAGCGTTCGCTTGGGATGCCGCCGCGCGTAAATCTCAAACGCCAGCTTGCTGCGCACCACGCCGTTGGTCCTCAGCAAATACGCCACGTGCCTGCGCGAAGCCCCACGCGGCACGTCGACGAAGACGCCCTCTGCCGCAAAGCCCTGGTACGGTTTCGTGAAGCCATACCACATCCATGCGGCGGCGCCTCCGGCAACCACCACAATCAAGAGCAATAGCGCAAGCAAAAACTTCAATTCAGCCTCACCGATTCACTTTCTTAGTTCGAGCCGGCCTTGTTGGCCGTCTGCCCCTGCCGATCCAGATACTCTTTCAAAATGACGGCAGCCGCTATGGCGTCCACTGTCATCTTGGCCTGCGCATTCTTTGGCTTCTTGCCTCCGGACGATTTTTCGTCGTGAATAAATCTTCCCTGAACCTCTTCCATCAAGCGCTCGGCTTCCCAGCTCGTCAGTCGCTCGTCCACCATTTCCACCGGCACGCCAATCTGTTTCCGCACGCGCTGCGCAAAGCACTCCGCCTCTTCGGCCATGTGGCCGCGGGTGCCATCCAGCCGCAACGGCAGTCCCACAACGATCTGCTTCACGCCGTACTCCCGGACCAGTTCACGCAGCCGCCGCATGTCCTCGTTGCGGTTGATGCGCTCCATCGTGCTCAGCGGTTGCGCCATCCGCGTCTCCGCATCCGCGAGAGCAAGGCCGATCCTCGCGCGGCCATAATCCACACCCAAAATGGATCGGCGTTCAATTCTGTTCAGTTCATTCGCAGCGCTTGTCACCCTTCCAGTATACCGGGAAGGCCCACATGATAGATGCGATGCGACTTAAGAGACGCCTGTCGTGCGGATGTGCGGCATGAACGCGAATACTGGGTCTATGGTTTGCGGCCGCGCTGGCCGCTTTGCCAGGCATCCCAGTAGCCGAGCAGTTTCATTTGCTGGTCGAGTCCGGTTTCTTTGACGATGACATCGAGTTCGGCGCGCGAAAGGCGTTTGCCGAGCGGCTCGGAGCGGTCGGCGATTCCCCAGGCCGTCAGCGCGGCGAGCACGGTGTGTAGTTTCAGTTCGCGCATATCCACCTTGTCCAACGTGTCCGAAGCGGCGTGATAGTTCGGCAGGTAGTTGGCCTCTTCCTGATTTGCCACTAGCGTGGGCACGCCTTCGAGCATAAGGTCAAAATTGTCCGTTCCGAACGAAGCGTCATAGGTGTGATTGTTGACGCCCCAGGATTCCAGCGGTTTGAGGACTTCGCGCACCCCTGCCTCAATGTCGCGGCGCCCGCCCAGCGAATACCCAGTGACGCGGCCAATCCCCGCGTCATACGTGATCATCGCGCGGATTTTGTCGAGCTCCGCGTGGTGCGCCTTCACGTATTCGAAGGAGCCCACCGTGCCTTGTTCCTCGCCGCTGAACAGTACAAATCGGATGGTGCGCCGCGGCAACAGACCGGTGGCCTTGATAGCGCGCGCTGCTTCAATCACCAGCGCCGCGTTACAGCCATTGTCGAGCGCTCCCGTGCCCAGCTCCCACGAATCCAGATGCGCGCCGAGGATGACCACCTCGTCCGGCTTCTCGTAGCCACGGATTTCGCCGACCACGTTTTCCTGCTCGATGGGCCCGCCAATTTTATTCGGCATATCAAAGTGCGCACGCACATTCCCGGGATGGGAAGCAATGGTTCGCGCAAGTCGCAAGGCATCTTCGCGCGCCACAACGGCCTGCGGGATCCTGTCGATCTCACCAACCAGCGAATTCGTATGGCGATAGAGCAACAGTCTTTCCCGCGCGCTCATCCACAGAATGGCCCTCGCGCCTTCCTTCACCGCATGCTCGATAATCATTGGCGGGCGAAGATATTCCGACCAGCCTGCTGCTTTTAACCGCACGGAAAATTTCACCGCGCCAAGCAATTCCAGCCGCGTGTCCCCTTCACTCCAGGTCACCGGCAGAGTGTACTTCTCCCTGTGAACATCCACTCCCGCCGCGCGAAACGCTCCCACGCCCCACTCGACCGCCTTCGCCATTTCCGGCGAGCCGGTCACGCGCCCGCCGACTTCATCCGTCAGCCGCCGCAGATTCTCCTCCAGCGGCGATGAACCCATAACGATGGGCAGTATCTTCGCGGCAGCTTCCGCGCACGACGATGCTTCCGTCGTGGAGCAACCCGCTTTTCCTTGAGAGCTTTGCGCGGGGCTGAGGGGGTCTTTGCTAGCCGGCGGCATCTGCGCCTGCAGAGACGGCATTGAAGCGAAAAGGCAAAAAAACACGGAAACAAGAAAAACCGTGCAGCTTGGCATGAGGTGGCTCTCTTTTCCTGGAATTTCCGAGCGAAACTTTCGGTTCCGATTGCGGAGCGAATTATACCGAAGTCGCTCGCTACTGGTGTATCTTCCCGCGGGAATCACCACGTTTCGTCTGATCTCGCAAAAAACCTCTTGACTGCCCCATAGCTCCCTTGCTACTATACTCACCAGGTAAGACTGCGGAGTCTCTTCGATGCCGTTGCTTGCTTGCCTGTTCACCCCGAGCCCTGAAAGGTCACTCATTTTTTATTTCCGCGGTCCCAGCTAAGTCACTTAGAATCAACACTCGTAAACTGACCAACATAAACGACCCTATCCACCTTTAGAATCAACACTTATAGAAAGCCCCGCAAGTGTTGATTCTAAACCACTTATGTAAACACTAAGTCTTTTAGATGCAACACTTATGAAAAACAGGGGGAGGGGGGCCAGTTATTGTTAACTAGAATCCCTTAGGAGTCCCGAGGGTCATTTCTCCCCGAAAAAGTTAGTTCTTCGGTCTTTGTTTCGGATCGAGAAGGCAATCCGCGACGCGCGCAACCTGCACCATTTCGGCCACGTCGTGAACGCGCACGATGTGCGCTCCATTTAAGATGCTCGCAGTAACCGTTGCAGCCGTGCCCCAGATGCGCTCTTCCGGAGGCGCCGGTTTGCCATTCCGGGCCAAGGTCACGCCAAGGAAGCCCTTGCGCGAGGTGCCCACCAGCAGCGGATAACCGAGTTTCGCCAGTTGCGGGAGTTTTTGCAGCAATTTGTAGTTCTGCGCAAAGCTCTTCCCGAAGCCGATGCCCGGGTCGAGGATAATTTGAGATTTTACAACGCCCGCCTTGCGCGCGGCTGCCACGGATTTGCGCAACCCCTGCTGTACATCCTTCATGACGTCCCGCGCAAACCCTCCTTTCTGCATCGTCCGCGGCTCTCCGCGCATATGCATCAGGATCAGCGGTACGCGGTGCCGAGCGGCTATTTCGGCAAGCCGTGGATCACTCTTCAGTCCGGAAACGTCGTTGAGGAGTTCCGCTCCCGCGCGGAGGGCGAGTTCGGCGACGCTGGCCCTGCGCGTGTCGATGGAAATGGGAATTTTGAGGTGTCCGCGAAGCGCTTCGAGAACGGGAAGGATGCGGTCCAACTCTTCGGAGGCGGCCGTGTCGGTGGCTCCCGGCCGCGTGGATTCGCCGCCGATATCCACCAAATCCGCTCCGGCGCGCTCCATCGCGAGTGCATGCTCGATGGCGGGCTCGGCGTCAAAAAACTTTCCGCCATCGGAGAAGCTGTCCGGAGTTACGTTCAGCACGCCCATCACGAGCGTGCGCTCACCGAGCACGAGCATCCCTGAGCGCAGTCGGAGGCTGAATTTTTTCCTGGAGTTCATTCTAAGGAATCGAAAGAACGCAAAATAAGGCGTTCTCCCTTGCGAGGAAGGCCCTTCCACGAGTCACTCGTCACGAGTCACCAGTCACTCTTAATCCAGGTCGAAATCGCGGATGGGTTTGGTTGCCGGCGCATCCTTGGCTTTCTTCATGGCTTCTTCAAATTTCTTCGCCAGGATGTCTTCTTTATTCGTTTCCTGGAACCAGGAGTCCGCAAACTTGTCCTCGCGCTGGCGGTTTTGCTCGGCAAGGATTTTTTGAGCATCGGTGAGGTCCACATTCGGGCCCGCCTTGGCCGGTGCCTCATGCGAGAGCACGGCGCCGAAGACGGGGTCAACAGTCAGCTTTGCATGGCAGCACGGGCACGTGACGTGCAGGTTTTCGCCGGAACGGTTCCCCATGGGCCTATTCTACTCCCCTTGGCTTCCCGGGTGTAAGGAGTAAGAGGGCAGAAGTCCGTTACGATTGGGAGTTTTGTGCTCGCAGGTTAGATTCAAGCGACACATCTTTGGTAAGATCGCCCGCAAAGCGGCAACTTACAGGTAAAATAATTTTATATGCCTATCTCGTTCTTCTCGCCTCCTCGAAACACGTTTCGATACACGGTTACTTGGTGCGTCGCGGCAGCTCTGCCGTTCTTTCCATTGCTGGCCTGGGTGGTTTACGATTTCTATCAGAGCCGCCACGTAGACCCGGTTCTAGGTGTTTTCACTGGGGTGTTTGGACTGTTCTTTGCCTATGCCTGTCTGTGGAGGAAAACAACAGTCACCATCTATGAGGAAGGGATCTCCTACAAATCTCCATTCAGACAAAAGGATCTTCGTTGGAACGAAATCACCGAAACTCGTTACGGCCAGCAGCCAATTAACGCGGGTGTACATTTCGGGCTCATCGGATGGCTGGTAGCGGCAATGGCCGGCGGCAATAACAAGATGAACCGGTCCTTTGAATTGATCGGCCCGCAGAAAATCGCGGTTAATTCCAATATTCGTGACGTAGAGGAAGTGGTGCGGCTTAGCCTGGCGGAAATCAATCCCCGGCTGCGCCAGGATACCGAACGCATTCTCAACTCTGGCGGAACGGTATCTTTCGGGAAGATTTCGCTGTCGCCCGCCGGCGTAGTCTGGAGATCGAAGGAGCCAATTCCTTACGCGGCGATTGTGAAATCCAAAATTGACGGCACGATGCTGCGCATCAAGGCCGAAGGGAAATGGCTTGACAACGTAGCCGTCACGGCCAAGAAGGTCCCCAACGTATTTATTCTCCTGGATCTGATCGAGGAAAGACGCTCTGGCGTGGCCCCCAAAACTGCGGTAACGGCGAGCTCCTCGGCGAATCAGTATCTGTAATCGCCCCAACCAAGGCCTTGCTGCGGTGCAGAAGTGTCAGGCTTTGGCGGGATTTTCGCCGCGGGTGAATCCTGGCGCCGGTCGCAGCTCCGGACGCACCACTTTGGGGTCGGTGCTCGGAGCGGCCTGCGGCGGCGGCGTGGGCGGCGTACGCGGCTTTTCCGGCAGCGGCTTGCCTTCCATGAGCAACTTCACTTCGTTGGCGTCGATGACTTCCCGTTCCAGAAGTGCCTGAGCGATGCGCTCGAGCTTATCCCGATTCTTTGCGAGGAGATTCTTGGCCTTTTCATAGCCGCCGTTGACGATGCGCTTCACTTCCTTGTCGATTTGGATAGCGGTGTCTTCCGAATAGTCGCGATGTTGCGCGATTTCGCGGCCCAGGAAGATGGCCTCCTCCTTCTTGCCGTAAGCCAGCGGTCCCAGCTCGCTCATACCCCACTCGCAAACCATGTTGCGCGCGATATCCGTGGCGCGTTCGATGTCGTTGCCGGCGCCGGTAGTGATGTGGCCGAGGAAAATTTCTTCCGCCGAGCGTCCGCCCATCAGCACCGCCAGCATCGCTTCCAGGTATTCGCGCGTGTAGGTGTGCTTGTCGTCTTCCGGAAGCTGCATGGTGAGTCCGAGAGCCATGCCGCGCGGAATGATCGTCACTTTGTGGACTGGATCGGCGCCCGGTGTCATCGCCGCAACCAGCGCGTGGCCGGCCTCGTGATACGCGGTGTTCTTCTTCTCTTCGTCCGAAAGGATCATCGATCTTCGCTCGACGCCCATCATCACTTTGTCTTTGGACATCTCGAAGTCGACCATCATGACGAACTTGCGGTTTTGGCGCGCGGCCCACAACGCCGCTTCGTTTACCAGGTTCGCGAGGTCCGCGCCGGAAAAGCCCGGCGTGCCTCGCGCGATGATGGACAAATCCACGTCATCGCTGATCGGCACCTTGCGGGTGTGCACGCGCAGAATCTCTTCGCGGCCTTTCACGTCGGGACGCGCCACAACCACACGGCGGTCGAAGCGGCCAGGCCGCAATAGCGCCGGGTCCAGAACGTCCGGCCGGTTTGTTGCGGCGATCAAGATTACTCCTTCGTTCGTTTCAAAACCGTCCATCTCCACGAGCAGGGCGTTCAATGTTTGTTCGCGCTCGTCGTGTCCGCCGCCAAGACCTGCGCCGCGATGCCGCCCAACCGCATCAATTTCGTCGATGAAAATGATGCAGGGCGCATTCTTCTTGCCCTGTTCGAAGAGATCGCGCACCCGGCTCGCGCCCACGCCCACGAACATCTCCACGAAGTCCGAACCGGAAATCGAGAAGAAGGGAACGTTGGCCTCACCGGCGATCGCTCGCGCCAGCAAAGTTTTGCCTGTACCCGGAGGTCCGACAAGCAACACGCCCTTGGGGATTCGCCCGCCCAGCTTCTGGAACTTCTGCGGATCTTTCAGGAACTCAATAATTTCCTGCAGCTCTTCCTTGGCCTCGTCCGTTCCGGCGACGTCCTTGAACGTGGCCTTCTTCTGTTGCGCGGAGAGCAACCGCGCACGGGACTTCCCAAAGCTCAATGCCTTGTTTCCGCCCGATTGCATCTGCCGCATCAGGAACAAGCAGAAACCCACGAGCAGAATCAGCGGCGCGGCGTTCAACAGGATCAACACCCAGTCGCCGCTGTGTACTTCCTTCACTTTCAACTGGACGGCCTTGTCCCTCAGGGCTTTAGTGACCGTGGGAGCTTCTTCTTTCGGGATGGTGACCTGGAATTTCATGTTCGCGGGCTTGTAGTATTCGCCTTGCAGGTCGTAGCTGTTCGGCGAGAGATACATGGTCACTTCCTTTACCTCGCCCGCATCGACCTTGGCCATCCACACGCTATACGTGGGAGTGTCCTCGCGCGCTTGTGCCCCGTTGGCGGACCCCAGCTTCCAGAGCATCACGCCCAGGAGCACGATCGAAAGCCAAAAGAGAATCGTT
>WNFI01108071.1_pt1 | contig 14753 bp, 17 predicted proteins | sample 5400471 | NCBI WGS metagenome assembly WNFI01 (sample SAMN13153348, study PRJNA577476) | soil metagenome | isolation source: 100 cm saprolite on Douglas fir-dominated hillslope | place: USA:California | collected 2013-09-17
CTCCCCGGCCGCGTCGGCGATTCGCCGATCGTCGGCGCCGGCGTCTACGCCGACAATGCCACCTGCGCGGTCTCCGGCACCGGCGACGGCGAGCTCTTCCTCCGCTCGGTGCTCGCGTTCAACGTCGCGGCCCGCATGCGGTATCGCGGCGCATCGCTCGCCCGGGCCGGCGGCGCCGCCCTGGCGCAGGTCGCCCGCCTGGGCGGCCGCGGCGGCCTGATTGCCGTCGACCGCCGCGGCCGCATCGCGATGCCGTTCAACAGCGAAGGCATGTACCGCGGCTGCATCGATCGCAGGGGCCGATGTATGATCGTCGCAAACAATGAGCACGCCTCTGCTTGAAGAGCTGAAGCTCGACACCTGGAACCCGGTGCTCATCGCGGCGGCGCAGGATGCCGCGATCGACGCGCTGGAAGCAGGCCGCATTCTGTATTTGCCGCGGCTCACATTCGCCCTGATGCCGCACGAGCAGCGCTTCCTTTCGGCGGAGTGGTCCGACGGCGAGACGAAGAACATCAACCTGCGAGGCGGCGAGCGCAGGCTGCGCGGCGCACGCGGCGGCAACGACGACCTGACCCGGATGCAGGCGATGATGGAGCGCTTTTCCAGTCATTGCGCGACGCTGATCGGCGCGTTGCTGCCGCACTATGTGCCGCATCTCACGCTCGCCAGCACCAGCTTCCGCCCCTGCGAGGTCGCGGGCCGGAAGAGCTCCTACCGCAAGGATGACGCGCGGTTGCACACCGATGCCTTTCCCTCCAATCCGACCGGCGGCGCGCGCGTCCTGCGCGTGTTCACCAACATCAACCCGCACGGCAAGCCGCGCGCCTGGCGCGTGGGAGAGCCGTTTGCGGACATGGCGGCCAGGTTCCTGCCGCGCGCACGCCGCGCGTGGCCGGGCGAGGCCGGCCTGCTGCGCGCGCTGCGCGTGACCAAGCGAAGCCGCAGTGAGTATGATCACCTGATGCTGCAATTGCACGACAGAGTCAAGGCCGATACCGGCTATCAACAGCAGGCCCCGCAGGAGCAGATCGATTTCCCGGTCGGTTCGACCTGGATCGTGTTTTCCGACCAGGTGCTGCATGCCGCGATGAGCGGCCAGTTCGTGATGGAGGAGACTCTGATGCTGCCGGTGAGCGGGATGCGCGCTCCCGAATCCTCGCCGCTCCGGGTGCTGGAACGAATGACCGGACATCCGCTCGCCTGACCCTAGCGCAGGAGAGAAGAATGAAAATAAACGTCGACTTGAACCTGGGCACGGATTTCCGCCGAGCCGCCGCCCTGGCGATCTGCTTTACGATTTTCCTTCCCCTCGCCACCGGCATCGTGATCGCCATCGCCTCGCAAACCACGGTACCCACGCACGGCGTGTTCGGTTATGTCACCGTGCCGCTGGCGATCTGGCTGTACGGCGTGATTTTCCAGCCCTGGCTCGCGCTGCCGATGGCGATCCTGTTCGCCGCGAGCTTCGTGCCGCTCTACAGCCGGCTGGGGCACAAGTATCCCTGGCAATGGATTTTTGCATTGGGCGGCGCCACCGGCCTGGTCGCCGGGTTGATTCGCGGCGCTTTCGGCGGCGCGGTCTGTCACCCGATCCCGGGCGACGTGTTCGCTCCGGCGAGCTTCACGCCGCTGTGGTACTGCTCCATTTCGTCGGCGCTATTGGGCGCCTTGTGTGCGCCATTGTTCTTTGCGTTCGGCACCGCCCGCGTGGCCGAGGCCGAGGCGACCGGCACGTGGAAGGAGCCCTCCACCGCGCCGCATCACGACCTCTAGAAACGGACGGCCGTCACTCCAGCCGAACGTTCGCCGCTTTTACCACCTTCTCCCAGCGCGCCAGGTCGGCGCGCACCTGGTCGCCGAACTCCTGCGGCGAGTTGCCGACGGGCTCGATGCCGAGGACTGCGTAGCGCTCGCGGACGAATGCCGTGCGCAGGACGGCGGCGAGCTCTCTTTGCAGCTTGTCGATCACCGGGCGCGGCGTACCCGCCGGCGCGAAGATTCCGGTCCAGGAGGAGACGTCGAAGCCGGGCAGCCCGCTCTCGGCAAACGTAGGCACGTCGGGCAGCGCCGCGGAGCGCCTGGCGCCCGGCACGCCCAGCCCGACCAGCCGGCCGCCTCTCACGTATTGCTGCGCGGTGGCGATGGCGGTGAAGACCAGCGGGATCTGGCCGCCGACGGCGTCGGTGATCGCCTGGCCGCCGCCCTTGTAAGGAACATGCTCGAGCGCGATGCCGGTGCGCAGCTTCAGGAGCTCGCCCGCAAGGTGCGGCGTGCCGCCGGTTCCGGACGTGCCGTACGCGAACGAGCCCGAGCGGGCCCTGGCGTGCGCGATGAACTCGGCCAGGTTTCTTGCCGGCACGGAAGGATGCGCCACCAGGATCAGCGTCGCGTCGCCGAGCTTGGTGACCGGCGCGAAGTCCTTCAGCGTGTCGAATGGAATTTTCGGGAACACGTGCGGGTTGATCACCATCGTGCCGTCGAATCCGAGGAGCAGCGTGTAGCCGTCGGGCGCGGCCTGCGCTACCGCCTGCGTGCCGATGTTGCCGCTCGCGCCGGGGCGGTTCTCGACCAGGATTTGCTGCCCCAACCGCGCGCCGAGCGAATCGGCGATGACGCGCGCGCTATTGTCGGCGACGCCGCCCGGGGAGAACGGCACTACGATGCGGATCGGTTTTGTTGGATAGTCCTGCGAATGCGCCTGGGCCAAGGTCAAAGTCAATATCGCCCACGCGAAACAACCGACCAGCTTTCTCATGATCCTAGAACTACCCCTGCTAGGCGCGGCCTAGACCTTTTCCAGAACGCGCTGGAACGTCTCGAAATCCATGCCGCGCATGCTCTGGGTGCGAACGTTACCGAGCTTGCCGACACCGAGCAGCACCGCCGTGAGAGATTCTTCGGGTCCCTCCGTGATCACGACGAGGTCGTACGGGCCCGTGGTGTAGTAGATGTCCCGGATCGTGACGCCGTGCTTCTTGCAAAGCTCGCGGAATGCCTTGTTCCGCTGCGGCGATTCCTTGATGTTGCGGATTCCCTGATCGGTGAAATTGACCAGGCTGACGTTGATCGCCATGGATGCCCCCTCGGATTGGGCCGCCGCAGGTTGCGGCGGTGCCTAAACGCTACACCCGCCGGGCTATGATGTTCAACATGAAACGCGTCACGCTGTCCCCCTCGGCGAACGCGCCTGAGCCGAGATCAAGGTCAATATTGCCCACGCAAGACTCGGAGCAATCAGCGACGCACAAAACCGCATCGACTCCAACCCGGAATTTCTGAACGCCTGTCTTGTTAGGAGCCCCGAGAAAGAGCGAGCAGCTTTAGTGCGAGCACGAACTGCGTCAGATTTGTTCCGGCTGCACTCAGCCGCTCGACCTCGACTTCTAGCTCTGACTGCGTGAATTGAGCAGACCGGACGAGTTGTCCAGCTCTTTTCCAATAGAAATGTGCTCTTGCCGGCGCTTTCTGCCAAGATCCGTTTCCAGCAGCTTCCTGGCTGACCTTCCAAGTCAATTTTTCATTCACCCGACATTCCCCCCTAGCTCCCCATCATTGTAGCTAAACAGCGATATATTGTAGCTAAAAATCGATACCAACGTCGCGAAATCACTACATGGGCCGGACGATGCTTCCCCAGGGCTAAGCTTCAACTCGTGATGTCCTCGTTGATGCTCAACATGAAACGCCTCGCGCTGTTGATCTCGCTCCTCTTCGCCGCCTTCACCGTTTCCGCGCAAGCCCCTGATCCCTATCCAAGCAGGCCGCTGCGCTTCATCCTGCCCTTCCCGCCCGGCGGGCCGACCGACATCCTGGGGCGCCTGATCGGCGAGCGCCTCGCGTCCAATCTCGGCCAGCCGGTGATCGTCGAAAACCGCGGCGGCGCCGGCGGCAATGTCGGCGCGGAAGCAGCGGCGAAGTCGGCTCCCGACGGCTACACCATCGTGCTCGCGGCGCCGTCGCTTGCGATCAGCCCGAGCCTCTACTCGAAGCTCAACTACGACCCGGTCAGCGACTTCGCGCCGATCAGCCTGGTCGCGACCGTGCCGAATGTGATCGTCACGCAGCCGGCGCTCGCGTCGTCGCTGCAGGAGTTCATAGCGCGAGCGAAGGCGAAGCCTGGCGGCATGAACTTCGGCTCGGGCGGCAGCGGCACCTCCAATCACCTCGCCGGCGAGCTCTTCAACATCGCCACCGGCACGAAGCTCGTGCACGTGCCCTACAAGGGCGTGAACCTGGCGATGAACGATGTCCTGGCGGGATCGATCCATCTGGTGGTGATCGGCGTGCCGGCCGCGGCGCCGCACATCAAGTCCGGCCGGCTGCGCGCGCTCGGCGTCATCGCGCTGCAACGCCTGCCCGCCCTGCCCGAGGTGCCGACGGTAGCCGAGGCCGGTCTGCCCGATTTCGAAGTCACGACCTGGTACGGCGTGCTCGCGCCCGCCGGTACGCCGCGGCCGGTGCTCGCACGGCTCAACGGCGAGCTGGCGAAAATCCTGTACAGCCCGGACATGAAGGATAAGCTGAACGCCATGGGCACCGACCCGGTGACCAGCACGCCGGAAGAATTCGCCGCCTACCTCCGGCAGGAAATCGCGAAATGGCGTGATGTAGTCCGAAAAGCGGGGTTGAAGGCCGACTAGCCCCTAAAGTCTGGCGACGACGCTGGCGTGGTCGGCGCCGCCGCTCGCGAGGCCCCAGGAGCGCATCCACTCGTAGACCTGGTTGAAGCGCTTGGGATCGTAGACCACGTAGTGCGTGTAGCGCACGAAATGGTCGCTCATCTCGTGCGGCGCCAGACGGCCCCTGGTCTGCTCGGTGACGTAGTGCTTGTATTTTCCGAAGTCCGCCATGATGCGATCGGCGGCCTCGTTGATGGCGCCGAGGTAGCCGTTGCGCTGCTCGGGGGCCAGGCCCGGCGCGATCACCTCGGCGCCGCGATAAAACGTGACGTCCACCAGATGCGTGCCTTCCTTCAGCCCGAGGCTGATGAAAGGCTCCATCACGGCGACCGCGCGGCTCGTGCCCTGCTTCAGCGCCTCGTAGCGCCGCTCCGGAACGCCGACGTGCTCGACCACGATGTCCTCGCGCGCCAGCACCCCCTCCAGGCTCTGCAGCGTGGTGTAGTGCGAGCCGGTCTTGTCGTTGATACCGACCGGCACGCCGGCAAGGTCGCGCGGTTCCTGCAGCGCCGGATCGAAGCTGACGATCGCCTGCGCGCCGACCGCCGGACGAAGCGCGAGCACCTGCGCGCCGCGGGCGCTGTGCTCGCTGCGGTCGATCCCGGCCCATTCGCACAGGTTGTACACATCGGCCTTGCCCTGCTCGAACAGCGACTCCTTCAGGCGCGCGAACGGCTCCTTGTCCGACGCGTTGCGCTCGGAATACCTGGCCTGGAAACGCACTTCGATCCCGGCGCGCTCGAACAGGCCTTCGTCCCGCGCGACGTAGATCGGCAGGTCGAACACCGGATTGTTGGGGGACACGGAAACGACGGGGCGTTGGGAGACGGTAGTCATAAATGCCAGAATAAGCCCGGGAGGTCACGTGATCAAGAAGCTGGCCATCGCGAAGTAGTCAGGCCGCACCCCAGACTTCGCGCGCCGTCTCGATCACCAGCCTGAGCTTCGCCTCCTGCTGCCCGAAGCTCAGAGCGCTGCCGCGCGAGTGGCTCGCGAAGCCGCATTGCGGCGAGAGCGCCAGATTCTCCAGCGGAAAGTGCAGGGCAGCCTGGTCGATGCGCCGCCTGAGGAAATCCTTCGACTCCAGGAGCGGCGTTTTCGTTGAGACCAAACCCAATATCACCTTCTTGCCCCTCGGCATGAAGCGCAGCGGCTCGAAGCCGCCGGCGCGCTCGGTGTCGTACTCGAGGAAGAAGGCGTCGGCTTCGAGCGTGCTGAAGGTACGCTCGGCGATGCGCTCATAGCTGCCCGAGGCCATCCACTTTCCCATCGCGTTGCCGCGGCACATGTGCACGCCGATCGTCATGCCGGCCGGCCGGCGGCGCACGATGCGGTTGATGAGCCCGATGTAGAGGTCGATCAGCCGGTCGGGATCGTCGCCGCGCGCGCGCACCGCCACACGCAGGTTCTCGTCGCAGAGCAGAGGCTGGGCGACCTCGTCGATCTGAACGTAATGGCCACCGACCGCATGGAGCGCCCGCAGCTCCTGCACATACACGTCTACTACGTCGGCGAAAAATTCCTCCAGATCCGGATAGACCGCGGGGTCGACGCAGGCCTTGCGCCTCACCTTCCCCGCGGCGAGCGGCGCGGCGCCGATGCGGGCGACATTGCCGGCGTCGTCGCGCTGCAGGTCGACGTCGCCGATCGCATCGGCACGCACGAAGCCCTCGACCTTGCGAACGAACCCGAGGCGCCACGATTCGCGGCGAAACTCGCCGTCGGTGACCACCTGCAGGCCGAGGCTCTCCTGCCAGCGAATGGCTTCCGCAATGAATCGATCCGGCGCCTTGCCCTCCAGGATGTCCTTGGGGCGCAGCAGGCTGCCGATGTGCTCGGCGCGAAACGGCGGACCGCTCAGACAAACTCCTCCATGCAGATCGGACAACCAGATATCACGAGATGACAGCTCACGACAGCCAGAGTCTAATTGGGCAACACAGGAGGGTCTAATGAAGTGCATTACCTACAACGGTGGATACAAGTACCAGCTCAAAGAGACGTACACCGTCGCAATCGACATAAAGCCAGCGGCACTCATCGATACGGAATACATAGACCTCGATACCAAAGGCAATCTCACACTTGCCGAAGGCTATGCGTGGGATGGCCCATCCGGACCAACGATCGATACACTGACATTCATGCGCGGCTCATTGGTTCACGATGCGTTGTATCAGCTAATGCGGGAGAGCCGCCTGGACCACAACGCACATAGAGAGGCGGCAGATCGCACTCTTCAGAAGATATGCAAGGAAGACGGTATGTGGTCTTTGCGCGCCTGGTGGGTTTATCACGGAGTTCGACTGTTCGCAGATCCAGCGGCTGATCCAGCAGATAAAAGGCCAGTCACCCGTGCGCCAAAGGGTTGTCAGCCATGAAACCTGGCTGGTTCGGTCTTGCAGCAGCATTGATGCTGGCAGGCGTTGCATGCCAGGCGGCGGATGGACCGATCACCGCGATCGTCGGTGCCACGGTCATTCATCCCGACCGGGACCTTCCTTCCGCGGTCGCTTCGAACAGCACGCTGATCATCGCCGGGAGGCGCATCGAGTCGATCGGGCCGGCAAGTTCGACTCCGGTGCCGGCGGGGGCGACGCGAATCGATGGCAAAGGCAAGTGGGTGGTTCCCGGATTGATCGATTCGCATATCCACTTCTTCCAATCTGGCAACCTCTACACGCGTCCTGACGTGGCCGACTTCAACGCATGGATGCCTTATGCGAAGGAAGTCGAGCGCAACAAGGCGCGCCTTCCCGCGACGTTCAAGGTCTGGCTCGCGAGCGGCGTGACCAGCGTCGTGGATATCGGCGGGCCGTTCTGGAATTTCGAGATGCGCGACGCGGCGCTGAAGAGTCCCGCTGCGCCTCGCGTCGCCGTTGCCGGCCCGCTGCTCTCCATGGTCGATCGCGTGAAGCTCGATCTCGGCGATCCTCCCATCATCAAGATCACCTCGGCCGGTGAGGCGCGGGCGCTGGTCCGGCGCGAATTGGAGCGCAAGCCCGATTTCATCAAAGTATGGTTCATCCACCGGCAGGGCGACGATCTCGCCGCGCAGGAGGCGATCGTCAAGGCGGCTGCCGACGCGGCCCACGCGGCCGGAGTGCGCCTTGCCGTGCACGCGACCGAGCTCATCGTGGCGAAGGCGTCGCTCAGAGCCGGCGCGGATTTTCTGGTGCACTCGGTGGAGGACGAGGCGGTGGACGAGGAATTCCTTGCCCTGGCGAAAAAGAACCGCGCGCTCTATTGCCCGACGCTCTTCGTCACCCTGGGCTACCGATATGCGCTGTCGAATACCTGGCAGCCGACCGAAGCCGAGCGGCGCCTGGCTGATCCGCAGATCCTCGCCGCGATGAATGATTTGCAGAGAATTCCCAGGGAGTCGCTTCCCGAGCGGGTGACGAAGGCCATGAACCAGCCGACATCACCCAAGCCCTCGGCCATCGCGCTGCAGAACCTGCGCAAGGTATGGGATGCGGGGATTCCCGTCGTCATGGGAACCGATGCCGGCAACATCGGAACGCTGCACGGGCCGTCGGTATTCCGGGAACTGGAAATCATGACCCAGGCCGGCCTTACGCCATTGCAGGTATTGCGATCCGCGACGTCGAATGGCGCAAAGGCCATGGGCATGGAGGGCGAGATCGGCACGCTTGCTCCCGGGAGGCTCGCGGACCTGGTCATCCTGGATGCGGACCCGCTGGCCGATGTGATGAACCTCAGCAGGATTTATCGCGTGATCAAGGACGGCACGGTGTTCGTGCCCGGCGAACTGATCCGGTCGATACTTTGACCATGCAAACGGACTACGTGCAGCGCTTCCTTTTCGAAGAGCTCGACATCCGGGGCCGCCTGCTGTGCCTGACCGGCGCCTGGCAGCGGATGCTGGACGGGCGGGACTACCCCGAGGATATCGCGTCGCTGCTCGGGCATACTACCGCGCTCAATACGCTGCTTGGCGCCAACCAGAAAGGCGCGGGCCGGGTCACGCTGCAGGTGCAGGGCTCGGGCCCGGTCAGGCTGCTGGTCGCCGATTGCACGGCGGAGCTGCGGATACGCGGCATGGCGCACTTCCGGAAAGAAGGGCTGCACAAGACCAATGAAAGAAACCTGCTGGGCGACGGTCGCCTGTCGGTGACACTCGAGGACCTGCAAAGCGGGCGCTTCTATCAGAGCCTGGTGCCGCTGGAAGGAGACACGCTCCAGCAGATATTCGAGCACTACCTGTCGCAGTCCGAGCAGCTGCCGGCGTTTCTGCGGCTCTACGCCGACGGCGGTGCCCTGTGCGGGCTGCTGCTGGAAAAGCTCCCCGATGCCGACCGCCGCGATCCCGACGGCTGGGACCGGGTCACGCAGCTCGCCGCGACGCTCACGCTCGACGAAACACGCCGTGCGCAACCGTATGACCTGCTTACGCGCGTGTTCCCGGAAGAGCTGATGAGGGTGTTCCGCCTCTACTCCGTCGAATATCATTGCCCCTACGACGAGGCGAAGGTGAAAGACATGCTGCGCGGTCTCGGCCGCGAGGAGGTGGAGGCCATCCTCGCCGAACAGGGCGCGGTGGTGATCCGCAACGAGATGTGCAACCACGAGTACCGTTTCGACGCGCGAGCGATCGCAGAGCTGTTCACCTGTCACTGAAGGACGACGATGAAAAAACTCATTGCAGCCGTTCTGTTCCTCGGCGCCGCAGCCTGCGGCGACCAGCCGGCGCCCAAGCCGGCGCCGGCACCTGCTCCGCAGGCGGTGCCTCAACCCATCACCCCAGCGCCCGCGCCTGAAGCAAAGGCGCCAGAAGCGCCGAAGCCCGATCCGAACAAGGAGCTCGCCGCGCGCGTGAAGAGAGCGCTCGAAGGCGAGGCGAAGATCCAGGCCGCGGCCATCGACGTCACGGCCGCCGACGGCAAGGTAACGCTGTGGGGAACGGCCGCGAACGCCGCTGAGCGCAAGCGCGCCGAGAGCGTCGCCTCCAAGGTCGCCGGCGTTCGGTCGGTCGAGAACGAGATCAAGGTCGTGAAGGGCTCGTGACTGAATATCGCTGAAGCAGCAAGACGAGCAGGCATCAGCCTCAAGCGGGCCCGCCACTACCGGGCCATCGGGCTGCTGCCCGAGCGCAAGTCTTACGACGAGCGCGACGTGCACAGCTTGTGCTTCATCCGCAGGGCGCGTGCGCTGGGCTTTCACGTCGGTGAAATTCGCGCCCTGCTCAATCTGTGGCAGGACCGGGACCGGCCGGCCGAACAGGTCCAAAAGCTCGCGGAGCGGCACGCGAAGCAGATCCGGACACGGATCGCCGTCCTTCAGGCGATGCTTCTCGCGCTCCGGCAATTGACGGAGGGATGCAGCACGGGGGATCGGCCGCACTGTCCGATCCTCGAGGAGGCAGGTTGCGCCAGCGATGCTCAGCGCCAGTCGTCGATGACGAAGCAGTCCGGACGGTTGTAGCCGGCCTCGTTCGGGCGCTGCATGGCGACGCCGTGGAGAAACGTGCGGAAGCCCCGCTCCAGCATCCTGCGGTACGCGGCATGGCGGGCGGTGTTGACTCCGGCCACGAGCTTCGAGCAGCCGCGTTCGGCCGCCAGCGCTTCGCAGGCCGCGAGGAGCCGGTCGAACAGGGCTGGCGCGTCGCGACCGGGACGCACGGCGCCGAACTTGACGTAGGTCACGCCGCTTCCGGCTTCGCTCCCTCTGCCGACGTGACACGCGGCAAATCCTCCATCGGGAAGGAGAACTGTCTCGCCAAGCGCCTGGTTGCCGAGGGCGAGGATCTCGCGCTGAAGATCCAGGCCCGGGAAGATCTCCTCCGTCAGCTCGGCGCACGCTCTGAGTGAAGCGGGACTGCCAGTACAGCACGACCACTGCCCGCGCTCCTGCGGAGGCTCCACCGATTTCGACATCACCGCCGTCAAAGTCTGCGGCCAGAAGCCGAACTTCTGGTACAGCGCCACGTGCTTCGGGCTCTGCGGGAAGGTGAAGAGGCCCGCCTGGCGAATGCGCCACGCTTCGAACAGCGCCATCGTCGGCTCGAGCAGGCGCTTGCCGATCCCGTTTTCCCAGCAGTCGGGCCGCACGGTGATCGGGCCGAAGACGCCGAAGCTGCCCCATCGCGCCGCGAAGCTCGAGCCGATCAGCTCCTCGCCGCGAAAGGCGCCGAGCGCCGCCGGGGGGTCCGCCCGCCACCTCGTCTTCACGAGATCCGAGTCGCCGCGGAAGGCCATCGGCTCGGGCAAGCCGAACTCGGTCCCGAAAGCGAGACGGAACACGCGGTCGGCTGCGGCGAGATCGGTTTCGACCAGCGGGCGAACGGCGATCTTCACTCGCTAGCCGTAGAGCCTCCAGCCGAACCCCGCACACTCGCCGCACACCTCGGTCCCGACCATCCCGATGCCATGGCAGGACCCGCACTCGTCCCACAGATCCGTAAGGGCGCTCCTGAACGTCCCATAGCAGCGCCTGCCGTTGACCACCTGGTTGCAGCGGTGATTGATGAAATCATGGCGATCGGTCAGCGCGTGGCAGACATTGCACACCGCTGCTGGCTTGGGCTTCTTCGATTTCAGCACGAGCGGTCTGGTCCTACGAGAACTTCCACCAGATGAACAGCGCCACGACGGCGGGAATCGCGAACACCGCGAGAAAGACCGGCAGCTCCTCGGCGACCGAGTAGCCGGCACGGGATACGCCGATCCACAGATTGATCAGGGCGGCGCCAAACCAGATCGGGATGAAGATCAGGGCAGCGACGGCCATCGCTGCCCTGATCTTCAAACCAGATCGGGATGAAGATCAGGGCAGCGATGGCCGTCGCCTTCATCCAGCGCCCGGCGAGGAGGCAGACGACGAGCAGAAGGAAGCCTCCGAGCACGACCATGATGGTGTGCATCTCATTTCTCCTTCTGCGCTTGCGTGGGCTTGCTCGGCGTTTCCTCCGGCTTCTTGTAATCGCCGATGACGCCTTTCAGGGGGCAGACGCTGAATGCCGGACATTTCTTGCAGGTCACTGCGATGGCAATTGGACACAAGGTCATCTCGCACCTCCTTTAATGTTTCATGCAGTTTCCCGCGGTCTCGCGAGCTTCGCGCCCGGCCACAAATCGGGGTGGCTGCGGGCATACGGCGGCGGATAGTCGAGCTTCACGCCGAAGCGCTCGGCGGCGTGCCACACCCAGCGCGGGTTGTCGAGGAACGCGCGCGCCATGGCGATCATGTCGGCCTTGCCGGAAGCGATGATCTCCTCGGCCTGTTCGGGGTCGGCGATCATTCCTACCGCCCGGACATTGATGTTGACTGATTTCTTTACGTGCGCGGCGTAGGGCACCTGGTAGCCCGGCTCGACCTTGACGCGCGCATGCGAGAGGAGAGCGGCGCTCGACACGCAGACGTAGTCGAAGCCGATGCGCTTCAGCTCGCGCGCGTAGGTCACCGCGTCGTCGGGACCGAGCCCGCCCTCGGCCCAGTCGTTCGCGCTGATGCGCGCACCGAGCGCGCGCTCCTTCGGCCAGGCTTCCCGCACCGCGGCCGCGACCTCGAGGGGAAACTTGCTTCTGTCGACCCCATAAGCGTCTTTTCGCTGATTCGAAAGCGGCGACAGGAACTGGTGCAGGAGATAGCCGTGCGCCGAATGCAGCTCGAGCACGTCGAAGCCGATGCGCTTCGCGCGGAGCGTGGAGCCGACGAAATTCTCTACCAGAATTTTAATTTCACCGATTTCAAGCTCGCGCGGAACATGCCAGCCCTCGCTCACGGGAATCGGCGAGGGCGCGACCGTCTGCCACGGCGACTGCGTCGCGGTGAGCGCCTCGCGCCCTTCCCACGGCACCTGCGAGGAGCCCTTGCGCCCGGCGTGGCCGATCTGGATGCCGATAGGAGAATTTCTAAGCCTTTTGCAACTTTCGATCACGCGCGCCATTGCCGCTTCATTGTGGTCGTTGTAGAGGCCGGTGCAGCCGTGGGTGATGCGTCCCTCGCGCGTGACATGGGTCGCTTCCACCATCAGCAGTCCCGCGCCCGAATAGGCGAGATGACCGAGGTGGATCAAGTGCCAGTCGTTCATGCAGCCGTCGTCGGCCGAGTACTGGCACATCGGCGAGACGACGATGCGGTTCGGCAGAGTCACGCCGCCGAGCTGGATGGGAGTGAAGAGCTTAGGGGGCGGCAATCGAGATTCCTTTTTCCGAAAAGGCCTGTCTCAGCGCTTTGGCAAACGCCACGGCGCCGGGCTGGTCGCCGTGCAGGCACAGCGTCTCGGCGGCGACCGGCACGCGCTTGCCGCCGAGGCTGGTGACATAGCCCTGCTCGATCATCGCCAGCGCCTGCTTCACCGCCTGCGCGGCGTCCGCGATCAGGCCTCCCGGCAGTTCGCGCGGCGCGAGCGTGCCGTCGTCGGAGTAGCCGCGGTCGGCGAAGACCTCTCCGGCGACCCGGATGCCGGCGCTTTTTGCTGTTTCGTGAGTCTTACTTCCGGATAAGGCGTAAAGCATCGTCCCGCCCAAATCCTTCACCGCCCGCACCATCGCTTCCGAGAGCGCCTCGTCGGTCGCGGCCATGTTGTAGAGCGCGCCGTGGCATTTCACGTGATGCAGCTTGGCGCCCGCCGCGCGCGCGAAAGCCTCGACCGCGCCCGCCTGGTAGACGACCAGGTCGTACATCTCCTGCGGCTTGATCTTCATGACGCGCCGGCCGAAGCCCTGCAGGTCGGGAAGCGACGGATGCGCGCCGATCGCGACGCCGCGCTCGACGGCGAGCGCTACGGTCTTGCGAATGGTAGCCGGATCGCCGCCGTGAAAGCCGCAGGCGATATTCGCGGAGGTGATGTAGGGCATCACTGCCGCATCCTCACCCATTTTCCAGGCGCCGTAGCTCTCGCCCATGTCGCAGTTCAGATCGATCGTCTTCAATGTCCGAACTCCCACGCGATGCTCTGCAGCACGGCATCGAGCCGGCTTTTGATGTCCTTGCGCAGCTCGACCGCCATGTCGAGGCTGCACTTCGCGAAGCGCACCGTTCCTCCGGGAGCGAGCTGCGCGAGTCTCGGCACGTCGGCGTAGGCGATCTCGGCGATCCTCGGATAGCCGCCGGTGGTCTGATGGTCCGCCATCAGCGCGATCGGCGCGCCGCTCGCCGGCACCTGGACCGTGCCGAGCGCGGTCGGCCCGGATAGTATCTCATCGCCGTCGGCGCGCGCGAGCGCCGGACCGACGAGGCGAAACCCCATGCGGTTCGACTCCGGCGCGATGCGCCACACCGCGTCGAAGAAGGCGCGCTGCGAGGCGCTGTCGAAGCCCGCGAAATGCTGCCCTTCGATGGCGTGTATCAGGATCGGCTCGCGGTCCGGCACGGTCTGCGGCGGCGTCGACCAGCGCACGCTGCGGCCGTCGCTGATCTTCAACGCGCCGAAGCGCTCCTGCGACAGCTCCGCCACGTCCTCGAGCAGAGGCAGCACGTCGCCGCGCCGCAGCGCGCGTCCTTCCAGCCCGCCGAAGCGGCCGGGCAGGAAAGTGCTGCGGCTGCCGAGCACCGGCGCGACGTCGATCCCGCCCGCCACGGCAAGATAGGCGCGCGCGCCGCGGGCCGCCCGGCCGATCGACAGGCGCGTCCCCGGCGCCAGCAGCACCGGGCGGTTGCGCGGCAAGCCGCCGTGGAATTCGGCGCCGCAGAGAGCGACCAGCGTCACCTGCTCGAAGCGCAGCTCGGGCCCGATGATGGTGATCTCGAGCGCCGCCGCGTGGACCGGGTTGCCGACGAGGGCGTTGGCGAGCGCGAGCGCCACCGGGTCCATTGCGCCGCCCGGGCAGACTCCCAGGTGCTGCTCGCCATGGCGGCCGAGATCCTGCACCGTGCTGAGCAGCCCCGGCCGCGCGACATGGACGCTCACGGCTGTTCCGCCATCCGCTCGAATTCTTTCCCGGTGATGGCTCGGAAGCGCACGCGGTCGCCCGGCGCGAACAGGCTCGGACGGGGCCGCCCGGCGTCGAACACGACGAGCGGCGTGCGCCCGATCACGTTCCAGCCGCCCGGGATCGCATACGGATAGACCACCGTCTGCTGGTGGGCGATCGCCACCGAGCCGGC
>WNFI01514358.1_pt1 | contig 14752 bp, 13 predicted proteins | sample 5400471 | NCBI WGS metagenome assembly WNFI01 (sample SAMN13153348, study PRJNA577476) | soil metagenome | isolation source: 100 cm saprolite on Douglas fir-dominated hillslope | place: USA:California | collected 2013-09-17
TCCATCCGCCAGGTGATCTTTCCAATCGATACGCCGAATGGCATTGGCCTGTCGCCGGACGGCAAGACGCTCTATGTGAGCGAAAGCCTGACCGCACGCCTGTGGGCCTTTGACGTCACGGGCCCGGGTGCCGTCAGCACCCGTACCCGCAACATCCTCGGCGGCTTCGGCAGGCTCTGCATCGGGCTCGGAGGATTTCACCTGTTCGATTCGCTCGCCGTCGACGCGGACGGCAACATTCATGTGGCGACCATACCGGTTGGCATCAGCGTCATCGATCCTGGGGGACGACTGCTCGAGCAGATTCCGATGCCGGACGCGTTTACGACCAACCTGTGTTTTGCAGGCGCCGACCACAAGACGGTCTATGCGACGCTGTCCTCCACCGGCCAGCTGGTGGCTTTCGATGGGTTGCGGCCCGGCTTGCCATTGCACTGAGGCATCCGATTCATCACCGCCATATGTGTCGGCAACCACGAGGAGATGGTAGATGAGATTTCCCGCGACTCTTGGCGCCGTTGCGCTGTTGGCGCTGTGCGTCCCGATCACCAAGGTGGCTGCCGAGCCGGGGGTCGATGACAATCGGATCCTTCTCGGCGGGTCGAACGCTCTGACCGGCGCCGTCGCGGCGGTATGCGCGCCGGGCGCTAGCCAATGCCCGCCGCCTCGTTCAACAGGACAACGTGTTCGCGATCTTCGGCGGATGTGCCACCGCGACGTCGGCCGCCATCCTGCAGTTCCTGGGCAGTCAGCCCGAGGTGCCGTACCTGTTTCCGTGGGCGGGGATGAGCGAGTTGACCGAGCCTACCAAGAAGGGCGTGTTCGCACTGTTGCCGAACTATGTGTTTCAGGTCAGGGCGATGCTGCCCTACACCATCCAGCGTGCGAACCCGAAGCCGAAGACCGCCGCCATCCTGATGATGAACGTGCCCGGCGTCGAAGACATGCGCAAGGCCACGCGCGAAGTGTTCGAAGCGAACGGCATCACCGTGGTCTACGACGAACTGTTCGAAGTCAATCTGCCGGATCACACGCCTTATATCCTGCAGCTCAAGTCCAAGAACCCCGACATCGTCCTGTTCGGCGATTCGGCCGCGGGCGCCGCCAAGATGTTCCTGACCATGAAGCGCCAGGGCTGGCATCCGCAGACCGGGTTCGGCGTGGCCACCTTGACGGCCGAGCAGTTCCTCGAGCCGGTCGGCGACTACGCGGACGGCTGGCTTTCGGCGGCTGGCGTCGTTGCGCCGCCTAGCGCGCCCGAGGCGCGCGACTGCAACGATGCGCTGAAGGCCAGCTACCCGGATCAGAAGCCGAATCACTTCACGATGTTTGGATGTTTGGCGGCCAAGATCGGCATCGAGGCGATGAATCGCGCGGGTCGCGACCTGACGCGGGAACGTATGATCGCTGCGCTCGAGCAGATGCAGAACTACGAGACCAAGATCAGCGGCCCGATCAGTTTTAGTGCGACCGATCACATGGGTACGAACGCGGTCGTGCCGTTCGGTGTCGAAAACGGCCAGTTCGTCACCTTGGGGGCGCCCCTGCGTCCGGCGCAATAGGCCGGCCGATGAATGTCGACCTCGCACTCGCTACCGCTGTGGCGGGCGTCGTCGGCGGGGCGTACTACGCGCTGCTCGGACTGGCGACTGCCGCTCGGCCTGGCGGCACAACTCGTCGTGTCCGTGCTGATTTCGGCCGGGATCAGCGCGTTCGTATACCTCGCGCTGCTGCGTGCGCGGCGCGGCGCCGACGCGCTCAACCTGACGGTTCGGACATTGGGTCTCTATACGTTGATCCACGCCCTCACGCTGTACCTGTGGGGCGCCAATGAGCCGTACATGACGACCGGCTTGTTTGCCGCGGGCAACATCGATATCGCGGGCTTCGCGCTGGCCTACGACCAGATCGGCACGCTGGCGATCGCCGGCGTGCTCGGGATGGCGCTGTTCGCCCTGTTCCGCTTCACGCGCGTCGGGCTCTCCATGCGCTCGGTCGCGATGAACGCGGAGGTCGCGAGCCTGCTCGGCATCGACGTCGACCGCATCGCGCTGGTCGTGTGGATGATCGCCGGCGCCATCGGCGCGCTCGTCGCGATGTTGATCGCGCCCGTGTCGTTCCTCGGAACCGGTCTGATGCAGCCGTACATCCTCAAGGCGTTCACCGCTGCTGTGCTTGGAGGCCTGAACAGCTTTCCGGGCGTCGTGCTTGGCGGCTTGCTGCTCGGCCTGGTCGAAAGCGTCGGCTCTACCTGGGTCTCGATCCACCTGCGCGAACCGTTCACCTTCGCGATCTTGCTGCTGGTGCTGCTGTTCAAACCGGCGGGCCTGTTCGCTCGGCAGCATGTGGCACGTGTATGACAGCCCGACGCGGAACGCTCGCCGTGCTCGCGGTCGTCCTCGTGCTTTGTCTCGTCGACCTGCTGGTCGGCGGCTATCCGCGCTACGTTCTGACTCTGTGGCTGATCTACAGCCTCTCGGCATTGGGCTTGAACCTTGTCATGGGCTTCGGACGCTTGTACTCGTTGGGACACGGCGGGTTCATGTTGATCGGGGCCTATGGCACCGCGGTGGCCATGGGCCACTGGGGCTTGCCGGCGCCGCTGGCGATGGCGTTGGCCGCCGCTCTCGCTGCCGTGGTCGGTGTCTTCGTCGGCCTGCCGGCCATTCGCCTGCGCCACTTTTCATTGGCCATCGTCACCTTCGCGTTCGGCATTACGCTGTTCCAGCTGGTCAAGAGTTTCGCGTACACCGGCGGACCGCTCGGTCTGTTTGTCGACGCCGCTGCAATACAGGCGCTGTGGCAGGGGCGGCTGCTGTGGTACGCGGCCGCGATCCTCGCGCTGCTCGGACTGGCCATGTCCTACAGCGTCACGAGCTCGCGCACCGGCCGCGCGTTGCGCATGATCGCGGCGAACGAGACCGTCGCACAGAGCTTTGGCATCCATCTCACCTTTTACAAGCTGGCAGCGTTCGCTCTCGCGGCGCTGCTCGGCGCGCTGGCCGGCGGCATGCACGCCCTGGTGACTGGCATCGTCGCTCCGGACACCTACGGTCCGGACCTGTCGATTCTCATTTTCGCCGCCGTGATGATCGGCGGCCAGGGCCGTCTGTTCGGGCCCTTTCTCGGCGCCGCGTTCGTCGTGGCGATCCCAGAGTTGACGCAGGATGCAGGCGCATTGTCGCAGATCATCTACGCCGTGCTGTTCATCGCCGTGGTTACTCTCCTTCCGGAAGGGCTGCTCGGCATGCTCGAAACCGGCTGGCGGCGCGCGCACGGACGTCTCGTCACGATCGGATTGACGCCGCACGAGGGCGCGCCGAGATGACGCCATTGCTGGACTTGCGCCAAGTGGCCATTCGGTTCGGTGGCGTGACGGCGCTCGACGGTGTTGACCTGGCCGTCGCTTCGCAGGAGATCCATGGCTTGATCGGCCCGAATGGGGCCGGCAAGACGACTTTGCTGAACGTGATCTGTCGTATCGCGCGTCCGAACGCCGGTGCGGCGTGCTATGCGGGTCAGGACCTGCTCCGCGTCGAGCCCCAGCGCCTGGCCGCCTTGGGAATCAGTCGCACGTTCCAGAATCTTGCGCTGATCGACGATGCGAGCGTGATCGACAACGTGCTGATCGGCTTGCATGCGCATCGACCGGGCGGGCTGATCGACGAACTCGTGTGCATCAGGCGCGGCCGCCGGCGCGAGCGAGCCGCGCACGAGACGGCAATGAGCGCCTTGGCGCCACTCGGTCTCCAGAACCACGCGCACACACCGGCCGGGCGGCTCAGCTACGGTCAACGCAAGATGGTCGAGTTGGCGCGAGCCTGGGTCGCCAAGCCGCGTATGTTGCTGCTCGATGAACCGACCGCAGGCCTGAACGGTGGCGAGATCGAGCAGCTGAGCCAGACGCTGCTCAGCGCGCGGGCGCTGGATCGCCTGACGATCCTCGTCATCACGCACCACATAGAATTCTTGGTCGGCATGGCGGACCGCGTCACGGCGCTTGATCTCGGCAAGACCATTGCGGCCGGCACGCCCGACGAGGTGCGTAGCGACCAGCGTGTCATCGACTCCTATATCGGAAACGCGCCGTGACGCTGCTGGAAGTCGATTCGATTTGTGTCGCCCGCGGCGAAGTCGACGTCTTGCGGGGCGTCTCCGTCACTGTCAGCAAGGGCGAACTCGTCGCAATACTCGGGCCCAACGGTGCCGGCAAGACCACCTTGCTGCGCGCATTGTCGGGTTTGATCCGGGCGTACGCGGGGGCTGTGCGCTTTGATGGCGCCGACATCACCGGTGAGCCGCCGCATCGCATCGCGCGCAGCGGATTGGTCCATGTGCCGGAGGGTCGCGGCGTGCTGTCCGAGTTGACGGTGCAGGAAAATCTCGCGCTCGGCATGGTCATGCACGGCTGGCGCCGACGCGAGCCCGAGCGCGAGCGGATATTCGAGCTGTTCCCGGTCCTGCGGGCCCGCGCACGTCAATTGGCCGGAATGCTTTCGGGCGGTGAACAGCAGATGTTGTCGATCGCGCGCAGTCTGCTGTGCCGCCCGCGGCTGTTGATGATCGACGAACTTTCACTCGGTTTGGCACCAAAGATCACGCTGGAACTGATGGAACTCCTCGCACGGGTCAGCCGTTCCGGTCCAACCGTCATGATGGTCGAACAGAACGCTCAGCAGGCGTTGCAATACGCCGACCGTATCTACGTGCTTTCTCAAGGCGCTGTCGTGCTGTCCGGCAAATCGGCCGAACTTGCACGCGACCCGAACCTTCTGGCGGCTTATCTGGGCCGTGCCTGACCATGGAAATGCACCGATGAACCCGCAAGTCCTTCCGCCGATCCTCGTTAAAGGTCGCCCGGCCCCCTGGCACGACGCACCGGCGCTGCTGCGCGACAAGGCACTGCAGCACGGCGACAAGATTTTCTGCGTCATCGACGGCCGCGGGCTCAGCTACGTGGAACTCGACCGGCTCTGCGATCGCGTCGGCGCCAATCTGGCGGCTGCCGGGGTCTGCGAAGGCGACTGTGTTGCAAGCATGATGTTCAATTGTGCTGAGCAGCTGTGCGGCTGGATCGGCGCCAACCGCATCGGCGCGATCTGGGCGCCGTTCAACGCTAGCCTCGCGGGGGATGATTTCGCCTACACGCTGCGCGACAGCGGTGCGCGTGTCCTCATCGTCGATGGCGAAAACGCGCCCAAGATCGCTACGTTGCCCAACGATCTGCTGACGGGCTTGCGCGTCTATGTCGTCGCTGCGGGCGGCGTCGTTCCCGGTCACGGCGCGGCCGGCACCGAACCCTTCGACAGACTTCTCGCCGAGCCACCCGCTCCCCTGCCGGCAGTGAGGCTCGGGCCGGACATGCCGGCGATGGTTCTCTACAGCGGTGGGACGACCGGCATGCCGAAGTAGGCATCCTCGGCCCGCTGCTGAACGACATGACGACGACGATGGATCGCCGTTTCAGCGCGTCCGGATTCTGGCAGCGGGTGCGCGCTTGCGGCGCCACCGTGATCGATCCAATCGGCACAATGATGACAGCCCTCGTGCAGCAGCCCGCCTCGGCCGCCGACCGCAATCACCGCGTGCGCATCTCCACCGGTGTGAACGGCCAAATCCCGCCAGAGGTGCCAGCCGAGTTCTCGCGTCGGTTCGGCGTCCGCATCGTCGACATCTACGGCAACACCGAATGCGGTGCGGCTATGGCGACGAGCAATATCGCCCAAGTGCCCGGCTCGGTCGGGCATCCGAACGGCTGGTCGGAGATCGCCATCGTCGACGAGCACGACAACCGGCTGGCCGCGGGGGAGATCGGCAAGATCGTGTTGCGACCGACGATCCCGTTCTCGTTCATGCTCGGCTACCACAACAACCCGGCTAAGACAGTGGAAACGTGGCGTAATCTCTGGGTCCATACCGGCGACCTAGGGCGGCTCGATGAAGCGGGCAATCTGTTTTTCGTTGGCCGCGAGGCGCACTGGATTCGCCGCCGCGGGGAGAACATCTCGGCGCACGAGATCGAGACCATCCTCAGTCAGCACCCCGGGGTTCGCGAGTGCATCGTCATCGGCGTGCCCTCGGAACTCGGCGAGGAGGACGTCAAGGCGTGGATAATCCCCGCCGACAAGCGACCCTTGGAGGAAGAGTTGGCACGCTGGTGCATCAGCCGCATGGCGCCTTTCAAGGTGCCGCGGTATTTGGAGTTCACGGACAGCTTCCCGCGCTCGGCGACCAAGCAGGAAGTTGAGCGAGCCAAGTTGAAGCGGCTCGGCAATGAGCACGCTTGGGACCGTGAGCGCCACCTGGGTCGGCTTTCCGGCCAGGGCACTGAAGGACAAAGCCACTGATGCCACGCACCAAGCGCCACCATGCGACCGGATCGGAAGTGGGCGGCCCATCGCTGAGATCACAGTCGATGGCCGACCGAGCTTCGTTGGCCGAAGACGCCCTGTTAGGCGAGCTCCAGATCGGCAAAGACGCACGCACGCTCGGCGCCAGCGTCACCAACGCGCTGCGCAACGCGATCATTCGCGGCAAGCTGCCGCCCGGTCGGTCCCTCGGCCAGGAGTACCTGGCGCGGCTGTTCGATGTCAGACGAGTGCCGATTCGCGAATCGTTGAAACAGCTGGCGTCGGAAGGCCTGGTTGAAATGGAGCCGCATAAGGGCGCCGTCGTCGCTCATTTGTCGGTCGACGAACTCGACGAGTTGTACGCCATTATCTGGGCGCTCGAGTCGTTGGCCGCGCGCATTGGCGTGCCGCTGCTCTCGGAGGCGGACATCGCGGCGATGGCGAAGATCATCGACAGGCTCGACGTGGTGTCCGATCCGGCCGATTGGTATCAGCTGAGCGTCTCCTTCCATCGGGCCATCTTGGTCGCGTCGCGCTGGGAGCGCTGCCTGCGCATCGTCGATGAATGCCGGAAGAACATCGGCCGCTACGTCGTCGAGGAAGCTTTCTTCTCCGCGCATGTCGCGGCATGGCGACAGCGCAATCGCGCGCTGTTCGAAGCATGCAAACGCCGCGACGTGGATGCCGCACTGCAGGCGCTCGATGTCATGCGCCGCTTCTCCACCGCGCAGATTCGCGATCACGTCAAGGAACTGCTCGATGCCGATCGTGGCTCGGCCGCCTGAGCACGACATGCGATGCCCGCAACCGCTTTCAAGACCGTTGTCGCCGACGAGGAATAGCCGGCAAGACCGCTGACGTGAGGAGGAAGCCATGAAGAACAAAGCATTGGTGGTCGGCGCGCTGGGCGTCGTTGGTCGAGGATTGCTCAATTACCTGACACGGCTCGACGAATGGGACACCGTGGCTTTGTCACGCCGACCGGTTGATGACGAATTCAACGTCCCCTCCGTCAGCATCGATCTGCTCGACATCGACGAATGCCGGCGCAAGCTCCCGGCCCTGACGGACGTCACCCACATCTTCTATGTCGCTTATGCGCCCCGTCCCACGCATGCGGAAGAGGTGGAACCCAATCTTCGTATGCTCCAAAACCTTATGGATGGTTTGGATCGCGCTGCGCCCACCCTCAAGCATGTGAGCCTCATGCAGGGCACGAAAGCGTATGGCGCGCATCTCGGGCCGTACAAAACGCCGGCGCGGGAGACCGACCCGCGGATCATCGCGCCCCTGTTCTATTTTCCCCAACAGGACTTTCTGACGGCGTTGGCGTCGAAGAAGTCCTGGACATGGTCGATCATGCGCCCGCGCTGCATCTGGGGCTTTTCAGTAGGCAGCCCCATGAACATGATCACGGCGCTCGGTGTCTATGCCGCGATTTCAAAGGAACTCGACCTGCCGCTTTGCTTCCCGGGTACCCAAGGGGGCTACCAGCGGATCGAGCAGGCCGTTGACACGATGCTACTGGCGAAAGCAAGCGTTTGGGCCGCCACGGAGCCAAGCTGCGCAGGCGAAATCTTCAATGTGGCTAATGGCGGCCTCTTCCGATGGGAGCATATGTGGCCCAAGATCGCCGATGCGCTTGGCATGAAGTGCGGTCCAGTCCGCACCGTAAAACTGGCCGATGCGATGGCGGATAAAAGCGATCTCTGGTGTCGCATGGTCGAGCGTTACGGATTGCAGCCGCTCCCATACGACAAGCTCGTCGATTGGCGCTTCGCTGACTTCCAGTGGCATATGAACTACGACCACATCTCAGATACAACCAAGCTCTTCCGTGCCGGGTTCCGTGAGATGGTGGATGACGAGGAGATGATCGTGCGCATGCTCAGGCAGCTCCGGGAGCACCGCGTCATTCCTTGAGGATGGCGTGTCTGTCCCCGTAGGACACTCAGTGGTACCATTCTTAAAAATTCGTCTCGGGAGGAAAGATCCATGAAGGGCATCAGCAGCCAAAAGCCGAAAATTTCACGTCGTGCCTTCGCAGCGGGCGCGGTCGCAATGCCATTCGTGCTTGCGAACGGGCGTGTCCTTGCGGCCGACCCTATCAAGATCGGCTGGTTGCCGTCACTTACAGGAGCCTTGGCCACAGCGGCGATAGGATTCGATCACGGCGTGCGGTTAGCGGTTGAGGAAACCAATGCGGCGGGCGGCATCGTGGGCCGTCCGATCGAGCTTGTGTCGCGCGATACCGGCAGCGACCCAACCAAGGCGGTCAATTTCGCCCAGCAGCTGTTGTTCAGTGAGAAGGTCGATTTCGTGGCCGGCCCGGTGAATTCAGGCGAGTCGCTCGCCACCGTCCCGGTGATCGCCCGTGCCGGAATTCCTAACATCGTGACCGGCGCCGTCGAGGAACTGATCGACCCGGCGAAGTTCCCGCTTGCCTTCCGTGTTGTAAACACCACCTCGCAGTGGATCAGCGTGGCGAACGACTACACCATCAATACACTGAAAAAGAAAAAGATAGCCGTCCTCGGTGACACCACCGGCTATGGTACGTCCAGCGCGAAGCGGGCAAACGATATGATCCGCAGTGCGGGTGCCGATGTCGTCTACACGGTGCTGATCGATCCGAACAAGACCGATCTCACCGACGAGATCACGAAGGCGCGGGCGGCCGGGTCCGAAATCATCATGACTTGGACGGCCGCGAGCGGGCTGGCGGCACGCCTCCTGAACACGCGGGGCGATCTTGGCTGGGACGTGCCGATTATCGGCCATCCGGTGCTCGGCACACCGTCCATTCAGCCACTTCTGAACAAGCCAAGCTACTGGGAAAAGACGATCACCATCGGCTACGTGAGCACGTCCTACGGAGCGGATGGCAAGCTCCCTGAGCGCACGCAGAAGCTCGTCGACGCCGTGCGGCCGCGGCTCGGTGGCGGCGAGATCCAGTTCAACCTCTGGTGGATCGCTCTGGGCTACGACATCGTTCGCGTCATCGACCACGCGGTACGGCAAGCGAAGGGAACCACGCCCGCAGACGTCAAGGCGGCTCTCGACAACACGAAGGATTTCCCCGGCGTGTTCGCCGATTACACCTGGAGCGCTACGGATCACAACGGAGTGCCGGACAGGAGCATGGTTGCCAATCTGGCGAACTCGTTCAAGGACGGCTGCTTCAAGATCGCGCCGCGCTGAAGCGGGGGTCGGGGATGCCGATCGTCATTCTTTCGGGGCTAGCTCTCGGTTCGATCTACAGCAGCGTCGCGCTCGTCTATAATCTGATGTACTCGACAACACGGGTGCTCAGTATAACCGCCGGCTTCAACTTCATGATCGGCGGGGTGCTGGGCGCGTACTTTTTGGATGTCGTGGGCCTTCACCCCATCGTCGGGCTCATTGCAACGCTCTTGTCGGGCGGCCTTCTCGGTCTAATCACGGAAGTGGTCGCCGTGCGACGCGTCCTGGGACGGTCCGATCAACATCTTTGGCTCCTCAGCACGCTGGCTTTGTCCACCATCATCCAACAAGTGACGGCATTGTGGTGGGGGACGGAACCGAAGCGATTTCCCCGGTTGTTTCCGCAGGACTTCGGCGGCTTCCTGGACCAGAAATACTGGCTGCCGATCATTACCGTGCTCGTCACCGCTGGTCTGGTCGAACTGTTTCTGCGCAAGACGATCCTGGGGAAACTGTTCGTCGCGGTCTCCGATGATGCCGAAGCCGCCGCTTCCAGGGGTGTGCCCGTCAACGCCGTCCGGGGTGCGTCCTATGCACTTGCCGGCATGGTAGGCGCGTTGGCCGGCTTCGCCGCCGGGCAACTCACCTTCGCATTTTTCGCCCTTGGCTTCACGCTGACATTGAACGGCTTCATCGCACTCGCGATCGGTGGCTTGGGAAGCACAGTCGGTGCCTTGACCGGCGGCATGTTGCTGGGGCTCTTGACCGCTCTTGCCACCTATTTCTTTGGCGGCGCCTTCCAGAATTCGATCTCGACGGGCTTGCTGATTATTCTTTTGCTTGTTCGTCCAGAAGGTATTTTCGGTAGTCGGGGAGTGCGGGCGGTATGACCTCTCGCATAGTTGGCAATTGGCCAATCCCCTTACTGTTTATTTCCCTGGTCATTGTCGCACCCCTCTTCGGAGATCGCTACTGGCTGCACCTGGCCACGCTGATCGCCGCATTCTGGACGCTCATCGCCGGCCTGAACCTCGTGGTCGGTTTTACCGGGCAGCTTTCGGTGGGGCATGTCGGGCTTTTGGCGGTCGGGGCATACCTGTTCGCCATCCTGACGCTGAGGGGCGTCGCCGGCCCGGAGGTGGCGCTTCTGCTTGCGGCCGCCTCCGGCGCGGTTTGCGGTTTGGCGCTGGGCCTGCCGTCGCTGCGCTTGCCGGGCTTCTACTTCGCCATGACGACGCTGGCGTTCACGATCATCGTCGGGGAACTCGCCGTGGCGCTGACGGACGTCACCGGCGGTGGTACTGGTCTCGTCGTATCCGCCTTCTCCGCCCCGATGGACACCCCGCGAGGGCAATATCTCTTTACGGCGGCGATCGCCGCCATCGTAACCGTGATGACTAGCATGGTCACCCGCAGCATGTGGGGCCGGGCCATGGTGTCCGTCCGCGAAAGCGAGGTGATGGCGGCTGCGGTCGGGATCGCGAGCTACCGGGTGAAGCTCGCAGTCTTCACCTTCAGTGGCATAACGGCAGGATTGTCGGGCGGTCTGTTCGGCGCGCTGCAAACCTACATTACGCCCGAAACCTTCGCATTCGACCTGAGCCTGTTCTTCTTCATCTGCATCATCATCGGCGGAAGAGGGAGCATCATCGGGCCATTCATCGGAACGGTGGTTCTGACGCTCCTGCCCGAGATCGTGGCGCCGCTAGCGAAGTACAGCCACCTGTTCTACGGCGTCGTCCTGCTTGCCGTCGTGTTGATCATTCCGGGCGGGCTGGGCCAGTTCTTTGTGCGCCGCACGACTAAGTCCGCGGATGTCGAGGCCCGAGAAGGTATTTCCGAGCAGCATCTCTCGGATTTACGCCAAGCGATCAGATGCGGAAAAGCCGATGGAAGCCTTGAAGCCGTCGGCGTGAGCCGCAGTTTCGGGGCCGTCAAGGCGTTGAACGGCGTCTCTCTCAAGGTCCAGCAGCGAACCGTGCACGGGCTGATCGGTCCGAACGGCAGCGGCAAGACGACGCTCCTGAATATCCTGAGCGGGTGCTATTCCGTCGATGGCGGATCCGTGCTCCTGGACGGCCGGGACATTTCCACCGCTCCCGTCAACCTGCGGCCGACACTTGGTATTGGGCGGGCGTTTCAGACCCCGCGAGTGATCCAGGATTTGACGGTGCTGGACAACGTCATGGTGGGCGGGTGGAGCAACGCCAGGGCGAGCTTCCTGGAGGCTCTGGCATCGGGGCCTCGATCGCTCAGCGATGAACGCAGGCTTCGCGAACGCGCCTCGCATTTGCTGCGTGGGCTTGGCCTCGAGGCATTGGCGGAACGGCCGGCCAATGCGCTCACCCATGCTGAACTGCGCTTCGTGGAAATCGCGCGCGCCCTGATGCACGCGCCGCGCTTTATCCTGCTCGATGAGCCGGCGAGCGGTCTCACGCATGCTGAGATCGACCGGCTCGGCGAAGTCATCGGCGTTCTGCGCGAGCAGGGGATGGGCGTTCTGCTCGTCGAGCACCACACGGATCTCGTCTTTCGGCTGAGCGATACCGTTACAACGTTGAATTTCGGCAAGGTCATCAGCGCTGGAACGTCACAATACGTTCAGTCGGACCCGCTGGTCCGGCGGGTCTACCTGGGAGGCTGATGTGAGCGCCGGTCCGCCCTCATCGCCCCTGCTGCAATTGATCGACCTCCGGGTTGCATACGGCAAAGTCGAAGTCATTCGAGATGTCTCTCTGACGGTCGAACCTGGACAATTCGTGGTGCTGCTAGGACGCAACGGCGCCGGCAAAACGACGACTCTCCGCGCAATCTCCGGGCTGATTCCCAAACGCGCCGGCCAGGTCATCTTCACGGGGGCGGACATAACGAGATCTTCTGCCCGGGCCATTCTCCGGAGCGGCCTCGTTCAGGTTCTCGAGGGCCATCGCGTATTCACGAGCTTGTCCGTCGAGGACAATCTTCTCGTCAGCGCCTTCGGAAGCAGCCAGCCTGGGGATGCTCGCGCTCTCCAAACCATCTATTCCGCCTTCCCCGAGATGGCGGAGCGGCGGCTCCAACCGGCATCACGCCTGAGTGGCGGCCAACAGCAGATCCTTGCCGTGGCGCAAGGCTTGATCGCGAAGCCCCGCCTGCTCATGCTCGACGAACCCTCTGCGGGTCTCGCACCTCTCGTAGTGGATCGGGTGCTCGAGCTTGCGAAGGCGCTCACCAAGCAGGGGACGGCCGTGCTTCTGGTGGAGCAGTTGGTCGAGAAGGCTCTCGCTTACGCAAACCATTGCTATGTTCTCGATCACGGCCACATCGTCGGCGCCGGACCGCCCGCAGAACTGCAGCAGTCCGGGACTATCCAGCGCGCCTATCTCGGCGTGGCTAACAGAGACCCGCAATCGGTGATACTTTCCTGAGGAGGTCTTGCAATGGCTCAAATAACGCGGTGGAAGCACCGTCCTCCTGGCTCGAACTGGGGAGATTTCGGGCCGGATGATCAACGCGGTCGCCTGAATTTTCTGACGCCCGAGAAGGTTCGTCAGGCCGCCGCCGAGATACGGGAAGGCCGCGTGTTTTGCCTCAGCCTCCCGTTGGACCTTCCCGGCGGAAACATTCTCAATCCGCGCCGTTTTCCGCCGGTTCTCCGCCCCACGATCCGGAACGGTCGCGTGAATTTCAACTACCAGCTTGCTCAGGACGATCCGCATGCCACGGATGTTCTTTGCGACGACGCGGTGATTCTGCACACGCAATACTCCACGCAATGGGATGGGCTAAGCCACGTCGGCCAATTGTTCGACGCGGACGGGGACGGGGTGCCGGAGCCCGTCTATTACAACGGGTTCCGGGCGGGCGAGGATATCATTGGGCCCACCGATGCCGCCGACGCCGGTGCGATCGGAAACGTGCCTGCTCGGGCGACCTCTGCGGCCAAGGCGCTCGGAATCGAGCACATGGCGAGTACGGGCGTTCAGGGCCGCGGCGTGATGATCGACTTGCACGCCCATGTCGAGCGAAAGCGCGTCTCCATCGGCTATGAGCGGTTGATGCGCATCATGGATGCCGACCGTGTCGAGGTGGAAAAGGGCGACATGGTCTGTTTCCACACGGGCTTTGGCGAGATGTGCGTCGAAATGAATGGCACGCCGGACGCCTTTGCGTTGGAGAACAATTGTGCCGTCCTCGACGGAGCCGACACGGCTCTGTTGAATTGGATCACGGACTCCGGCCTCGCCGTCCTGATCGCCGACAACTATGCCGTCGAAGAACATCCGGCCACCAAGCATCATCACGGCAGCAGCGCCATTGTTCCGCTACACGAGCATTGCCTGTTCAAGCTTGGCATCCATCTAGGCGAGCTTTGGTACCTGACGGAGCTGGCCGAATGGCTGCGGAAGAACAAGCGGTCGCGCTTCTTCTTGACCGCCCCGCCGCTGCGTTTGCCAGGCGCCGTCGGTTCACCAGTCACGCCAGTGGCGACGGTTTGACCGTTCAGAGCCCTCCGGTCAGGAGAAGATAAAGATGGCTTGGATCGCTGGCGTTGGAATGACGGCCTTCGGCAAACATGAGGGCAGCACGACCATCAGCCTCATGTCGGAGGCTGCGGCGGCCGCGCTCGCCGATGCGGGACTCGAGCGGCGCGACATTGACGGCCTGATCTGCGGCTATTCCACGACCATGCCGCATCTCATGCTGTCGACGCTGTTCGCGGAGCATTTCGGGATCACACCGCGATATGCCCACGGCACTCAGGTGGGCGGCGCCACGGGGCTCGTCATGGCGATGCTTGCCCACCTCGTCGCGGACGCCGGCGCCGCGCGGCACATTCTCGTCGTCGCCGGAGAAAACCGGCTCACGGGCCAGACCCGTGACGCCACCATGCAGACGCTCGCTCAGGCTGGGCACCACCGTTACGAAGTTCCGCTCGGCCCGACCATTCCCTCCTACTACGGGCTCGTCGCGTCGCGGTACATGCACGAGACCGGCCTCGGCGCCGCTGACCTCGCGCAGCTTGCGGTCTTGATGCGGCGACATGCCGCCAGCCACCCTGGGGCGCAGATGCGGGAGCTCATCACCGTGGAGGACGTCCTTGCATCGAAACCGATCGCGCCGCCGCTGAAGCTCCTGGATTGCTGCCTCATCTCCGATGGCGCCGTAGCTTTTGTCATCACTCGGAATCAAGTGGGCGAGAACGCTCTCCGGATTCGCGGGTGCTCCCAGGCGCACAC
>WNFI01108404.1_pt1 | contig 14751 bp, 9 predicted proteins | sample 5400471 | NCBI WGS metagenome assembly WNFI01 (sample SAMN13153348, study PRJNA577476) | soil metagenome | isolation source: 100 cm saprolite on Douglas fir-dominated hillslope | place: USA:California | collected 2013-09-17
GCTGTGTCATGGCTGGTGTCCTGCTCGTACACAGCGTCGAGAATCTTGCGGGGGTCGCCGTCGCTGAAGGCCGGAGCAGTCACGAGGAAAAAGGGGATCGCGGAAGCGAGAAGGGCGTTCATAATGCGAAGAACGCCACGCGACACCGGGCTATTCATATCCAATTGCCTCGTTGATGTGATTGCTGACGGCATGCTGAGCGGGCCACCATCCAGCCAGGAGCGCTATCATGATTACGATCGGGAGACTGATGAGGATCAACGTCCAGGGAATATAGAATGGAACGGCGTATCCCGCTAAGACCATAGATACGGTGTGGGCCATAAATTCGGTCGTAAACATTCCGGCGAGCGCCCCCACGGCTACACCTACAATCGAAATGGCGACCGCTTCCAGCAGGATTAGCTTGCGTATCTGAGCGCGCAGCCCGCCGATGGCACGAATTATGCCAATTTCACGTTTGCGTTCGGATATGGAAATCATGAGCGTATTCACGATTCCGAGCATCGATACGATCACGGCGATCACCAGTTGCATGTAGTTGAGCACGAAGAACTGATCAACCAGGCTGTACACCCACTTCTTAAATTCGACCTGCGTGTAGACGAATGCGTGGACCGTGTTGGAGGTTAGGTTCTGAATTTGGCGCTTGGCCGCAACTGGATCGACGCCAGGGTTTAGAGTAACGAAGAAGAAGTCGGCCGCATCGTCGTGCCAATAGTGTTTGTAGAGGGCGCGATCGATAAAGATCGTTCCTTTTTCAGAGCGATAATCGTCGAGAATGCCAAGAATCGGGCGCTCGAGAGTACCGTTTGGAGTATTCAGCGTGAGCGAATCCCGGACACGCATCTTCCAGCGCGTGGCGAAGTTTCGAGAGACGAGCACACCTCCTCCTTTCGGAAGTGCGTCGAGGAGGGTTTTCTCGCTCTCCCCTTCCACTGCGTCGATAGCGCGAGCCACGAAGCCGTCCATCTCGATGGCTATCAGGGCGGCACTGTCGCCGCCATACGGGACGGTGGTGAAGCGGACGTTTTCCAGCCGCTTCACGCCGGGAACCACGGCGATCTGCTGGCCGAGCTGTTCGTTGAAATGATAGGTGGTCGACCGCATGGTGGTGGATGTGGCGACAAAGATATCGGCGTTTAGGGATTGCTTCATCCAGCGGTCAACCATGTGCCGGTAGCTTTGAATGTAGCCTGCCGTGGAGAAAACGAACATGAGCCCGACCATGAGCGCACCAACGGTGGCGGAGCTGCGGCGGGGACACTGGATCATAGCGTCGACGGCGAGACTGCCCTCCGCCCCACCCGCCCAGTCCATGAAAGGGCGAAGCACGTGCGAAATCATCTCGATGAGCTTCGGCAACAAGGCCGTCAAGCCCAACAGCATCAGGATGGCATAGGAGAATTGGAAGGTGGCGCCCACATTAGAGGGCGTCCAGATCATTAGCGCGAGGCTGGACAAGGTAAGAGCGAGGCCGACAGTGACACGGCTCCATCCGAGCACAGCTTCTCTCTTGCGCGCTTCGATGTTGTGCAGTGCTAAAGTGGGATCGAGCTGCGACGCCGAACGCGCTGGGAACCACGCACCAAAGAGGGACGTGGCTACGCCGAGTAGGAAGGAGGTGATGGCGTATGGCATGCGGAAGACGGCCGGCGTCGAGGTGGACATGAAGCCGTAGACGGAAGAAGCCATATTGGCCATGACTTTTACGCCGATCGCCGCAAGGTAGTAGCCGGCGGCGATTCCGATCGCCGATCCAATCACGCCCATCAGAAAGGCTTCGCAGAGAAACATCCTGTGGATGTTGCGGCGCTCGACACCCACGGCGCGGAGTATGCCGATTTCCTTCCAGCGCTGATTTACCGCGATGGTAAACGAGTTGAAAATGATGTAAATGCCCACGAGAAGCGCAGTGAAGCTGGTGATGGACAAACCAACACGCATGGCAGTGACTGCGCTTTCGAGATCCTGGCCACGCGATTCGGGAGGCACGATTGCCAGCCCTGCGGATAATTTGGCACGGAGACTTTGCTGGACAGTTGCTACGGGAACATCGGAAGAATTTTTCAGATCGACGCGGTCAAAATTACGGCCGCGATTGAAAACGACCTGCGCGGAATAGACGTCCATTATGGCGATGTTGCCGCCGAAAACCTCACCGATTCCGACCGGCTTAAAGATTCCTTGAATGGTGAAGTCCTTGCGACCGATCGACGTGTACAGGGGCAGCGTATCGCCGATCTTGAGCGAGTGACGATCGGCAAACGCTCGGGAAAGCAGGATGGAATTGGGCTGCGCAAGAAAGACGAGCGGGTCGCCGATTTGGGTTTGCGTTTTATCGAACTGGTAATCACGCAGCTGCTGGTCGCCAGCGGTGTCGACGCCGAGAATGAGGAGTTGCCCTTCTTCCGCGAAGGCTGTTCGCACGATGACTTCGATAATCGGCTCAGCGATTTTTACCCCGGGAGTAGAGCGGACGGTTTCGAGGATTTCTTCCGGGAAACCTGTTTCGCCCGCGGTGATTTGCAGTGTGGCTTTGCCAGCAACCTTTTCGACGGTGAGGCGGAGAGAGTCGAGCAAGGTGATGTTGGCAGTGCGGATGGCGAAAAATACCGCAACACCCAGCGCAATGCCCGTGGTGGTCAAGAAAAGGCGGAGACGATGATTCCACCACTGCTGCAGACTAATGTGCCAGAGAGCCGGAAACATTAGCGGTATCCGGCGAGAACAGGGTCGAGCAGCTGTTCTTTCAAGATATGGCCATCGCGAAGGATGACCACGCGATCGCAGAAGCTGGCGACAAGATCGTTGTGTGTTACGAGAAAGAGGGTGCTGTTGAATTCCTTGTGAAGATCGTCGAGGAGCGCGAGAACTTCTGCGCCCGTGGCAGAATCGAGATTGCCGGTTGGCTCGTCGCCGAGGAGAAGGGGAGGAGAAAAAATAAGCGCGCGAGCGATGGCAACGCGCTGACGTTCGCCGCCGGACATTTCATCGGGGCGATGCGTGATTCGAGTTCTTAGCCCAACGCGCTCGAGCATGGCGGCTGCGCGATGTTCCGCCTCTTTGCGGCGCATACTCTGCAGGCGAAGTGGAAGGGCGACGTTCTCGACGGCGCTCAAAGTAGGTAGAAGATTGAAGGTCTGAAAGATCATCCCGATTTTCTCGCGACGCATGCGGGTACGTTGATCGTCGTTAAGGTCCGACATTTTTATACCCGCGACACTGACGCTGCCGCTTGTAGGATCATCCAAACCGCAGATCAAGTTGAGCAAAGAGGATTTGCCAGAGCCGGAGGGACCCATGACGGCCACCCGTTCGCCCTGCGCGACGCTGAGATCAATGTGACGGAGGGCATGTACGACTTTGGCGTCGCCATAGCTCTTGCAAACTTGCTGTAGCTGGATGGTACTCAGGGTCATGGACGACCCATTTATGGAAGAAGCCTCGTAAGAGAAGTTCGACAATGCAGAGTCCCCCCAACTTCGTCTGATCGTCCAAGGTTGTTGTTAAGAAGATCGTTCGGCAATAGGCCATCGGTACGATTGTGGCGCAATGATAAATCGGCCCCGACGGTGCTGGCCCTCGTCAGTGGACGGGACGACAAGTCGGAGGAAGTTTGTAAGCCGTCCCACGAAAGACTTCTGGCCCAATATAACTTCCAGTTAGCCCGTGAGACTGGTAGAACTGGCGACGGCGCCGGGCGTGATGAGAACACCGACATCAAGGGCAACGCCAATTTGTCGATTCTGGGGATGTTGGGAATGCTGGGAGATTCCTACGGCCGCGCCAGGTTCAGAAGTTTTCCATCGTCCAGATGTTGCCGTCGACTCTAAAGTCTCCAATGGCAAGGTGCCTGCCGTCAGGGGATTGCCGGCAGAAGGCCGCGGCGTCTCCCTGATTCTTCTGCAGCACGCGTGCGTTGCCCTGTAAATCAACATGCAGGAGCACCATTCCTCCATGGACGCGGTCGAAAACAAAAAAACCCTTTCCATCCGCGGTCCAATCCAATGAATCGAGGTTATCCCAACCTTTCACGTAGTAGCTATGTGTTGCGTCGCCGTTCAAGGAAAGAATTTCAATCGGCGCTTGCGGGGTCTTCCAGAAGGCAAGGCGCAAGCCGTCCGGAGAAAGATCCCAGTGGAACTTCTTTGCTTCACTGTCGAGATCAATCCGGGCAAGTTCCGCTCCCCGGCCCTTCAGCAGGTCGAACGCCGTGAACACAAATTGTTTGCGATCTTCGGTCAGTTCGCTGACCACACACAAGGTAGAGGATGTCCTGGCGCATCGAAAGTCGCTGTAAACGCGGGCGGTCATGACCAACTGCGATGGTCCCCCGGTAACGGGAACGCGCATAACTTTCACGTGAGCTCTTGGATCTTTAGAGGGCCAGTCTTTAGAGGGCGGAACAGAGTAGACGACCCACGCGCCATCCGGGCTCACGCGAGCCTCCGCAACATCGGTTGGTCCAGTGACGATCGCTTCCGCGGTGTCCTCGTCAAGTGCCTGCTTGAAGATGCCGGTATTGCCCCTTCGATTCGATAAGAAAACGACTTTCTTGCTATCGCCCGTCCAATCTTCTGGAGAGTCCCAGCTCTCGCTGGAAGCAAAGCGCCGGGGGTTGGCAATCTTCATCCCGCTTGATTGCAAGTCGACGATATTAAGAGAAGAGCGGCCTACCCATCTTAGGAATGCCAACGTCCTGCCGTCCGCCGTCATGCTTGTGCCGTTCGGACAGGTCGGGCCCCAGTTTGTCAGCCGCTTCGGCTTGTCAGTGGGAGCACCCGTTCGTTCATCGATCGGCATCACCCAATAGTTGCAGCTGAGACCACCGGCCGCCGATTCGAATAGCGTGTATAACAGCCGACTGTCGGGTAGAAGAGTAACGTCCCAGGATCCCGTCATCTCCAGTGGGGAAACCATCGTGGTGACCGGCCCCCCGCCCAGTTCGCGGGTCAGTAGGGAGAACCCCGATTTATCGAGTGCGTAGTGCCAGACCCGTTGTCCATGCGGAAACCAACGGAACCCGCCAATCGCGCTATTCTCATCCACCTCATAAAGTTTCCGAGCGTTTTCGCCGTCAGGTCCCATCAGCCAGATTTCGCGATCGCCACGTCGGCCTTTGTTTGCCTGGAAAGCAACCGAGGAACCGTCCGGAGAAATGGAATCTGCGCTGGCTTCATCGCGAAGTTTGCGGGGCGATCCGCCTAACACCGAGACAATCCAGATGCTCGAGCCCTGTGAGCTAAAGAACGCTGGACTCTGCCCTGACGGATGAGCCTCCGCGAGAAACCTTGTACTGTCGGGAAACCACTCCAGGATAATCTTCCATTCGACGTCCTTCCCGTTGAGCTCTTCCGGTTGGGGGACGGCGCGAGTCTCGCCGGTTTCAATCAGCTTGACGTGCATCCCCTTCGTGTCTACGTAGGCCAGGTACTTTCCATCAGGGGAAATCGCCCCGCCGGTCACAGGGTTCTCAGAGGGATTGGTGGTGAGCTGCCTTAACTTCAATTCCCATGGAGGATTCTTGGCAGCCGATTGGCGTTTGGCGAACCAGAAAGCCGCGCTAGTGATGAATAGTACGACAACGCCCGCTGCTGCCATTTCCCACCACCGAGCGCGATGTTTCGGCTCGATCTCCCGTTGCAAAGCCTCCAGATCCGTGCGCATCTCCGAGGCGGACTGGTATCTGGCTTCGCGATCTTTCTCGAGGGCGCGCTGAATAATGTCTCCCAGCTTCGGAGGAAGCTCGGGATTCAATTCGCGGGCGGGAGGCTGCGCTTCTTTCAGGATGGCGTCGTGGAGTTCGGCAGCCGTATTGCCGTGGAACGCCTGGCGTCCTGCAGCCATCTCGTACAGCACCAAGCCGAAGGAGAACAGATCGGTGCGCGCGTCCAATTTCTCGCCGCGCACTTGCTCCGGAGACATGTAACCTGCCGTGCCCATCGCGACTCCGGTTCGACTAAGGAAAGGACTCGATGCGGTGAGTGCCTCGGTCTCGTACTTTGGTTCGCGCGAACCGTCGTTCTCGCGATGATCCGTGGTTGGAGAATCGGCTGCCGTGGCTCCGGTAAAAAGCAATTTGGCTAAGCCGAAATCGAGAATCTTCGCTTGGCCTCGGCTGGTGGCGAAGATATTTGCAGGTTTGATGTCGCGATGGATGATGCCCTGTTGATGAGCCGCATCCAATCCCGCCGTGATCTGAAGGGCGAGGTCGAGCAACTTCGTGATTTCCAGTGCGGGCTTCCCCGGTTCGATTGTGGCCATCAAGTCGCGGAGTGTCTGGCCTTCCAAAAGCTCCATGACGAGGAAGGGGTGCCCTTCGAATTCTTCGACCCCGTAAATGGTGCAGATGTTGGGATGATTGAGGGCCGAGGCCGCGCGTGCTTCGGACTCAAAACGGTGCAGCGCGGCAGGATCAGCACCCAATTCTTCAGGCAAGAACTTCAAGGCCACGCGGCGGCCCAGTTTCAGATCCTCCGCTTCATAGACGACCCCCATTCCACCGCCGCCCAGGATCCCCAGAACACGGTAATGCGAAACCTTTTTGCCGATCAGTCGGCCATCACGTGAGGCCGCGGCGATCGCCGCCGCAATTTCGGCCGCCTGCTGCCCATTAGAAGCTGGGCGCACCGCCGCGATGAATCGATAGCCCCGGCGCGGCAGTGTCTCGATGTATCGCGGCTTTTCGGCGTCGTCTGCCAGCGCCCCACGAATTTGGTTAATCGAGAAATTGATGCCATGCTCGAAATCGACGAAGGTTGCTTCGCTCCACAGGCACTGCTGGATTTCTTCGCGGGTCACTACCGTCCCTGCGCGCTCCGCCAGCAGCAGGAGAACACGGAATGGCTGCGGTTGCAGTTTTATGAGGATGCCGGCTTTGCGGACCTCGCCGGCCGCCGCATCCAACTCGAAAGGGCCAAAGCAAATTCCGGCCGGGATAGGGGAATTTAGGGGCACCAATCACCAGGAATCGTGAACAGCCCTCATTCTACCAGCTCCGTTACCAGCCAAGTAGTAAATTTCTCTTCCTTACAAAATCAATAAATCATTCCAATTCATAGAGTTGGTCCCTTACCAAAAACTAACCAACTCCGCACACGGCGCGCATTGCCTTCTTTTCCAACCAAGAATACTTTCGCTCACACGGCGGTTTCAGTCTGTGTCATTTGGAACAGCTCAGCAGTCTCTTCCGCCCAGTCGGCGACTCCCAACCGACCACGAATCAATGCCGTCGCAGGACGAATTGTGCCCGTGTGTAGCGATGCAAATTTGAGGAGACGTCATGAAAAAATCTCTGTTGTTTTTGCTTTTCCTCTCCAGCTTATGGCTCCTTGCCGCCTGCGGAGCCGCAAGTACGCCTCCTCCGCCGCACGTTTCTTCACTGGCGGTTGTGCCGCAATTTATCTTCCTCACCGTCGGCGGCATAGAACAGCTTACTGCTTCGGCGACGCTCAGCGACGGCAGTATGGCAACGCCACCCTCGACTTGCTGGTCCTCGTCGGACATGAAAATTGTCAGCGTCAGTACCCAAGGGATAGCCTCGGCGCTCGCAACAGGCACAGCCACGATCACTTGCACCGATGCGGGCGTCACCGCTTCGACCACACTCACCGTGCAGCCCGCATTTTCTTCCAGCGCTTTTCAATCCGGGACGATCTTGTACCTCGAGAACATCGTGGGTGCTGATGATGTGCGCCTTGGCATGGATACCAGCTTCGGCGCTGCCATTGGTGTGTTGTCGCTCAACGGCTCTGACGTCGTTGCCAAAGCCAGTTACGGCAGCCACTTCTTCGGCGTTGGCCTCTTCGATGGGGATGATACTCGATACTACAACTGCGGCAGCTGTACACTGCACTACGGTTGGAATCCCACTGAATGTTGCGACGAATATCGTCACGGGAGCCCGGTGCTGGCCCAGAGCATCACCGGCGACACGATCTACGTAAAAACAAATCCGGTCGAGTGGGTACCGGACGATAAGGGTGGCGGCCCCACCCAGCCCGTGCTGTCAGACGTCATCATGGAAAAATGGATCTCTCCCGTAGCGAACCACCCTTACGTCTTCCAAGTGCGTTATAAGCTCACGCACACCGGCACGGACCGCCATGCCGAGCAGTACAACGCCGTCCCCGCCTACGAAATTGCCGCTAGTCTTTTCAGCCAATTCGATTTTTATACCGGAACCGCCGCGGGTACCGGCGCACCCACGACTACCATGCCGTTGCCTCAAGCGCCCCTGTTTACCTTTCAATGGCTCTCGGAAGGTTGGGGCGCGGTCACCAACCAGCAGAACTTCGGCTTCGCCGCTTACAACCCGCAAGCGTTTCCGTATGTGACCGCTAACCAAGGCACCACCGATCCGACCGACCAAGTCAGCGGCTTCTCCTTCCTTACACCGACCAGTTTCTTCCCCGGTTCGAGCGTGCAGTTCGATACCTTCCTCACGCTCGGCAACTACAAAACGTGGCAGCTCGAAACCTATGACATCAAGCGCCGACTTGGACCGTTCCCGGCCACCGCTCCTCCTTTTGGCCTCATTAACACCACCCCTGCAACGGGGTCAACTATTTCGGGCCACGTTTCGGTTGATGGGTTCGCGTTCGCCAATGCCTCCGACACGAGCGTCGACCTGTACGTCGATGATGTGCTGAAGGCCTCCGGGTTGGCGAACATCACCCGCCCTGACATCGCTTTGACTTGGCTTGGCGCTCCCCTGAATCCTGCCTTCCACTTCGATCTCGACACCACGCAGCTTACCGATGCTCAGCACACCATCGAGGTCAGAGCCAAGGACGCCGCCGGCAATGTCGGCCTGTTGCCGCACCGCATCGTAACCGTTCTCAATTGAGGAGTGTGCGCATGATTCACCCGAGTCCAATAATCCTCACAATGCGCGGCGAATTCGGCCAAGGTGTCCTCGGCAGAAATGATGGCTCGATTTCGGTCCCCGATGGGGAATCGGCATCGCCGGTTTGCAGCCGTTCCACCGAAATAGTTCCACCCCGCGGTGCGACTCAAGTCGGCGAGCGCGGCGGAATTTGAACACAACTCTGCCTTACCCAAGGCGCGGAGGTAGCGATGATGAAAAATAAAGTCGAGGTAGCGGCCAATGTAGTCGTGATCGTGTTGGCCGTGGTGATCGGGTCGGTTTTTCTCATGGATCGCTTCGCTTCCCCCGGTCCGGCGCCGAACGAAGTCAAAGTTGGCGACCAACTCCCTGGCCTGCACGTGTACAACTGGAGGGCACACGAACGCACTCTGGTTCTCGCCCTCAGAAACGGATGTCACTTCTGTGAGGTGAGCATGCCGTTCTACCGGAAGCTGGCCAAATTGGAACAATCGAACCAGATCCGCGTTCATCTCATCGCCGTGTTTCCGGACGATCCGGCCGTCGTGCATCAGCTCGTCGAAACCCAGCAGCTCACCATCGAAGTGCTTCCGGGCACTGAGTTAGGTCAGGTGAAAGTGCAAGCCACTCCGACTCTGATGCTGGTCGATGAGCAAGGACGAGTCTCCAAAGTCTGGATGGGCGAGCTTCCGGCCGCAGAGGAAGCAGAAGTTATCGCGGCCATCAGCAAGCCCGTGGCCACCGAATCAAAACAACAAAGTTTCCTGCGAACGCCTTTTGAGACTTATATGGCTAAGGCTCGATGTGAGCGTTCGTTTAGAAGTTCGTCGGAAAGTCAGGAACAACTGTCAAAAGGAGGAAACGTATGTGGATTCTGAGGTTAGTTCGAAATTTCGCTTTGCTTGCGGTGTTGGCGCTGGCAGCGCATGCGGCTACCTGTGCCGACAAGCATGGTGGGAACCCTCACTGCGGTGGACCGTGTGGTGACCCATTCGGACCTTTCTGTCCAAAGGGCTGCGTATGCGTCTTTGTTCCCGGACCAACCAATCTTTGCGTGCACAAGGGTGGCGGCTAGACACCGGAAAAATCCAATTGGGACAGGTTCACCCAGGACCACGCCAACGAGGCAGACCGCTGCTGGTCTCAAGGTGTGGCCCTCGCGTTCTTCGCATAGATAGCTGAGACAAGTTGACCATAAAGAGGTATAGAGTATGTCGATTCTGAGATTAGTCCGAAATTTCGCTTTGCTCGCGGTGTTGGCGCTAGCAGCGCACGCGGCTGCGGGTGCCGACAAGCATGGGAACCGTCACTGCGGTGGGTCGTGTGGCCTAGGATTGTCTTGTGCAAGGGGCTGCACATGCATTCCTTCCCCCATAAGTCGCGGCGGTTTTTGCTCGCCTACGATACGCTAGACGCCGGAAAAACCCAATTGGGACAGGTTCAGGACCACGCTAACGAGACAGAGCGCTGTTGCTTGCAAGGCGTGGCCTTGGCGCTTTTTTGCGTAGATAGCTGGGACAAGTTGACCAAAGGAGGCAAGGTATGTCGATTCTGAGATTAGTCCGAAATTTCGCTTTACTCGCGGTGTTGGCGCTAGCAGCGCATGCTGCCGGTGCTGACAAGAAACCGACGTCAGGATTCTGCGGTGGAACGTGTGGCCGAGGACTCTCTTGTCCAAAGGGTTGCACATGCTATGCCGCCTCAACCCGTGGTGTTTGCTTGCCCACGGTGCGCTAGACACAGGAAGTCCCCCAATTCCGCCACGATGGCCGTGCTTGCAACCACCGAGCAGTACCAGTAGCGCGACGGAGATTTCAATGCAGAAGAGACTTGTCCATGCAACTCCTGTTGTCATTGATCCGGCCATCGTACACTCTCCGTATCTCGGGGGCAGCGGCAACGCTCTGCTGAGGAGGATGACAGTGAAGACCACGCTCGCAATCGTTCTTTTTTTGATTTTCTGCGCAGGCTCCGCACCCCTGGCGCGAGCCGTGTGCACTGGCACATCGGTGCATGCGTTCGGCGCGAAGGGGGATGGTCAGACCGACGACACCGCGGCCATTCAAAGCGCGATCAACGCCGCCAGTTCCGCCGGTGGCGGCTCCGTTGTGTTCAATGTGGCTCGCTATTTCACAACCGGAACATTCGTCGTGCCGGCAGGGGTGGTCCTATGCGGAGCGATCGAAGGGCCCTTTGATGTCGCTGGAGTCAATCCCGCCCTGACCGCGATCGCGCCCACGCTTCTGGTCACCAATACCAGCGTCCCCTTCGTGACCTTGAGTGGTCTCGGCGCTGCGGCGACCGACCTGCTCTTCCACTACCCCAACCAAGTGGCCAGCAGCGCTGCTGCTCCCAATGTCTATCCCTACACTATCGTTGCGGCCTCTCCCGGCACGAAGGTGGTTCGCTCCCTGGTAACCAATGCCTACAATTTTCTCGACATCGAGAGTGGCAGGGTCATCGCCCAGGATCTATTCATCGGGGCGTTCAACATAGGCGTCAACATCGACCACGCGCACGACCACGTCACGCTTCGAAATCTGCTCAATCAAGTGTTCTGGGATGTGATGCAAAACCAGTCTTATCCAGCCACAATCGACGCCTGGGTGCAGAGCCACGGGATCGCCTTGGTGGTGAACCGCGCGGACAGCCTCGAAGTGCACGATTTCAAACTGTTCGCCCGTTTCGCCGGGATGCTTCTGACCGATTCGCCCGACACGGCACAAAATCCTCGGTGTGGTTATGGAACGGGAAGCGACATCAATCTCGATACCGTGCAGTTCGGCATCATCGTCACTGCGTCCAATGCGCCAGGCTATGAGTTCACGAATATGATCATTGGGTCGGGGAACGGTGGTCAGGCGGCGGTTCAGGTGAAAGCCGGCGGTTCCTTGGCGCCGGACGTACTCATCGATGGAGGATCGGTGCGTGGTTCGTGGGCTTTCGGCGCGTTCCCCGCGCCCGCAGCAGGCAATCGGACCGTCGTAAATATAATCGGGTTCAATCTGCCCTGACACTAAGACTTTCCGGCGTCAAGGCCGCTGCCGGCCGGAGGAAACAGAATGAAGAAATCCTCGCTCTTTCTATTCCTTGCTTCCAGCTTGAGGCTGCTCAATGCTTGTGGGGGTGGCGGCGGTACTCCTCCTCCTCCGCCCGCTCCAACAGTCACGATTACGACGTCGTCGAGCTCGATCACACCGGGGCAAACATTGACGCTGACGTGGTCCAGTACAAACGCTACTTCGTGTACGGCCTCGGCCAGCCCGAGCGAAAGCGATTGGTCGGGAACCCACGCTACGAGTGGCTCGCAATCCGTCACACCGGCGTCGGTCGGGACAATCAACTACACACTGATGTGTACCGGCGCAGGCGGAAGCGGTTCCGGTGCCGTGTCCGCCACGGTCACCTCCATTCATTTCTCCGTCAGTGGTCCGGCCAATGTTCCCTCCGGAATATCCTTCAACTTCATGGTGACCGCACTAGATGCCTCGAATAACACGGTCACTGCCTACTCTGGAACAGTGCACTTCACCAGCACCGACCCCCACGCTCAACTTCCCCCGGACTCGACCCTGGTATCCGGAACCAAAACCTTCTCCGCCACACTTACGACGGCCGGCAACCAAGTGGTTACTGCAACCGACACCGCTACCGCTTCCATCGCCGGAAGTTCGAACTCCATCAACGTTGGCGCCCTGGCCGACGCATTTCCCGTGGAGACTTTCGGGGCAAAGGGAGACGGCAAAACCGACGACACCGCGGCCATTCAAAACGCGATCAATGCTGCCGCTGCAGCAGGGGGAGGTTCGGTTGTCTTTAAAGTGGCACGCTACTTCACCACAGGCAGCTTCGTTGTGCCCGCAGGGGTGGTGCTGTGCGGAACGATCGAAGGGCCCTTCGATGTCGCTGGAGTCAATCCGGCCCTGACCGCGATCGCACCCACGCTCCTGGTCACCAATACCAGCACCCCGTTCGTGACCCTGAATGGTGTCGGGGCGGGAGTGACCGACCTGCTCTTTCACTATCCGAAGCAGGTTGGAACCAGCGCCTCGGCTCCCACGGTTTATCCCTACACCATACAGATCTCTCTCTCCGGCAACGGTGCCGCCTCGAAGGTGGTCCGCTCCACAGTAACCAATGCCTACAACTTCCTGGACATCGAGCGTGGCCGAACCATGGCACAGGATCTGTACATCGGGGCATTCAATATCGGGGTCAACATCGACCACACGTACGACTTCGTGACCCTGCATAATCTCCACAATGGCGTGTTTTGGGACGAGGTGGAAAGCGCCTCTTATCCGACCCCCATCGACACTTGGGTGCTGAACCACGGGACCGCCTTGGTGGTGAACCAGATGGACGCCCTCGAGGTGCACGATTTCTTCGCGTTTTCTCGTTTCGCCGGGATGCTTCTGACCGTTTCGCCCGACACCACACAGAATAATGGTTGTCGGTGTGGATGGGGAACGGGAAGCAACATTGATCTCGAGACCGTCCAGTATGGCATCATCGTCACCGCGACCGCTCAGCCAGGCTTTGAGTTCACGAATCTGCAAGTAGGGGCGGCTCCGGGTCTCGGGCAGGCCGCGGTCCTTTTGAAAGCCGGCGGAGCCAACCCGCCGGACGTGCTGATCAATGGAGGCTCGGTGCGTGGTAGTTGGGCCTTGGGCGCCTTCCCCACGCCCGCTGCAGGCAATCTGACCGTCGTAAATATAATCTAGCCCTGTCGTTCCGGTCCAAACGTGTCCCTTTCCATTGCTCTTGAGCGGAGCCGCGCGAAGTCCGATTTGGTGAGTGTATCCGCCTGTAGCGGCGCGGCGTGCCAGCAAGAGGGACTTGCATAACTCAAGGAAGCTTATATCAAGTCTGTCCGCTTTCGTCCCCGCCACGCCCGGCCGAATCGGCAGGCAGCGGTTCTAGCAACCGACTTTCCTAGCAGCTCAGCCCAAGTGGTAGCGTGCCGCTCCGCAGGTCAGCCGAGTGCGCCTGGGGGAAGACAAAGCTCTGAACGAGTGGTCGGCAAACCGGAAGTTACTATCGGACCGAGCGGTATATGACACGGATTCGCCATACACTCCAGCGTGAACCATCCGCCGATTCTCCTCGGGACGCCGCCATGACCCGCTTCTGCGGACCCGTTCGCCTCACACGCTTGCCGTGCGTGCGCGTTCTTCCAGCGCTTTCATCGCCGTGAGATAAGGGCTGGGGCCATAGCTCACTCTCGCAACGCCCTGTTCCGCTAGCACTTGCAGTGGTGAAGGGCCGTCTCCGACCATGATGTTGACGGGGAGCGTGGACGATTGCGCGAAGCGCGCGATCAGTTTGGCATCGACGAGACCCGGGACGAAGATTCCGTCGGCACCCGCTTCTGCGTACGCGTGTGCTCTTTCGATGGCGTCCTCGAGCATAGCGTTGCCGTGTTCGGCGGGTGGTCGCTGAAAGAACACGTCGGTACGGGCGTTGATGAAGAAATGAATACTCGCTGCATCCGCCGTCCGTCGAGCGCTTCGGATGCGCTCGCACTGATTGACCGTCTCGCGGAGTTTTCCGTTTGCCGGGAAACTGTCTTCGAGATTACAGCCTACGGCACCTGCTTTGATGGCCAGACCGACGGTTTCGGCGGTGACTTCCGGCGTGTCACCATAGCCGCTTTCCAAATCGACCGTCACCGGCAGGGCCGTCGCTTGGACGATCCGGCGCAGATTTTCGATGGCCAATGCTAGCGGTATCTGCTCGCCATCGGAGAAGCCGTTTGCATTGGCGACCGACCAACTGCTCGTGGCGATCGCTTTCGCACCAGCGGCGGCGACGGCCTTGGCGCTGCCCGCATCCCAGATGTTGAAGAGTAGGAGCGGCGTTCCGGGAATGTGCAACGCCCGGAAGTGTTCCGCCTTACG
>WNFI01008357.1_pt1 | contig 14748 bp, 11 predicted proteins | sample 5400471 | NCBI WGS metagenome assembly WNFI01 (sample SAMN13153348, study PRJNA577476) | soil metagenome | isolation source: 100 cm saprolite on Douglas fir-dominated hillslope | place: USA:California | collected 2013-09-17
AGTCGGACTCCGCACCGATTGGCTCGAAGAGCGGCTTGAGGTCATCGGAGCCATCCCCGCCAACTCGTCTGCTGCGCGCTCCTTTCGTTTCGTCGGACTAGGCCATGAACCGGACGGCTCCTCGCACTTGAACGTTTATTTGGAACCACGCTCAAGGCCTTCGCGAGAATCACATGCCAGGCCAGCTCGTTCGGTCCGGGAGGCGATCCGTGCCGCAAGCAGCTTTCTGTGTGACGCTAGGAGTGGGGATTGTTGGGTTGACTACGAACTACCCGTGGGCACGTCGAACGCCTGGGTTACAGCGTACACCCTGGCCAAGCTCGCAACGGTTCGTCGTGATCTTCTGCCGGAGGATGCTACAAGGGTGATCAGGCAGGCGCTTGATTGGCTTGTGAGCGTTTGTTCCCGTGATGGCGGATGGGGCTTCAACCTGACAGTTCCCAATGACGCTGATTCGACCGCCTGGGCTATTCTTGCGCTGCGACGCCAGAATCGACCGATTCCGGAGAGTGCCAGACACTTCCTGTCGTTGTGCCGCGAAGCGAAGGGGTCCTTCACAACTTATCCTCGAAGTCGGTCCACCCCTAACCTCTGGATGGCGGCGGCGCCGGATGTGAGCGCGGCGGCGATGGCCGCTCTCGAGGAGCAATGGAATCCCACAGTGGAATCCTTTCTATCCCAGTGGTGGACTCCAGACTGCACGCTTCCCGCCTATTGGTGGACGTCACCTTTTTACACACTGTCGCTCCTGCTCGAAGCGTTTCCCGAGTTCGCGGCCTCACCGGCTGGGCAGTCCACGATCGTAACGTTGGACAAAGCGACTCCGGCAAGTTCCTTTGACGCCGCGCTTCTCCTGGTGAGCCTCGTCCTCTTGAATCGGCCGCGCGCGGCAGCGGTGGCTTCAGAGCTGCGCCACCTCCAGCGCGTTGACGGATCGTGGCCCTCCTCGGCCGTTCTGCGCCTTCCCACTCCCGAGATGGAAAGACCGTGGGATGCGATCGATTCCCGCCGATTGTTCAGGGATCAAAATGCAGTCTTCACGACGGCCACCGCTGTGGCGGCTCTTTCCTTGTTCCTCGCGAGAAGTGTTGAACAGGGCGGAACCTTGCCCGCTTGGCGTCAAAGCAGGCCACCTCGGGCGCTCACCAACCAGGACACGCTCCCTCCGCGCGCTGGTGCGCGAGCACAGCCGGAAGCCTGACGCCTTCTTCCCTTAGAGTCGGTCTGCCTTCGGAGGCGCAGCCGGCTGACGCTTGAAGTCGAAGCAGTCCGACATGTCATCGGCCGCCGCCACACGCTTGTGGGGCGCGACTACGCCGAACTGCTGCACGCAGAACTTCAGCAGGCTCACGTGTGAATGCCTCGCTTTGGAGATGTATCCGCTGCGCGCAAACGGGCTCAGCACCAGGCAGCCCACGCGTGAGCCGTACCGAAACTGGGTTCCGTCGGTCCACTGCTCCACGTTCTCGGGGTCCACGTGATCGAGCCAGCCTCCCCAGTCATCCCAGATGATGAAGATGGCGGTCTTGGGCCATAGGCCGCCCTGAACGACGGCGTTGACCTGCGCGACCGTCCACTGCATGCCCAGCGTGACGTTGTCGAGGGGGTGCTCGGTCTCGTGGTGCGGCGCGTAGACCCAGGACACCGTGGGGATCCTTCCCCCGTTTGCGTCCGTCACGAACTGTCGGCTCGCAAACTTGTTTCGTCCCCTGAGCGCCGCGATGAAGTCGAAGGCGTAACCCCCGTAGTTTCCCCAAGTCAGGCCGTTCGCCTCCAGGTTCTTCGGCAAGGACGGTATGTTGAAGGGTTGCATGCCGGGACCAAGTCGATAGTTGTGGGGGTTCACGATGACCGGGGAGTCGCCCGCGATGAGCATCAAGTGGTTCGGGGTCGATGGCCCCGTCACGTCCGTGAAGTAGTTGTCGCAGAGCGTGTACTGGCGTGCGTATGCGAAGTACGCCGGGATGTCCCGTTCGACAAACTGCGCGCGCACGGCAGTCGTCTTCCGGGTGAGCCAGGCTCCGTGTTCATGGTTCGGATCGTGGGGCGGGGGATTGGGGGACCGGGGGAGCTGGGCCCCGTTGGCCCCAGGGAAGGTGCCGAAGTAGTTGTCGAAGCAGTGGTTCTCCTTGACGATGATCACCACATGCTCGATGGGCCCCGCGAGCGGCTTGGGCTGCCCCACCGGCCCCGGGGCTGGTTGAGGTCTTGGGGGTAGACCAGGCTTCCGTCTGGCCGACTTCTTTGACTTTGGAGGCCGAGCAGGCTTTCGTCTAGATGGCTTGGGGGGTGACGTGCGGGGCCGCTTACGCTTCACAGTCCTCTTCGTACGGCGCCTGCTCTTTGCAGCCTTCCTTTGCGTCGCCATGCTGCCCTCCGAGATGAGTCGCCACCGAAGCATCAGCGCCAGCGCCTCGTAAAGGACCTTCGGCGCGGCTGCTCTTCGTGGGTGACCGAGCGTAGCACTCGGATTAACGTTGTCAAACAGCGACAAGCCACCATCGCTCTGAGTACTGCCCTCAAGAGACCGCCCAGTTGCCGAGACGGCTCGTCAATCCTTCCTTTGAGCGACTCTTCGAGTCGAAGCGGCGTGGTCGATTGCGCCTGTAGGGTCCTGCCTCGGCTATGGCATCGGATGGCTGTGGCTGTTGCTACTTGGGCTTCTGATCGTGGGCGTCCCGCCCGGATTTCGGTGCTGAAGGTAATCCGGGAGGTCGCGCGTTTCCTGATCGGCACGTTAGAATGCCCCTGACGCGTGGGGTGGGGTTGGCCAATCAAGAGGACGTACGACGGATTGCATCGTCTCTGCCGGGTGCTCGTGAGGCAGAGGGGCGCTTCGCCTTCAGCGTCGAGAACAAAGGGAAGGAGAAGGGCTTCGTGTGGGTATGGATGCGTCTGCGCGCGGCCCGCATTCCCCTTCTCCGCAAGCTGATCGTCGACGCGTGGCGATGCCAGGCTCCGGCCGAGCTCGTGAAAGAGGGCGCGGTGTCGCGACGCAGCAGGCGCCAGCCACGCCGCATGTCGCGCGGCCCCCAAAGCGGTTCTTCCCCCATCTCGGTGCGGAAGAGAACCCATCAGCGACGCCCATCTAATAGACGGCGAAGGACTTAGCGCATTGAAGTGCGAAGGGAGGGAGGGCAGGGTGGCCTCCGCAAGAGCCGTCGGAGGGAAATCCGTGAGCGTCGTCGACTGGCTGCTCGACTCGGACCCGTCGGTCCGCTGGCAAGTAATGCGGGACCTGACCGATGCGCCCGCGGAGGAGGTCGCGGCCGAGCGTTCGCGGGTCGCGACCGAGGGCGCCGGCAATCGGCTGGTCGCTCTCCAGGCGGCCGACGGCCGGTGGGGTGGCGCGGCCTGGAACCGCGGGTGGGACTCCACGATGCACGTCCTGTCGGTGCTGCGGGAAATGGGTCTCGATCCCGCGAGCACCGAGGCACGGCTCGCGCTGGGCCTCGTCCGCGACCGCGTGACGTGGAAGGGATGCGGCCCGCCGGAATGCGACGGCAATCCCTTCCTTAAGGGTGAGGTCGAGCCGTGCATCAACGGCCAGGTGGCGGCGAGCGGCGCCTACTTCGGCCAGGACGTCCGGGGCATCGTCGACCGGCTGCTCGGCGAGCAGCTGTCCGACGGCGGCTGGAACTGCGAGGCCGCCAACGGCTCGACGCGGTCGTCGTTCAACACCACGATCTGTGTCCTCGAGGCCCTGCTCGAGCACGAACGGGCCGTCGGGAGTAGTCCGGAGGTGACCGAGGCCCGGCTCCGCGGGCAGGAATACCTCCTCGAGCGCCGCCTCTTCCGCCGGCGGTCGACCGGCGAGGTCGTCAACGACGCCTGGACCCGCTTCGCCTTCCCGACGTGGTGGCACTACGACGTCCTGCGGGGGCTGGAGTACATGCGCCGCGCCGGCGTCGCGCCCGACGAGCGCGTGGCCGAGGCGATGGAGCTGGTGGCGTTGAAGCGGGATGGCGACGGCCGGTGGCCGCTCGAGACCGACGAGGGCGAGGGCCGTCCGAGCCGGTGGAACACCCTCCGCGGCCTGCGCGTCCTCCGCTGGCACGAACAGGCCGGTTAGTAGGGACGCTGCGACCGCGCCGGGCGACGTACCGCAGGCCTTCGCGGCGACTCGAGCCGCCCCAGCGCGGCAGGCCACAGGCGGCCGGCAGAACAGCGGCCAGCCGCGGCTCCGAGCCGAGATCTTCGCTTCGCACCCTACGGAACCAGCACGACCTTACCGACCGCCTTGCGGTCGTGAATGTAGTGATGCGCCGCAGCCGCCTCCTCGAACCGGAAGCTGCGGTCCACGTGCGGACGGATCTGGCCCGCCTCATAGAGGGCGATGAGTGCCTGAAGCTGTGGGCTCAGGATTTCGGGATGGTCGAAGAGGTGACCGAGGTTCACGCCCGTGAGAGTTTTGTTGTCGTTCATGAGGGTCATGGGGCTCCACTTCTTTATTCTCAGTACTTGGCCCAGAGCGTGCAGCATGTTGCGCCTCTTTCCGCTGGAGGCGGCGGAGAGCCCGAACGCCACCAGCCTCCCACAAGGGGCAAGGAGATCGTAGCCCTTCGTCCAGGACGACCCTCCGACCGCATCCAGGATGAGGTCGAGGCCCGCATTACCCACGGCGGCACGCACGCCGGGGACGTAGTCGCCCCCGGAATCGATCGGGTAGCGGCAGCCTTGGGCCCGCAGGAATTCATGCTTGGCGGGAGAGGCGGTCCCAAGGATGATGCACTGGCGGGTCTTCGCAAGCTGGATGGCCGCTAGTCCCACGCCGCCCGCGGCGGAGTGGATGAGCACGCGGGCCCCCTGTCGCAGGGTGCCAGTGTAGAACATCATATGGTGGGCGGTGAGGTAGACGACGGGCAGGGCGGCCCCCTCCTCAAAGGTCATGGCCGCAGGCATGGGCAAGACCTGAGTCGCTGAGATCACCAGGACGTCGCTGTATCCGCCGAAGCGCGGCATCGCCAGGACACGGTCCCCCTCCCGAAAGCCGGCCACCCCGGGGCCGACTTGATCCACGACGCCCGCCACTTCATAGCCGACGACGCAAGGAAGTTTGGGAGCGTCGGGATAGAGGCCCACGCGGGCGAGAAGGTCCGAGAAGTTGATTCCGGCGGCGCGGACGCGGATTCGCACCTTACGCGCACCGGCCACCGGGTCAGGGGCCTCGCGAACCTCTAGAACTTCGGGAGGGCCCGCCTTTGTGATCCACACCTGGCGCATTGAGGAATCCTCCTGTTGCCCTTACGACTGTCGCGACGACAACGGCAATCCTCGGTTCGGTGCTGGAACCGCCAACCCCTCGTGCTTCCCTGAGTCCTTGCTCGAGCCGGGTGCGGCGTGTCGTTGGTCATGCGCAGGCGATCTTAGCGGTCTTCGTTCGGGACAACTAGGCGTGCTCGTTCCCGAGTTCGTGGCCAAGAGCGCGAGGTGCCAAGCGGATGCGGGGGCATGGGGGCCGCCGGGCGTTCGTCACGGCCTGGCAGAACCCATGTGAATGGCCGCGCGCAGTGGGAATGCGGCGGACCGGCGGTTCACCATTTTCTGCAGCTCTTCGTCGGGAGCGCTTCCCGATGCGATGAAGCCGGGCGAGATCGCGTTGACGGTGATGTTGTATGGGCCGAGGATGCGCGCGAGCGAGCGCGTCAGGACCAGGATGCCAACTTTGGCGATGTAATGGGCCGTCAGCTGCGGCTGGCCGATCATCTGGTCGGCATTGGCCATGCTGAAGCTGACGATGCGTCCCCACTTGCGCTCCTTCATGGGGCCGGCGACCAGACGACTCATGTAGAAGACGGGGTCCAAGTTGTTGTCGAACATCTCGTGCCAGCTCTCGGGGCTCGTCTCCAAAAGGGGCGCGCGGTGGTAGGGTCCCGCACCGTTGATGAGGGCGTCGATTCGCCCCCACTCGGAGAGGACGCGGGAGACGAAGGCTTCACACGCGCGGGGATCCGAGACGTCGTAGCGACCCTCGATCACGGGGGCCCCTTTTCGGCGCATCACCTCGGCGGCATCGCGCGCCTCCTCAGCGCTCGTCCGATAGCAGAAGGCAACGGACCAGCCTTCTTCTGCCAGACGCAGACCAACCGCCCGGCCAATCCCCTTGGCGCCCCCGGTCACGACCACGACTCGGTTGGCCATCGCCCGCCCTCCTGCTCAGGGAGAAAACAGCACGGCACGTTGCGCGAGCGCCATTCCAACTCCAACCGGCCGGCTTTGCAACACCCATTGCGAGGGTGCGAGTGCCGCGCGCATGCGGGATAGGCTCCTCAGAACCCGACGGCGGCTGGTATCCGTGATATCCCCAGAGGAGCCTTCCGCATAGTATGCTCACCTCGCCCGCGGTGAAGATGACTTGCCCCTCCTGCCAAACCGCGAACGGGGAAGGCGCGCGGCAGTGTCGTGGCTGCGGTCGGCCTCTCGAGCCCACCCTCCCCGGTGGGACCCTGGTTGCCTCGCGTTACGAGATCCGGCATGCACTGGGAACAGGCGGCATGGGAACGGTTTACAAGGCCTACGACCGCGTCCTAGAGGAGACAATCGCCCTCAAAGTGCTGCGACCGGAGATCGCCCGCGACGCGGAGGTTGCCTGGCGTTTTCAGGCTGAGGTCCGGCTCGCCCGCAAGGTCACCCACCGCAATGTCTGCCGGATGTATGACTACGGGCAGGACGGGGACATCCATTTCATCTCCATGGAGTTCATCTCGGGCACAGACCTGAGCAAGGTTGTGCAGGCTCAGGGGGGGCTGATGCCGGACGGGGCTTTCGACGTGGCCCTGGAGATCGGGGCTGGTCTGCAGGCCATCCACGAGGTTGGAATCGTCCACCGCGACCTCAAGGCTTCGAACATCATGCTCGACTCGAGGGCCGTGGTACGGATCATGGATTTTGGCATCTCGAAGGAATCGGGAAGCAGCGTGAATGGCGACGCTTTACAAGCAGGTTCACGAGCCGCCGCCGCTCGACGGTGCGGCCGCGGCCGTGATCCCGGCCCCCCTGATTCCGGTGCTGAGGACCGCGCTCGCGAAGGTTCCAGCCTCCCGTTACTCCTCGGCGCGGGCGTTCACGGAGGCACTCCAACAGGCTCGCGGGCAGGCGCAGGGCGCGTTCTTCATTCCCTCCCCCGGCCTTGCCGCCCCCGTCCCCACCGTTCCGGCGCCTCCCCCCGCGGCCCCGAAGACAGCCGAGGCATCAGCCGGGCAGTCGCGGCTCGCCACGGCCTTGGACAAGATCACGGCCCTTCTTCAGGAGAGCCCCGGCCTTCCGCGTCTCCTGGAGGTGGTCCTGGGCGCCGCCCAGGGTCTTGCCTCCGCGGAGGCCGGTCGCCTGGTCCTGCTCGATGTCGAGCCGGCAGGGGGAGCGCTCGTCGAAGATGTTGCTGGCGACGGCTCGGAAGCGCTTCGGGGCACACACCTTGCGGCGGGGGAGAGCCTTCTCCTCAGGGTCGCAGTGCGCGGGAAGGCCTTTCGCTCGAGCAACGCCGCAAAAGAGGAGGGCTACTCCCCTAAGATGGACGGGCTGGCAGCTTCCAAACCCGGCTTCCTGGTCTTGCCCCTAGTTTCCGGAAGTTTGCGGGGGGGGCTCCTACTGGCCGGCCGAGAAGGAGGCTTTGGCCCGGGCGAAGAAGCGGACCTCATCCGCCTCGTGCGCTTTGGGGCGGTCGTCCTCGAGAACTCCCAGGCCCGCGAACGCGCCCTCGACTCCTTCACCCACACCGCCGAGCTGCTGGTTTCCTTCCTGGAGAAGGCTGACCCACGCTACCCGATGCATGCCCGGTCGGTCGCCGCCGGTGCGGACATGATCACGGCGGGCCTTGGCCGGCCCGCGGAAGAGCAACTGCAGATCCATTTCGCAGCTCTCCTACACGACATTGGGAAGCTGGGCCTCGACCCGGCCTTGCTACGCACGGAGGGCGAGCTAAATGAGGACCAACGTCGGCTGATCCAGCAACACGTCGCCCTGGGCGTGCAGCTCATCTCTCCCATAAGTCCTTGGAAGGAGCTCCCCCGCATTATCGAAGCTCACCACGAACGGTGGGACGGGAGCGGGTACCCCAAAGGTCTCAAGGGCAACGAGATTCCGTTTGGGGCCCGGGTCGTGGCCGTGGCCGACGCCTTCGACGCCATGACCGTCAAAAACCCAGGGCGTCCGCCGGAAGACGTCCTCGCCGAGCTACAGACTGCGGCCTGTTCGCAGTTCGACCCCGTGGTCATCCGGGTCCTGGAGGGGGAGTACCGCCGGCGCGCTTCGCTCCTAAAGCGGTAAACGGTGCGTGGTTGGGTGTTTGCTCCTAGCTTGATCGCCTCGACGATAGGCGTTCTCAACGACTGAGCTGCCGAACCATCCTGGTTGATGTCCGGCACGGCATCAATGGGTCCCTTGAGAGGTTGGGGAAAGGGGAGGCGGACATCAACCAAGACGGCGGGGTCATGTGGCTACAGGCTCTGGAAAGGACTGGCGCTCACGCAAACCGCTGAAAACGCACGGGTCGGGGTGATAGGCCATCATCTGGCCGAAGTTGAAGCCGCCGGCGTGACTTAGAAACCGGTCTGTTCGAACGTCCAGAGCGCGCCAAACCCTTGGACCCCTATAGCGTCCTGCGAAAGGTTTCGAGCCTTCCCGCAGGAGCATTCTTTGGCAAGTTCATGGTTCGTACGGCAGCGCATCAGGCATTGTCGTAAGCGTACGAACGTGTTGGAGGAACTTGTTGGAGAGGTTTGGCGGAGCGTAAGGGGTGTCCCGGATGCGTAGCAACGTCGCCTTTTGCATTAGCTCACCAGGCCTTATGCGACGGTGCCGTCCTAGCCCAACTTGTGGAACCGGCCAAGACGATCCCTGCCGACGAGAGAGCTTCGGAAAGAACTCCGCAGGCCACCAGAGCGGCGTCAATGATTCATTCTGCTTGGCTGTCCAGGGAGGTGTGGACGCTGTGCTGCTGCTGAGAACTGACGCTTCGAGTTCCTGGTCCACCCGCAGGCCGGCTTTCTTACCCTCTGTGAGCATCCACTCGAACGCCAGTCGCCACAAATCGCCACGCGACTCCGGGTAGCCGCCGCCGACGTCACAATGGACGCCCGGAAACCACACTTGCTGCAGATCCTGTCCGTCTACTGGTTCCATCAGGTTCTGCCGGAAGAACCAGCGCCGCTCATCCACAGAAACGGCGTGCCGAATGATGCCGATGCCGGGATTGTGGGCGGTGAACGGAAACCTTGCCGGGTCCCATACCCAGCCGACGGACGAGACGGTATCCCACAGACCGACAAAATGGACCGAGAACCGGCGGCTGCCATCGGATGTCGGCCGGGCCAGGGTCCGTCGGAACTCGTCCCGAAGCTTCCAATAACCAGATCTCGCTGTTTCGTGAGCTGGCTGATGATCACTTGGAGCCGTCTTGAAAAGTCGTATCGCATAGGGCACAAGGTTGTCCGCTCCCCGCGATAACAGACCAAGCTCATGAAGGAGACCCGCCAAGACCCTGACCGTATATGCCCCACGACTGAAGCCAAAGAGGAACACTCGGTCTCCTTGCTCCCAGTAGTTCATCAGGTAGCAATATGCTTCTTGGACCTTCCAAGCAAGGCCAGCGCCGAAGGCGAGCCCCCCGAGATCCGAGATCCACCTGCCGAAGGCCGTCACCCAACCGGGCTCTGGAAATGTTCCGACTCCAGGGTCATAGTAGACGTGTTGGTCGAGATCGCGTTTCAGCACCTGGACTAGTCGCACCACATTGGTATTGTTGGTGCTGAACTGGTTGCTGGTGCCGTCACAACAAATCACAAAGTTCCGCGGCATATGAGTTGCTCCACCGCCCTTTTTCCCCAGGGCTGAGGGGCGCCACGCGAAGCGCCGGGTGTCGCCTTGCTGCACTCTTGCAACGCCAGGTAGGCGATGAACCTGGGATTGTCGAAGAGCAGCTTAATCTGATCCCAGTGGGCTCAATCCAGCTCGTCGCCGCTCCACCGAACAGTCGGTGCGACGCGCCGTTGGTGTGTGCTCTGGCACAAGGGAGGAGGCCGCTACTTCTTGCCCGTTGCGGCTAGGCGTCTTATGTTAGAGATGGCCTCTCTTACTTTAGGCGCTTGCTCGGGAGAAGTGGTAGCTAGGTTATCGAGGTGTTGAACCGTCAGAGCGATGATTTTGCTGGAGCCCGCCTCTGCCGCGGCCACGCCGATGTTTACGAGAGCCTCAGTGGCGGCTGGCTGGGTGAGGGCCTGAGTCGCAAGTGCGTTGAGGATACGCTCGGTTTGGTGTTTTGCGTCGACCTTCAGGCCTGGATTCTGAATTGTGGGGCCCGCCTCGACGAGCTTCACTGCGACGTCCGCCGCGGCTTGAGGCTGTAGCGCGGGGCCGGTATTCGCAGCTCCCGTCAACTGGTTCGCCTGCTTTACCGCCTCAGTCGCCTCGGGATCCGCGAACCCCGTGGTGAATCGTTGGCTGGCCCCGGTGAGAACAGGCTCCCACATGAGCCCACAGATGACCGCGAAGCCGAGGCACTGCGTCTTCTTGCTTGTGTCGGTGTTGGCCAGCCAATAGACGCTGACGAACGCTGCGGCCGCCCCTAGAAAGGCTGAGAGCAAAAGGCTGATCCACCGCCATTGCTCAACCGGGAAGGGAGCATGCTCTCCCACAGGGAGGCCGCCATGCATTAGGCTCAAACCCCAAAACACCACGCCGCCACTGCTGCCGGCGGTGATCACCTGACCCATACTTGCGGTTCCGTTGCTCATTAAGTCCCTCCCATGGCAGTGGCGGCTCTGGCGCCGGGGCCCTTGTACGGAGCCGAGAGGTGGACCGGCCTAGCGCGAAACAGGTCCCGTTGAGGTGTAGGCCTCGTGCCAGCTGATGAGGGCAGAGTTGGCGTCCTGCCGGAGCCGCCGCTGACTGTTCAATCGGAGCGCCGCGAGACTAAGCGCGTCGCCGCATTTAGCTGTGACGGCTCAGATATGCTCGCACCCTCGCCGGCCAGTTCGTTCACTTCGCTTGGATCCAGTCTCCTTCTCGTGCCGGGTCGCAGTCGTTTGAAGGCACGGCGCACTCAAAGATCGCTGTGATGGGATGGACTTCCCAGAGGGTGAACCGCTTGGGCTGCCCGCCCTGTGAATGGCTAGGGTCGTCATTCACGGTGTGTAGGTTATCGTACATGAGCTGTCCGCGGACCAAGAGCTTGGTCCCGTCGGTCTGGATCTGTTTCCACAGGGTGAGGTTCCAGGTGGGGGGCCGCCCCTGAGGGATGGGTTCCACCACTAGGGACTCGAACTCGGTGCCTTCAGCGATCTCCACGACCGGAATGTGCACATCGGTTTCGTCGGTGCCGGTGAGACGGCAATTTACGGACTCGGCGCTCCCCTTCACGAGGTTTCTTTCTGGGCTGATGAAGCCGGCCACCTGCACGAGGGTGCCCTCACTGATCGTGCGGCCCCCACCCAGGTCGAGGCCCGTGAGGACACTTCGATCGGCGATGTCGGCGCCCTGCGCGATGCCCTTCCGATCCGTACTGCCTTGCAGCGCCCGCAGGTCGGTAAAGGTGAGGGTGACTACTGGACCGTCAGGGGGTACCGTCCGCTTGCGGTTGTTGAGGAGCGAATGTGGGAGGCCTGGAGAGTCACACCCGTCGGGTGTGCACTCGCTCAGCGAGGCGGCACAGGGTCCGGAGCTGCGGGAGCGCGCCTTGGCGGCCCGAGCGGCAAAGGGAGTGGGGTGGTGGGCAGGCTGCCTCTCCGCTCCAGCACTGACGTTCGCGGCGAGAACCCAGCCTTCATCGCCCTCGGCCGTCCGCACGTGGAGGTAGCCATTCTGTGGGTTCGTGTCCAGGACGGTCAGCGGCGTCGAAGCGGCAAGCTGCTTCACTAAGGTGGCCGAAGAGTCGTGGTCCTTGCGCAGATTCGATGACCGCGTGAGTGTACCTGTGGAATCGGCAAGGAGCCGCGAGCTGCTGAGGATCAAAATGGCGACCGCGAGTGGGACGACGCGCCGCGAGAGGGTCTTGAGACTCTTCTTCATTTCGCCTCCAGGCGTTAAGAACCGGTTTGAGACTCGTGATCGACACCAGCTCGACACGTTAAAGGTCTAGCAGGTTGCTCGCCGGCCCGCCGTGCACAACGACGATCGGCGTCGGGAGCGACGGAGCGGCCGGGGACGGCGGCCGCAGCCTCCGGGGCCACCTTCTTCTTGCCCTTCGCTGCCGGCATCGCGGAATCCTCTCGCAGTACTGCTGCTGTGCTCGTTTGCTCAGGTATACGGAGCATCCCGGATACACGACCACAAACCAGCCCGAGGGATAGAAGAGGGCGTGCGCGCCGCATCGCACGGGTCCTCTTAGGGCCCGACACGTTAAACTCGGAGGGAGACTGCCTCGTGTACTCTACTACCGCTGTCAAGGCGTTTTTCGATTTGTAGATAGTCAATATTGAAGGGTAAGCGGTGCGCGGCATTAGACTCAGGCGCTGACCATCCGGCCGGCGAGTCGGTCCTGGCCGATCGCTCTTCGCAGGCGGGACGCGGTATCCTCCTCCATATCCATGGAGACACCACCGAAGCGGGAAGCGCAGAGTCTGTGGCGACCGTTGCGCACGCCAATATTCCGCCAGCTGCTAGTCGCCGACGTGGTGTCTGACGTCGGTACATTCATGCAGGGCGTCGGCGCGGCATGGCTCATGGTCTCGCTCGGTGCCGGCCCCATGCAGGTGGCGCTGACCCAGACGGCCTCGACGCTGCCGTTCTTCATCCTCGCGCTGCCCGCCGGCGCGATAGGGGACATTGTCGACCGTCGCAAGCTGATTCTCTATACAGAAGCATGGATGGTCTGTGCCGCATTCACACTCGCAGTGGTGACCCTGACGGGTGTCATCACTCCGTGGATCTTGCTTGTGCTGACGTTTGCGTTGTCTGCGGGAGATGCGTTCGAAGCGCCCGCTTGGCGGGCGGTACTTCCGGAACTTGTGCCGAAGGACGATCTGCCCGCGGCCTCGGCGCTCAACGGCATTGAATTCAACATCGCACGGGCAGTAGGCCCGGCGCTCGCCGGCGTGCTGATCGCGACGGCTGGCGTCGGTGCCGCCTTCCTACTAAACGTGGCGTCGTTCGCGGGCGTCATTTTCGTGGTTGCGCATTGGAAGCGTCCAGTTCACAAACGAACGTCGCCGCCGGAAACGGTTGGCGGAGCGACGATAGCGGCCATCCGCTACGTTCGACACGCTCCCGCGCTTCGTGCGCTTATGCTGCGGTCCGGGGTGGTGATGTTCTTTGCGAGCGCGTCGTTCGCACTCTTACCGACGGTCGCGCACAACATCAGTAACAGCGCGATTGGGTACGGGATTCTTCTAGGGTGCTTCGGCGCCGGTGCAGTCGGCGGTGCGCTGCTGATGCAGCCCGCCCGAGCCCGTTGGTCCACGGAAGGCATTGCCTCGATGGCCGTCGCGTTGCTCGGCGCGACGATTGTCGCGACCGGCCTGGTCCACAACCTCGGCGGTCTCATCTTCATCATGCTCGTGAGCGGTGCCGGTTGGATCCTCTTCATCTCCCTCGTGAGTGCGCTTGTGCAGAATTTGGCGCCCGACTGGGTCCGAGCTCGCGTGCTCGCGGTCTTCATGCTCATCGCTCAAGGAGGGATGGCCGCCGGTAGTGCGGTGTGGGGAAGCGTCGGTGCGCACGCGAGCGTCGAAACAGCACTCCTGTGGGCTGGCGTCGGCACGGTCGCGACGACAGCGCTGGGACTCATGGCGAGACTGCCGGCCATGACCGCCGACGTAAGCCCCTGGAACCACTGGCGCATGCCGGCGATCGTGAAAGACGTCGCGCCCAGTCTTGAGCAGGGTCCCGTGCTCGTGACCGTCGAGTACGTCGTTGATGCGCAGAACGCGAAGCAGTTCTTGCAGACGCTGCACAAGTATGGGCGCGTCAGGCGACGAGACGGTGCATCTCGTTGGGGAGTCTTCCGGGACGTCGAGACGGTACGGCATCTCATTCATGTCCCAGCCGAGAATTAGAGGGTCGTGACCCGCCCCCAGGTCCCCTACTGCCCCCGGCCCACTCCGGAGGAGTCGCCTTATGGTTCGGGAATGAGGCCGATGGCTATTTCAGCAATTTGCGAATAAAACCGTAGGGGTGAAAACGGGATCCCGCGCCGGTCCCCATCGGCGAAGGGTCTCATAGAGGCTCCTAACTACCTGGAGGCCCGGCAGTGACCCGATCCCTCGACGACGTCCAGACGCCCGCGGTCCTTGTGGATCTCGATATCCTGCAGCGCAACGTCTCACGGATGGCGGAGGCCGCTCGCCGGTGCGGGGTTGCACTGCGGCCACACGCCAAGACGCACAAGGTGCTCGAGCTCGGACGGATGCAGATTGCCTCGGGTGCCCGCGGCCTCAGCCTGGCAAAGCCCAGCGAGGCCGAGGTTTTCGCGGCGGCGGGCTTCGACGACATCTTTCTGGCCTACCCGGTCGTCGGGCTCGACAAGGGGCGGCGGCTGCTCGCCCTCGGGGATGAGCTTCGGTTGGCCGTGGGCGCGGACAGCTTGGAGGGGGCTCGGACACTAGGGGACGCATTTCACGCTGCGGGCCGGCGTCTCGACATCCTCCTCAAGATCGACGTCGGCTCGCACCGCGTCGGCGTTCTTCCCGAAGACGCGCTTGAGATGGCGCGTCGGCTCGTAGAGCTGCGAGGGCTGCGGCTGCGGGGCATTTTCACCCACTCTGGATTGGGCTATCACGCGATGACTCCAGAAACGGTAGTGGAGGGCGGCCAAAA
>WNFI01682141.1_pt1 | contig 14748 bp, 12 predicted proteins | sample 5400471 | NCBI WGS metagenome assembly WNFI01 (sample SAMN13153348, study PRJNA577476) | soil metagenome | isolation source: 100 cm saprolite on Douglas fir-dominated hillslope | place: USA:California | collected 2013-09-17
CGCCATCCGGTGGCGTCGACCACCACCCGGCCGACCACCGGCCCCTGGTCGGTGAGGACTTGGTCGCCCTCGACACCCCTGGCCGACGCCCGGATCAGGTCGCCGTCGAACCGGGCCAGCAGCAGCCGGCAGAAGGTGCGGTAGTCAAAGGTGCAGAAGGGATAGGGCAGGCGGTGGCGGTGAGAGCCCCGGCGGGTGTGGATCACCCCGAATTCGTGAACCTCCTCGATCGACTCCTCGAGGCCCAGCTTCTGCACCAGGTCGAGGGTTGTTCCGCAGGCCGACGTCTGCCCCTCGCCGACCTCGTCCTTCTCGATCAGCGCCACCTTGCCACCAACCGTGGTGGCCAGCACCAGCCCCGCGAAGGAGCCGCCCGCGACGACGACGTCGTAGGGCTGCGGCCTCACTCCAGGTCCTTGGCGCTGATGGTCTGGTACGGCACGCCGGCCAGCTTCTCTTCGAAACGCGCCAGCACGAAGGCGAGGTCGCTGGCGCGGTTCAGGAACCGCACCGTCTCTGGGTTATTGATCATCCCGTCATGCAGCATCCGCGTCACCTCTCTCTCGGCGCGGCGGATGACTGTCCGGGCGACGTCCAGCACCGCTGCCGTGGGCGTGGCCGAGATGGTGAACATCGCTGGCAGCTCGGCGGCGTCGCGGACGCCTTCGATCCTGGCCTCGATATCGGTGACGTTGGCGGCGCCGATGGAGAAGTCTCCCGAGTGCGCCTCCCCCGCGGAGATCTCCGACATCAGCCGGTAGAGGTCGTTCTGGAGCCGGAGCGCCTCTTTGCGCACCGCCGCGTGCTGGGTCATGGTGCGGGCCTGGCCCACCAGCGCACCCGCCTCGTCAAGGATGCCGGTGGCCTCCACGCGGGGGTCGTACTTGGCGACTTCGTCACCTCCCCAGAGGCTGGTGTAGCCTCCATCCCCCCTGCGGGTGGTCACCGGGGTGCGCGTTTTCTTCTTCGCGGCCATGCGCTGATCTTAGGGCTCGGGGCGAGGCGGAGACGTGCCGCCGTCTCGATCCTGGGCGACGTCGTCGATCCAGTCCGTGTCAGCCCGCCCTACGGCCACGGGCGGCTGCCGCAGGTGCCCGAGCACAGCCGGAGCGGCGGCGAAGACGATGATCCCAAGGACTAGGACGACCACCAGGGTCCGCAGCAGGGCGCCGCCGGGGAAGCCCGTCTGTCCGGCCGAGCGGAACACCTCCGCGCGCACCGGCGTGAAGGCGATCACCTCGTCCGTCGGGTTGTGCCCGACGTGGCTGTAAACCGGCTGGCGATCGGGGATGGCGCACCGGGCAGGGTTGGGCTCCGTTTCCCCGAGCCTGGGTCCGATCTCGCCGCCGGAGACCGAAACGTCGGTGTCGAGGTAGAGCGAGCCTGCGAACTTTAACGATCGGGGACATGGGGAGGCACTGGAGGACGGGGTGATTTCGACCCCCGAGCTGGGAACCGCGGTCGGGGTCGCTGCCAGCGCCGTTGGCGGAGCGACCGCAACTCCCACCAACGGGGAAGCGAGGGCCGCCAGCGCCGCCAGCGCCGCGGCCCAGCGCTTAGGCAGGCGCATCCACGGTCGCGGGCTTGGGTTCAGGCGTGAAATGGACTCGCACGGGCTCGGTCAGCCCGAACTTGACCACGATCGCGGGAAGCACCACCAGCGCGGCCCCCACCGCCAGGACCATATCCATGGCGGCGACCAGGCCGAAGTCGCGTACCACGGGAAGATCGAAGCCGAGGTTGGCGATACCGGGCACCGCCCCCACCGCCAGCGCCAGAAAGCCGAGGATCAAGGCTCCGCCGGAAAGCAGGATCCCGGGGCCGGCGCCACGGCTGGCTTCCTCGGCCGCGGCTGAGCCCGCCTCGATGCCGCCGGCGATGGCTTCCCGGTAGCGCTCCAGCCACAGGATCGCGAACTCGGTGCCGAATGCCACCACCAGGGCACCGAGCACGGCGGTCATCGGCGTCAGGGGTACTCTCAGGGCGAAGAGCAGCGCGGTCGACCACCCTGCCACCAGAAGCGTGGGCGCCCAGGCCATCAGCGCCAGCCGCGGCCGCCGGTAGATCGCGAATAGCACCAGCAGGACGAGCGCGGCGCCGACAACGTTGAGCACCAACTGTCCCGACTCCAGCGACTCCAGGCCGCGAACGGTCAGGTAGCTGAACCCGGCGGGGTAGTAGCTGTAGCCCGGAGGTGCGGTGACGTCGCCGAGGATGCGGTCGATGATCTGCTTCTGCTCGGCCACCGGCGCCAGGTTGATCCCGAAGGCGATTCGCGCCAGCCGGTGCGACCGGTCCACAAGGGAGTCGGTGAAATAGGTCGGCATCACCTGCAGGTAGGCCTGGACCTTGGTGGCGTCGGGCTGGGTCCCACCGTTGACGGCGGTGACAAGGTCGGAGAGGCTGCCCAGCGGCCTGAGCCGGCCGTTGCTGTCGCGCTGCGCCACCGCCTGCAAGTTGCGAGTCCAGTCGAGCGCGGCCGCCGATGTCACGTCGGGGCCGGTGAGGATGAAATCGAGCTCGCCGGCGGAGCCGGTGGCGGCCCGCACCACGTTGAGGTCCTGGAGCGCGGGCAGGTTGGGCGAAACCAGCTTCTGGGGGTCGCTCTCGTAGGTGCTGAACGGCAGCGCGGCCCAGCCGACCATCGCCAACAGCAGGGCCGGCACCAGGATCGCGACGGCGCGCCGCTGCGCGAACCGGGCCAGGATGCGCGGCACCCGGCCTGGCTCTTGGGCCGGGCCGTCGTCACCGGCGGCGGTGGCCGCTGCCACCGGCAGGGTGGCGTCGGCTTCCGGCTCTACGGCTGCGGCGCCCGCCTCCTCGACGGCGACATCCTCTGCTTCTGGCACCACCCCGGCAACCTCAGGCGCGTAACGCGGCAGCGCGGCCGGCTCCGCCTCCCCCACCACCGCCGGCTCGAGGACGGCGCGGGACCAGGCCACCAACGGCCCCAGTTCCGGCAGGGCCTCGGGACCCGTGTCCCACGGCGTTGGTTCCCACAGAGACTCCTCAGCGGCATCGATTAGTGAGGCGGCGGAGGCGCTCCCACGGACGACGCTCACGGTCTCCTCGATCTCGACCTCGACCACGGCCGGCACGGTCGCGGAGGCGGTTCCACGGCAGGCCGATATTGGGCCAGGCCCGGACGGCAGCCAGGACTGTCAGCCGGGCCACCGTCCACGCGATCACCACCCCCAGGCTCATCACGACTCCGAACTGCCGCACCATCGGGATGGTCGAGATCAGCAGCGCCAGCAACCCGCCCACCGTGCACATCGCCGCCCGCCAGGTGGCTATCCCAGCTCCCCGGCGGGCAAGGTCCCACGGCACCTCGGCGCCGGATTCCAGCGCCTGGGTGTACCGGTACAGAAACTGGACGGCATAGTCGACCGCCAGCCCCAGCGCGATTGGGAAGGCCGCCAACGTCGCCGGGTTCAGGGCCAGGGTGAAGGTCGCCAGGAACGACTGCAGGCTGGCAGCCTCGATCCCCGTCCGGCTGCGCAGGTAGGCCGCCCCGTAGCCAATCGCCGTCACCACGCCCGCCAGTACCAGCACGGTCGCCCCTCCTGCGACCAGTGGCAGGATCCTCAACCCCAGGCGGCCTCTGCGCCGCAGAGCCACCAGCAGCAGCACCCCCATCGAAGCGATCCCCAGGATCATCCCTGCGACCAGCGACAGGCGCAGCCCGCGCTCGATGGCCGCCTCCAGCACCGGCACCCCGGTGATAGTCACGGCTCGAGCCAGGGGCGTACCCGCCACCTGCTGGTCGATCAGGTCGATCAGCGCCTGCGCCGAGCCAGGCCGGAAAGCGGTGCCCAGGCGCGCGGTGACGACGATGTGGTTGGGGTCGGGGATGACCGACGCGAACCGCGGCTTCGGTTTGCCGTTGTCGGGGTTGATGAAGAGGGCCGCCATCCACCGCGGGTTGCTGGCCTGCAGTGGCGCCAGCTTCTGCAGCTCGGGGAACTGTTTGAGCGCGTTGTTGATATAGGCGGTGCCGGCGGCCTTGGCGGCGTCGTTGGCGATGGTGGTCGCCTCGGCGTCCGATTTTCCAGCCGCCTTGGCGTCGGAGAACGCCTTGGTCTGGGCCGCCGACATGACCGTGGTGATCTGGCCGGCGGCGACGTTCTGGATCGTGGCGCCCGCGACGGTGGCGATGCTTGACGGTCCGTAGACGGACTGCACCCCGAGGTCGGCGTGCCGCGCCAGCTGGCCCTCGATGCCTATCTCCGACGTCAGCGCCGAGCTGTTGATGAGGTTCTCGACATTTCCCGACACCAGGACAACAAGGGGATCGGCGCCAAAGACACTCTCGTAGTCGACCTCGTGCTGGAAGGCAGCGGTGCTGGGATCGACGACGGTATCCGGCGCGGTGTCGTAGCTGGCGTAACGCAGCGCCAAGGCGAGTAGCGCCACCGCCAGCACGGCGAGCAAAGTCAGGGCAAGCCGGGGCCGGGCCAGCAACATCGAGATGACTCTAGGCGATCTGGGTTAGAGCGGAGACGATCAGGCTCGGCGTGTCCGCCAGAGCCCAAAGCCGACCCCAACTCCGGCGACGATCAGGAGCAGGGCGATGATGATGTCCGTCCCCGGCGAGGTGTTGGGCATGCCGCCGGACCCGGCGACGGCCGGCACCGTCACCGGCGACGAGGTGCCCATGGCCGCGGCGGTGCTACCCGCGAAGAGCGGCGGCGGCTGAGCGCCGAACCCGGGGATGACCTTGCTCTGGGAGGTTGTCTTGCAGGTGAAGGCGGGGTTGACAGGCCGGGTGCTGTTGCCGCTGTTGGGGCCGCAGATCACGCTGCCCTCGTTCTCGGCCACGAACGCCTGGGCGAACTGCGTACCGGCGCCGGGGGCGATCGTGTTGGCCAGGTTGATCACCGGGGCCAGGGCGCTGATGGCAGAGGCTGCGCCGGGAGCCGCGGGATTGGTGTGGAGGCCGAGCAGCACGTTGACGTGGTGGTGGGCGACGTGACCGGCTGCGTCCTTGTAGAGGTTGCCACTGCTGTCATAGCAGGGAACGATCTTGACGAGGTTGGCGTGCGGTGTGTCGGCGCCGGGCGGCGGGCTGGTTTGGTCGGTGATGTCGCACTGTCCGAAGGAGTCCTGGGTGCGAGCGACGGCCAACCCGATGTCGCTCAATGCCTGGCCTCGCTGCGGCGTCAGCACCGGCAGCAGCGCGTTGACACCGTACCCCAGCGCGTTGTTGAAGAGCTGCAAGTTGTCGACCAGGGTCGGCAGCTTGGAGATCGAACGCGACAGCGCCTGGGTGTTGCTGCCCCCGGTGATCGCGTCCAGCGATACGACAACGTTGTTGCCGTGCACCACCACCCCCTGGACTGACGCGCTGGCGATGTCCAGCTTGGTGAGGACGTCGGCGTTCTTCTTGATGATCTGGTCAAACGGAGAATCAGCGAAGGTCTCGTTGACGATGGCACTGCTCTCCAGGAAGCGGCCGGTCTCGAAGGAGCGGTTGTCGATCACCTGAAGTACCGGCGTCAGCTGCGTCTCGACGGTGTTCAGCTTGTCAATGGTCTGACCGAAATCGGCGCCACGCTTGTCGGACCCGGTGCCGAGCTCGTAGAAAACGGTCTGCAGGCTCTGCCGGGTGTCGGTGTCCAGCTCGTTGAACACCTGCTCCAGGTCGACCGACACGCTGGTATTGGCCAGCGGCACCGAATCGCCGTTCCCGAAACCCCCGGCCGAAGGGGTGCCCGGGTTGAACTCCACGAACTTCGGCCCGAAGACACCGTGCGGCCTGATCTGCAGGGTGGCGTCGCGGTACAGCGTCACCTTCTTGGTGTCGACAGACATGTCGAGCTGCGCCCCCGGGTTGCCCTTTTCGATGCTCTTGACCAGGCCTACGCGCACTCCCGCCACCTCGACGTCGGCATTGGGGGCCAGGGTGTCACCGGACGCCACCTCGGCCTTCACGTCCATGTTGGCGGCGAACAGGGTGACGTTGGCGAAGGCGAAGAACAGCAGCCCGAACATCACCGCGGCGCTGGCGAGGCCGACTACGGCGGGGTTGAGACGGGGGCCGCGGTTAGGCATCAGTCATCCTCAATGGCCCAGGAGGAAGTTGAGGAGGCCGCTGACGGCGTCCGGGCTGGGACTGCTGCTGGGAGCCGATTGGGCGTTGCTCGATGGCGAACCCAGAAGGCCCGGGACGAGGCCTCCCAGCGAACCCAAGGGGCTTCCACCCGACCCCCCGCCGAGGTTGGGGATCAAAGACGGGATCAACGGTGGGATCAGGCTGGCGCCGGACGGCGCGGGGCTGCCGGCGCCGAAGGCGCTGACCCCGCACGAAGCCGGCGGCGGGCTGCTCTCGCAGTTGGGGGTGTTGGCGGGGGTTTGGACCAGGTCACTGGGCTGATAGACAAACGGCCCGCCGCAGCCGACCGCCTGGCCGGCGTCGTTGCACGAAGTGTTGGTTGGGTTCTGGTTGTACGCGGAGACGTCGGCGACGATGTTGGAGCTGAACTGCTGGGCGATGTCGGTGAAGGTCTGGAACGTGCGGTCGACAGCGGTGATGTCGGCGAGTTCGGGATTGGCCTTGTCGAGGGCAGGCCGCAGTAGCCGGATGGTGTCGTTGAAGTTCTGGGTCTCGCCCGTGAACTGGGTCAGCCCATGGCCGAGCGAAAGGTTGCCCTCGTGGATGAATTTGCGGAACCCGGGGTCATTGGCGGCGATGGTGCCCAGGATGGCGTTGAAATTGGTCAGCACGTTGGCCAGGTGCTGACGGTTGTCGGCCAGGTTCTGGGTGACGTCGGCGGCGCTGACGAGGATGTTGTTGACGTGGTCGCTGCGGTCGGCGAACGTCTGCAGGTCGGGACCAGACTGCACCGACAGCTGGTCCAGGTCAGCCAGCAGTGCGTTGATGTCCTGGCCGCGCCCGTCGGTGGCGATGCCGCCCTCCTGGATCAGCTTGCTGAGGGCATCCCGGGTGGGCTTGTCGAACGATCCCAACCACTGGTCGAAGTCGACCGGGCTGGTGGTCTTGTTGCTGGGAATGACCGCACCGTCGTCGAGGGCGGCGGCGCCGCCTGGACCGGGCGCCAGCTCGATAAATTTCTGGCCCAGCAGGGTCTGCAGCCGGAGGTTGGCGCGCGTACCCTGGGGCATCGGCGAGTGCTCCTTGTCCAACCGGAAGGTGATCTCCGCCAGGCCGCCCGCGACGCTGCGGATCTCGGTGATCTGGCCCACGTAGACGCCCGAGATGCGCACGTCGGACGCGTTGGCGATGCCGTCGGCGTCGGTGAAGTCGGCCTTCAGCTGATAGCCCTTGTCCCAGAAGGTGAGGTTGAAGCTGCGGTTGATCGCAAACGCCACCCCCAGGAAGACCAGGAACACGGCCAGCAGCACCGCCCCGACGGTGACGGCGTTGACCTTGTAGCGAAGCAGGTCTTTCAGCATGAAACACCTGGGCTGGTGGTGGTATCGCAGACCGCCGCGACGGTGCGCAGCGTGTACTGGGTACCGGAGTTGACGTTGCCAGGATCGCCGGTGCCGTCGCGCCCGGTGGTCGCGTCCGCCATGTTGTACAGCAGGTCGAACAGGTTGGGCAGGATCGGCGTGCTCACCTTCAGCGCCGGGATGCCGGCGTCGAGCTGGTAGTTGGTGCTGGCCTCGCCACTGGGCCCGCGAGCGAAGAAGCCGGCCAGGTTGCTCTCGTTGCCGGTCAGCGCCGTATCGAGGCTCTTGAAGGTGGCGTCGCCGTGTGCGAGCAGCCCGCCAAGCTGTTGGTCGCGGGCCTCGACGGCGGCCAGCAACGAGCTGCCCCGCTCGACGAAGGCCCGCAAGGAGGCGTCCTCGACCACCAGTTTCTGGGTGAACGTATCGAAGGCCACGGTGCTGCGATCCAGAGCCACCTGGTGGGCATCGAGGATGCCGGTGACCGGCTCCGCCGCCACCGCCAGGTTGCGCAGTTGCTGGAGGTCGGAGTTGAGGGTCTGGGCCCGCCCGCCGAGGGCGATGGCGCCCTCGTTGGTCATGATCTTCAGCTTCTCGCGCGTGGGCGCGTCGAAGATCGCGTTGATCTGGTCGAGGTCGGTGGGCGACGTGGTGCTGTCGATCGTCAACTCGGTGCCACTGGGCAGCTCGGCGCCGCCCTGGTTGCCCGGGATGACCTCTATGTACTTGTGGCCCAACAGGCCCACGGATCGGATCAGCGCCTTGGCGCCGGAGTGGACCGGGGCGTACTTGGAATCGATGGTGGCGGTGACCTGCGCGACCTTGCCGCTGACGGCCAGGTCATCGACCTTGCCCGCCATCACACCGTTGATGGTCACGTCCGCGCCCTTGACCACCCCGTCCGCGTTGGTGAAATCGAGCTTGAGGGTGTACCCGGGCTGGCCGAAGCCGAAGGCGGCGGTGCCGGCGCCGGCCAGCAGCACCAGGATCACCAGCAGCGGACGGAAGTTGGTCGCTCTCATCACTGGCCCAAGAGGTAGTCCAGGAAGGCCCTTTGCAGGTCCAGGCTGGTGAACGACGTGCCCGAAGAAGTGGTGGTATCGGTGAGCGAGGTGGCGCCGGTGCCGGCACCGGTTGAGCTCGACGCGCTGGAGTTGTAACCCGGGTTCTTGCCCGGGCAGGTGGCCCCGTTGGTGGTGCACTGGAGGGCGATGTTGGCGAAGCCGTGGAAGGTGTTGTTGGGCGCCAGACCGGTGCCACCGGGACCGGGATCGAACCAACGGAACGCTGAATCCCAGTGGACGTCGTTCTGGATGCTTGACGGGATGGCCACCGTCAACTGGTCATTGGGGTAGGTGAACTGGTTGCCCAGCAGCAGGCTGGGGACCACCGCGTTGATGTCATGACCGGTCAGGTCCAGGAACGTGTTCAGCTTGTTGAGCAGCGGCGGGGCCTGCTCCAGTGAGGCTCGGATCTGCTGGTCCGCGTTCTGCTGGCTGAACACCGCATCGAACTTCGCGAACAGGTCGCCTCCGTTGTTGAGGACGCCCGCCAGGTGGTTGTCGTTGGTGGCGATGGTGCCGGTCACCCCGTCGGCGCTCTGCAGCAGGGTCGCCAGCTGGGCGTGCTCGTCAGCGAGCGTGGTCAGGATGGTGTCGGTGTCGACCAGGATATGGTCGATCTGGGCAGTGCGGTCTTTGAAGCGCGCCGACACCGGCGTCAGGTGCTCGGCGATCCGGCGCAGTTCGGGGATGGTGGGATTGATGTCCTGGCCGCGGTTGGCGAAGGCCTGGCCCAGCGCGGTGATATCCGTCGAAAGCGCCTTCCTTGTGGCGGCGTCAGAGCTGTTGAGGACCTGGTCGATCTCGACCTGGGTGAAGGCCTGGCTCTGAGGCAGCATGCCGCCGTCAGGGACCTCGACATTGGAGGTTCCGCGCTGCAGGTCGACGTACTTCTCTCCGAGCAGCGACTTGGGACGGATCAGCACGACGCCGTCGGTGAAGACGGGGTCATACCCCTTGCCCGGCTCGATCCCCAGCGTGACCTGGGCGCCATCGTTGGTGGTCTGAATCGCCATCACCTTGCCCACCGGAACGCCCGCGATTCGCACGTCCGATCCCTCGACCAGGCCGTCGGCGTCCTTGACGTTGAAGGAGACTCGGTACTGGGGTGGTAGCGGCCCAAACCTCTGCCCGGTGTTGATGGCCATGAAGAGGATGCCGCTGATCGAGAGCAGCGCGAAGAAGGCGATGATGGTGGCGTTCTGGCGGATGTTGGTGCTAGGCACGTCCGTCACCGAAGATGCTGCTCCACAGCTGCTGGAAGAAGTTGCCACCCCCGGAGCCGCTCGACGCCGAGCTGCTGCTGGGCTTGTAACCCTCGAACCCGGTCGCGGCATTCGCGGGCACCGAGCAGCTGCCGCCGTTGAGCGCCTGCGTGCTCGGCGCCACCAGGTCGCAGTTGGTGTCGCCTGTTTCGATCATCCCCATGACCCGCCACAGGTGGCGGTTCGCGGATACGGCGCCGTTGGCGGGGTGCCCGGTGAAAAACTCCCCGGTTAGGTTTGGACTGGCGGCGCTGCTGTTGGGATCGGACGGGTTGACGAGCGGTGACGGACAGCTGGCCGGCTCGGTGGTGCCCGGCACGTTGTAGTAGCCGTTGGCGTAGATGTGCTGGTCACAGGTGTTGATGCCAAGCATCACCTGGGCCAGCCGCGGGAACAGGGCGATGCCGTCCTGGATCGGCGAGCCGGCGTTGGTCCCCGGCTGGGTGCGGGCATAAGCCTGGTTGATCGAAGGATCGACCCCCGTCTTCGACTTGGGCTGGTTGTAGAAGTTCTGCATCACCTGGGTCGAGATGCTGAGGAAGTCGTCGGTGTGATCGATCGTCGCGGGCAGCTGCGCCACGGTGCGGGTCAACGCGGGGGTGTTGGGTGTGAGCGCCACGTCCAGGTCGCCAAGAACCGTGTTGAGGTGTCCCAGGGCGCTGGCCAGCTGGACATCGTGGTTCATGACGGTGGTGCTGGCCGTGTTCCAGTCGGCGAGCACCTGGGCCAGCTGGGTGTGGTAGTCCGCGAACATCTTCTGGGCCAGGTCGAACTGCACCAGCAGGGCGTCCAGGTTGTCCTTCTCCTGGTTCAGCGAGGTCGACGTGACGGCCAGGTCGGCGGCGATGCGGCGCAGGTCCTGGGTGCTGACGTTGAGGTCCTGGCCGCGCGCCGCCGTCGCCTCCCCCAGCGAGTTTATGACCACCTGGAGCTTGGTGCGCGTGTCCGGGTCGAGGGCATTGAGGACGTCATCGATCTGCACCGGGGTGATCGTGTTGATCAGTTTGATGGTGTCCCCGTTCTCCATGGCGCCGGCGTCGGGGTGGCCTCGATCGATCTCCACGTAGGTCTCGCCGAGCAAGTTCTTGGGCCGCACGATGGCGTGCGCATCCTTGTAGACGGGCGCGTAACTCTGGTTGACCTGGACCACGGCGACCGCCATCTTGCCCTCCAGCCGGATGTCCTGGACCTGCCCGGCGGTGATCCCCGCCATCCGCACATCGTTGGTCTTGACCAGGCCGGCGGTGTCCTTGAACTCGATGTTGAGGGTCTGGCAGTGCGCGAAGACGGAGCAGTTGCCGACCATCTTGTAGCCCATGTACAGCAGTGCCGATGTGGCGATCGCCATGTAGACCAGGACGATGACGATGTTGTACTTGCTTCTCATCTCAGCAGGTACGAGACCAGGTCCTGGGTGGCCTGGTTGTTGCCGGGCAGCTGCTGGGTGGGTAGGCCCAAGGCGCCTCGCTGCGGCTGCGTCGTCAGCGCGGTCCCGGTGATCGGAGTGGCGGAGGCCGACTGGCCGATGACTCCACCGGTCAGCAGATTGCAAACCTGGCTCGGCAGATTCTCGAGCACGCAGATGCCACCGGCAAGAGCCGCCAGGCAAAACGCCGCGCCAACCCCGGCGACGCCCGTCGAGCACGGGTTGGAGGCGAAGGCTGGGGTGGTGCAGTCCAGTAAGGGGTTGCCCTGGCCCGGCGTGGTGCTGGGGCGGGTCAGCTGCGACTGGTTGTCGTGGGCGTAGCCGTTGGAGTCGTAGCTGCGCTTGCCGATGTCGTAGCAACCCTGGGCCGGCATGACGCGCGTGTACATGTCATTGGTGTAGACGCTGTTGGCGGGGCTGGAACCGAAGATCAGGTCGCCCCCTACCACGCCTGGAGCCGCTTGCTGCACGATCGGTAGGCCGACATGGCCCTGCGGCGCCAGTGTGGAAGCGAGCGCATCGACGTCGCTGATGGTGGTCGGCAGGTCGGTGATGATCTGCTGGAAGTCCTGCTGACGGCCCGCCAGGCCCTGGTCGACCAGCCCGAAGAACGCATTCATCCGATCGATTCCCTGGCTGACGTCGGCGTCCTCGGCGATCAGCGTCTGCAGGACCGTCTCGCTGTGCGCCAGCAGGTCCGGGTAGTTGGCGCGCTGCTGGTCGGTCGAAAGCGTCTGCGTGATCTTGGTGAGCGCCTCGATCACCTTGCGTAGTTCGGCGTCGCGCGCCTGCAGGATGTCGGTTACGCCGGCCAGGTTGGTGAGGTCGGTGGCTCCGGTCTGGAACGTTTCGTTGGTGTTCCGGCCCTGGCCGGCCAGGCCCGCGCCAAGGCTGTCGATCAGTTTCTGGAGCTGGTCCCGAGTGGGCTTGTCGAAGATATTGATGAGTTGGTCCAGCTCGACGTTGACGGAGGTCGCCTCGGGCGGCAGGGTGGCGCCGTCAGGAACGGCGTCCCTGGCGGGGTCCCCCACCGTCATGGCCACGTATTTTTCGCCCAGCAGCGACTTGGGCCGGATCGCCGCGGTGGCTCCCTGGTGAAGGGGGGCGTACTGCTTGCCGATGCTGACGGTGATGTCCGCGGTCTGGGTGGGGTTGGCGAAATTGCTGTTGGCGTTGGTGGCCGGAGGCGTCTCGTCGACGACGACCCTGGCGACCGTGCCGACCTTGACGCCGCCAAAGAAGACGTCGCTGCCTTCGATCAGACCATTGGCGGTGGGGAAATGGATATTGACCTCGTAGTCGTTTCGACCCGACCCGAGGCTCAAGGTGGTCGCCAGCAGGCTGACGACCGCCATCGCCAGCGCAACCGCGAGGCCGAGCCCGACCGAGGCTCGTTTGCCTCTTAACTCACCCATGCCCGCTTACTCCGCGTGCTCCTAATCCATGCCCAGGGGGCCTTCGGCCGCGCCCACCAGGAACTGCTGAATGAACGGGTCCTTGCTCCCCCAGATCTCTTTCTGCGAGCCGAAAGCCACGCACTTGCCGCCGTAGAGGACCGCCAGGTTGTCGGCCACCGACCGGACCCGGTTCACGTCGTGGCTGATGATGATCGTGGTGCAGTGGTACTTCTCGCTGATCTGCCGGATCAGCTCTGAGAGCAGGGCCGTACGCACCGGGTCGAGGCCCGAGTCCGGCTCGTCGACCAGCAGGATCTTGGGCTGCATCACCAGGGCGCGCGCGAAACCGGCTCGTTTGCGCATCCCCCCCGACAGCTCGTTGGGGTACTTCTTGTCGGCTCCCGCCAGGCCAACCTCCCGGAGCCGCTCGTAAACGATCTCGTTGATCTCCTTCTCCGACTTCTTGGTGTGCTGGCGAAGTGGGAAGGCGACGTTGTCGTAGAGGTTCATGGAGCTGAAGAGGGCCCCGTCCTGGAACAGCATGCCCACGTTCTGGCGGAGCTCCAGCAGCTCCTCGGTCGAGAGGTGGGGCACGCTGTGGCCGTCGACCTTGATGTCGCCGGAGTCGGGGAACATCAGGCCCACGACATGGCGCAGGAAGACCGACTTGCCAGTACCCGACGGGCCCATGATCATGGTGATCTCGCCCTCGGGAACGCCGAATGTGACGCCGTCCAGCACCTTCTGCTTGCCGAAGTGCTTGACCAGGTCGATCGCCTCGATCGCCATCCGCTTCCGGGACGTTGGGATATTGGCGCCGTGGTGGACCTCTCCCGCGATGGCGGCGGCCTCCATGCGGTCCCTGACGCGGGTCCTGGAGGTGGTGCTCGGCTTGGTTTCAGTTGGCATGTGCATGTTCCTTAAACGAATTCAATTTGCCCAACCCTGCGGGCTCAGCCGCCCTGGATCGGCAGGTTTGCGTTGACGCCCCAGAAGAGCTGGGTCATGAAGGCGTTGACAAGGACCGTCATGACCAGGCTGACAGCCATGGTCTTGGCCACGGCCCGGCCGATGCCGACCGCGCCACCGGTGACGTGAAAGCCGTAATAGATGGCGACCAGGATGATCAGGAAGGCGAAGGAGATCGCCTTGATCATCGAGAAGATCAGGTCCTGGATGTTGAGGAAGCGCCAGAAGTAGTCGAAGTAGGCGCCGTCAGAGATCAGGCCGACCTGGAAGTGCTGCACCGCCCAGCTGGCGGTGAAGCTGGACGCCAGGGCGAGGAAGTACATGAACGGCATGATGATCAAGGCCGCGATCACCCGGCTGGTGACGACGTAGCGCACGGTCGGCATGCCCATCACGTCGAGCGCGTCAATCTCCTCGTTGACGCGCATCGTGCCGAGCTCCGCGACCAGGCCGCAGCCGATCTTGGCTCCCAGCGCGAAGCCGAAGAACAGCGGCGTTATCTCGCGCATGTCACAGAGCGCGTTGAAGACGCCAACCAGTCCCTGGGCGCCGATCTGGGACAGCGAGTAGTAGGCCTCGACGTAGTAGGCCTCGACTGAGCACTGCAGGCCGGTGAAGGCGACCAGGACCAGGACCACCGGGGTTGAGCCGATGGCCAGGAAGGCGGCGTACCACCAGACCTCGCCGACGTAGCGCGCCAGCATGAGCGGCGTCTGGCCCAGGACACCTCCGCCGAAGACAAGGATCTTGCCGACCGATGTGAACGGCCCCAGCAGCGCGGAGTCGCCGATGCTGCCGCCGGTCTCTTTGGGCGCGCCGGGCGCCACCGTCGCCATCAGAGATCGCCCCGCGAGTCGGCGCTCATTTGAGCACGTTGAGGTGGTGGGCGGCCGCCAGGATGGTCGCCGTGTAGACGTAATTGCCGGCCAGGATGGCGACGAAGTTCACCACCACCGAGCTGTGCACCGCCTTGGCGACGCCCTCGGCGCCACCCCGGGCGGTGATGCCTTTGTAGCAGGACACCGAGCTGACGATGGCGCCGAAGATCATGCACTTGATCTCGCCTCCATAGAGGTCGAGCAGGGTTCCCTGGGTCCAGAAAGTGCTCAGGAAGGCGCCTGGGTTCACCCCCACCAAGTACACCGCGACGACGTAGCCCATGGCCACGCAGAAGGCCACCATAGGGATGTTGTAGAGCGCCGTCATCATGATCATGG
>WNFI01341946.1_pt1 | contig 14746 bp, 15 predicted proteins | sample 5400471 | NCBI WGS metagenome assembly WNFI01 (sample SAMN13153348, study PRJNA577476) | soil metagenome | isolation source: 100 cm saprolite on Douglas fir-dominated hillslope | place: USA:California | collected 2013-09-17
GCTGCCAGCGGAAGCGAGTCGTGCCATCGAGCAGCGTCCCTCTCGTCATCGCGCCGCCCGCGACCTCGCACAGCGAGGGTTGTCCGCGCAGGCAGTAGAAGCACTCACCGCATTGGGCCAGCCAGGCCAACACGACCCGGTCGCCAGGGCGAACATTGGTGACACCCTCCCCGACCTCGACCACCGTTCCCGCACCCTCATGACCCAGAACGACGGGGAAAGGATTGGGAAGGGTCGCGTTGTAGACGGAGATGTCTGAGTGGCACACCCCGGTTGCCCCCATTTCGACCATGACCTCCCTGGGGTATGGTCCATCGAGTTGCACGTCCACCAGCCGAAGCGGCTGGTGCGGATGCTCAAGTACTGCTGCCTGCGTCATAGTAGAAACCTCCGACATGGTAGAAACCTCCAATATTCGACAAGACTTGAAACTCACTCACAATTCATGTATACTATCTTACACGACAAGGCACATCTCTGGCAAGCATCAAAGCAGACTGGAGTTGAGTATGGAACTGAAGGTCACCCGCTACGCGATTGATTCGGCGGGGGTTGCGACAGTGTGGCTCCACAGGCCCGAACGGCGCAACTCATGGACGGGCCGAATGCACGCTGAATATCGTTGGATTATGAAGCAGTTAGATAGTGATCCACACGTTCGTGTGATCGTGCTGACGGGTTCGGGGAGCAGCTTCTGCATCGGAGCTGACAGTCAGGCCCTCGCGAAGTATGTTCACGCTGACGGCTATGACCCCGCACTGCCTGCTGACGCGGAACAGCCAGGCTATGGGGTTCGGCCAGAATTCGATGCCGACATGGCGTGGCAGTTCGGCATGCGACCCCCGATCATCGCGGCAGTGAATGGTGCATGCGCTGGGATCGCCGTCGCACTCGTGGCTTTCTGCGATATCCGCTTCGCGGTGGAAGGAGCAAAGATCACGACGGCCGCGCCCAGGCTGGGGCTACCAGCCGAATACGGCCTGTCCTGGATTCTTCCGCGCATCGTCGGCCTGAGCCACGCGGCGGATATCCTGCTGAGCGGGCGCGTCCTGCTAGCCGAGGAATTGAAGGCAATAGGCTTCTTCAACGATGTCTTCCCGCAGCCGGAATTTGAGCAGCGTGTCGAGAAGTATGCCCATATGCTCGCCGAACTCTCACCAGATTCCATCAGCACGGCCAAGCGGCAGCTCTACGGTGATCTCCTGCACACCAACGTGAGGGAGGCGATCGAGCAGAGCAAGGTTCTGATTGCTGAGTCAATGAGCCGTCCCGACTACGCCGAAGGCGTGGCAGCTTTCCTTGAAAAACGTCAACCCCGCTTCGTCCGCTGATCTCAATGGGAGAAGCGAGACGTGCAGGTAGATTGGAGGTGTAGCTGAAAATGACTCACATTTACCCCACAGTTCCTCATAGTTCCCCGCCTGTGGAGAGAGGTTGGTGGTCGCGCAACGTGGCTCGCGCAGAAGTGTCCCGCCACCCATGCCTTGTCTATCAACAGCGGCCACCTTCCGTGCCAGCACTGCTGCTGGTCGCTCGGCGGTGGCACAGCAGAACGCACTTCGTGCAGGGTCATCGCCGCATCACGTTCGAGACCCACGAGCGAGCAGTAATGCGCGTGGCACAGCGGCTGCAACAAGCCGGGATTCGGGCGCAAGATCGGGTACTGCTGTTCGGCGTGAATCAGGTCGAGTGGGTCGTCGCGTTCTGGGCCATTCAATGCCTCGGCGCTGTCGCCGTCCTGGGCAATGCCTGGTGGAGCGAGAAGGAGCTGCGCGAAGTGATGGAAAGCATTCGCCCAAAGCTGGCTCTGAGTGACCTGCCGCGACCAGGAGGACTATCAGACGACATACCGCACCTCTCTTTTGCTAACCTTCGCACATTGGTCGACGATAACGGCGAGTGCCCGGAATTCGAGCTCGCTCCCATCAATGAGAACGATCCCTCACTCATCATCTTCAGTTCGGGGACAACGGGTGCTGCCAGGGGCGTGCTCCTCTCGCACCGCTCGGTGGTCGCTAATCTACAGAACCTCCTTGTGCTGACAGGGCGTTTGCCAAGCGAGCTGCCCGACACGCACCCTGGAACGGTCAGCCTGCTTTCCGTCCCCCTCTTCCATCTCGCCGGCCTTCAGGTGACCATCAGCACCCTTCTCTCGGGCGGCTCTCTCATCTTTCTCGAAGGCCGGTTCGATGCAGCCGAAGCACTCCGCTTGATCGAAAAAGAGAGGGTTCGAGTGTGGGGGAGCGTCCCGACCATGGTATCGCGCGTCATCGATCACGAAGACTTCACCCGCTATGACACCGCGGGCGCTGGCTCGGAGATGGAGCAGCGGCCGGGATGCGTCGGGCGACCATTGCCGGTCGTCGAAGTGCGGATCAAGAACCCGGATGTAGATGGTGTCGGGGAGATTCTTGCACGGACGCCTACCGCGATGAGCGGCTACTGGGGCGAACCTTCTGCTACCGTCGATGTAGAAGGCTGGGTCGCCACGGGCGATCTTGGCCGCCTTGATGCGGAGGGCTACCTCTATGTCGTTGGTCGCTCGAAGGATGTCATCATTCGGGGCGGAGAGAATATCGCGAGTGTGCATGTCGAGCAAGCTCTGCTGACCCACCCGGATGTCATCGAGGCCGCTGTGGTGGCCCTTCCGCATCCCGACCTGGGAGAGGAGGTTGGTGCCGCACTTCTCCTTCGCCCTGGCGCAGATCCTGACATAGCTGGGCTACGCTTTCATGCTGCACAGAGTCTGGCTCGTTTCGCGGTCCCAACGCGGTGGTGGATTCGCCGGGCATCGCTTCCAACAAATGCCACAGGCAAGATCTTGCGGCGTGAGATCACGAACGAATGGATGGGACGAGGAGGCAACAACATCATCGAGTAGCGCAGTTGCGGGTTCTCCAGCAGCACCGATGCTTCGGGGCATCGGCGCAGGGAATATACGAAATCAAAAGGCGTTGAGACGAATCGTGAACCAGTGAAGATTCACAGGAGGATGAACACTATGAATCGTGGAAATATGAGCCACTCCGCACAGGTGACGGAATCTTATCGGCCAGCCGACAAGAGCGGGCCAATGCTTGATGTAACGCTCGGGCAGTTGCTGCGCCAGGCCGCTCTGGAGGTCCCCGATCGCATTGCACTTGTCGAAGGGTGTCCCGACGCTTCGTCTCGTCGCAGGTGGACCTACGCCCAGTTGCTTACTGAAGCCGAGCGTGTCGCTTCCGCCTTGCTGGGCAAGTTCCAACCGGGCGAGCGAATCGCCGTCTGGGCTCCCAACATTCCTGAATGGGAACTGCTTCAACTAGGCGCTAGCCTCGCAGGTATGGTTCTTGTCACGGTCAATCCAGCTTTCAAGGCACAAGAACTCACGTATGTGTTGCGGCAGTCACGCGCTCTGGGGCTCTTTTACCTTGAGGAATACCGGGGCAACAACATGACTGCAATCCTCGCACAGGCCAAAGTAGATCTACCCGACCTGCGGCAGGTGGTTGGCTTCGCGGGCTGGCAGGACTTCGTCGAGTCGGCAAGCGCATCGGCACAGCTCCCCGACGTGAGGCCAGACGATGCGGTGCAGATCCAGTACACATCTGGAACTACCGGATTCCCGAAGGGGGCCATCCTTCACCACAGGGGGATCGTGAACGCATCCCGTTTCATGGCCGAGGGTACGGGGTTGGAGCGTGCAGGAGTGTGGGTGAACGCGATGCCGATGTTTCATATCGGCGGCTGTGGACTCGCTGCGGTCGGCACATTGGCCCAGCACGGAAAGCATGTCCTGGTTCCAGGATTTGATGCCGCGCTCGTCCTCGAGCTGATCGAGAGCGAACAGGGCACATTCATGCTCGCCGTGCCGACTATGCTGACCATGCTGCTCGACCACCCCGATCGAGCGCGTCGTAGCCTTTCGGCTTTACATACCATCATATCGGGTGCCTCGATGGTCCCTGCCGCGCTGGTCCGTCGCGTTCAGAAGGAACTTGACTGCCAATTTTCGATCGTTTTCGGACAGACGGAACTGCATGGGATCATTACCCACACGCATCACGACGATACCCCGGAGGACCAGTCCGAGACGATTGGTCAGCCGATGGCGCAGGTTGAGGTCAAGGTCGTTGACATTCACACGAATCAGGTGCTTCCGATCGGTGAGCAGGGCGAGATCTGTGCCCGTGGCTACCAGACGATGCTGGGCTACTTTGACATGCCAGAGGCCACGGCAGCGCCGTGATCATCGGGGTGCCGGATGAGAAATGGGGCGAGCAAGTAGCAGCCATTATTCAGCCAGTATCGTCCGAGGAGCCACCAGCGCCAGCGGAACTGCACGACTACTGCCGGGCGCACCTGGCAGCCTACAAGACACCGAAGCTCTGGTGCTTCATGGACCAGTTCCCGCTGACAGCGACTGGCAAGATCCAGAAGTTCGTACTCCGAGAGAGCGTCGAGAAAGGCGAACTGATTCCAATCAGTGTGGAGAAAGCAAGGGGAAGTATTTCATAGATACCACCACTATTGGCCATTTGATGGGCAAGGGCTTGCTCAACATGGATCCCCCGGAGCACACTCGGCATCGCAAGCTGTGGAATCCAGCATTCACTCACGCCTATATGGAACGCTACCTCCCGCTCATCCAGCGCGTGATTGCTGAACGCACCGCTCATTGGACTGAGCCAGGAGAGATAGACCTGTATCAAGAAGTGCGGGAACTCACCTTTCACGTGGCTGCCGCAGCGTTGGCAGGATTTGAGCATGGCCAGAAGGCTGAGCATCTCCAGAAGCTCTTCTATACGCTGATTGGAGAGATGGTCGCTTCGCTCCAGAACTATGACGAGCACTTACCAAAAGCGCAGCGGGCTCGTGGCGAGTTGACCACAGTGCTGCTGGAACTGGTCGCGGAGCGGCGTCGCATACCCTTGGACGAGCAACCGCGTGACGTGTTGGGACTCATTGTCCATGCCCGCGACGAGGACGGGGAGTCACTGAGTGATGAACAGATCCTGGGACATCTCAACATCCTGCTGGTCGCCGGTCACGAGACAACTACCATTCTGGGGGCGTATGTCCTGTACCTGCTGGCAACACTCCCCGAGCAGCGTCAGCGCGTGGAAGCCGAACTCTCTGCCTTGCTAGGAGACGAGGGGAGTCTGATCTCGGTGGCTGCGACGCGCGAGATGAAGGCCCTTGATAATTTTATCAAGGAGGCAGGTCGGTTATACTCGCCGGTCTTTACCGTGCCCCGTCAAGTGGTTGAAGACGTAGAATTTGCTGGCTATCTCCTGCCAAAAGGCACCATCGTTCGTCTCGCTCTGGCCGCGGGGCACCGGCTATCTACTGTGTTTGACCATCCAGAGGCATTTGACCCCGACCGCTTCGCATCTCCACGCGAGGAAGACCGGAGGACACCCTTCGGGCTGGTCACGTTTGGGGGTGGTCCGCGCCTTTGCATCGGGGTTCACTTCGCCAATATCGAGGTCAAAGCGCTGGCAGCACATGTGTTGCGTTCCTTCCAACTGGAACCGGCGAACACTCAGTTCCCGGCACAAACCGGGTTCATCTCTACCGTCGTTGCGAACGGTATTCCGATGCGCGTACAGCCACGAACCGCACCATCTCGGTCTACAAGCTTAGTGACATAGGCAAACAGACTGACTGGCTCTACAATACTGCGATCCAGATCCAGTAATGGGATGACCACGCTGCTACATGGGGAGTGATTACTGCTGAAATGAGGCCTATTCAGCAAGGAGAAGAGGCGTTTAGGAGACGGACGGGAGGTTCGTCTCTCCACCTATGGAGAAGAGAGGCACGCTCTACTCCTACGGGTTACACGAGAGCACATTGAAAGATTTTTTACAGGGCGCTGGCTTTTGGGATCACCTTTAGCACCACAACAAGAAAGAATACAGTATAATAGAGGCGAGACCTTCATCACCACATCTCTGAATATGGTGCGCATGATTCCTTAATTCTTTTCAAGCAGGCACTGTGGAGAGCATGCACCATGCAGCAGAAGACCACTGCACTTTCTTCCAGCCGGGGTGCCGGCTCTGAGTGGGCCTTCACCCACTTACTGGCGGTACCATTCACACCACTGATCGGGCGTGAACGCGAGGTAGCAGAGATCTGTACACTGTTACGCCGTCCCAGCGTTCGCCTGCTGACCCTGGTGGGAACCGGAGGGGTCGGCAAAACCCGCCTGGGGCTGGCGGTGGCGCGGGAACTGCTGGATGATTTCGCCGAGGGAGCCTGCTTCGTGCCCCTTGCCCCGGTCAGTAATCCCGAGCACGTCCTCACCGCCATCGCGCAGGCGCTTGGCCTGTGGGAAGCCGGAGACCTCCCTCTGAAGGAACAGGTGCAAACCTCTCTTCGCGATCGGCACCTGCTCCTGCTGCTGGACAACTTCGAGCAAGTCGTGCAGGCGGCACCACAACTCGCTGCCCTGCTGGCCTCCTGTCCGCTCCTCAGCATGCTCGTCACCAGCCGGGCCGCGCTTCACCTCTCCGGGGAGCAGGAGTTCCCGGTCTCCCCCCTTGCCGTGCCCGATCTCAGGCAGCTTCCCGAACCACAGACCCTTGCCCAGATGGCAGCCGTGCGCCTCTTTGTTCTGCGTGCGCAGGCCATCCAGCCTGCCTTTGCCCAGGCGATGGCCAAAGGGCGGGCGATGACACCTGAGCAGGTTCTCGCGGTGCCTGAGAGCAGGCTTTCATCGACCTCACAGAAGGTCCAGTCCGCGCCCGCTTCCTCTTATCCTTCTCCAAAACGTACTTCTGCCTATCCTGCCGGACTCACCACCCGCGAGGTGGAGGTGTTACGCCTTGTTGCACGGAGCCTGAAAGATGCCCAGGTGGCCGAACAGCTTGTAGTCAGCCATCGAACCGTGACCACGCACCTGACCTCTATTTACAACAGGCTAGGCGTCAACTCGCGCGTGGCCGCGACCCGCTTCGCGGTGGAACACAACCTCAGCTAACAATGCCCCTGTGCTTTGTCAGACACACAAAGGACACCTCTGCATTGCCCTACGTACCAGATAGCTGGATACGTATTCACGCGCTGCTGCTCCCCCCACTCGAAACAGTGAACGAGTTCTACTCGAAAACATGCCCATATCAATGGAGGTGTCTTATGACCTATTATCGCCTGGCAATACAAAATCAGCAAACGGCCATGTGGGCCTGGAAATCAACCGTCGTTACCTCGCTGCAAACGATATTCCAGCTCTTGAGAATCTATAGCGTTCTTCCCCAGGATCGCATTCGTGTGTTTACCTTCACGTGCAAAGAAGATCTGGCATAGACCATGCTCAACTGCGAGAAGAACACCCTGACAGCTTACTTCATCACCGCAACAGAGTTTTTGTGCACACGAAAATCGCAGACACGTGAAATGGCACAAAGTGGATCAGATCGAGCAACAGCAGAAACCGCTGCTCGACGAGCAGCCGCTATCGCTACCGCCTTATCCTGGCGACCAAACAGCATGGCACCTTCTTCTTTCACGGCCAGTGGTCTGAACGTGCTCGAGAAAAAACGCCTGGAGAGAGAAATAGGGCTTGGAGGCGACCACAATCTGCCATACACATTCACGCTGCCAACCTCTATCCCCCAGGTCCTCGCATGGATGAAACTGCTCGCAAAAGTGCGGAACGGCGAATTACAACTGTAGAGCGTTTTTGTAGAAATTTGCGTAGAGATGAGAAAAGCAGCCACAGGAGCAATCACCATCATGAGTACATCATCATCGCCCAACAATCTCGACCATCAGCACGCCGTGGTGATCGGCGCTAGTATGGCCGGATTACTGGCAGCACGCGTGCTGTCCGATCACTTCGAGCAAGTGACCATCATCGAACGCGATTGGCCTTCTGAACAGATCGAGCCGCGCAAAGGGGTTCCTCAAGGACGGCATGTACACATTCTCTTGATGCAAGGAGAACTGATCCTGCGAGACCTTTTCCCTGATCTCTATCCGACGCTTGCGCAGGAGGGTGCCGTGCCTGTCGCCTCTGACGAAGTGCAGTGGTATGATGCTGGCCTCTGGAAAGGACCTTCCCCCAATCCGATCAAGGGCTACGCCGCCAGTCGTCCTTTTCTCGAACAGTACGTGCGTCGTTTCGTCGAGGCCCGTGCCAATGTGCGCTTTCTTCACGGATGCGAAGTCAATGGCTTGTACGCCAGCAAGGAGAGCAGGCGCATTACCGGTGTGTCGCTCATCCATAGCAACGAGGACCGGCGCGCGGAAACCCTCACCGCCGACCTGGTAGTTGACGCCAGCGGGCGTGGTTCGCGTGCCCCTCAGTGGCTGGCATCCCTCGGGTACGGCAACGTAGCAGAAGACCGCGTCAACGTTGATGTCGGCTATGCCACACGCATCTATCACCACCCACCCTCCTTTGCGCCCAGCTGGAAACTGTTACTCATCTATCCCACTCCTCCCCAGGAAAAGCGGAGTGGCCTGGTGTTCCCCATCGAAGACGACCGCTGGATGGTCACACTGGCAGGCCGGTTACGCGATTACCCACCTGATGACGAAGCAGGCTTTGTCGCCTACGCTCGCAGCCTGCCAGAGCCGAGCCTGTATGAAGCGATCAAAGAGGCCGAGCCAGTAACTCCCATTGTCACCTATAAATACACTGCCAACCGCTGGCGGCACTACGAACGCATGTCTCGCCTCCCGGACGGGTTTATCGTGCTGGGCGACGCCGTCTGCAGCTTTAACCCGGTCTATGGACAGGGGATGTCGGTAGCGGCGCTGGAGGCCAAACTCCTGGATACCTGTTTGCGCCAGCACCAGAAGGCACACCACAACCTGGCCGGTTTGCCACGACACTTCCAGCAAGCGCTCGTCAACGTGGTGAAGACGCCCTGGCGGCTTTCAACGGGCGAGGACTTTCGCTATCCAGGAACGCAAGGAAACCGACCGTTCGGCATGCACCTGCTGCACTGGTATACCCGCCGGGTCAACGAACTGACGGCATCCAATCCTTTCGTCGCGGGGCGCTTCTATCACATCCTGCACTTACTTGAGCCACCAACCACGCTATTCGATCCACGCGTTGTCTGGGCCGTGCTGCGCCGGGAACTGGCCGAGCGCCGGCTTATGCTCGCGGCAGCACCAGCGGCAGGTCAGGCAGATGCACGCAAGTCCGACAATCGTACGCCAGTACAGAGTGCCAGGTAAACTCAAAAGGAGCTATTACCTTGACAACGACCGGGAACAAAACCGATGCCGCCTACATATGAATGAAAGGATTTCAGCCATGATTCACACCCAACCTGTTCGTAACAGTTTCTTTCTTTCCTCTAACTCAACAGCGATGGGTGAGGCAGAAGCTCTCTTTAGGCGGAGCTACCCGGCATTTGACACCACCTCCTTGCTCGACAAACTCAGGATGACAGAGTATTCGCGCCTGGATGACCAGGAACAAATGAAAGCTTTCAGAATAAGTCGGAGATGACTCCAGAAGAGTATCTCGCCGCCCTGGGCTGGCAGAGCGCTGGCGCGGTCAAAGTCTCGCTCGGCCTGGTCAGCAATTTTGCTGATGTCTACCAGTTTGTGCAATTCGCCGAAACCTTCCTGGATGCTATTCCGACCGAGAGCGATTTACCTCCCAGAAGGCATTGCTGAGCATGTGTCAACGCCCTGCTTCCCACGATGAAATACGACTGAGCGATACACCAGGAAATAGAATATAATAGAGGCAATAAGCAGAATATCCTATTTCTGAGAGATGTAAAGAGATGTCCTTCATTCTGTGTGAAGCAGTCGCTGTGGAAAACCGGTGATGATGCAACGTAAGAGCATCACGCTTTTTCCCAATCAAGCCGCTGTTTCCGGGCAGGTCTCCATACAGAAATTACCTCTACCACCCACGCCACTGGTTGGCCGCGAGCGTGAGGTAGCGGAGATCTGTGCCCTCTTGCAACGCACGGAGGTACGCCTGCTCACCCTCATCGGGGTTGGAGGGGTGGGCAAAACACGCCTGGGGCTTGAGGTCGCGGGTGCTCTGTGGGATGTCTTTGCTGATGGAGTCTGCTTCGTGCCGCTCGCTCCCCTCAGTGATCCAGAGCGCGTCGTACCGGTCATCGCCCAGACACTGGGCCTGGGAGAGATCGGAGACCATTCCCGGTTGGAGCATGTGCAACACTATCTGGCCAGGCGACAGATGGCGCTGCTCCTGGACAACTTCGAGCAAGTACTGGATGCTGCTCCCCACCTGGCGGACCTGCTGGCCTCGTGTCCTCATCTGCGCCTCCTAGTGGCGAGCCGGGCTGCCTTGCGCCTCTCCGGCGAGTATGAGTACCCAGTTCAGCCCCTGGCGGTGCCGGATCTGGCACACCTGCCGGAGCGCGAGGCGCTGGCTGAGCTAGCAACGGTGGCGCTTTTCCTCCAGCCCGCCATCGAATGGCTACTCGGAAAGCAAGAGCTGTCTGGGCGCTGGAAGAATCAGTATGCTTACAACGGCAAAACCTGGGTGGATATTGACCAGCAGGGTCAGCTCAGCAAGTGGGTGACCTTTCGTGCATGTGCTGTGCTGAAGGCAGTGGACGGGTAGAGGTGGATAATGAGCTCACCAGATTTACCTCAAGGAGGAGCACCGAACACGATTCCCCTCCTGCTGGGCCATCCAGACCCGGCGACGCTGCTGACCCCTGAGCTGCGCCTGGCTATGGAACATGTCATCAGCTCCCCTCACTCCTATGCAGCCCTCCAGTACGGTCCAGAGCAGGGAACGCAAAACCTGATCGAGGTGCTCGTCGAAAAAATCAATCGAGAACAGGAACTCTCGCTTCAGCCTGGGAATCTGATGGTGGTTGCAGGCTCGACGCATGCCGTCGATATGCTCGCGCGGCTGTATGGCAGGCCGGGAGGAGTGGTGCTGGTGGAGGCTCCGACCTACGCGGACGCCCTGCACATTTTTCGAGATCATCACATCGAGCTGCGCTCTATCCCTATGGACGACGATGGCCTCATCCCAGGCGAATTAGAAAGACAGCTGGCAGGGCTTCGTGCGAGCGGCACAGTACCCGGCATGCTCTATACCGTGCCGACCTATCACAACCCGACGGGTCGCACGTTGCCCGAAGCGCGGCGTCTCGAGGTGATCAGGCTGGCGCGCCACTATGGCTTCCTGATTGTGGAGGACGATGTCTATCGCGACCTCTCTTTTGAGGGGAAGGTACCGCCTAGTTTCTACACCCTGGCGAAGGGCCAGCAAGCGGTGAGCATTGGCAGTTTCTCCAAAACGCTTGCGCCCGGCTTGCGGCTGGGGTGGCTGCTCGGTTCCGAGAGCGTCATCGGGCGCTGTGTCAACTGCGGGACGACGCAGATGGGCGGGGGAGCGAACCCGTTCACAGCACACATTGTCGCGGAGTACTGCCGGAATGGCTCGTGGGAGAAGCACATTGAGCGCGTGCGGTCGCTGTACAAAATGCGCCGCGATAGTGCGCTCTCCGCTCTGGAGCACTACATGCCTGTTGATGTGAAGTGGTCGCACCCTGCTGGGGGCTTTTTCATTTGGCTCAGTTTGCCTGGAGATATCTTTGCAGACCACCTCAGGCGCCTGGCCCTCCAGGAGGGGGTAGCGCTGGCGGCGGGAGCAGGGTTCTTTGTCAATCCAGTCGATGGCGACCACCACGTGCGCCTAGCCTACAGTTGTGCCACGCCTGAAGAGATTGACATCGGCATACGCGTGCTGGGACAGGTGATGCACAGGGCCAGGCTGGGTGAGCAGTGAATGAAACAGCCCCCTATGGCATACTCAGCTTGCCAGTTGTGATAGGCTTGCTGATCGCGCTAGCACTGCGAGTCCTGGTCATACCGGGTTTCATTTTTCATATACTTTGATTGCTTAGGAGTCTCCACTATGCACGTCACCATCGTCTGTGCCCCCTATCAAATCGACGTTTCCCGTTGGGGTTGTGCCCTCGGTCCCCAGGCATTCCTGGATCACGGCTTGATCCAACTACTGGAAGCAAGGGGCCATACCGTATCTCAAACCATCTGGATTGAACTGCCCAAAGCAGAGCGCACCCGCGATTCGGTGACCAACCTGGGGCGGATCGCTGGGCGCATGGCGGCGGCTGTACGCACAGCATTGCACCAAGAAAACAGTTTCGTACTTGTACTCGAGGGAGATTGCACGCACGCGGTGGGAGCTATTGGCGGGCTGGCGCAGGCGAAAGGCAATCCAGGCGTGGTGTGGTTTGATGCGCATGGCGATTTGAATACCATGGAGACGACCACGAGTGGCTTCTTAGGCGGATTGCCCTACGCAGTTGCGCTGGGTTGGGACTTTGAGGATTGGCGATTGGCGGCTGGATTGGAGCAACCTGTGCGGCCAGAGGCAGCTGTGCTGATTGGAGCGAGCGACCTCGACCCGGCAGAAGTTGAGGCGCTGGCACGTCACCCTATTTTACAAATGGATGCGAAGGAGCTGATGCAGCCAGGCGTAGGAGAGCGTATCCAGAGCGCATTACGCCCAAGAGCAACCGAGGCGGCAGCGTGGTACTTGCACATTGACTTGGATGTGGCAGGGCCAGAGGAATGCCCTGGCGGGTTCACGCCTGCTCCATACTGGCCTCCACGCGAGCATATACTTGAAGCAGCCAGGGAGACGGCTCAAACAATGCCTGTCAAGGTGGCATCCCTAGCAGTCTACAATCCGTCAGCCGACACCGATGGACGAGGTGCGCGCTTCGGGCTGGATATGGCGCTGGCGATCGTTGGATAGAAAGTATACCTGTAAGGGCTACCTGGTACATCCGCTCGCAAAATTACCTGTATTGCCTTCCCTTGCACCATTTACTGATGTGTTTTGTAACTGCACTTTCCAACGGTCCTTTTTCTAAAATTAGTGCGGATTCCGGTACTTTTTCTAATTTTACGGTGGAAATTTCTAAGCCGAGAAGGCCGTTTTTCCGCACCTTCACGCTCATTCTATTCTAAAGATATGCCAGACGGCAAACTTCAATATTGTCATTTTTGAAGCGTTTCGCCGACAGAGATATGGGACGCAAGCGCTGCAGGCTCTGGAAGAGAGGGCACGGCAATTAGGACTCGCGAGCATTTCCTTACACGTCTTTGGTCATAACCATGCTGCTAGAGCCACGTATGAAAAGCTGGGGTATGCGACCACCAATGTCATGATGAGGAAGATGCTCAAGCCACAGGGCGACTAGAAGCGTATTCCCCTCACGCTCGTATCCCCGAGTGGCAAATGCCTGCAGTAGCTATGTCTAGCGTCAACTAAATGCTTCCATGTTGAACATGCGGAATATCGAGCCGGAAACAGAGATGTCATCTGATACGAGGCGGATGAAGAACAAGAGCCGTCCTGCAAGTTCACCTCTGCGCCCAGAGGTGAAAAATGGGTATTCTTGCCGATATACCTGCTTCCCTCTGCAAGGTAAGCTAGCCACAGGGGACGAAGGTCGTCCCCTAGTGTGCAAGTAAAGGAAGCATGTAGCTCATCTGTCAATAGAATTTGGCATTTGAAAAAGTGAGAGTTGTCTCGTCTGAACAAGCAGAAGATGTGGGAGAGTTCAAGTAATTGAGATTGTGAACCGTTCAACATCTTTGCTGTGAGGTGGCTCCTCGTCAGATGCTTCTAGAACTGGCATACTAGAGACATAGACTCTCTGTGAATGAAAAGGAATATGCCCTATGAATACTCTTGATATCCTGTTTCTTGTGACGATTGCTTTGCTTGTTTTTAATGGGCTGCGCAATGGGGCTGTTTTTAGCTTGATCCATCTGGTCACGCTTCCGGTGGCATTTGCGGGTGCCGCATTGTTTGGGCCTTCTCTCACTGGTTTGTTCGCTGCTCATCACTTGCTTGCGAATCCGCTCATTGCCTACGTGGTGCTCTTCTTTGGCATTGCGCTGGTGCTGCATGTGATCGGGTCAAGTGTGCGGCGAGTGCTTCACGCGGTTCCATTCATTGGCGCTGGGGATAGGCTCATTGGCGCTGGGCTTGGCTTCGTCGAGGCGTGGCTCTTGTGGGTGGTGCTGCTGGCAGTGCTGCACGGCTTTTTGCAAGGGACGCACGCTATTCCAGGCATTGGGCCTTCGCTGTTTCAAAGTTGGCAACAGGCGTATGATAGTGCGGTTTCACAGAGTCTGTTTGCGCATGTGAACAGTGCTTTTGTGCATACCCTGCATGTGTAAAGAAATGGGCTGAGTGACGGAGGTGCGTGATAAATTGAGCCCAATGGGCATCAGCCTAACGAAAGTGCTGCGCAGAATTTGAGGATAGCTCTTTCCATCTTCGGTGAGCATACATGAAGAGGTTTTGCTCAGTAAGCAAAACGCGGCGTGTTCGTTTTATTCATCTGGCAAATACGAGGGCAGATCACCGAAAAACACGGGACTGCCCTGGCACCATCGTTCTACTCGACCGAACATGCCTCACGCATCCACAGCTACCACACGCTTTTCAGCGCTTCTGCTGCTCTTCGATAGTCATGATGCACCCCCTAAAATGGCAACAGAGACGACGCGCAGCTTCCAGCCATAGACGAGAGCATTGCCAGCCTGATTTGGGGAAGTAGGGCTTTGGGATCAATTAATCCTGGGATGTACATCTCCTTGTGCAAGCCCAGCGCATTTTCATATCTGGTACAATACATCAGCAGGAATCAGACTATTACATCCAGGGAAAGGCGAACACACTATACTCATGCACCCACACGAATCGATCGACTGGTACCCCATCGTCAAACGCTACACAACCGGGCTTGTGCATATT
>WNFI01561199.1_pt1 | contig 14746 bp, 10 predicted proteins | sample 5400471 | NCBI WGS metagenome assembly WNFI01 (sample SAMN13153348, study PRJNA577476) | soil metagenome | isolation source: 100 cm saprolite on Douglas fir-dominated hillslope | place: USA:California | collected 2013-09-17
AGCGCGATCGAGCCATCGCAGGAGCTGGCGATACAAAGGCGCAACCTTTTCGAGCGGCGATTGCTGTCCGAACAAGTTGAGCGACGCAGGCGCAGCCGATGGCTGTCGCGGCCGCTCGTACATCATGAGGTCGAAAAGCACCTGGAAATCGTGAAATGCCTGCCAAGCCTCGTCGTCTCGAGTTAACAAAGCGGCTCCTTCCCACCGACTGCCGTCCGGTGATAGCCCCGTTGCGGCGGGATGCCAGATAGCCGATTGGCAACACATGCACTCGATCCATACCTCGCGGAGGTCTTTTGGCAGAGCGACGCGCCTATGAGCCACATCGAAGCCGTAATAGGGTTCTCCTTCCACATACAAAGTTGCCTCACCTTGGTCATGCCATTCCAAATACAACGGAGTCTTAGTCCGTTTATTCGAAAGCTGCACACGAACCCAGCGCTGATCGAAAAGACGCCCCCAAACATGAGCCCGGCTGATTAGCTTCCGTGGAAGCTGACGGGCGCGCGACCACGGAATGTAAGCTTCGGTCGTCGCGGTCGCTTCACAACTTGGCACGCCGACGTGAGTCCATATTCCCGCTTGGATCCGATCGAGCGTTGCTTTAGCCCGATTCGGGACAAGCTGGAGTAAATGATGGACTGGAAGCATCGAAGGAAGGCTCAGTTTTTCCGCAGCGTGGGCTCAACGCTCAAAACCAAATTCGAGCGTATTGTCCCAGTGCTCAATCCAATCGGCATGGAAAGCCAAACTGTTTTTCGGAGCCACACTTCGTCCCTGCGTGAGTTCCATGCTGGCCCCATGGCTTGCGTTTACCCGAAACGAGAGTCTCACCGGTTTTCCAGCATCGATTGCCTGTCGAACCAAAGGAATTTCCGTCCAGGGAATGGCTGCTTCGACAAATCGCGTGTTGCCTTCCTGCCGCACGACAAGTTGACCGTCTTTGACCGGCCCATCGAGTGGACATTTTGGCTGTCGGGGATAAAACTGTTTTCTCGGCATTCTCGGCGCCTGCAGTCGCCAGATTTCCGTGCCGCCACCATAGGCTGGTGCCACCACATTGAGGGCATATTCGTAATCGGTGCATTCCGTCGGCACGTAACCCGGCATCGAACCGGGCGCAGCGGCGATCATGTTGCCCTCCCCCAGCCCGCGAACACCGAAGGCAAGTTGCACATTGTCGAACTTGGGAGCATTACCCGACGGTAAAACCGGACGCTTGCGATACGAATATTGCCGCACACCGTCGGGCCATCGATGTTCCTTCTTGCTCACCTTCTCAACCAATGTTGCGCGCACGTCACTCGAGAAATGCGACGGTATTCCAGGAAGAACGTAGCCGTCGCGGCCATAACGCACGCGCCAGTCTGCACCCGTTTGGTCGTCGAAATGATTGAATCGCGCGCTCACCGCGTTGCCGTCGGGCGGCGTTCCCTCGACCGGATCGAAAAAGATCCCGGCGAGCGATGGCGGTAGCCAAGTCTTCGTGCGAATGGTTATCCGCACCTCTCCGCTCGCAACGAATATTGCGTAGGTCCCGAAACCTGATTTCTCGACGAGCTGTTCGCTGAGCAACCGCCCGCTCTTGCGATCCGTGATCTGGACCGCAGTGCGACGTCGGCCTGCTTCATAATCATCGGTATCGACGAAATAACAGCCAATCTGAGTAAACCGGTTTGCCGGCAAATCGAGATCGAAAGCGAACGCCGTCGCGGGAGACGTCCACTGCACGAGATTGCGATCATTGGAACCACGATCCGGTTTCACCAACGCGGAAGATCGACGCGACGCCACATCCCACGTCTCTTCTTTTGCGAACAACGTCGCTTCCGGATCCAACTCGTAACTGATTTTTGGATAGAAAAACTGTTCTTCATCGAGCGAGGCAAAGCGAAAGGTTCCCTGGTCAGGCATGTCGTTTCCAATTTTCGCCGCGAAATAGAAATTGCGATCGTCGTAGGCGAAATAACCGGTGGCGAAACCCGACTTTAGATTCCGATCGAACTTCGCGAACGGAAACCACGCGGCCTCCGTGAGGCTTGGACCCGCATCTCCTACGCTGTGCACCGTTTGCGGAAGCACTCCTTTCCAGTCTTCGAGATTTCCGTCAACCGTGATTGTACGACGCGCCACCACATTCACGTGCACATCTTCCTCACGAACAATGCGACCGTCGCGGCCGGCGTCGAAGGAAAGCGCCAGCGGATAGGTATTATCCGGACGCAAGTCTCCACCATCCACCTGGAGCGCGATTTGTTTTGTCTCGTGGGGCTCAAAGACCAACTGCGATGGATAGTGAATCTTCAATCCGCCCAGCGTGGCCTGAAGCACGCCGTGAATTGGGCGATTCAGTATATTGGTAAATTGAATCGTCACCGCGCCCCCGTGATCAAGGGGCGTTGTAGCATCATGCATGATCACCTCGAGCGGTTCGTATCCTTCGATTCTAGCCTCACGCAGCGCTTTAACGAGACGCGCGAACGATCCCTTGGATCCATCGGTTCTCAGGAAGAAGCCTCGATGATCAAGCGGCACCGCGATTCCGTCGGTTTCGGCCACGACATTATTGCCATAGAAATCGTACGTCCTAAATGTAGGGTCAGACTTCAAGGTCATCTTTCCTGAAACGACCGGTCCCGGCTTTTGAGTCTGCTCAACGAGGTCACGTCGCCCGGGATCGTCCACGGGCAAGTTCTTGAGCTGCTTTCCCAATTCCTCTCTCCGGGCGGCCTCGCTCAAACCCAGCACCGTACGGAATGGCAAACCGTCCCTTCCGAAAGCTTCACCCAAATCGCCCACCACCACGACGGAGCCGTCGTCACCATTGCCGTTTAATCCATCGAAAACAAAGATCCAGGGAAGCCCCTGCTTGAACAAAAGCTCGTGGAAGTCGCGTTCTCCAATGAAGTGCTGCGCTGCACCCACCGCTGCCGCGACGGACCACGTTGTCGCGATGCTTAGGCCCTGACTAGTACCATCAACCAGCCGTCGCTTCGTGGATACCGGTTGACTGATATTCCCGCCAAAGATTCCCATCGCTCGATCGTAACCTGCTGCGCGCGTTCCGGCGATCACTGCTGCCACACGGTCGTCGGTGTTGGCGATCCAGCTCTCTGTATCCCAAATCCGCACTCGGCCAAACGGGCTTTGTCGATTGATCCAGGCCTTGTAGAGCGTCGGCGCACTCAGTCCTTGATAATGAATCGAACAGACATCCAACCACTTCAAAAATTCGTCTGAACCATCGGAGAAAAGTTTGTCCAACGTGTTCGACGAGGAATCGCATCCGGCAATCAAGACTTCCACGCCTTTTTTTCGCGCGGTTTCCACGCCGTGCGCCATGGCTCGATAGATTTCCCGGTAGCGCAGCGCATCCGCCCCCCAGCCTGAAATCGAAATCCCTTCCCACGGCTCATTCCACAAAGAAACAGCGGTCGCCGGTCCTTTGGGCCACCCGAACTCCCAACAGAGATCCGCCACGACCTTCTCAAAATCGGTATCCAGCTCCGGTAACCAAGCCGTGTCGCTCTTTGTAGAAAGCATCCCTCCATCCGCGTCGAGATGAGGACGAGGCCGGCCGAGCGGTTGTCCGTTGTTGTCGACTCCATTCATGAACATCAGCAGGGCCGTAATATTATGCGCCCGCATTTCGTCTAACTCGCGCTTCACCTGCTCCCGCCATTTGGGATACTCCTTACTTGTCGACGGAACATAATTGAGACCATACCGCACGGCCTGCACGCCCAAGCGGCTCAGCACCGGATCGGGCAAGTGATCGAGCGAGAATTTCGGGTACTGCAGTCGCTCAGACGCCGTTGCAAAGGTGCGTACAAGCGAGGTGGCAAAACGCCGTCCCTTCCCTTCCAGATCGACGACCACCGCGTACGCTCCAAAGCGCGGGGGGATCTGCAAAGTGACTTTCACATCGCTAAATCCATATCTTCCCATCTGTACGTGGACTGAGACTGAACCCACTTCGGCAATCTTATACACTTCCGGCAGCCAAATATTTCCGGGAATGCCTCGTGTACTGTACTCGATCACACGGACGGTTGCGTCAGCGTCGATCGGCTTATCCTCTTGGTTGACGATTTGGAGCGTCAACGTCGGCTGCTCTCCGGGGAACAGGATGTTTCCCGGAGCGGAGCATTCGACCAGCGCGACCGAGAATGGATAACTTCGCTGCTTGAGCTGAACGCCGAAAACCTCCGCAAAATCCTTCATTTCTTCCCCTGTCTTCATCTGTGCAACCGCAATCGGAACAAACGCGCCTACAATAAGAGCAGCACTCACCAATCGAGGCAGAAGGAAACCTATACGACGGAGAAAAAGTACGCAGTTCATGAATTGCCTTTGGCTGGAGCTGGGGCGGAGGGCGGCGCTAACTCCAAAATCCCCATGAGCGCCGGAGCGCGATGCGGACGTCCCACAGGAACAGGAGCCCAAGTGAAACTCGAACTTGTGACATCCATCGAGGCTCGCGACAAACGTAGAAAATGTGCGCGCAATCGAGCGCCAATCGCGATCGAACCATGCGGAACTGATGCCCAAGGGATCGCGAAATCAGCGATCCAGCCGACGATTCTATTTTCCGGTTTCCATTCTTTCGCCGCTGTACGAAGGCCCATCAACGTCCAACCCAAGTCCTCGTGTTGCTTATTACGGATATAATCCGTTGTGAGCACGCCGTCCGCATCGGATTCGATTGGGGTTTTCAATGTCCAAAGTTTATCAAGAACTCCGCCCGCTGGACTCAGTTGCAGTTCGACAAAACCGCGCTGGTTGACCGTAGCGTCGAGAAAAACTTCCACCACCTCGCCTTCGTGATGAGAAGCGTCGTGTTGATTTCCATGAGCCGATACCCCCAAACCTCGAGCGCGGAAACGCACATAGAGAAATCTCTCGTCCCACTGGGCAGCCACTTCGGTAGTCAATGCCTCATTGGTCAAAGACCGCTCGCCACGCGAAGGCTGGAGCGTTGTCCATAACGCCGCACTCCACGCAGAATCATCTGCAACCGCCATAACCGCAGGGGCTTTTTTAGCCTGAGGTACAATCATGGTCGGCAACATTTTCTGCGCTGAGGTTTCCGCCATGGCCGAAAAAATAAGTTCGATACCAAGGACACACGCTGCTGCGCGCTTACTCCACTTACCCAGAGGCCGCCCTATCCATGAGGGCGGCCTCGCATTATTACCTACACCCACTCGTTTCGTTTCGAATAGCTTTGAAGTCTCTACGAGGTGCGAAAGGGTGCCGGACATGGATCAGAATTTTGTAGAAGCGTTCAGACTAAAAGTACGCGGCTCTCCGCGACTTGTACTGCGATAAAACTGCTTATCGAAGAGATTGCCTACAACGAATTGCGTATCGATTTGGCGGCCGAACACTTTGATCGGATAACCTATGGAAACTCTCACGGTCGCAAATGCCGGTACGTACTCTGGCGTGGTTCGGTTGGTGGTGAGCGCAACACTGCTCGTGTAGATCACGCCAAAGCCGGCCCGAAGTTTTTCGAAGACCCCGCCGGGGACAACATATTGATTCCACGTCGCGAACTTGAATCGAGGAGCGTTTGTCTGGCGCAGGCCTACAGCATTATCCACGTTCGGATCAATTCCCATGGTCCCATTGCCCAACATAACTGGTATCGCTTGAATCGGATTTTGAGTAATTTTTGCCACGGGCAACCAGCCAACGGTGAATAACCCCTGCCAGTTGTCGGTCGGTCGATAATTCACCTGAAAATCAACGCCGCGACTCAGACGTTCTCCGCCGATGACATACCAGGTGACGTCATTATTCGGATTGGCGTCGTTATTGCGCGGATCGTTGGCCGTTTTATCCGTATTTACGGTTTTGAAATCGTTGTCCCGCACCAAATTGAAATAAGATAAACTGAGTGCGACTTTCCGATTGAGATTATACTTAATCCCGATGTCATGACCGCGGCCGAGCACCGGTGGTACTGGATTCGCTGTCAGCTCGGCAGTCGTAGCCCCGTTACCACCAATGGTGGAACCGCCATTGGGTTCGAATGATGTACTCTCACTAGCAAAGAACACAAGGTCCGGTATGATTTCCCACGACAACCCCAACGTCCAAACTTTGGCAGCGACGTTGTAAGGAATGGCTGCGGCGCTCGCAGGGAATATGCGGGTATTATTATATTTCTGGTACCGTCCGCCGAATAATAATCCGAGTCGATGATTGAAGAACTCCGCGATATGACTGCCGTAGTAAGCATCCTCGTAGTTGTGATCGCTGAACAGCGGCGTCGTACCTGCGGCATAGGTCTGCACATACTGGCGGATGTCGTAATAATAAGGGGCCGCGGGATTCCAACCAGGGGTGATGATGCCGCCACCTGACATGCGAATGTCATTGGCTCCTACAGCGGGTGCGGCGCCTAATCCGTAATACAAGCCGTTTTGTTGAGTATAGTAGTCCTTGAAGCGCGTTGCTCCAAAATTGGTCGTGTGGCTGGTCGGACCGACATCGTAGTTAAATAGCACCGTGCCCGTGGCAGTGTTGTCGTTGTTGCGATACACGATGCTGTTCGGACTGTTAAATCGAAATACACCGTCTCCCCAAAGCGTGGGCGGGTTGATATCCAGCCGATTGCGCTTCAGATCGTACTTGTACCAGCTAAACTTGAACGCGATATGGTCCGTCGCTTGCCAGGTGCCTTCTCCGCCGTAATTATGCACGATCTTCTGCGCGTAGGAATTGGTTCCGGCATAGTTCCAATTCCATCCGTAGGGCGATTGTGCCGCGTCGATGCCAATGCGACGAATCGGCTTTAGTATTCCACCGTACACCGAAAGAACGTCGGTTCCCCAATTCGTGTCGCTCTCGCGCCAGCGGTTTTGCAAATAAGTGATCGCCTGAGCCGGAGTAGCTGCAGTTCCCGCTTTCCCTGCCGTTTGTGCCCACGCGATTTCCTCAGGCCTAGGATTTTTATAGTCGTTGTAATATTGAGGACTCAGAACCGGAGGTGTGAATATGGCGCCGGCTTGGTCGCGCCAAGAGTACTCATAGCTGAAACGAAAATTGAGCGACTCGACAGGCCGCACTCCGATCGCCGCCAGGACCTGTTGGTACCTATCGTGACTGTAATCGACATAAGATCCCCCATCCTGCAAATTCACATCCGCTCTATAAGTCACGATTGCCTTATCATGTACCTTCACCACCGGCCCTTGGGATCCCAAGTTGAAGTTAGTCTGTCCGAAAGATCCATAGCTCGTTGCAAGCTCCGTTGTCCGGTAGGCCGAAGGCGGGCGAGTGGAGAAGTTAAGAATACCGCCGGGCTGGGCACGGCCGAAAAACAACGTCGCCGGGCCTTTGATAAATTCCACACGCGAACCGGCACCGAGGATCGGCTCTGTGTAGAAGCGATTTCCATCCTGAGCATAATAACTGGTCCCTTGCCCGCGGGCCACACTGGTTGAACCTAGCGCGTAGGGGTCGGTGACAATATAGGTATTCGGAAGGTAGTCATTGATTTCCGCATACGAGTGGAGGCCTGCGTCACGAATAAATTTGTCGGTGACAATATTGACTGTCAGCGGCGTGTGCTCCAGATCGCGGTTAAAGCCGGTGGCTATGGTCGAATTGCTCGCTCCATAGCCATCGCTCGAAACGGTGACCACTTCGAACGGATTAAGTTGAATCGTTTCGTCCTTGGTTGCGACCGCGGAACTCGCAGTCGTTGACTGCGCTTGGAGAAGTTGGGGCAATGCCCAGAGGGCGATAGCCGCAGCCAGGGCGGCGCGGAGTCGGCACGGAATCGACTGAGGCCGGAGGATTAGGTCATGTGTAGTCATTGGGGCTGGGGTATTAGCAGTTTTATGTTTTGTAGTTACTGTTCGGATACTTTGGTTTGCATTTCTTGTATGACAGGAAAATGTCTGATCTGGTTGCGGTGTCGGTGCCTGGGTCGCAGGTTCGCTAGTGCGCCTCGTGTGCCTCGTGCAATTGGAAGCTCAGCTCGAGTTCGACCGGCGAAAGGAGGCCAAGGTAGAGGCATCCACAGTGCTCCGGCATCGAGGACGGGATCGCCGAAGCGTGGGCAAAGTCTCCGCGATGCGCTGCGACCGGCAGGCCATATACAGCAACCGAGCGTTCGTCGCTCCCGGCAATTTTTAGCACGGATCCACCCTTGAGGGCGTGCGATTGGCCCGGCTTCAAAACAAAGGAGGCTCCGTCAGCTTCAGTGACGCGCACACCCGCTCGGATCCAGAGGCGCAATGTCGCGGCAAGGGAATGCGGCGATGAACTTTCGATTCGTGCTTTCACGGTGTCGCCTAGCCAAGACACCTCTGCCGAGTGACTCCAATCCCATGGCATGAAGATCTGCGGTGAACCTGGACGAAAATGGAGCGTGTGAACCCACCCTTCCGCCATGCCTCGCAACGAATAATGTCCCCTGTCTTCTGGGATCAGGACTTGCGGCTGGATGTTCTGCAGGCCCGCACCGCCGAGGTGCAACGTTTCGATCACCACATCCCCGTGATGCAGATGGAACCAGTCGTCGCTTCGCCGCGCGCCGCCCCAGCGGTCCCGCACGGTATCGTAGAAATGTCCTCCAGCGTCCGCTGCCAGCGTCAGCGCGGATCCGCCGCGTCGCACGCGCGCGATCTGCGTGTTTGAAAAAAAGACCTCGTACCATTCCCCGATCGGACGCGGCGCAGGAACGGGCTCCAAATAACGGTCGAGCTGAAAAAGGAACGGCATTAGGTCCGCCGCCGGCGAGCGGGCCTGCTCGGGAAGGCTCAGCGCCAGCGTAGTGAAGCGTCCATCACCCGTGAGTTGGGCAAGCCGGCGAGCCAAACCGTACGTCAGCGGCAGGCATCCCGGTTTGTGACGATCCTGGCGGTGGCTGAACGTCGAATCCGCCTCGCCATTGGGTTGAAGCGTCTTGAGAAGGAACTCTCCATGCCGTTTAAAAAAATCCAATAAATCGGGTCGAACCAACTCGTCCGCGAGCACCAGCAATCCCGTCGATGCTACCGCATTGTAGTTCGGGCTCCGCTCTTCATACCAGCAACCGTCTGCGTCGCAATCGATGCCATCGTCGAGATAGTCCTGAATCTTCTTCTGATAGCGCGCATCCGGCCACCGGCTGTTCACTGATCTCCGCTTGCTTCGAACCGTCGAAATCCCGCGCACAGTCCCGGCAACGTGAAGCCTACTTCGTTGGGCGAATACGCGCCGGCTAGATCGAGCCGCCCGTCGGGCGCCTGGCGACGTAATAGGAACGCGAGCGCGCGCTGCATCGCCTCTTCCAACCGGCTACTGTCGGCGTTCAAAGCCTCACGCGAGATCCAGGCCGCCATCAGACGCGCAAGCGTCAAGGCTGCATAGCGTCCATCGTACCAACCCGTGCGATGCTCATCGAAAGCCCCATCCACTGCCGAGCCATCGATCACTTGAGCGTCGAGGGTTGCGACAAGCCAGCGTCGCCAGATGCCGAAGGTCATATTCCGTTCAGCCACGGCGTCGAAATCAGACACGACGGGCACTGCAGTTATTGGGTTCGCGGTCATCAAGAAGATCTTGCTCCAGGGTAGCTCATCACAACGCGGGGTATATTTAAATGATTCGAATCATTTAGAGTTGTATGCAAGCTATTTCGACAAAAATCAAATCTTCCCCCTGCAGTTCTGAACTCTGTTTTGCGCGCTTTTCACGTACTTTTTTTGCGATGCCATCAGAACAGCGCTCGTCCAGCGCTCTCGCGAACGCGTGAGCTCCCCAGCGTTCACACGCTTCTGTTCCCCTATTTAAGCCGTCAGATCGTCCGTATCTTTTCGATACCGGCCTCGGTCAAATCAGCCGGTCGCGCCCGCGCGGCGCCTGTCCGGTGCTGGAGCGCACCACTAACTCGGGTCGCACAGTAATATGCCGCGGAGAAGAATCATCGCCCCACAGTAGTTCAATGACAGGCCGGGCGACCAGGTTGTGGTCGAAAGAGAGCGTGGTCAGAGGAGGAAAGAGCCATTCTGAGCCCTGCAGATTATCGACGCCGATGACTGATAAACGCGTAGGCACTTCGATACGACGCTCGGCGCAATACCTGAGCGCAGCCCAGGCACCAACGCCGGAAACACAGAAGAGCGCAGTCGGAGCCGGGTTCATCGCAATAATTTCGTCCATCTTGCGATACGCCGCCTCCGACGAACTACTCCAATTCTGAAGGCCGCAGTCGACGATGCGCGCGTGGGTAAGTTTTCGCTCGGAGATGATCTCGCGGATACGTTGCACGCGCGTCACGATGTTGTTTAGCACGATCGGCTCATTGATCAGAAAAACGATTCTACGGTGCCCGAGCGCCATGAGGTGATCGACCGCCAGATCGACGCAAACCGCGTTGTCTACCGAGACGGACGATCCCGGATAATCCTGCAGCGCCGGGGCCGCCAGCACCGAGCGGTAGCCGAGTTCGGTCGTGGCCTTGCAAAGAGCAGTGGCAAGTTCACCCGTAGCTCCAAGGAAAACGATTCGCTCTTCGTCCGGCGAACGCCAGATGCTTTTGACCATCTCAGAGACGGTTTGTCCGAGGCGAAAGAAGTGCACCGTCAGCGAGTAATCAAACGCCTCGCTCAGCATGGCAAAGCTCTCCAGCGCCGCGCTTCGCAGCGCCGACGGCCACTCTGGCAGGAACAATCCCAGATGCCGGCCCGGACGCTTCTTCAGTACGGTCGTGCCGCTGCCCACACGACGCGCCAGCATTCCCTGACGGACCAGATCGTCCAGCGCCCGCCGTACTGTCTGCTGCGAAACCTCCAAGAGGCTCATGAGCTCGCGATCGGTGTAGAACCGTTGGCCCTGTTCGAAATCCCGTTGGATCAAATCGATCAGCCGACGAGCGACCTGATCGTAAAGCGGACGTTCAAATTTGTTGGAGCGATCGAACTTGGCGCGACTGCGGGAAGGACTGGATGACTTCACTGAAATATCGGTAATTGATTCCAAGCACCTTTCCAAGCGGATTCTAGGTATGACGCCCTCGATTGTCGCACCACAATTACCGGCGTCTTGACAATAATGATCATTAATGACTTTTAATTATAATTCGCTCATGATCGCTCACGCGCGCCAGGAATTGCTTTTGGAAATATTGGGGCAAAAAAAGCACCTCACTATGCGCAAGCTTCCTTCGTTGCTAAAGGCGTCTCCCGCGACGATTCGGCGCGACATCAGTCTGCTCGAACGCATGGGAAAGCTCGTCCACTCCCATGGTAGCATCAGCCATCCTGAGCACGTCGGAGGCGAACAGTCATTTGCACGCAAAACACGCGTCGCTACTTCCGCCAAGCAAGCCATCGCCGCATACACCGTCGGGCTCGTATCGCCAGGCAGCGTGGTCTTCATCGACAGCGGTACAACCTGTCTTGAGATCGGTCGTCGCTTGCTGCGGGAGGAGGTAACGATCTACACCAATTCGATTCCGCTGCTGGCCGAGCCCACGCCCAGCAAAGCGCGCGTTGTTTCGCTCGGTGGCGAAGTCCGTCACGTTAGCCGTGCTTTGGTGGGCGGACTGGCGCTCGAGTGGTTAAAACATCTGCGATTCGATTTCGCTTTTCTCGGCGCCTCGGGGCTGTGCCCTACCGAGGGTGCTAGTACGACCGAGCTGACCGAGGCGGCCATCAAGCGTGAGTGTGCCGGACGCAGTCGACGCGCCATCCTCGTAGCCGACGCCACCAAGTGGAACCACCCTGTCTCCGTTCAATTTGCCCCTTGGGAGGCCTTCGATGATTTGGTCACCGATCTGCGGTTGGCACAATCCGATCGAGACCGCCTTCAGGACTTCGGTGTGAACATCCATACTGTGTCCATCTCATAAACCATTCCGCCTCGCTCGCTCAACTCCTCTTCAACCCAGCACACGTCCCTTTGAAAACAGCCCGACTCAATCGTCTCTTTAATCCCAAGACCGGCCGCTGCTTCGATGTCGCCATCGATCACGGCATGTTCAACGAAGGAGGCTTTCTCCCCGGCATCGAAAATTTGCCGCGCGCCATTGAAACGCTGGCCGCTGCCGCACCTGATGCCATCCAACTCGGGATTGGCCAGGCCCCGCATCTTCAAAATCTTCCGGTTCGCGGCAAACCCGCGCTCGTTCTGCGCACCGATGTCGCGAATGTTTATGGCACGCAGCTTCCGCGCACGCTCTTTTCGCGCATGATTGAAGAACCTGTACTACAGGCGGTCCGGCTCGACGCCACCTGCGTGGTGGTAAACCTGTTTCAAATTCCCGATCAACCGGAAATCTCGGATCAGTGCATCAGCAATATCCTCAAACTCAAACCCCAGTGCGATCACTACGGGATGCCACTGATGATAGAACCGCTCGTTTTTCAACCCAATGTCAAAGCCGGTGGTTATATGGTCGATGGCGATCCCTCGAAAATTATTCCGCTCGTTCGTCAGGCCGTGGAACTGGGAGCCGACATCGTGAAAGCCGATCCAACCGCCGATGTCTCGATCTACCATAAAGTCATCGAAATTGCGGGCGGCATACCCGTACTCGTTCGCGGCGGCAGCAAGGCGCCGGAATCCGAGATCCTCGCACGGACGGAAGCTTTGCTCAAACAAGGCGCGGCCGGGATCGTCTACGGTCGCAACATCATTCAGCATCCGCATCCCGCCAAAATAACCCGCGCGCTAATGGCCGTCGTCCACGATGGCGTGAGCGCAACGGATGCTCTTAAACTTCTCCAGTAATCTCCATGTCCTCCTCGTCCCCCGTTCGAATCGGTATCATCGGTGGCGGCCTCATGGGTCGCGAAGCCGCCTCGGCTTTTGCCCGCTGGTTCGTGCTCGAAAACTTTCCGGTCCGCGCAGAACTCGTTGCCATCTGCGATCTCCAGGCTTCCCTCCTCGATTGGTTCAAACAGGTGCCTTCGATTCGCCTCTTCACTCAGGACTATCGCGAACTGCTTGCCAGTGCGAATGTTGACGTTGTGTACGTCGCCTTGCCGCATCATTTGCACGAGGCCGTCTACCTCGAAGTGCTGCGAGCGGGAAAAGATCTCTTGGCGGAAAAGCCGTTCGGAATCGATCTCGCCGCCGCCCATCGCGTGCGCGACGAGGCGAAAAAACTCGGTCGCTTCGTGCGTGTGTCGTCTGAATTTCCGTTTCTTCCCGGCGCACAGCGCGTCTACAAGCTGGCCCGCTCCGGCGCACTTGGCCGAATCATCGAGGTTCGCGCCGGTTTTCTGCATTCGAGCGATCTCGATCCCTCCAAGCCGATTAACTGGAAGCGTCAATCGAGAACATGCGGCGAGATTGGCGTCATGGGTGACCTTGGAATGCACGTCGCCCACCTGCCGCTGCGGCTCGGTTGGAAACCTCGTTCCGTTCACGCGCAACTTCAAAAAATTTATACGACGCGCCCCGACGGCAAGGGAGGCTCCGCCGTGTGCGACACGTGGGACAATGCCACACTTCATTCGCTGATTGACGTCAACGGCGATGCCGTGCCGATGCTATTCGAAATGAAACGCATGGCGCCAACCGAAACCAATACCTGGTATATCGAAATTCTCGGTACAGATCGCGGCGCCCGCTATTCAACGAAGGAACCGAAGACGCTCTGGACCTATCGTCGCGACAAGGAACAATGGTGGGAGAAAACCGACCTCGGCTTCGACGTGCCATTCAAGACCATCACGGGAGGCATCTTCGAGCCCGGATTTCCCGACATCTTGCAACAAATGTGGGCGGCCTTTCTGGCCGAACGCGCGGGATTGCTGGGAGATAAATTCGGTTGCGCCACGCCCGACGAAGCGGTCGCAAGCCATGCGATTTGGAACGCCGCGCTTCAATCGCAACAGCAGCAATCGGTTGTCGTGCCCGCCGCATGAAGTCTGCCTCGACCAAACTGCATACAATGCGAGGAGTGCCCTCGTGGCGCTTTGCGACCGATACCGTTGAGGCCTATCTTACCCGCGAAGGCGGACATCTGGCGCCTGTAACTTTTTCGACGAAACAGGGACCCATCCAGCCTTTTTCCATCGCGCCGTGGGCAGGAAAAAAACTTCCTTCCGATGCCCCTGCCGTATTGAAACCTCTGCGCGGCGATTTCTTTTGTTTTCCCTTCGGCGGCAGCGCTAAAATCTGGCGGGGCGAACATCATCCGGACCACGGCGAGACCGCCACTCGGCCGTGGAAACTCATCGCGATCGAATCATCCCCGACAGGCGTCGAGCTTTCCGCTGAAATGCGAACTCGGACGCGCGCGGGTCGAGTGACCAAGCGCCTGGGTCTGCGTTCCGGCGAAACGAATGTCTATTGCCGTCACGAATTGCACGGGTTCACCGGCCCGATGAGCCTCGGCCATCACGCCATGCTCGCTTTTCCCGGGGAAGACGGCAGCGGCCACATCGCCGTGAGTCCGTGGACCCAGGGTCAAGTGTGTCCGCAACCCTTGGAGTCGGCTGCACAAGGCGGCTACTCTTCTCTCAAGACAGCCGCTCGGTTTCAGAGCCTGCGAACTGTGCCTCTCGCCAACGGCGGCATGACCGATCTCTCCCGTTACCCGGCCCGAGAAGGATTCGAGGATGTCGTGATGGTCTCCTCCCGACCAGGCAAACATCTCGCTTGGACCACCGTCAGTTTTCCCAAACAGGGCTACGTCTGGTTTGCGCTCAAGGATCCACGCACGCTCGCGTCAACCGTTCTCTGGCACTCGAACGGTGGCCGCCATTATCCCCCGTGGAATAGCCAGCACCGGCGA
>WNFI01145397.1_pt1 | contig 14745 bp, 12 predicted proteins | sample 5400471 | NCBI WGS metagenome assembly WNFI01 (sample SAMN13153348, study PRJNA577476) | soil metagenome | isolation source: 100 cm saprolite on Douglas fir-dominated hillslope | place: USA:California | collected 2013-09-17
TCGAGAACGACTACTCCGCCGGCTGGTACCTGCAGTGGCGACGCCCGTGTCCACTGCGGCCGGTTTACAGTCTCCCGGAAGGACAGACTGACGTGTTATTCACTCGAGACAGCACCGTCGCAAACAACCTTGCCGCGCGGCGCTAAACGGGCAGGCTGGCTCGCGAGGGGCGCGCGGTCGGAGTGGCTCCGTCCGCACCCCTGGACGATGCCGGGTTTACTTCGCGAGGTTGAACAACGGGGAGGGCACCCAGCCCTCGTTGCCGAGCTCGTCGCTCACCTTCCACCACAAGCCGTCCTTCTCCCCGGTCGGGTACAGCGTCATGCCCGGATCGAGATCGCGCACCTTCTTCGACTTGATGTTGGCCGCCTCGTACATCTTGCCGGGCTTGGCCATGGTCACCGACTGCGTGACGTTGTCGGCCTTGGCATTGTGCGACATGCCTTTGACTTCGCTCACGAGCTTGGCGTACGCGTCGAGATAGGCCATCGTGACGACCTGGCCGATCTCGGTGTTCGCGTAGCTGCTCGCGCCCGCCGCCGCAAAGCCCCCGAAAAAGGCGCCCCCGCCCGCGCCCCAGCCGAGGTCGGTCTTCTTGGCGTGGCCCTGCTGCAGAGCGACCTGCTCGGTCGAGCGCACGTCGGTGAGCGTCAGCACCACGTCCGCGGTCTTGCTCTTGAGGCTGATCCCGCCCACGACCGCGCCGGCGACGCCCCCCAGCAGCCCCCCGACCAGGCCGCCCAGGTTGCGGCCGCTCGAGTTGCTGTTCTTGGTCACGAGATCGGGCACCAGCACGTAATCGGCCGCCTTCATCTGCCCCTTGCCGATGTTGGAGCCGCCGCGCATCTCGCCGGACCCGGCGAGCGAGCGCTCCTTCTCCGCGGCCGCGAGCCCCTTGCCGCGATCGAGCAGCGTGAAGCACTTCGACTGCGACACGAACACCTTGATCAGCGCCTCGGGAGACTCGAGGTTGTACTGCAGCCACCACTTGTTCTCGGGCTCGGTGACCGCGAGCGTGCCGATCCTCTTCTCGCAGGTCGGGATCTCGGGAGGGGGCTGATCCGCGGCCCAGGCGATGGCCGTGGCGGCGGGGGCCGCCACCGCGAGCAGGGTGAGGGCCGCGCTCTTCAGTTTCTCGTGGGGCAGCATGGATGTCTCCCGGAAGTCGTTATTTTGCGCCGCGGCGCGCGTTGCGCCTTAGTGTAGCAGGCACCCTCGGAGGCTCGCTCCCGATGCTCTAGTAGATCGCGATCTCGCGGCGCCCGCGCGCATCGCGCGCCCCACGGAACATGCCCTCGGTGCTGAAATCCATGACGATCTGCCCGTCGACGCCGATCGCGATGAGCCCGCCGTCGCCGCCGAGCACCGGCAGGATCTCGTGCAGCAGCTCGTGCACCGCCTGCGCGAGGGTGAGGCGGCGGTACTCGACCGCGGCGCACACGTGGTGGGCGGCCACCGCGCGGATGAAATACTCCCCGTGTCCGGTCGCCGAGACCGCGCACACGCCGTTCTTCGCGTAAGTCCCGGCGCCGATGATCGGTGAATCCCCGACCCGCCCCGGGCGCTTGTTGGTCATGCCGCCGGTGGAGGTCGCGGCGGCGAGATTCCCCGCCGCATCGAGCGCCACCGCGCCCACCGTGCCCTGCGCGCCCGGCAGCAGGTCCGAGACGCGCTCGCCGCGCTGCTCGCACTCGAGCTGCTCCTGGCGCTCCGCGGTGCGAAAGTAATGATTCGGGACCAGGGTGAGCTGCTCCTCGAGCGCGAACTCCTCGGCGCCCGCGCCGACCAGGAGCACGTGGCGCGACTTCTCCATCACGCGGCGGGCGAGCTCGATCGGATTCTTCACGTGGCGCACGGAGGCGACCGCGCCGGCGCGCAGCTGCCGGCCGTCCATGATCGCGGCATCGAGCTCGGCCGCCCCCGCGCGCGTGAGCGCCGCTCCGTGGCCGGCGTTGAATGCGGCGTCGTCCTCGAGGATGCGCACCGCGGCGGTGACCGCATCGAGACTGCTGCCCCCGCGCTCGAGGAGCACAAAGCCCGCATCGAGCGCGGCCTCGAGGCCGGCGCGGTAGCGCTGCTCGCGCGCGGCCGAGAGCTGCGCCCGCGGCATCGGCCCCGCACCGCCGTGGATGGAGATCGCGTACATCTGTTGTCCCCGTGCGTGCGCTACGGGCCGTCGCGGTACATCGCAATGTCGCGCCGCCCGCTCGAGGCGCGTGCGCCGCGAAACATGCCGACACTGTTGAAGTCCATGGCGATGTGGCCGCTGCGATCGAGGGCGATCATGCCGCCCTCGCCCCCGGTGCGCCCGAGCTTGCGCAGGACCTCGTGCAGCGCGGCGTCGAGGGCGAGGTGGCGGTACTCGACGAGGGCGCACAGGTCATGGGCGATGACCTGGCGGATGAAGTACTCACCCTGCCCGGTGCCCGAGACCGCGCAGCCCGCGCCGCTCGCTTGCGAGCGCCCTCGGCCCGCCGCGCCTCCTCGAGCTCGCGCTCGCGGGCCTCGGTGCGGAAATACTCGCGCGGCACGAGCGCCAGGCCCTGCTCGAGCGCGAAGTCCTCCGCCCCCTCGGCGACCAGCAGCACGTGGGGACTTCTCTCCATGACGAGCCGTGCGAGCTCGATCGGGTTCCTGACGTGCCGCACGGAAGCGACCGCGCCGGCCCGCGGACCCTCTCCGTCCATGATGGCGGCGTCGAGCTCCGCATCGCCCTCGTGGTTGAGAACCGCGCCGCGCCCGGCGTTGAACTGCGGGTCGTCCTCCATGAGGCGCACGGCCGTCGTCACCGCCTCGATGCTGGTCCCGCCCCGCTCGAGGACCGCGTAGCCCGCATCGAGCGCGGCGGCCAGCCCCGCTCGGTACGAGGCCGCGCGCTCCGGGGTCATCTTCTCGGGGCTGATGACGCCGGCGCCGCCGTGGATGACGAGAACGATGGGCGGCGGTTGCGCCGCCCCGGCCGCAGCCGCGAGCGCGATGAGACCCAGCAACGCAGGCGAAAATCCCGGGCGCGACATCGTTTCTCCCCAGCGGCTATGATCCTGACTTCCCGACGGTCAATCATAAGCGTGAAACCCGCCACGTCGCAGCGGATCCGGAGCCTGCTCGTCGCCAATCGCGGCGAGATCGCCATCCGTGTAATGCGCGCGGCGAGCGAGCTCGGGCTGCGCACCGTGGCGATCTATTCGCAGGAGGACCGCTTTTCGCTCCACCGGACCAAGGCGGACGAGGCGTACCTGATCGGCGCCGGGCGCGCCGCGGTCGAAGCCTACCTTGACATCGAGGGGATCCTCGCGCTCGCGCACGAGGCGCGCGTGGACGCGATTCATCCGGGCTACGGCTTCCTCGCCGAGAACCCCGAGCTGGCGCGTGCGACGCGCGCCGCGGGCCTCATCTTCATAGGCCCCGAGGCCGAGACCCTGGAGCTGCTCGGCAACAAGGTGAGCGCGCGCGAGCTCGCGGTGGCGGCGGGCGTCGCGGTGATGCCGGCGACCCCGGCGCTGCCGGCGAGTCCCGGGGAGGCGGTGCGGCTCGCGCGCCGTCTCGGCTACCCGCTCATGCTGAAGGCGAGCTGGGGTGGCGGGGGCCGCGGCACGCGCGTGGTGGCGGACGAGACACAGCTTCTGGAGCTGCTGCCCGTGTGCCGCGGCGAGGCGCAGGCCGCCTTCGGCAACGACGAGGTCTATCTCGAGAAGCTCGTGGTCCGGGCGCGCCACCTCGAGGTGCAGATCCTCGGCGATCACCACGGGAGCCTCGTGCACCTCTTCGAGCGCGACTGCACGGTGCAGCGCCGGCACCAGAAGGTGGTCGAGCGTGCGCCGGCTGTGTTCCTCAGCGCGGCGCAGCGCGCCGAGCTCACCCGCGCCGCGCTCGCCATCGGCCGCGCCGCCCGCTATCGCAACGCCGGCACGGTCGAGTTCCTGCAGGATGCCGACTCGGGCCGCTGCTACTTCATCGAGGTGAACCCGCGCATCCAGGTCGAGCACACCGTCACCGAGTGCGTGACCGGGATCGACCTGGTGAAGGCGCAGATCCACATCGCCGCGGGTGAGCGCATCGGCGACCCCGGCAGCGGCGTGCCGGCGCAGGAGGACATCCTGCTGCGTGGCCATGCGCTGCAGTGCCGCATCACCACCGAGGATCCCGAGAACGATTTCGTTCCCGACTACGGACGGATCACCGCCTACCGCAGCCCCGCGGGCTTCGGCATCCGCCTCGATGCCGGCACCGCCTACACGGGCGCGATCATCACGCGCTCGTACGACTCGCTCCTCGTCAAGGTGACGGCCTGGGCGCCGGACGCCGAGGAGACGACCGCGCGCATGCACCGTGCGCTCGCGGAGTTCCGCATCCGCGGAGTGGCCACCAACCTGCGCTTCCTCGATCAGCTCATCACGCACCCGCGCTTCGCGGGCGGCGATTACACCACGCGCTTCATCGAGGAGACGCCGGAGCTGCTGCGCTCCCCGCACAGGCGCGACCGCGCCTCGCGCATCCTCACCTACCTCGCCGGCATCATCGTCAACGGCAACAGCGAGACGCGCGGGCGCGTCCGCCCGGACACCCTCGCCCCGGCCAGGCTCCCGCCGGGCGCGCTGCCGCCGCCGGCCCCCGGAACCAAGCAGAAGCTCGATGAGCTCGGACCCGAGCGCTTCGCCGCCTGGATGCTGAGTGAGCCGCGCGTGCTCCTCACCGACACCACGATGCGCGATGCGCACCAGTCGCTGCTCGCGACGCGCGTGCGCACCCGGGACCTGACGGCGATCGCCCCGTACTACGCGAGCCTCGTGCCGCAGCTGCTCTCGCTCGAGTGCTGGGGCGGGGCCACCTTCGATGTCGCGCTGCGCTTCCTGCGCGAGGATCCGTGGCAGCGCCTCGCCGCGCTGCGCGAGCGGGTGCCGAACCTGCTGCTGCAGATGCTGCTGCGCTCGGCGAACGCGGTGGGCTACGCGAACTATCCGGACAACCTCGTGCGCTACTTCGTCGCGCGCGCGGCCGAGCGCGGGATCGATCTCTTCCGCATCTTCGATTCGCTCAACTGGGTGGAGAACATGCGCGTCGCGATCGATGCGGTGCTCGGCGCCGGCAAGCTCTGCGAGGCCGCGATCTGCTACACGGGGAACCTGAGCGACCCGCGCGAGAAGAAATACACGCTCGATTACTACCTGAAGCTCGCGCGCGAGCTCAAGGCCGCCGGCACGCACGTGCTCGGCATCAAGGACATGGCGGGGCTCGCGCGCCCGCGCGCCGCCTACACGCTGGTCAAGGCGCTGAAGGAGGAGGTGGGGCTCCCGGTGCACTTTCACACGCACGACACGAGCGGCATCGCCGCCGCCAGCGTGCTGGCGGCGATCGAGGCCGGGGCGGATGCGGTCGATGGGGCCATCGACTCCATGAGCGGGCTCACCTCGCAGCCGAACCTGGGGTCGATCGTCGAGGCGCTGCGCCACGGGCCGCGCGATCCGGGGGTGGATCCGGCGCGGCTGCGCATGATCTCCGCGTACTGGGAGCAGGTGCGGCGCCACTACGCGGCCTTCGAGAGCGACATCCGCGCGGGCGCTTCCGAGGTGTACGTGCACGGCATGCCGGGCGGCCAGTACACGAACCTGCGGGAGCAGGCGCGTGCGCTCGGTATCGAGGCGGCGCGCTGGCCGGAGGTGGCCGCCGCCTATGCCGAGGTCAACGAGCTCTGCGGCGACATCGTGAAGGTCACCCCGTCCTCCAAGGCGGTCGGCGACCTCGCGCTCCTCATGGTGCGCTCGGGCTTGGGCCGCGCACAGCTTCTCGATCCGGACACCGAGGTGGCCTTCCCGGAATCGGTCGTGGAATTCTTTCGCGGCGCTCTCGGCCAGCCCTACGGGGGCTTCCCGCAAGCCCTGCAGCGCAAGGTGCTGAAGGGGGCGCCGCCGCTCACCGAGCGGCCCGGCGCGAGCCTCGCGGCCATCGATCTTGCGGCCGAGCGGGCGCGCCTCGCGGAGCGGCTGCGCGAGCCCGTGACGGATGAGGACCTCGCCTCCTACCTCATGTACCCGCGGGTGTGGCTGGAATATGCCGAGGAGCGGCGGCGGTACGGCGATCCCGGGATTCTGCCGACCCCGGCGTTCTTCTACGGCATGGAGCCGGGCGAGGAGATCAGTGTCGAGCTCGAGCGCGGCAAGACTCTCATCGTGCGCTACCTCGCGAGCAGCGAGCCGCACGAGGACGGCACGCGCACGGTGTTCTTCGAGCTGAACGGGGCGCCGCGCTCGGTGCGGGTGACTGACCACAGCCGCCCGGCGCAGCGGCCGCCGCCGCGCAAGGCCGAGGTTGGCAATGCGCGGCACGTGGGGGCGCCGATGCCGGGCCTCGTCGTGACGGTGAGCGCCACGGTGGGCTCGCGGGTCGCGCGCGGTGCGCCGCTCCTCACCCTCGAAGCCATGAAGATGCAGACCGCGGTGCGCGCGGAGAGCGAAGGCGAGGTGGCCGAGGTGCTGGTGCGGCCGGGCGAGGCGGTGGACGCCAAAGACCTGCTGATCGTTCTGCGCTGAGGTTCGTCAACGCACCGCTGAGGGCGTATCCCGGAGGGGTATCGCCGGGTCGGCGAGCTTGTGCAGGTCGGGCCGGGCGCGGGCGGGGATCAGCTTGCGTGCGGCTATCTGGTCCTTCGGTGAGTTGACGGTGTCGATGGCGATGAGCTCGCCGCCGCGCAGGTAGCAGACGCTGAAGCTGCGGGCCGCCGGGGAACCACGCGTGACCAGCGTGTCGTAGCCCTCACTCACGCCGACGATGATGAGCTTGAGGTCGTACTGATCGGACCAGAACCACGGCACCTTGTCGTGCGCCACCGGGGTGCCGAGGAGATTGAGCGCCGCGCTCGCACCCTGCTCGAAGGCGTTGTCGACCGACTCGAGGCGCAGCCGCCGGCCGTAGTGCAGGCTCGGGTGGTTGACGCAGTCGCCGGCGGCGAAGATCGCCGCATCCGCGGTGCGGCAATGCTCATCGACCAGGATGCCGTTCTCGCACTGAAGTCCTGCGCCCGCGGCGAGCTCATCGGCGGGCGCCACCCCGACCGCGACGATGACGAGGTCGGCCGGATACTCGGCACCGTCCTCGGTGAGCGCCGCGCGCACCCGGGCGCCGCGCGCATCGGCGGGAGCCCGATGTAGCCGCCGCCGATGATGAGCATGCGACCGCCCGCCGTGCATTCCCCGCGGATACGATCGGAGTCGGCGAGGGTGCGCAGGAAGTGCACGCCGGGGAGGTCCGCACCGGGGATCGCGAGGCGCCGCGGCCGGCTGCCGGTCGCGATGAGCAGCGCGTCATACGGCAGCATGCTCCCGTCATCGAGCCGCACGCGCTGCTCGCGCCGCAGGATCTCCTCAACGCGCCGGCCGGGCTGCATCTCGATCCGGTGCTCGGTGAAGAATTGCGCCGGGCGCAGCAGCAGCCGCTCGCGCTCGAAGGCGCCCGCCAGGTACTTCTTCGAGAGCGGCGGGCGCTGGTAGGGAAGCCACGGCTCATCGCCAACGACGGTGAGGCGCCCGGCGCAGCCCTTGCGGCGCAGCGTGTCGGCGGCCTGCACGGCCGCCTGTCCGCCCCCGGCGATCACGATCTGCCCGAGCATGGGCGCGAAGGATAGCCCATGCGGCCGCGGGCAGCGGCCGCACCAGGCCGGGGCGTGCGCCGTGCCGGGACGCTCTACAATGGGGCGGCGACAGCGGCGACGGGCAGCGGCGTCGCGCCGCGCGCGCGGCGCGCGCGCGTTAAGCTTGGCGTCGGCGCATGGCACGAAAGCTGCAAATTCGCTGACGCCCCAGGTGCGCCGCGACGGAGAGAGCGCTCATGAAACTGGTCACTGCGATCATCAAGCCCTTCAAGCTCGACGACGTGCGCGCCGCGCTCTCGGACATCGGCGTCTCGGGCATGACGGTCACCGAAGTGAAGGGCTTCGGGCGCCAGCGCGGGCACACGGAGCTCTACCGCGGCGCCGAGTACGTCGTCGATTTCGTCCCCAAGACCCGCATCGAGGTGGCAGTGCGCGGAGATCTCGTCGACCAGGTCGTGGAGGCGATCATCAAGGCCGCCAAGACCGGCAAGGTGGGCGACGGCAAGATCTTCATCAGCGATATCGAGCGCGTGATCCGCATCCGCACCGGCGAGACCGACGACGCAGCACTCTAGCGCCCATGCCGATCGCGATCCGATTCCACGAGCACGGCGGACCCGAGGTCCTGCGCAGCGAGGAGCTCGACCCCGGCAAGCCCGCAGCGCAGGAGATCCAGCTCCGCCACACGGCGATCGGCGTCAACTACATCGACGTGTACGACCGCACGGGGCTCTATCCCTCCAAGCTCCCGGGCGGACTCGGGCGCGAGGCCGCCGGAGTCATCACCGCGCTCGGTCGCGGCGTGCGCGGCCTGCGTGTGGGGGAGCGCGTCGCCTACGTGCACTCGGTGTCCGGCGCCTACTGCGAGCTGCGCAACGTGCCGGCGGAGCGGGTCGTGAAGGTGCCGCGCGACATCTCCGACGAAGAGGCGGCGGCGCTGATGCTGAAGGGACTCACGGCACACTATCTGATCCGCCGCACCTACCGGGTGGCGCGCGGTCAGACGATCCTGGTGCACGCCGCGGCTGGGGGCGTGGGGCTCATTCTGTGCCAGTGGGCGCGCGCGCTCGGGGCGCGGGTCATCGGCGTGGTCGGGAGCGAGGCGAAGGCCGAGCTCGCGAAGAAATACGGCTGCCGGCACGTGCTGATCTCGGGGCGGGATGAGCTCGAGGCGGGGGTGCGCTCGCTCACCCGCGGCGCCGGTGTGCCGGTCGTCTACGACGCGGTCGGCAAGGACACTTTCATGGACTCGCTCGACTGCCTCGCCCGCCTCGGGATGATGGTGAGCTACGGCAACGCCTCGGGCCCGCCGCCGGCGATCGATCCGCTCGAGCTGTCGCGGCGCGGCTCGCTGTTCCTCACGCGGCCGACGCTCTTCAACTACATCGCCACGCGCGCGGAGCTGGTGGCGGCGGCGCGCGAGCTGTTCGCGGTGGTGCGATCGAGAAAAGTGCGCGTGCGCATCGGCCAGCGCTACCCGCTGCGCGAGGCCGCCGAGGCGCACCGCGATCTCGAGGGCCGGCTCACCACCGGCTCGACGGTGCTCGTGCCTTAAGCTCAGGCGCTCGCCGGCGCCGCCCGCGCGCGCAGCGGTCGCACGCTGCGGCTGATGCCGAGCGCCCCGCTGCGCACGACCTCGAGCAGCTGCGCCCTGCGGCCGAGGTCGGCGATGAAGCTGTTGACTTCCGCCTCGCTCGCCGTCAGCTCGACGATGAAGCCCTCGACCGCCGGGTCGAGCACCCGGCCGCCGCTGCGCACCACCTGCCCGCGCACGGCGTCGGTGTGCGCGGCATCGACCCTGAGCTTGAGGAGCACGAGCTCGCGCTCCAGGTGCTCACCGCGCGTCATGTCGAGCACGTTCACCACGTCCACGAGCTTGTTGAGCTGGCTGACGATCTGCTGGATGACCGAATCCGACCCCTGCGTGACCAGCGTGAGGCGCGAGACGGTGGGATCCTCGGTGGGAGCCACCGACAGGGACTCGATGTTGTAGCCGCGCGTCGAGAACAGGCCCGCCACCCGCGTCAGCGCGCCGGCCTCGTTCTGCAGCAGGATCGCAATGATGTGGCGCATGAGGGAAGGCACGAATTTCAGGCGCCGGGCGGCGCGGCGGACGGCCCTGAGAATAAAGGATCGGCGCGAGTTTGCACCCTGAAAGCAAGCTGTTACGCTCGTTTGTTCCGCCCTCCCGAAGCCCACAGGCCCGACCGCGCGCTTCCATGAGCACGACCGGCTCCATCACCGACACGGTGACTCAGCCCCGCCCGCCCGCGCACCCGCTGGCCGGCGAGACGATGAGCGGCGCCCGCATGATCATGCAGGTGATCGCGGACGAGGGGGTCAGCGCGATCTTCGGCTATAGCGGCGGGGCGATCCTGCCCACCTACGACGCGGTCTTTCTCTACAACGAGGAGTGCGCCCGGGCCGGAAGGCGCCAGATCCCCCTCATCGTGCCGGCCAACGAGCAGGGCGCCGGGTTCATGGCCGCCGGCTACGCCCGCGCCTCAGGCCGGGTGGGGGTGTGCCTGGTGACCTCAGGGCCCGGTGCGACGAACACTGTTACACCCGTGCGCGATTGCATGGCTGATTCCGTATCGATTGTCGTGATTTGTGGGCAAGTCTCTCGCGCAGCCATGGGGACCGATGCCTTTCAGGAGGCCCCCGTGCCTTCCCTGATGAGCTCGGTGGCCAAGCATATCTTCCTGGTGACAGATCCTGCCAAGCTCGAGGCTACGGTGCGCACCGCCTTCGAGATCGCCCGCACGGGACGCCCGGGTCCGGTGGTCGTCGATATCCCGAAGGACGTGCAGGCCTGGGAAGGGATCTTCCGCGGTGAGGGGGTGCTGCCCATCCCGGGCTACCGCCGCCGCATGCGCGAGCTCGAGCAGTCGATGCTCGATGAGGCGGCGGCCGAGCGCTTCTTCCTCATGCTGGACGAGGCGCGCCGGCCGCTCATCTACGCGGGGGGCGGGGTGATCAACGGCAACGCGGCCGCTCCCCTCGCTGAGTTTGCGAGCCACTTCGGCATCCCCGTCGTCACTACGCTCATGGGCATCGGCGCCCTCGACACGACGCACACGCTCGCGCTGCGCATGCTCGGCATGCACGGCGCCGCCTTCGCCAACTACGCGGTCGAGGACTGCGACTTCCTCATCGCCGTCGGCGCGCGCTTCGATGACCGCGTGGCGGGAGTGCCCGCCAAGTTCGCGCGCAACGCGCGGCGCATCGCGCACCTCGACGTCGATCAGGCCGAGGTCAACAAGGTGAAGCGCGCGCACTGGAGCCACGTGGGACTCGTGGCCGAGGCGCTCCGCGCGCTGACCCGACACGGGCGGCGCCGGCAGTTCCGCTGCGACACCGGGGCCTGGCTTGCCGAGGTCGCCGAGCTCAAGCGCGTCTACGCCATGAACTACGACCGCGCGAGCCCGCTCATCCAGCCGTACTACGTGATCGAGGAGCTCAACCGCCACACGCGCGGCGCCGCGATCATCACGACGGGCGTCGGGCAACACCAGATGTGGGCGGCGCAGTATTGCGATTTCACCGCGCCGCGACTGTGGCTGACCTCCGGCAGCATGGGGACGATGGGCTTCGGGCTCCCGGCGGCCATCGGCGCGCAGATTGCCTGTCCCGCGCGGCTGGTGATCGACATCGACGGGGACTCGAGCATCCGCATGAACATCGGCGAGCTCGAGACCGTGACGACCTACGATCTGCCGCTCAAGGTCGTGGTGCTCAACAACTTCGGCGACGGCATGGTCAAGCAGTGGCAGAAGCTGTTCTTCAAGGGGCGGCTGTCGGCGAGCGACCGCTCGCTGCACAAGAAGGATTTCGTCAAGGCGGCGCAGGCGGACGGATTTCCCTACGCGGTGCGGCTCGCGCGCAAGGAAGACGTGCCGCGCACTGTCGCAGAGTTCGTGGCATTCGCCGGACCTGCCTTCCTCGAGGTGATGATCGACCCGGACGCGGGCGTCTACCCGATGGTGGGCCCGGGACAGGGCTACGAGGAGATGATCACCGGGGATTTCATCCCCTCGCGCCACAAGGTCGACATCAAGACCCCCGGACCCTCGGAGATGTTCTAGTGAAGTATCTGCACACCATGGTGCGCGTCACCGATATCGACGCATCCCTCAGGTTCTACCGCGACGCGCTCGGCCTGAAGGAGCTCTCGCGGCAGGACTACCCCAAGGGCGGCTTCACGCTCGTGTTTCTCGCCGCGCCCGGGGACGAGTCGGCGCAGGTCGAGCTCACCCACAACTGGAATCCCGAGACTTATACCGGCGGGCGCAACTTCGGCCACCTGGCCTACGCCGTGGACGATCTCTACGCCACCTGCCAGCGACTGCGCGAGCACGGCGTGACCATCCTGCGACCGCCGCGCGACGGGCACATGGCGTTCGTGCGCTCGCCGGACAACGTCTCCATCGAGCTGCTGCAGAAGGGCGCGGCGCTGCCGCCCGCCGAGCCGTGGAAGTCGATGCCCAACACCGGCAGCTGGTGAGCGCCGCGCACCGGCACCGGCCACCACCTCCATGAAGACCCTCGGGAGCCTGCTCATCGCCGCGATCTTCGCGACGCTGACCTTTGCCGTATGGGCCTATCTCAACCGCCCGACGCGCGAGCCGCCGTGGCCGGCGCGCATTCAGGGATTCGCCTTCTCGCCGTTCCGCGCCAACGAGGACCCGACCCATTTCCAGATGCCGACCGATGCGGAGATCGACGCGGACCTGGCGCTGCTCGAGGGCAGGGTGAACGCAGTGCGCACCTACAGCGTGGGGGCGACGCTCGCCGACGTGCCGGCACTCGCCGAGAAGCATGACCTCAACGTGGCGCTCGGCGCCTGGCTCGACAACCACCGCGACCAGAACGAGGAGCGGCTGAAGACCGTGATCGAGCTGGCGAACACCCACCCGAACGTGGTGCGCGTGATCGTCGGCAACGAGGTGCTGTTCCGCGGCGAGCTGCCGATCGAGGAGCTGGAGAAGTACCTCGATCGCGCGCGCGCTGCCATCAGCCCGCCGGTGGGCACCGCCGAGACCTGGCACGAGTGGTTCGCGCACCCGGAGTTGGCGCAGCACGTCGACTTCATCGGCGTGCATCTGCTGCCTTACTGGGAGGGGGTCTCCGTCGACCGCGCGGTGGAGTACTCCCTCGCGCAGCTCAAGCGCCTGCAGCAGACCTTTCCCCGCAAGCCGATCGTGGTCGCCGAGATCGGCTGGCCGAGCCGCGGCCGCACCCACGAGTCCGCCGTCGCCTCGGAGGCCAACGAGGCGCTGTTCCTGCGCCGCTTCCTGTACCGCGCCGCGCAGGATCAGATCGTCTACTACCTGATGGAGGCCTTCGATCAGCCCTGGAAGGCGTACCTCGAAGGTGCGGTCGGATCCTACTGGGGCGTGTACGACGTCAACCGCCGCCCGAAGTTCGCCTTCACCGCCCCGATCGTGCGCGTGCCCGAGTGGCACCTGCTCGCCGCGGTGTCGGTCGCGGTCGCGCTGCTCGTGCTCGGGCTCATCTACCTCAACAGCGAGGCGCTGCGTCACCGCGGCCGCAGCTTCCTCGCGCTCGTCGTGTACGCCGCCACGACGATCGCGGTGTGGGTGATCTACGACTTCACGCAGCAGTACATGACGGTCTCGAGCGTCATAGCCGGGGTGCTGCTGCTGCTCGGCATGCTGGGCGTGATGCTGGTGCTGCTCGCGGAGGCGCACGAGTGGGCCGAGGCGCACTGGGTGGCTTACCGGCGCCGACTCGGTGCGCCGCTGCTCACCGAGAGCGTGCGCCTGCCGAAGGTGTCGATCCACGTGCCGGCCTACAACGAGCCGCCGGCGATGCTGATCGAGACGCTCGATGCGCTCGCGCGGCTCGAGTATCCGAGCTTCGAGGTGCTGGTGATCGACAACAACACGCCCGAGGAGGCGGCGTGGCGGCCGGTCGAGGCGCACTGCGCAGCACTCGGTGAGCGCTTTCGCTTCTTCCACGTGGCGCCGCTCGCGGGCTTCAAGGCCGGCGCGCTCAACTACGCCCTCGCGCGCACCGCACCGGATGCGGAGATCGTCGCCGTCATCGACAGCGACTACACGGTCGAACCCCGCTGGCTGCGCGACCTGGCGCCGGCCTTCCAGGACCGGCGCATCGCCATCGTGCAGGCACCGCAGGATTACCGCGACGGCAGCCAGAGCGCCTTCAAGGCCATGTGCTACGCCGAATACCGCGGCTTCTTCCACATCGGCATGATCACGCGCAACGAGCGCAACGCCATCATCCAGCACGGGACCATGACGATCGTGCGGCGCGAGCAGCTCGTCGGCTGCGGCGGCTGGGCCGAGTGGTGCATCACCGAGGATGCGGAGCTCGGATTGCGCATCTTCGAGGCGGGCTTCGATGCGAGCTACGTGCCGCACAGCTACGGCCGCGGCCTGATGCCCGACACCTTCATCGACTTCAAGAAGCAGCGCTTCCGCTGGGCCTACGGCGCGATGCAGATCCTGAAGTCGCACGCGCGCGCGCTGTTCCTGGAAGGCGGCCCGCTCTCTCCGGGGCAGCGCTACCACTTCATCGCCGGCTGGCTGCCGTGGGTCGCCGACGGCTGCAACATGCTGTTCAACCTCGCCGCGCTCGGCTGGTCCGCGGCGATGGTGTGGGCGCCGGGGGCGATCGATCCGCCGCTCGTGATGTACTCGGTCCTGCCGCTGTCGCTATTCACCTTCAAGCTCGCCAAGCTCGTGCACCTGTACCGCGTGCGCGTCGGCGCCAATTTGCGCCAGACGCTCGCCGCGGCGATCGCCGGGCTCGCGCTCACGCACACCATCGGCCGCGCGACGGTCGCGGGCCTGGTCACCTCCGGGGAGCCCTTCTTCCGCACGCCCAAGCAGGTGCGCACCTCGGGGCTGTGGCCCGCGCTCGCCGCCGCGCGCGAAGAGACGCTGATGATGGTGGGACTCACGCTCGCGGCCTGGGCCGTCTCCTACACCGGCCTGCCGGAGAATGCCGGCCCCGACCGGCTGGCCTGGATCGTGGTACTGCTGATCCAGTCGGTCCCCTATGCCTCATCGCTGGTGGTATCGCTGATGAGCGCGTTCCCGCTGCCCGCACGGCTCCTCGGCACGAGTTACCGCCCGATGGCGGCCCCGGGGACGCGCGCGCAGACGGGGCCCGCG